>Ga0307373_10011643_pt1 | contig 12700 bp, 10 predicted proteins | sample OX2MG_FD_202534 | JGI IMG/M metagenome (GOLD analysis project Ga0307373, IMG submission 202534) | Soil microbial communities from Risofladan, Vaasa, Finland - OX-2 | ecosystem: Environmental > Terrestrial > Soil > Coastal area > Acid sulfate soil | place: Finland: Risofladan, Vaasa | collected...
TGATAGGCCGGGGGTGGAAGCATCGTAAGATGTGCAGCTGACCGGTACTAATAGCTCGGAAAATTTTAATTACGCCATATCGCAATCGGTTTGGCACTTGGAAGTTCTTCTCTGTACAGCTTTCTGGAACCGCGATCAGCTCGGAGCTCAGGCTCGTTGTTGCGGTTTCAGGATCAAGTTTCTGGCGTCCATAGCGGCGGGGTCACACCCGTTCCCATCCCGAACACGGCAGTTAAGCCCGCCAGCGCCAATGATAGTCGGACCGCAGGGTCCCTCGAAAGTAGGTCGGCGCCAGATTAGGAAAGCGATGAGCCCCCGGTAGCGATACCGGGGGCTCTTGCTATTGTGCGCTAGATCGCGCGCCCTACGGGCGGACGCGATAGATGAGGCCGGCTTGATCGTCGGCGATGAAGAGGCTCCCCGCGGGGCCGACGGCGATGCCGGTGGGTCGCCCGATACGTGTCGACGCCGTACATCCAGGCTGAAACCCGGTTACGAACGGTTTCCATTGCGCGTGAGGGTCGCTCCAGTTCACCGGTGTTACGGGCAGATCCCCATGCATGGGCACGACGTCAACTTCTGGCGCGACGTTGCATCCCGAAGGGGTGTGCCAGGAGCCGTGCCGGGCGACGAAAAGCGCGCCTGCATAGGACGATCCGAATGCATATGCTCCCGAAGCCTGGGCCGGGTAGAACGTCGCCCCGATGATGGTGGAGTACGCCGGCAACTCGACGAGCGGGGCAACCGTCCCCGAGCAGTTTGAACCCGAGACGTATGCGACGTGATGCTCTTCGCAATCCGGCCATCCGTAATCGGCAACGCCGCCGCGGGATGTCAGGTCGTCGAGGAACTCGTAGGGATGCAGGGTGGGCAGATCGTCCTGGCCGGCGTCGCCGACCCAGAGATGCCCGCTGACCGGATCGACGGCCAGCGCGATCGGATTGCGTATTCGCATGGCGAGCGTCGTCATGCCGCTGCCGTCGAGGCGCAGCTGTTGCACCGATGCTCGGGTAGGATCGGTCTCAACGCACGCATTGCAACTCGAGCCCACGCCGGCATAGAGTGCGTCCGCACCGGCCGCGACGGAGGTCGTGCGATGGACGTCGCCGTCGGTTGCCGGGGAGATGCTCCCGGTGCGGATGCTGCCGATTTTGGTCAGTCGCTCCGCGGTGAGGTCGCCGTCGCGGTAGGGCGTCGCATAGATGCCGTATTGGGTCGCGATGTAGACGGTGCACGTCGGCTGCGAAAAGGCCACGCCGGCATCGGGAGCATCGTTCACCGTCGCAAAAACGCTGGCCGCGCCGGCGCCTGCGGCGGCCTCGGCATTCGGAACGATGTAGACCGCCGAGCCGCTGGTTCCGACGATCAGATCGCCGTTGGGCAAAGGCGCGATTTCGCGCGCGCCACCGATGTCGGCGATCGTTTGCACCGTAAAACCGCTTGGGACGCTCAAGCCCGACGGCGTGCTCGGTGCCATCCCCGTTGAAGCTTGGGTTGATGTGGCTCCGGAGCAGTTGGACGCAGCGCTTGTCGCGGCGGCAGTGGGCTGGGTTGATGGCCGCGCGGTGGCTCCGGCGCCGGCCCCGCCCCCGCACGCCGCAAGCGCGAGCGCCCCGGCGGTCATTACGGCTGGAACGCGCACGAAGCCCCCCTTTGCGTGTCTCTAGAGCTCTCTACATGTACCCTGAACCTGCCCGCGCAAAGCGTTCTCGAAAAGCGGCGGGTGCCAGGTTGGTCTGCGCGGCGATCCGTTCGAGTTGCGGCGATCGGAGATCGTCCGGCTCGAGCCGCACCATGTAATCGCGCGCCACGGTGTAGGCCTCGGTCGTGATATCGACGAGCCGGGTGCGGATGCGGCCGGTCGCGGGATCCAGCAGCGCGTCGAGCATCACCGGCTCCACGCGGCCGCCGCGCAAGGCGATCAACGCACCGCTATGGCCGTCGAGCAGATAGCGCACGGCGCCGTAGCCGAGCGTGCGCGTGTAGTCGACGTCGAAGGCGACCGGTTTCGCGCAGCGCAGTTCGTATCCGATGTCTTTCGTCAGCACGGTCGTTTGCAAACCAAGCTCCTCCAATCGCTTGCGAACGCCGTCGCGTAGCAGCGAACCCAGGGGAATATCCGCCAGGCGAACGTGTCCGTAGGCGTCGCGAGTGGCGTGCTCGAGCGCGCGAAGCGTGGCGGCCGAAACGCGCTCGACGATGCCCTCGGCGACGACGGCGACGCCGTGTTCGTAGCCGTCGGCTCGACGCTTGACGATCGCGCCGACGATCGTATCGATCACCAGTTCGAGATCGAGTTCGGGCCCGGAGAACTCTTCGGGAATGACGGCCAGGGTCGCGCCTGCCGCCTTGCACATTCCTAGCGCCAACGCGCCGGATTTGCGCCCCATCGTCACGACGATATACCATCGCGACGTCGTGCGCGCGTCTTCGATCAGGCTTTCGATAATCTCGGCACCGACCGATCGCGCCGTCTCGTAACCAAAGGTCGGAGCGTTATCGGGTAGGGGAAGATCGCTATCGATGGTTTTCGGAACGGTTGCGATCCCGAGGCGCCCGACGGTTGCCGCCGCAATTTTCGCGGCACCGTAGGTGGTGTCGTCGCCTCCGATCGCGATCAGATAGCGAACGTCCAGAGACTCGATCGATGCGATGCACGTCGCGAGCGTGCGCTCGTCCTTGGCCGGATTCGTTCGCGACGTGCGCAGAATCGATCCGCCGTGCGTGTGGATCCGCGCGACGTCGTCGATCTCAAGCTCGATCGTTCGTGGCGCCTCGCCGCTTGCCAGATCGCGGTAGCCGTCGTAGATGCCGATCACGCGCAGGCCGCTGTTGAGAGCTTCGATCGTCGCCGAAGCGATGACGCCGTTGATGCCGGGCGCCGGGCCGCCGCCCACGAGAATCGCCAGAGTCTCTTTCATACCTCTTCCGAGTTGGAGTTGCGTAGACGCAGAGCCTTCCGGGAGCGGCGGAACTCCTGGCAGAATGCGCGAGCGATGGAGCACCGCTACGATGCCCTCTGTTTCGATCTCTTCGGCACGCTCACCGACGACCGCGGCCGCGCGATGGATGGTGCGCTCGACCTGCTCGCCGGCGTGCGCGACGCCCGCTGGGCGATCGTTACCTCGGCGCCCAGAGCCGTTGCGGAAGCGATCCTCGCGGCGGCGGGTTTACCGCTGCCGGCAGTGCTGGTCACCGGCGACGACGTCGAACGGAGCAAACCCGATCCGGCGTGCTACGCGAAGGCGGTCGCGCATCTGGGCGTCGCCCCCGAGCGCGCCCTGGCGATCGAAGACAGCATACAAGGGCTCGCTGCCGCACGCGAAGCCGGCCTCGACACGATCGTGATTCTGCGCGGCGCCCGCATCGGCAGCGTGCGCGATGCCGTGTACGCGGTCGAGAGAATCGCCGACGTGCAGCTTCGCAGCGCGACGGACGGCGGCGCCATTTTACGCTGGGGCGATTGACGGAGGATCGCTAGGAAAGACGGCATTCTGCGGAGGTTGCGCGGCGTGCGTCCGGGTGGCATGCATCCGGGAACGAAACTCCGTCCGCTGTTGCGGCGTCAGAACCTTGAGTAACTGGGCGCGCATCGCCTTGCGCGCTTGCGGATCTCGCGGGCTCCCCTTAGGATGAGCGGCGCGAAACGACGTCACGATCCGGCGCATCTGCGCTCGCTGTTGCCGGCTCAGGTGCAGGCCGCGCAAGGCGCGTCGCATCGGCGCCCGGTCGCGACCCGGTTGCGATCCGACGGTCGTCCCTTGCTGGGCTAACGCTACGATGGGGAAGGCCATCGCAATAACGACGATGGCCGAGAAACACTGTCGAAGATTCATGCCCTCACCCTACGCCGGATATGCGATCGCGGGATGAACGTACGATGAGGAGAGGATGAACGCTCGATGAGAAGCGTGCTTACGGCTTGATGGCGATTGCCTTGATGCCGTGGCTCGCGTGCGCTTCGAAGCGCTTGAAGTTGTCGAAGAAGAGCTGCGCGAGTTTTTTTGCCTGCGCGTCGTAGGCGACGGGATCGGGCCATGCATTGCGCGGTTGCAGCACCTCCGAAGGCACCCCGGGAACGCTTGTCGGGATCTGCAATCCGAAGAACGGCTCGCGGGCGAAGTGCGCCGGAATGCGCCCCTCGATCGCGGCGTTGACCATCGCACGCGTGTGCGCGATCGACATGCGCTTGCCGACGCCGTATGCGCCGCCGGTCCAGCCGGTGTTGACGAGCCAGCACTCAACTTCGTGGGCGTCGATTTTCTCGCCCAAAAGTTTAGCGTAGACGGTCGGGCGGTGCACCATGAACGGTGCGCCGTAACAGGTGGAAAACGTCGCGGCCGGCTCCGTGACGCCGCGTTCGGTGCCCGCCACCTTGGCCGTATACCCGGAGAGAAAATGATAGAGCGCTTGATCGCGCGTGAGTTTCGAAATGGGCGGTAACACGCCGAACGCATCCGCGGTCAGCATGACGATCGTTTTGGGATGGTCGCCCCGGCTGCCGGGGACGATGTTCGGAATGAACTCGAGCGGATACGCCGCGCGCGTGTTCTCGGTCTTTTCTTCAGAATCGAGATCGAGCACGCGGGTATACGCGTCGCATGCAACGTTTTCGAGCACGGTCGAGAAACGATGCGAAGCGGACCAAATCTCGGGCTCGGCCTTTTCTGAAAGGCGGATCATCTTCGCATAGCAGCCGCCCTCGAAATTGAAGACGCCGTCGCTCGACCATCCGTGCTCGTCGTCGCCGATGAGCGGACGATGCGGATCGGACGAGAGCGTCGTCTTTCCGGTTCCGGAGAGGCCGAAGAAGATGGCGGTATCCCCATCGATTTTACCGACGTTCGCGGAGCAATGCATCGGCAGCGTGTCGCGAAGCGGCAGCAGGTAATTCATGATCGTAAAGACCGATTTTTTGATCTCGCCGGCGTATTTCGTGCCGCCGATCAAGATGATCCGTTTTGCGAAATTCACTAGGACGAACGTCGGGCTGCGCGTCCCGTCGCGCTGCGGATCCGCACCGAAGAGCGCGGCGTCGACGACCGTGAATTCCGGTATGAAATTCGGATCCGGTATCTCCGGCGTGATGAACAGATGTTGCGCGAATAAGCTATGCCACGCGAACTCCGTGTAAACGCGAATAGGGACGCGGTAGCGTTCGTCGGCGCCGACGTACGCATCGAGCGCATAGACGTCGCGTTCCGAAAGATAAGTCTGCACCTTATCGAAGAGGGCGTCGAACGTCGCCGGATCGATCGGCGCGTTGGTGTCGCCCCAATCGATGTGGCCTTCGCTCGAAGGTTCTTTCACGAAAAATTTGTCTTTTGGCGAGCGGCCGGTGTGGGGGCGCGTATCGACGATAAACTGGCCGTCGCTTCCGAGGATTCCTTCGCCGCGTGCCAGCGCGTGCTCGACGAGTTCGCTTGCTGGGAGATTCTCCCAAAGCTTTGCGGCCTTTAGCTTCTCCGGAACCGTAAGAATGGTGCGACCTCTCCGATGGTGTGGCAGGGCAAAGTCTATTGGTTTTTCGCGCTGGCGGAGCGTGCCTGCAGGCCACCCAGGCGCGGGCTTCCAATCCATCCGCCCATGTCGATGCGATATTTGCGGGCCGTCGCGGCCTTGGTGTTGGGGCTAGCCTCCGCCACCGGCGCGGCGCGGGCCGTCCTGCCATTTCACTTCGGGGCCTTTGCCAGCGGACCCCTCGATGGAATTACCGACGTCCCCGGCGTTCGGGTTGCGAACCTGACCAAAATCGAAGGCAGCTCGATCCGCACGGGCGCTACGGCGATCCTTCCGGACGCCGACCCCTGGGATCATAAGGTCGCGGCAGCCTTTCTGGCCTTCAACGGCAATGGCGAGATGACCGGGACGCATTGGATCAACGAATCCGGCTATCTCGAGGAGCCGATCGTCCTGACCGACACGCTGGATATCGGACGCGCCGACGACGGGGTGATCGACTGGGTCATCGCCCACCATCCGCAGGTCGGGCGCACCGACGACGTCCCGCTCCCCGTAGTGGCCGAGTGCGACGACCAACTGATGACCGACATCCAAGCCCGCCCGGTCGTAGCCGCCGATGTCGTCGCCCTGCTGGACGCAGCCCGCGGCGGCCAATTTGCGCGCGGAAGCGTCGGGGCCGGCACCGGCATGAAGGCCTTCGGTTTCAAAGCGGGTATCGGTTCGGCATCTCGAGTTTTGCCCGAGGATCTGGGCGGCTACCGCGTCGGCGTGCTGGTAAACGACAATACCGGCAGTTCGCGTGATGCCCTGACCATCGTCGGCGTTCCGGTCGGCGAACGGCTCAAGAACGAGTACCGCATGCGCTTCCCGACGCCCGTGGCCTTACACGGCCGCATGTCCTCCGGCAGCATCGTGATTATCGTTGCCACCAACGCACCGCTCGACTCGCGCCAACTCCACGCCCTCGCGCTGCGCGCCGGCCTCGGAATGGGGCGCACCGGCCTAACGTCCGACGTCGGCAGCGGCGATCTCTTCCTCGCGTTCTCCACGTCGTACGTCTACAATCGCAAGGCATCGTTCGATATCGTCGCACCCGCGGAAGCGACCCAAGAAGACAATGCGGTTCTCGACGCGCTCTACCGCGCCACAGCGGAGGCGACGCAAGCTGCCATCTACGACGCCCTCTTCGAAGCGAAAACGATGACCGGCCGCCGCGGCGTCACGGTGTATGGTCTGCCGGACCAGCGCGTGCTCGAGATGCTGCGTGCCGCCCACGCGGTGCAATGAGCTTTATCGAGACCGAGCGTCTCGCGTTGCGTACGTGGATGCCGGGCGACGCGGAAGCGGCGTTCGCAATCTACGGCGATAGCGAGGCCATGCGTTTCGTCCCGGGCGGAGCGGTCGCGCACGATGCGATTCCCGCGTGGATAGAGGCCCTCATGCACTCGAGCGAAGGGGCTGAAGCCGGCGTTTGGCCGGCGATTCTCAAAAGCGAGCGCCGCATCGTCGGCGCATTCGGCATTGCGCCGTCGCCATGGGGTGATACCGAACTTTCGTGGGTGCTCGCCCGCGGCGATTGGGGCCACGGGTATGCGACCGAAGCCGTTCGCGCGGTCGTCGGCTACGCGTTCTCTCAACTTCACGTGCGACGCATATACGTTGCAGTGGATCTCGCGGACGCGCGCTCGGTCGCACTCGCATACCGCGTCGGCATGCGATTTGACCGAGTCGTGCGCGCGCGGCACCGCGACGTGCTACGATACGCGATCGAGGCTAACGCCACTTAACCACGCCCGTTCGAACGCCCGCACGTAAGCGGAAAGCACGGTGCCCGCGCGATGCCTACCGCGTTAGGGGAACGTGTGATTTTTGTGCAATCGACAGGATGTCGAACTTCCTTTGAATGTTGCACAAAAACATACGAGTAGGAAGCGCGCAGGATGCGCGCTGACGAACGGTTCCCCTAACGCGGTAGGCATCGCGCGGGCATCGTGCTTTTGCTCCCAGGCGCGAGCATACAAGCCATCACAAGTGCTGACCACAAGGCTTTGACGGCAGGGCTTGACGCCCGCTTCTCGTTGTCGTATAGTCCTGGTGTATTAGGACACTAAGACACTAGGACACGCATGGCTAAATACGAAGGCGCGAGATGGCGGTATTGAAGACGAGCGATCTCTATCTGGACGATCGTTCCGCGTTGCCGGTCTACCAGCAACTCCGGGAGCAAATTCTTCATGCGGTTGCTCGCGGACGACTGCACCGCGGCGATCGTATGCCGGCGGTTCGCGAACTGGCAAGCCAGCTTGCGATCAATCCTAATACCGTAAACCGGGCTTATGCGGAGCTGGAACGCGATGGCGTCCTGCGCGTCGCGCGCGGCCTGGGGACCTACGTTACGGGCGGCGGATCCCGCGACATCTCCGTTCACCGCACCAAGCTCGCAGAGCTCGCCGAGCGATTCGTCGCGCAGGCGCGCGCGCTTGGATTCGATGCGGAACAGATCGGCCGCGCCGTAGCGGCACAACTGCGCCGAGCGCGCGTTTCACGAGGAGACACACGATGAACGCCCTGTTAATTGCCGGTATTATCGCTTTCGTGATCGTCGGGTTGCGGCAACCGGAGCGGCGTAAGCCCCGCCCCTAAGGCGATCGTTCGCGCGTTAGCCTTGCATGGCTAATAGCGCGACGGTTGCGGCTCCGAGCGCGCTCGGATGGGCCTCGAACCGGCAGAGCGCGCGCCCGATACTGTCGGCCTTTCGGTTCGTGACGAACCATGGCGGCTTGGGCAGGAGCGCTCCGCCGTAACCGGCGAGGCTTCGCGGGAAGGGCGCGAACGGCGCGTAGACGACCGACTTCTGCGCGCGGGAGAAGAGGTGGCTGTTGTGGACGACGCCGATGCCGCTGCGAACGTCGTCGATCGTATGTCCGGGGAAGGCTCCCCAGGTGGTTTGGGTGAGCAGAAAGCCGACACCCGTCCATGCATTGACCGCGACGCAGCCGTACCGCAGGGCCGCGATCGCCTTGTCGCACGCGGCGGCGTGTTCGCGCATCGTCTTTGGATGAACGATCAGGTTGGCGCCCAGCGTGCCCCACAGCGTCTCGTTGGCGAAGGCTACCGCGCGTTCCAGGTATGCATCCGTCGCGCCTTCGATGGCCGTATAGGCCAGGAGGCTGGAGAACGCCTCGGTACCGAAAACGATGTCGTCCGGATCGCCGGAGCTGGCGCACACCATCGTGCGCGCGGTAAACGTCTCGTCCGAGCGGCCGAATTCGCGCACGATCGTGTGTCCCGTGCTGAGGCGATCTCGTCTGGCCGCGGCTCCGGGGTAGTATGCGGGGCGGTCCGGAAGACGCGCGAGGAGCGCTTCGATCTCGGCGACGAGTTTCGCGGTTCCGTCCCAATCCTCGGGAAGAATCAAGACCTGCGACGCGATGCAGTTGAATCCGCCGTTATGGAGTTTTTGGGTGACGATATTCTCGGCCTGGAAGCGAAAATCGGCGTCGGTCCACGGCCCGGGGACCACGATCGTCGGGCTGACGTTTCCTAATTCACTGGTAATCGGTTTGTTGAGAACGGGGCGATTTTCGGCCTTGCGTTTGGCCGTCTCTTCGCTGCCGAAGACGATAACGTCGTGCGTCTTGTCGCTTCCGGTGATGTGGATTTCGTCGACGAGCGCGTGTTCGCAGAGATAGCGGCCGACTTCCGCGCCGCCGTAGGCAAAGCGGACGAAGCCGCCGTCTACGAGCGGGGAGAAAATGTCCTCAAAAATCGGTCCGAGGTAGGCGTTGACGGGATTCATCTTTAGGATGCAGACCGATCCGTCGGCCAGGAGTTTATAGAGCACGTCGAGCGGCGGGATCGAAGCGATGTTGCCGGCGCCAAGCACCAAACAAACGTGCGGCGTCCGCTCCGGCGAGCGATACCAAACGCCCATCGTTTCGGCAAGATTCTCGCCGGTAACCCCGCCCTGCATCCATACTTCGGCGCGCACGCCGCTGAGCAACAGCGCGTCCCAGAGGCTCTCGGGGAAGACGTCGGCCACAACTTGCCCGTCTGCTCGCGTACGTACGCGCGACGGCGCGAGCGCCGGCGAACCGTGTCGCTCGATCTGCTCGAGGGTCTGGATGTACCGATTGAGCGCGTAGAGCAGCGCCCACGGGCCGCTGATCCACTCTTCGCCGGCGAGCGGCGTTCCCGTGAGGCCCTTGGCTTGCGCGGCGGCCGTGGCCCATCGCTCGGCTTCGGCGGCCGTCCGTTCGCGCATGGCGACCAGCAGGCGGATGCGCTCGGAGGTTGGGAGCGTCGTCCAGCGCTTCGCCCCTTCGTGGAGCGCCTGGAGCTGGAGATCGATCGGGTCGGCGGAGGCGGTAGCGGTCATGGCACGAGATTCGACGGCGAGGGCGGGGCTCCGTCAGGGGTACGGCGGTACGCCCTAACGGAGCCGTACGTGCAGATCGGGACCAGGATGCCGCGTTTCACCAAGGCGGCTATCTGCGGCGCGATCTGCGTCGCGAACGCACGATTGGGATAATCGCTTGCAAACAGCGCGTATGGCGCGGAGAGATCGCCGATGGTTGCCCGCGGATATGCGGCTACGATCGCGGAGTACCATTCGTCGTGCGTATCGACTTCGGCATCCCGCGGAATGCACGCGAGCGCGCGCCGGGCGTCGGCCAGATCGCGGTAGCCCGGACGTAGATAGTGGAGGGGGTGCATCGGATTGGTTGCGAGCAGCGCGAGAGCGCATACGGCGATGCTCGCGTCGAGCCAGCGCTTCGCGCGTGCGGGGTTTTTGCGCGCGAGCGATGCGCACGCGGCGACCGTGGCCAGCAGCACGAACGGAATCCAGAGCGCCGCATAGTGCTCGCCCATACGCCAAACTTCGCCCGAATTGGCGAGCAGCACGATGCCGAACCCCGGTACGCTGCACAGCAGCACCCACGAGCGAAACGGCAATACCAGCAGCGGTACGAACGCTTCGAGGAGATACGTGAAGCGTCCGAAGGTTACCGTGGCGCGAAGAAGGTCCGCCGGCGCCGTGACGATCGAGGCAAGCACCCCTAGCGGCGACGATGCGAACGGATACACGTAGAAATGGCTTGGCTGCCACCCGCCCACGTGTGGGATGACGATCCCGTAATAGATGCCCAGGACAGCGGCCGAACCGGTTGCGGTCGCCAGCGCGCAGACGGAGCGCGCCCGATCGCGCTTCCACCAGTAGATCCCGAGGCCGAGCATGATGACCGCTAGTTCCAGGCTCACGTCTTCGCGAACGCCGATCGCGAGCGCGGCCCATAGCGCATACCAGCCGTAGCGCCGGCGATCGAGCGCGATCGCCCCGCCGAGCACCAGGGCCGGAAAGAGGACGAGCTCGTGAAATTCCTCGAATGCGATCGAAAGCAACGCCGGGTAGAGAAGGGCGACGAGCGCCAAGCGCAGCGCGACGTCGGTGCCGGTGCGCGCACGGGCGTATACATACACGAGCGGACCGCACGCGAGCGTGGCGACGATCGCCACTATCTGCAAGGTGAGTTGCGAAGGCAGCGCAGCAACCAGCGGCCACAGCACGGCCAGGGTCGGAGAGCTATGAAACTTCCAGTGGGTCGCATGCTCCGGGCCGTCGCGCATACCGCTCCACGCGTGCAGCACCACCTGATAGAACGTGCCGGTATCGGCGCCGTAGGTCCAATCGGCGAAACGTACCAGCGCGCATGCGAATAGCGCGGTACCAAGGACGGCGCAAGCACCGTAGATCGTTCGCATGGCCTTCCGATCGGTCACCGCGAGATCATGCCGCCCGCATACGATCGAGCCCTCCCGATCATCGTCAAGAAATGAAGATGGCGTGCCCAAAACGGGCACGCCATCTTCATTTCGGGCATTCCGAATGCTTAGCTGATCAGTTCGCGTTCCACCATGATGGCGCGCGGGTCGATCAAGTGCTTGTTCAGGCCTAGCTTCTCCGGCGGTACGCCGAGCGCGAACGCGACGAGCTGCGGGAGGTGGAAGGTCGGCAAGTCCGTACGGCCCCATCGAGCGGCGGAGTCTTGCTGATAACCGTCGAGCGCGAGGTGGCAGAGCGGGCAGGGCGTGATCACGGCTTCGGCGCCGCTATCCTTGGCCATGCGCATGTTCTGTCCGACCATCGACGACGCGACGTTATCTTTCTCGAGTTGGATGTGGAAGCCGCAGCACCGCGTCTTGCCGGCGTAATCGACCGCTTCGCCGCCGATCGCCTCGATCACGTCCTCGAGCGAGTGCGGATTACGTGCGGATTCCCAGCCGTTGACGCTTTCGGGACGGATGATGTGGCATCCGTAGAAGGGCGCGACCTTCAGGCCGTTCAGCGGGCGCACCACCATGCTGCGCAGATTGTCCAATCCGATGTCGTCGATCAGCATCCACAGCAGATGGCGTACGACCACTTCGCCATGATACTTCGTGCCGAACTTTCCGAGGATCGCGTTGGCCTGATCCATGCGCTCTTCGCTCTCGAGGAGCTCTTTATTGGCCGCGCGCATGTGGCCGGTGCAGGTCGAACAGATCGTGATGACGTCGTCCAAGCCCAAAGCTTCGGCCTGAGCGTACGTGCGGGCATTGAGCACGCGGGCGACGTCGCGGTTGACATCGTTGACGACCGAGGCGCCGCAGCACGAAGCTGCGGTCAACTCGATCAACTCGATGCCGAGCTTATCGGCCAGGAGCATGGTCGAATTGAACAGCTCCTTGCACGATTCTTTGGCGACGCAGCCGGGAAAGAAACCGTAACGTTTGGTTTCACGCGAGCGCGTCGCCTTATGCGACGCGAGCGGCCGGTCTTCGGGAAGAATGGCAGTAGACATGAGTTAAACCGGGACCTCCAGCGACTCGAAAATAGTACGGACTTCGTCGACCTTTGGAATCGGCTTCATGGAGGCAAGCCCCAGCATGGGCGCGGTTCCTCCAACGGCCATCTCAACCGGCGTCAGCTTGCCGCGGGCGACCATACGCAAGGCAAGCGGCGTGACTTTGAGCAGACCGCGGACGTTGAAGCGGCCGACCGTACCGAGGATGACCTCGGTCTCGGCGAGCATGCCGGTTTGCTTGATCGTCTTAGCGACGACCAGCGCATGGCGCGGGCCGCGCTCGTCGAGCATCACCTTGTCCGTGATCGCCGCGCGCTTGACGTCGATGATGCGATCGTTCGGATCGACGTGTTTGGGGCAGTACGAGCATGCATAGCAGTGCGCGCAGAGCC
>Ga0307373_10011644_pt1 | contig 12700 bp, 12 predicted proteins | sample OX2MG_FD_202534 | JGI IMG/M metagenome (GOLD analysis project Ga0307373, IMG submission 202534) | Soil microbial communities from Risofladan, Vaasa, Finland - OX-2 | ecosystem: Environmental > Terrestrial > Soil > Coastal area > Acid sulfate soil | place: Finland: Risofladan, Vaasa | collected...
CAGCCCGTCATCGGAAACCGTAATGGCCACGAACTCGCCCGCCGGCCCCAACGCGTCGGGCTCTTCCGGCAAGCGCGCATTCCGGGCGACGATCAGCAGCCGCCCGCCATTCGGCATCGCATCTCGCGCGTTGATGGCGAGGTTGAGGATCGCCGATTCCAATTGGCTCTGATCGGCCAGGATCGGCCACAGATCGTCGGCAATCTGTGCATCGAGCGTCAGCGTCGGGAGCGATCGCGCAAGCAGGTCGACGATATCGACGAGAATGGCGCGCGGCTCGATGATTTCGGGCTGCGATGGCTTTCGGCGCGCAAAGGCCATCAGGCGCTGAACCAGCTTTTCGCCGCGCAATGCCGATTTGAGGCCGTAATCCACCCGCGTTCGGATTTTGTCGTCTTGCACGCTGCGCTTGATGATTTCGAGCTCGCCGGTCAGCACGGTCAAGAGATTGTTGAAGTCGTGCGCGATGCCGCTGGTAAGCTGTCCCAGCGTTTCCATCTTCGATGCCTGCCGCTTGACTTGAGCCAGAAGGGCTTTCTGGTCGGCGACATCCGCCAGCAGGCCGATCGCCAGGCATGCAACGCTCGCCAGCTCGCTCAGCGCTTGCTCATCCTCTCGATCGAATCGGTGATCGTCGTGCGACATGATCCAAAGCGTGCCGAACGGCGCTTTGCCGCGAATGAACAACGGCACCAGCAGCGCTTCGGTCAGCGGCACGCCGGGAAGATTGAGCCAGCCGTAATAGCGGCCGGGACGATCCATCAGGATGACTTCCCCGCGGTCGAGACAAATGCCGCACGGGCTGAAATCGCGGGGCGTCGTTTGCCCATTGAAGGGTGCCGCCCTTCCCACCAAGCCGGCCCAGCGGAATATGCCGGCGCCTTCCGGCTGCGGCTCATAGACGCTGATGCCGGCGGACCCGCCGCCGCAAAGTTGCCGCGCCAATTCGACAAAGCGCGGCAGCGTGTCCGCGGGCTCCTCGCCGATCTGTCGCGAAAGCTCTCGCAGCGCCAATCCGGTCGTACCGTAACGGTGGATCCGGGTTGGGCGTTTCTCGAGTTCAGCGGTAATCAGAAGATCGCCGACGTCGAGAGATTGGGCCGGTGCGGGCTCCATCGCAAACCTCCTCTTCGGGAGGGCGAGAGCACGCGTTACCCCTTGTGTCGATAGGGAGATCGTGTCTCTCAGGCGCTGACGCCCAAGCGCCTACCACCGATCCCGGGATTTTACCGGGTTGTCCGGTACCGTACAACCATAAATCCGGACGAAACCGAGCCGGCAAAACCGCAGAATGCCGGCTGGGCGTTGCCGCTAATGCCAGTGACCCCCGTCGTGATCGCCGCCGCCAACGCGACCGCGCGAGATATCCGTATCGGGATCGAGCCGATTATTGGTACTGGCCCCATAATAACCGCCGTAACCGTCGTTATAGCCCGGGCCTCCGGCATAGATGCAGGACGAAAGCGCAAGTCCCAACGCCGGCAGCAATACCGGCAGCACGCGGTATTTCATCGTTGTTCTCCTCAAGATTTTCTCATAACGACCGCGATCCGCTGGCTTTCGGCGATTGCGCCCTCGCCGCCTTCTCGAGATATCAGGGGCGGCCGCCCTCATGGCCGTGGCCGGTGAAATCGTCGGGATTGAGCCGGTTGTACATGTAGGAGGTGCCCGGAGCGTTGTAATTGCCCAGACCGCCGGACTGGACCCCGCAGGAAGCGATTGTCAATCCCAGCAACGGCAATAGCACCAGCAGCGCGCGATAACGCATCGTCTTCTCCTGTCGAGCCGCATTCTCTGTCGAGATACATTCTATATAACAATATGGCTACGCGTCCGCAGCCATTACACCTGGTCTGGGTTAAAACCCCGTAACACCGAGAGAGCGGCACCGGCATGGCAGCGGCGCGAATCAGCGGCGAGAGCGCGATTCCCGAGCCGGTGTGCGACGAGTTGATCAACATCGCGATCGGCCGCGCGGCGTTGCACGCCCCGACCATCAATAGCCCGAGCGCTCGCGGGGCACATGCTCGCGGACAACGCCTGCGGCGGCCGGGGCGACCGCTGGCGCTGCGGGCGTCGCCATTTGATTCGGTGGCGTTGCCGTCTCGCCGGTATGGCCAACCGCTCCCACGGAGGTGTCCCCGCTCGCGGCCGCAGCATGAGCCGGTTGAGCGCCAGGCCGAGACGGTGCGGGGCTTGCCTGCGGCGGCGAATTCCCGACCGTGCCGGAATCCGCGCGTGCCGAAGAAGATACGATCGCGATGACGCCCGCGACCACAATGCCTAGGATGGCGGCGTTGAAATTGCTCACGGGGTACCCTCCTTAGATCGGCTGGCGTGTCGGCTGCCTCGGATGGTCGGGAGCTTAACGCCGAAACCGACAACCCAACTTCAAAAGTCCGCGATCGGCGCGCGGAACCGCCCGCGCAAAGCGACGTTAGCTCATTATGGCCACCGCTCCGCGCAAGCTTGCCCGCTACCGGGCGAAACGCAGCTTCGACGTCACCGCGGAGCCGAGCGGCGGCAATGCCGCGCAGGGCGGCAACAGCTTCGTCGTTCAGAAACACGCGGCGCGGCGGCTGCATTACGATTTCCGGCTCGAGCTCGACGGCGTGCTGCTGAGCTGGGCGGTGCCCAAAGGCCCCAGCCTCGATCCCGCCGACAAGCGCCTCGCCGCGCATGTCGAGGATCACCCGGTCGATTACGGCGGCTTCGAGGGCACGATCCCGCACGGCCAATATGGCGGCGGTACGGTGATGCTGTGGGACCGCGGCATTTGGGAGCCGCAAGGCGACAACCCGCGCGCGGATTATCGCCGCGGCCGGCTCAAATTCATCCTGCATGGCGGGCGCATGAAAGGCGGCTGGGCCCTGGTGCGCATGGGGGCGCGCGCGCAAGAGCGCAGCCACGACAATTGGCTGCTGATCAAGGAGCGCGACGGTGAAGCCAAACCCGGCCACGGCACCGCGCTCGTGGACCAGGGCACGAAAAGCGTCGCCAGCGGCCGCACGATGGAAGAGATCGCCGACGCGCCCGACCGCGGCGTGTGGCAGTCGGGCAAGCGCGGCCACGACGATCCGCCGCCCCAGCCCGCCGCAAAGCTCGCGCCGCGTGTCTCCCGCCGACTTATCGGCACGAAGTCTGGCACGCTGCCGGATTTCATTCCGCCGATGCTCGCGACCCTGGTGGACAAGCCGCCGAGCGGCGCCGATTGGATTCACGAGATCAAGATCGACGGCTATCGCATCGTCGCGCGACGTCGCAGCGGCAAGGTCGCGCTCCTCACCCGCACCGGCCTCGACTGGACCGGGCGTTTTCGGCCAATCGCCGATGCGGTCGCGAAGCTGCCCGGCGGCGATCTCGCGCTCGACGGCGAGGTCGCGGTGCTCGACCAGAATGGCGGCTCGAGCTTTGCGGCGCTGCAGGATGCGCTGTCGCATGGCGACGCCAAGCCGCTGCGCTATGTCGTCTTCGATCTGCTCTATCGCGACGGCGAAGATTTGCGTGCCGCCAAGCTGAGCGACCGCAAGGCAGCGCTGCGCGCGCTGCTCGACGGCGCCACCGGGCCGATCGTCTATTCCGACCACATCGCCGCCCGTGGCAGCGAGGTGTTCCACCACGCCTGCGAACTCGCCCTCGAAGGCGTCGTCTCGAAGCGCGCCGACCTGCCCTATCGCGAAGGCCGCACGCGCGACTGGCTCAAATCGAAATGCGTCGCACGCCAGGAATTCGTCATCGTTGGCTATACCGAGTCGACCGTTCACCGCGGCATCGGTGCGCTGGCGCTCGGCTATTACGAGGACGAGACCCTGCGCTATGCCGGCCGCGTCGGCACCGGCTTCGATCGCCGCTCGGCGCTCGATCTTGCCAAGCGCCTCAAGCCGATCGCGACCGATCACCTGCCGTTCGAGAAACTGCCGGCGGCGGCGCGGCGCGGCATCCATTGGGTCGCGCCCGAGCTGGTGTGCGAGATCGCGTTCCTCAACTGGACGCCCGACGGCGTGCTGCGCCATCCCTCGTTCCAGGGTCTGCGCGAGGACAAGCCGGCGCGCAGTATCACCCGCGAGCGCGCGCTGCAAGCGGGCAAGGCGGCGACCGACACGGAGCCGACCGAGCAGGCTGCGCCGCCGCCCACCGCCAAGCGCGCCGCGACGAACAGCGGCGAGACGATCGCCGGCGTCGCGATCTCGCATCCCGAGCGCATCATCTTCCCCGATCTCGGCATCACCAAGCACCAGCTCGCCGAATATTACCAAGCGGTCGGGGATTGGATCCTGCCGCATATCGTCAACCGCCCGCTGAGCCTCTTGCGCTGCCCCTCGGGGGTCGGCGACCAATGCTTTTTCCAAAAGCATTTCGCGACCGGGCTCAAATCGCTGCGGCGCGTCGCGATCGAGGAAAAGCACGGCGCCGGCGAGTATGTCGTGCTGCGCGACCTGCACGATCTGGTGTTGCTCGCCCAGGAAGGCATCGTCGAAATCCATCCTTGGGGCGCGACCGCCGACGATCCCGACAGTCCCGATCAGTTCATCTTCGATTTCGATCCGGCGCCGGGCTTGGTCTTCGGCGAAGTGATCGAAGCGGCTAAAGCGATGCGCGATTACTTAGCCGAGATGCAGATCGAATCTTTTTGCAAGACCACCGGCGGCAAAGGCCTTCATGTCGTGGCCCCGCTGCGCCGCGGGAATAGCTGGGCCGAGCTCAAAGCCTTCACTAAGAAGATCGCGGCGAATTTCGCCGCCGCCGCGCCCAAGCGCTTCACGATCAACATGCTGAAGCGCGAGCGCACCAACCGCATCTTCATCGATTATCTGCGCAACGACCGCGGCTCGACCGCCGCCGCGCCCTACGGCGTGCGCGCGCGGCCGGGCGCGCCGGTGGCGATGCCGCTCGACTGGAAGGACGTGAAAGCCGGGCTCGATCCCGCGCGCTTCAATCTTGCGAGCGTGCCGAAGCTGCTCGCCGCGCGCAAGACCGATCCCTGGGCCGGCATGACCCGGCATAGCCAAACCCTCGCCGGGGCGCAACGCGCGCTCGGCCTCGCCGCCTAGCAAAGGATTTTTCCATGCCGCACGCTTATTGGTCCGGCTTCCTGCGCCTCTCGCTGGTGTCGTGTCCGATCTATCTCTCGCCCGCCACCACCGAGCGCGAGCGCATCAGCCTCCACCAGATCAACCCCGCGACCGGCAACCGCATCCGGCTGCAGCCGGTCGATGCCGAGACCGGCGACACGCTCGACCGCGCCGATCTCGTCCGCGGCTACGAGGTCGAGAAAGGGCGCACCGTCGAGATCAAGAAAGACGAGCTCGACGCGCTGAAGATCGAATCCTCGCGCGTCCTGGAGCTGTCGCGCTTCGTCGAGCGCGCGGCGATCAACCCGCTCTATCTCGACACGCCCTATTACGTCTATCCCGAGAACGCGCAGGCGGCCGAGGCCTATGAGGTGATCGCGGCGGCGCTCGCCAAGACCGGCCGGGTCGGCATCGGCCGGATCGTGGTCGCGCAGCGCGAGCGGCCGGTGGCGCTGCAGCCTTTCGAGCGCGGCCTCTTGGCATCGACGCTGCACACCGCCGACGAGGTGCGCGCGGCCGATTTCGCCGAGCCGTCCCGCAAGCGCGACGCGCAGATGGTCGAGATCGCGACCACGATCATCGAGCGCCTCGACGGAAAATTCGAGCCCGCGGGCTTCCACGACCGGTATCAAGACGCGCTGCGCGCGCTGATCGAGGCCAAGCAGAAAGGCAAGCCGCTGCACCGCCCGAAGATCGAGGAGCCCAGCAACGTCGTCGATCTCATGGCGGTGCTGAAGAAGAGCCTCGCCTCGGCCGGAGGCGATTCGGCCAACCAGAACCGGGGCGAAAGCGCGAAGAAGCCCGCTGCGAAGAAGCCGCGCGGCGCGAAAGCCGATGCGCGCCAGCGCCATCTGCTGTTGCCGATCGCGACCACCGCCGCCGAGCCGGCCAAGCGCGGCGAGGCGCATCCCGCGCGCCCGCGCCGCAAGCGCGCATGAACGCCCCAAGATGCGAAACGGCCCCGAGGCAGCGCAACCTCGGGGCCGTCATCGCGCGCGAGCCGCCGCTAATGAACCGCCGTACCGGCCGAGCCATTGAGGCCGGCGGAACCATTGATGCGGGTATTCACGCCGCTGTTGATATCGGCACCGACTCCGGTCCCGACGCCGCTATTGCCGCTAGCGCCCAAATTGCCGGTGCTGCCGGGCGTGCCGTAGCCGGCACCGACGCCGGTATTGACGCCGGTGTTCACGCCCGTGCCGACGCCGAGGCCGGTGTTGCTCGATCCGTTGAACGCGCCGGTGCCGCCCGAGCCGTTGATCGAACTCGCTCCCGAGCCGCCGATCATGCCGCCGCCGGTGCCCATCGCGCCGCTGCCAGCGCTCGCGCCAGCGCTTCCGCCAGCGCCGGCACCGCCACCCGATTGCGCGAATGCCGCCGGCGCCAGGGCCAGCGTGAGCGCGACCGCCGCCGTCACCATAGATCGTTTCATCATAGCTACCCTCTTGCTCAAGAAGTCCCGAGACGGGACGTTGTTATTCAACGGCAGGCCGAGAGCCGGTTCCATCGGCCGGATGGCTTGCAAAAATGCGCTCGGGTGCGTATCTCTTAGCGCTGAGGATCAGCGATGAATCGGTCGACAATGATATGGGCCTCGAGCGCCTTCGTGGCCCTTTTGGGCGTGGTGCCGCTCGCCTCGGCGCAAGCGACATCGCAGGTTCTGCAATACAATGTCGAGCATCCGACCTACGGCGACATCGGCACCTATACCAACACCGTCTCGGAGAACGGCAATTCCGCCGACGTGCATACCGTGCTGCACATCGCCGTGAAGGTCATCGGCATCCCGCTGTTCCATCAAGATGCGACCCGCGAGGAGCGCTGGGAGAATCAGCGCCTCGTCGGATTTCAAAGCGCGACCGACGACAACGGCACCAAAATCGACGTGACCGGCGAGGCGGAGGCGAGCCGCTTCGTCATCCACTCGTCGAGCAACGGCACGATCTCGGCGCCACCGCAGGTGCATCCCTCCAACCCCTGGGCGCCCTTCATCTTGAAGACCAACGTCATGATGTCGAGCAAGACCGGCAAGGTGCTGCCGGTGGTGGTCACGGATACCGGCGAGGTCACCGTGACCCTCGACGGCCGGCCCGTCCGCGCCCGCCAGTGGTTCATCGACGACAATAAGCATCAGGTGGTGTGGATCGACGACAAAGGCGTGGTGGTCGCGTTTCAGGCCCAGGAGCACGGCACAGCGATCAAATTCGTGCTGACACACGCGACCGCGGCGGCGCAGCCGGCAGTCCCGACGCCGCTCGCCAACAATTGACGCCGGCGATCGACGCGGGCGATTGACGCCCGGGGCCGGCGGAGTTAACCCCTTGCCATGATCCCCCGCTACAGTCGCCCCGCGATGGCCGCCCTGTGGGAGCCGGAAAACCGGTTCCGCATCTGGTTCGAGATCGAGGCTCATGCCAGCGACGCGCTGGCCGAGGCCGGCATCATCCCGACCAGCGCGGCCCAGGCGATCCGCGCGAAGGGCAAGTGGGAGATCGCGCGCATCGATGCGATCGAGCGCGAGATCCACCACGACGTGGTCGCGTTCCTTACCAACCTCGCCGAGCATATCGGCCCCGAGGCGCGGTTTCTGCACCAAGGCATGACCTCGAGCGACGTGCTCGACACCTGCCTCGCGCTGCAACTTCGCCAGGCCTCGGACATCCTCCTCGCCGATCTTGACGCGCTGCTGACGGCGCTGAAGCGCCGCGCCTTCGAGTTCAAAACCACGATCACGATCGGCCGCAGCCACGGCATTCACGCCGAGCCGACGACCTTCGGCGTGAAGCTCGCCGGCTTCTATACCGAATTCAGCCGCGCCCGCCGGCGGCTCGAGCAGGCGAAGCACGAGATCTCGACCTGCGCGATCTCGGGCGCGGTCGGCACCTTCGCCAACGTGCCGCCCTCGGTCGAAGAGCATGTCGCCAAGGCGCTCGGCCTCCGCGTCGAGCCGGTCTCGACACAGATCATTCCGCGCGACCGTCATGCCATGTTCTTTGCGACCCTCGGCGTGATCGCCGGCTCGGTCGAACGGCTGGCGCTCGAGATCCGCCATCTCCAGCGCACCGAGCTGCGCGAGGCCGAGGAATATTTCGCGCCCGAGCAGAAAGGCTCGTCGGCGATGCCGCACAAGCGCAATCCGGTGCTGTCGGAAAACCTGACCGGCCTCGCGCGGCTGGTGCGCGGCGCGGTGGTGCCGGCGCTCGAGAACGTCGCGCTCTGGCACGAGCGCGACATCTCGCATTCCGCGGTCGAGCGGGTGATCGGGCCCGACACGACGATCGCGCTCGATTTCGCGTTGGTGCGGCTGACGTCGGTCGTCGACAAGCTATTGGTCTATCCCGCCACCATGAAGCGCAACCTCGACCAGCTCGGCGGGTTGCACAACTCGCAGCGCGTGCTGCTCGCATTGACGCAAGCCGGGATGAGCCGCGAGGACGCCTATCGCGCGGTGCAGCGCAACGCGATGCCGGTGTGGCACGGTCAGGGCGATTTCGCGACGCTGCTCAAAGCCGACCAGGACGTCGCCGCCCTGCTCCCCGCGGCCGCGATCGACGCGCTGTTCGACGACGCGTATCATCTGAAGCACGTCGACACGATCTTCCGGCGCGTGTTCGGGGAAGCTTAAAGCAAAAAAACTCGTCATTGCGAGAAGCGTAGCGACGAAGCAATGACGGTTCCAAGATTACCTGTAGCCCTGGCGTTCAGCTTTAGCTTTTTAGCTGCTTCTCCGCCTGCGCCGCGAAATGCGCGAGCTCGAGCGTCACGCGGGTCGCGTCGAGCGCGATCCCCTTCGCCTGCAAATCGCTGACGATCTTCGCGACGATCTCGCCATCGCCATGCAGATGCTGCGACGGATCGGCGATGCCGCGCGCGTAAGCCTCAGCCGCCGCGCCGGCGAGGCCAAGCTGAGCCGCGGCCCAGAGGCCGAGCAGATGATTGCGCCGCGCCTTCGCCTTGAAGGTCAGCTCCTGCTGGCGCTCGAAATTCTTCTCGAAGCCTTGCTCGCGTTCCTCGAACCCGGTCATGCGCATTTTCCTCTTGCAGCCTCCCATGATTAGCCGATAACCGGCGGCATGTGCACCTTCGTCATCCTGCGCCGTCCCGGCCACGACTGGCCGGTGCTGATCGGCGCCAACCGCGACGAGATGATCGACCGGCCGTGGGAGCCGCCGGGACGGCATTGGCCCGATCGGCCCGACGTGATCGCCGGACGCGACGTGCTGGCGGGCGGCTCGTGGCTCGGCATCAACGATCACGGCGTGGTCGCCGGGATTCTTAACCGCCACGGCTCGCTCGGGCCGGCGCCCGGCCAGCGCTCGCGCGGCGAGTTGGTGCTGGAGGCGCTCGACCACGCCGACTCGCAGGCTGCCGCTAAGGCTCTGGCGCAGATCGAGCCCGCCGCCTATCGCACCTTCAACCTGATCGTCGCCGACAATCGCGACGCGTTCTGGCTGCGTCATGCCGATCCGACCGGAACCCTGCCGATCGCGGTGACCGCGCTGACGCCCGGCCTGCACATGATCGCCGCGTGCGATCTCGACGATGACGATTTGCCGCGGCTCAAGCACTACCGGCCGCTGTTCGCCGCGGCCGCCCCGCCCGATCCCGCGCGCGACGATTGGAGCGCCTGGGAAAAACTCCTGACCGACGGCGAGCTGGCGCCAGGTGCCGAGGCGCAAAGCGTGATGCGATTCGACACCGGAAGCGGCTTTGCCACCGTCTCCTCGAGCCTGATCGCGCTGCCCTCGGCCGAGCATTCCGAATGGAAGCCGCGCTTTCGCTTTGCCGCCTGGCAACCCAAGCCCGCGCCGTGGCGCGATCTACTGGTCTGACGGGAACCGGCTTGCTATAGAGCGTCGAGGTTTTCCTTGCCGCGAAAGGCGCCGCCATGACCCGCCGCAAACAAGTCTATGAAGGCAAGGCCAAGGTGATGTTCGAGGGCCCGGAGCCCGGAACGCTGGTCCAATATTTCAAGGACGATGCCACCGCCTTCAACGCGCAAAAGCGCGGCACCATCACCGGCAAGGGCGTGATCAACAACCGCATCAGCGAGTATCTGATGCTGCGCCTCGCCGAGATCGGGATTCCGACCCATTTCGTGCGCCGCCTCAACATGCGCGAGCAACTCGTTAAAAAAGTTGAGATAATTCCAGTCGAGGTCGTCATTCGCAACGTCGTCGCCGGCTCGCTCGCGACCCGCTTTGGGATGGAGGAAGGCACGCCGCTGCCGCGCTCGATCGTCGAGTATTACTACAAGAGCGACAAGCTCCAAGATCCGATGATCTCGGAAGAGCACATCACCTGCTTCGGCTGGGCGACCACGCACGACCTCGACGAGATCATGCAGATGTCGCTCCGGATCAATGATTTCCTCCTCGGGCTGTTCTTCGGGATCGGCATCAAACTGATTGATTTTAAATTAGAGTTTGGTCGCCTCTACAACGAGAACGACGAGTTGCGGCTGGTGCTGGCCGACGAGATCAGCCCCGACAATTGCCGGCTCTGGGATCTGAAGACCAACGAGAAGCTCGACAAAGACCGCTTCCGCCGCGACCTCGGCAAGGTCGAGGAAGCCTATCAAGAGGTCGCGCGCCGCCTCGGCATCCTGCCCGAAAGCGGCCCTACCGACCTCAAAGGCCCGGAAACGGTGCAGTGATGATAGATCAGAAATCCCCCTCACCCTCCCACCTACGGCGGGTCCCTCCCTCTCCCCGGCGGGGAGAGGGTTGGGGTGAGGGGGATTTATGAAAGCGCGCGTCTTTGTCATGCCCAAGGACGGCGTGCTCGACCCGCAAGGCAAGGCGATCGCCCACGCGCTGGGCAATCTGGGTTTTTCCGGCATCGGCGAGGTCCGCCAGGGCAAGGTGATCGAGCTGGAACTGCACGCGACCAGCGAAGGCGAGGCGCGCGCGGCGCTGGATCAGATGTGCCAGAAGCTGCTCGCCAACACCGTGATCGAAAGCTACCGGGTCGAGATCGTCGGGTGATGGCGGCATTACGGCCGTGCGGCCTTCGTCCCTCGACTTCGCTCGGGATGAGGTTCGCTCAGGCTGAGGACCATTGAAATTGGCATTGATGGAAAAAGCCACGCACCCTGTCTCCTCACCCATCTGAGCGTAGTCGAAGGGCGCAGGATGTTCTTGCAACGAACCGACTAACCGAAATGCAATCCGCCATCATCGTCTTTCCCGGCTCTAATCGCGAACAGGATGTGTTCGACGCGCTGCAGCGCGCCTCGGGCAAGAAGCCCTTAAAAGTTTGGCATCGCGAGTCGCAACTCCCGAAGGCCGATCTGATCGTCATTCCCGGCGGCTTCGCTTATGGCGACTATCTGCGCTGCGGCGCGATGGCGGCGAACTCGCCGATCATGCGCGAGGTGAAAGCGCGCGCCGCCGCGGGCACGCCGGTGCTCGGCATCTGCAACGGCTTCCAGATCATCACCGAGGCCGGGTTGCTGCCCGGCGCGCTCCTTGCCAACAAGACGCTGAAATTCCATTGCAAGAGCGTCCATCTCCGCATCGAGACCAGCCAGACGATCTTTACGTCGCGTTACCAGGCCGGCCAGGTGATCGCGGTGCCGGTCGCGCATCACGACGGCAACTACTTCGCCGACGACGCGACGCTCGACCGGCTCGAAGGCGAAGGGCGCGTGGCGTTTCGGTATTGCGCGCCGGACGGGTCGCTGGACGACGCGTCCAACGCCAACGGCTCGGCGCGCGCCATCGCCGGCATCTTCAACGAGACCAAGACGGTGCTCGGGCTGATGCCGCATCCCGAGGACGCGACGCACCCGCTGCAAGGCTCGCTCGACGGCGTGCCGTTCTTTGCCGGGCTGGTCGAGGCGCTCGCGTGACCGAGCGCCCCTCTTCTTCTGAAAGACCGGCCGGACCCGCGCTGGCCGCCGAATTCGGCTTGAGCGCCGAGGAATACGCGCGCGCCGTCGCGATCATGGGCCGCGCGCCCAATATCACCGAGCTCGGCATCTTCTCGGTGATGTGGTCGGAGCATTGCTCGTATAAGTCCTCGAAGAACTGGCTAAAGAAGCTGCCGACCACCGGCCCGCATGTGATCTGCGGCCCGGGCGAGAATGCCGGCGTGATCGACATCGGCGACGGCATGGCGGCGATCTTCAAGATGGAGAGCCACAACCACCCGTCTTTCATCGAGCCCTATCAGGGCGCGGCGACCGGCGTTGGCGGCATCCTGCGCGATGTGTTCACGATGGGCGCTCGGCCGATCGCCAACTTGAACGCGCTGCGCTTCGGCAGTCCGGATCATCCCAAAACCCGGCATCTGGTCGCCGGCGTGGTCGCCGGCATCGGCGGCTATGGCAATTGCGTCGGCGTGCCGACGGTCGGCGGCGAATGCAATTTCCACCCCAGCTATAACGGCAACATTCTGGTCAACGCGATGACCGTCGGCATCGCGAAGCAGGACCGCATCTTCTATTCGGCGGCCTCGGGCCCCGGCAATCCGGTGATCTATGTCGGCGCGAAAACCGGCCGCGACGGCATCCACGGTGCCACGATGGCCTCGGCCGAGTTCAGCGAGGATGCCGAGGCGAAGCGCCCGACCGTGCAGGTCGGCGATCCCTTCACCGAGAAGCTGCTGATCGAGGCCTGTCTCGA
>Ga0307373_10011647_pt1 | contig 12698 bp, 9 predicted proteins | sample OX2MG_FD_202534 | JGI IMG/M metagenome (GOLD analysis project Ga0307373, IMG submission 202534) | Soil microbial communities from Risofladan, Vaasa, Finland - OX-2 | ecosystem: Environmental > Terrestrial > Soil > Coastal area > Acid sulfate soil | place: Finland: Risofladan, Vaasa | collected...
GTCGTCACCGTGAGCGTCTCGTTCTTGCCGTTGACGCGAATGTTCGGCGTCATGCCTCCTCCTTCGCTGCGGCGGCGAACCGGTCGATGGCGAAGGGCCTGATCACGTCCTCGAGCTCGCCCGCAAGCACATAGCGCGCCACCGCCGCCGCCGTCACCGGCGTGAGCAGGATGCCGTTGCGGTGATGGCCGGTCGCCAGCACCAGCCCGTCGACGCCGCACGGCCCCAGCACCGGCGCATCGTCGCGCGAGCCGGGGCGGAATCCAACCCACATTTCGTCGATCGGCAATTCCTCGATCGCGGGCAGCGTCCGCCATGCGCCCTCGAGCAGCGCCAGCACGCCGCCCGCGGTGAGATTGGCGTCGAAGCCGCGCTCCTCGCTGGTGGCGCCGATGATCAGCCGGCCGTCGAGGCGGGGCACGAGATAGGCCTTGGGTGCCCATACCACGTGACGGAGCAGCGGCGCCGATGGGTCCATGCGCAGCGCCAGCATCTGCCCCTTCACCGGCCGCACATGCAGCGTCGCAGGCAGGCCCGGAATCTGAGCCGACCATGCGCCCGCGGCCACGACGACGGTGTCGGCCGCATGGCGTGTCGCGCCGACGCGGACACCGGTCGCGCGACCGCCGGCGACCTCGACGGCATCGACGGCGGTCTGTTCGTGGAGCGTTCCGCCGACCGCGAGAAAGGCGCGCCGGAGCGCCGCGGCAACGAGGCGGTTATCGACCTGATGATCGGCGGGGCTGAAGACGGCTGCGACCAGGTTGGGGTGAAGATGGGGCTCGCGCTGGCGCGCCGCGCCGCCGCTCAGCCATTCGAGCGCGATCCCGTGCTGGCGCTGGAAATCATGGGTGAAACGGAGCTGCGCCGCATCGTCGCGGGTGAGCGCCACGACCAGCGTGCCTTCGCGGCGCAGTCCGACGCTCATCCCCGAAGCGGCTTCGAGCTCGGCGGCGAAATCCGGCCACATATCCTGGCTGCGCCGGTTGAGGGCGAGGAGTTCGAGCTCGCCCGGCTCGCACTCGACCCCGGCAGCCAGCATCCCGGCCGCGGCCCAGCTCGCGCCGCGCCCGGCCGCGTCGCGCTCGAATACGGTGACCGACGCGCCCGCCTGCGCCAGCCGCCAGCCGGCGGCAAGACCGATCACGCCGCCGCCGACGATGGCGACCTTCTGCTGCGGACGGCTCGCGATGGGGGATCGGCTGCTGATGGCGGACTCCCTTCGCTGGTATTATCCAGACAGGTTCAGTGGGTGTGATCTCAGCCGGCCGCACGCGACCGGCACCCCAGCCGTGGCTCGGATCAGAGCGCACGGCCGCCATCCTGGCAAGCAGTTTCTTGAGGGGAAGCGGCCCTCAGGCCGCGGGCGCGCCGGGCGTCGTCTTGCCGTGCAGCCGCACCACGATGGGCGCAACGCCGCCGCCCATCGACTTGATCGTGGCGCATGCAGCGTTGGCCTCCTCGGCGGAGGCGAAGTCGCCGCTGCGGACCACGTACCACGAGCTGCCGTCGCGATCGGGGACATGCGTGACGGAGGCTAGCACGCCCTTGGTCGCAAACGCGTCGGCGACATGGTACGCGGAGGTTTCGGCGCGCCAGGAGCCGAGTTGCACGACGAAATGCTCGCCCGTCGCCGCGAGATGCGTCGGCGTTTGCGGCTCGGCCATCGCGGTTTGGGCGGGCAGCGGCGGGTCAGCCGCTTGCGAGCGAGCGGTCGCTGCCGGCGGGGTGGCCGGCTCGGCCGCCGCCACGGCCTTGGGCTCCGGTTCCGGGGCTGCGGCGGTGGTTCGCGGCGGCGCATCGGTCTTGGCGACGTCGGCGGTCGGCGCCGGCGCAGCATCGGGCTTCGGCGTGGCGTCGGTCGTGGCTGCCGTTGCCTCCAACTTCGGCGGGTCGACCGCCGCCGCTGGCGAAGCACCGGGCTTGGGCGCCGCGTCGGTCATGGCCACCGTCACCGCCGGCTTCGGCGGGTCGGCCGCCGCAGACGTGTCGGGCTTCGGCGCAGCCTTGGTCGTGGCAGCCACGACCTCGGGCTTCGGCGCGGCGGCCTTCGCCGCTGCCTGAGCATCGGACTTGGGCACGGCAGCCGACGGCGCGGCGGGTGGCGTTGCCGGCGAAACGGCCGGACCGGGCTTGGGGGTCGCATCGGCCATGGCCGCTGGGGCCGCAGGGTCCGGCGCAGGCGCCGGATGCCTCACGCGGGGCGCCGTCGCATCCGCTTCCGCCGTCGCGGCCGGTACCGGGTCGGGCAATTTCTTCGCGGCATGCGTCGGCGTTGCCGCGACCGCCGCCGGGGCCGGCGGATCGTTGATCACCGTTGGCGATGGCGCAGCCGCAGCATCATGCTGGGGCTCTGGGCTGGCCACGAGCCTGGGCTCAGGACCGGCAAGGGCGACACGCACCGGATCCGCCGAAGCGTTCGCCGGTTTGAGCTCGGCCGTATGTGACTTCTTGGCCGTCCCGGGCAGGAGCGAGACCGGCGCGGCCCGCGTGCTTGTCGCCGGCGGCAGCGGCGCCGCGATCGGCGGCAGGTCGGCAACGACGACATCGGTGCGCGGCGCCGCGACCGGCGGATCTGGCATTTGCGCGTCGGCGACCTTGGCGGGCGGCTGCGCCGTGGCGACGTCCGCCGGCATGATGGTGCCGCCATGCAACTCGGCGCCGAGGACGGCGGCGGTGCGCTGCGTCTCGTTCATGCCGCGCAGCAAGCGGTAGTACGAGAGGTTGTTCTGCACCGAGGCCTCGTCGAGCACTTCGCGGGCTGTCGCGGTTGCCTTGGGATCATCGCCGGCGAGGCCATAGGCGAGCGCGAGATTCAGGCGATAGCGCGGGGCGGAATTCGGACCGGCGATGGCGGCCAGCCGCGCCACCGCGCCGGTATAGTCGCCCGCCAATGCGAGTGACATGCCGTAGTTGTTGCGCAGCCCGACATTGGCCGGTGCCAGTTGCAGCCCGTGCTCGTAGCTCTGTTGCGCAAGGTTGTAATTCCCGGCCATGTCCTGGGCCACGCCGAGGAGGCTATAAAGCTGCGGATCGCTGGCGCGCTTCTCCAGCGCGATGTGGAGTTCCGCAATCGCCGCCTTGGGCTGCCCGCCACCGAGCAGCGCCAGACCGAGACCGCGATGCAGATCGGGATCGGCCGGCGCCAGCATGATCGCATCACGATAGGATGCGACCGCGCCGGGATAATCCTGGAGCGCGAGCAGGGTCGCGCCGAGCTTGGCCAGCGGCACCGGATCGCGCGGCGACAGTTCGTGCACGCGGCGATAAAGCGTCGCCGCCGTCGCCGGGTCGCCGCCCGCGGCGGTGTCGTCGGCGACCTTCATCAGCGTGGCGCTTGATTGCGCGTCGCCGGCCGGCCCGCCGGGACCGCTGGCACAGGCCGCGAGACCGAGCAAAAGCGCAAGCGCGGAAGCCGCCGTTGCCCAAGAACGCCGCGGCGTTCGATCCGGATGTGAGGGTGAATGCTTGCCCATGGCCGGAGTTTTGGCGCATCGCCGTTACCAAAGCCTGAACGACGCGCCTTTAAGCGTCGCGCCGCGACGACTATTGCCTTGACCTTTAGGAAAACGTTGCGCCCGCCGGCCGCTACCGGTCGCGCCGCAGCGCCTCGACCTGGCGCCAGCCGGCCTCGGCGATGGCGCGGGCGCGGGCGCCGGAATCGCGCGCGCGGAGATTGGCGGCGGTGCCCTCGACCACCCGGCCCATGATGCCCTGAAGGATCGCGGCGAGACGGAACATGTTATAGGCGATGTAGAAGTCCCAATGGGGAAGGTCGCGGCGGCCGGTACGCTCGCAATAAAGCCGGCGATATTCCTCTTCGGTGGGAATGCCGAGCGCCGCGAGATCTTGCCCCTTGAGGCCGCGATAGGCGTCCCGCCCGAGCCGCCACGACATCATGTGATAGGCGAAATCGCCGAGCGGATTGCCGAGCGTCGACAATTCCCAGTCGAGCACCGCGAGAACGCGTGGCGCGCGCGGGTCGAAGATCACGTTGTCGAGGCGATAGTCGCCGTGGACGATTCGCGTCTCCTCGTCCGCGGGGACGTTCTCCGGCAGCCAGTCGATGAGCCGGTCCATCGCCTCGATCCTTTCGGTCTCGGAGGCGCGGTATTGCCGGGTCCAGCGGTCGATCTGGCGCCGGACGTAATTGCCGGGCCGGCCGAAATCGCCGAGGCCCAGCGCTGCGTAATCGACCCGATGCAGCCGCGCGATGACATCGTTGAGCGCATCGTAGATGGCGCGGCGCTCGGCCGGCGCGAGGCCGGGCAGCGTCGGCTCCCAGAACACCCGGCCTTCGACATAGTCCATGATGTAGAAGGCCGTGCCGACGATGGCCTCGTCCAGGCACAGGGCATGCGCGCGCGCCACCGGCACGTCGGTCGCGGCGAGCGCGGCGATGATGCGGAATTCGCGATCGACGGCGTGCGCCGACGGCAAGAGCTTGCCCGGCGGCTTGCGCCGCAGCACCAGGCGCCGGCCCGTCGCGTCGGTGACAAGGAAGGTCGGATTGGACTGGCCACCCTTGAACTGCTCGACCGTGACCGGCCCGCGCGTGCCCGGAACATTGGCCTCGAGCCATAACGCCAGCCGGTCCGCATCGAAGCGATGCGGCGCGCGCACCGCCATGGTGCCGGTGAATTCGTCGGAAGCGTCCATGCTGCGCACCGTCCTCGTGGGGCTTTGCAAGTTGCGGCCACCCCTGCAATGCTGGGGTTCAGCCCATTCGTCACAGGAGGTTGGCAATGCCGCCATCGGAAGGCAAGAGTCTGGCCGTCGGGCTTGCGGGTTTGGGCGCCATCGGCATGCCGCTGGCGCGCCGGCTCGGCGCCGGCCTGCCCGGACTTCGTCTCGTCGCCGTCGCCGCCGGCGACGCCGCCCGCGCCGCACGGCGTCTCGCCGAGGCCGGCGTCACCGCGCCGGTCGTTCCGGCGACCGAGCTCGCGCGCCATGCCGAGGTGGTGGTCGAAGCGGTTCCGGCCGCACATTTCCGCGCCGTCGCCGAGCCGGTGATCGCCGCCGGGCGAATCTTCGTGCCGCTCAGCGTCGGTGCGCTGCTCAACAATCTCGATTTGGTCGAGCGCGCGGCGGCCGCAGGGGGACGCATCATCGTGCCGACGGGGGCACTGGTCGGGCTCGACGCCGTCCGCGCCGCGGCCCAGGGCGAGATCTTTTCCGTGCGCATGGTGACGCGCAAGCCGCCTGCGGGCCTCGAGGGCGCGCCCTATCTGGTCGAACGGGGGATCGTGCTGACCGGGCTCACCGCGCCGCTCAAAGTCTTCGAGGGGACGGCGCGCGAGGGCGCACGCGGCTTTCCCGCCAATGTCAATGTCGCGGCGGCGCTCGCGCTGGCCGGCATCGGTCCCGACCGCACGCGCCTCGAGATCTGGGCGGACCCGGGCGTCACGCGCAACACGCACTCGATCGAGCTCGAAGCCGACAGTGCGAGCTTGCGCATGACCATCGAGAACGTGCCGTCCGAAAACCCGCGCACCGGCCGCATTACGGCGCTGAGCGTGATTGCCTGCCTGAACGGGCTCGTCGCGCCGCTACGCGTCGGCAGCTGAAGTGCCATGCCCCGCCCCCGATTCGCCGGAAAAATCCCGGCCGATACGCCTTGCAGGCCGGGGATTCGGCCCCTAACTCAAGATAGGCAAGATTAGGTAGACAATTTTCATCGAGGCATCAGGGTGACGGCATGGTTGGAATCGCACCGCTCGCCGCGCCGCACGCCGCAAAATATCGCGCCTGGTCCAAAGGGGTCACAATCCATCCTTAACTTTGTCGCGGTTTTCGGCAATGCTGATTGAGCCGAGGCGACGGAACCGTCGACACGGTCGCGAGGTTGTGAGCGCACATAGGGGATACCTTCGCGAGGTTGAGCGGCATGGAACGAGCCCGCGTCGCCGCGACGGTCCTTGGCACGGTCAGGTAAGGCGGTGGAAACGGGCCGCTTCCCCGTCGCCGGTTCGGCCGGTGACGCCGTTGCGGGCAAGTCCAGCGCATATGCGGGTCGGGAAGCGCCGGTGCGACAGGCATCACAGCTTGGCGGCGTTGCACATTGAAGCTGCGGCAAAGCATGAATTTGCCGAGATCCCTGCGTTTAATCGTGCCTTAAGGTTGAGCGTTTATTGTCGTGCCTTTGATCGGATAGGGCCTGAATCGGCGATCACTTCAGGACGAGGTGGCGGATGATCTCCCAGGACAGCGTGTTCGGTCTCTTCTCGCGGCTCTATGACAGCCAAAAAGAGACGGATATGTCTCTTGAGGACTATTTGAAGTGTTGCGGCCGCGAGCCGATGGCCTATGCCAGCGCCGCCGAGCGCATGCTGGCCGCGATCGGCGAAGCGCAGATCATCGACACCAGCCACGACCCCCGGATGGGTCGCATCTTCATGAACCGCACCATCCGGGTCTATCCGGCCTTCGCCGACTTCTATGGCATGGAAGAGACGATCGAGCGCATCGTCGGCTATTTCCGCCATTCGGCGCAGGGGCTCGAGGAGCGCAAGCAGGTGCTCTATCTGCTCGGCCCCGTGGGCGGCGGCAAATCATCGCTCGCCGAGCGGCTCAAGCTGCTCATGGAGAAAATGCCGATCTACGTGCTCAAGGCCGGCAAGGAGATCAGCCCCGTCTTCGAGAGCCCGCTCGGCCTGTTCGACCCGCTGCGCATGGGCGACCAGCTCGAGCGTCAGTACCGCATTCCCAAGCGGCGCCTGACCGGCCTGTGCTCGCCCTGGGCGATGAAGCGCCTCGACGAGTTCGGCGGCGACATCTCGCGCTTCACGGTGGTGCGACTGCATCCCTCGCGGCTGCGGCAGATCTGCATCGCCAAGACCGAGCCGGGCGACGAGAACAACCAGGATATCTCCTCGCTCGTCGGCAAGGTCGACATCCGCAAGCTCGAATTCTACAGCCAGGCCGATTCCGACGCCTATGCGTTCTCGGGCGGGCTCAACCGCACGACGCAAGGCATCCTCGAATTCGTCGAGATGTTCAAGGCGCCGATCAAGATGCTGCACCCGTTGCTGACCGCGACGCAGGAGGCGAACTACATCGGCTCCGAGAATATCGGCGCCATTCCCTATCAGGGCGTCATCCTCGCCCATTCCAACGAGGCGGAATGGCAGGGTTTCAAGAACAACCGCAACAACGAAGCCTTCATCGACCGCATCAGCGTCATCAAGGTGCCCTACTGCGTGCGCGCGATGGAGGAACAGAATATCTACGAAAAGCTGCTGGCGAGCAGCGAACTGGCCGAAGCGTCCTGCGCTCCCGGCACGCTCGAGATGCTGGCGCGGTTCTGCGTGCTGTCGCGCCTCAAGCCGCACGAGAATTCCAACCTGTTCTCGAAGATGCGCGCCTATGACGGCGAGACCCTCAAGGACAGCGATCCGCGCGCCAAGACGGTGCAGGAATACCGCGACGCCGCCGGCGTCGACGAGGGCATGACGGGGCTGTCGACGCGGTTCGCATTCAAGGTTCTGTCGAGCACCTTCAACTTCGACACGCAGGAGGTCTCGGCCGATCCCGTGCACCTCATGTACGTGCTCGAACAGTCGATCCGGCGCGAGCAGTTCGGCGACGACGCCGAAAAGAGGCTCCTGGGCTTCATCAAGGGCGAGCTCGCGCCGCGCTACGCCGAGTTCATCGGCAACGAGATCCAGAAGGCCTATCTCGAATCCTACGGCGATTACGGCCAGAACCTGTTCGATCGCTACGTCGCCTATGCCGACGCCTGGATCGAGGACCAGGACTACAAGGACCCCGATACCGGCCAGCTCATGGACCGCGAGCTCCTGAACCAGGAGCTGTCCAAGATCGAGAAGCCGGCGGGCATCGCCAATCCCAAGGATTTCCGCAACGAGGTGGTGAAGTTCGCGCTCCGCGCGCGCGCGGGCCACGGCGGCAAGAACCCGTCCTGGACCTCCTACGAGAAGCTGCGCGAGGTGATCGAGAAGCGCATGTTCTCGCAGGTCGAGGATCTGCTGCCGGTCATCAGCTTCGGCAGCAAGAAGGACACCGACACCGAAAAGAAACACGCCGATTTCCTGGAGCGGATGATGTCGCGCGGCTATACTCAGCGCCAGGTGCGTCGCCTTGTCGAGTGGTACATGCGCGTCAACAAGGCCGGATGACGCCGAGCGTTGAGCGAGCTTTTGCCCGATGAACATCATCGACCGTCGACCGAATCCCAAGGGCAAGAGCCTGACCAACCGGCAGCGCTTCATCGACCGCGCGCGCAGCGAGGTGCGTGATGCGCTGGCCGATGCCTTGAAGCGGCGCAAGCTCGGTGAGGCCGGATCGGGCGAGAAGGTCTCGATCCCCACCCGCGGCATCACCGAGCCCGTGTTCCGCTCGGCGAGCCGCGGCGGTCAGCGCGACTACGTCGTTCCCGGCAACAAGAAGTTCGTCGCCGGCGACCGCATCGAGCGGCCGCAATCGGGCGGCGGCGGCGGCCGCGGCAATGCCAGCCCCGACGACAACGGCGAGCAGGACGCCTTCGAGTTCGTGCTTTCGAAGGATGAGTTCCTCGACCTCTTCTTCGAGGATCTCGAGTTGCCCGACCTGATCAAGACGCGGCTCAAGGAAAGCGAGGCCACGCAACTCGCGCGCGCCGGCTTCTCGGTCGCGGGCACGCCCGCCAATCTCAATCTCGTGCGCACGATGCGCAACAGCCTCGCGCGCCGCATCTCGCTGCATCGCCCGCGCCCCAACGAGATCGAGGCGATCGAACGGCAACGCCAGACCGCGCTCGATGCCGACGATGCCGAGGGCGCGGCCCAGGCCGACCTCGAGCTCGAGATCGCCCAGCGCCGCGCCCGTCGCGTCGCCTATATCGATCCGGTGGACGTGCGCTACAACCGCTTCGAGCGCGTGCCCAAGCCCAATACCCAGGCGGTGATGTTCTGCCTGATGGACGTGTCCGGCTCGATGACCGAGGCGATGAAGGATCTCGCCAAGCGGTTCTTCCTGCTGCTCCACGTCTTTCTCGAGCGCCGCTATAAGACCGTGAACGTCGTCTTCATCCGGCACACGTCGAACGCGCAGGAGGTCGACGAGGATACGTTCTTCCACAGCCGCGAGACCGGCGGCACGATCGTCTCGACCGCGCTCGAGGAGATGATGCGCGTCGTGCGCGAACGCTACAGCCCGGACAACTGGAACATCTACGCAGCGCAGGCCTCCGACGGCGACAACTACACCGAGGACAGCGACCGCTGCAGCCAGCTTTTGGGCGAGGAGATCCTGCCGATCACCCAGTATTTCGCCTATATCGAAGTGGGCGCGGAAGCGACGCTGCGCCACGGCTTCCCCTCGCCCGCGACCGATCTGTGGCGCACCTATGCCCAGGTCGCCGAGCGCCACGGCAATTTCGCCATGCGGCGCGTCGCCGACCCGACCCAGATCTTCCCCGTGTTCCACGAGCTTTTTGCCAAGCATCGGGTCGAGGGCTGAGATGGCGCAGCTCAATTCCATTGCCGGCGACGCCGATCTCCTGTTCGAGGGGCCCGAGTGGGATTTCGACAAGCTGCGCCGGGTCTATGAGGCGGTCGAGGAGATCGCGAGCAACGAACTCGGCCTCGACGTCTATCCGAACCAGGTCGAGGTGATCACGTCCGAGCAGATGCTCGACGCCTACGCGTCGATCGGCCTGCCGCTGATGTACCGCCACTGGAGCTTCGGCAAGCGCTTCGCGCGCGAGGAGACGCTCTACCGCCGCGGCCTTCAGGGCCTCGCCTACGAGATCGTCATCAATTCCAGCCCCTGCATCAGCTACATCATGGAAGAGAATTCCATGGCGATGCAGACGCTCGTGGTGGCGCATGCGGCGTTCGGCCACAATCATTTCTTCAAGAACAACTATCTCTTCCGGCAATGGACCGATGCCACCGGCATCCTCGACTATCTCGCCTTCGCCCGCGACTACGTGACCCACACCGAGGAGCAGCACGGGGCCGAGGCGGTCGAGCGCGTGCTCGACGCGGCGCACGCGCTGATGAACCACGGCGTGCACCGCTATGCCCGCCGACCGAAGCTCAATCTCGAGGAGGAACGCCGGCGCGAGGAAGAGCGGCGCCGCTTCTTCGAAGCGAACTATGACGACATCTGGCGCACCGCCGACCTGCCGGGCCGCAACGTGCCCGAAGACCCCGAGGGCAAGGAAAAGGAGCGCGCCGAGGTGCGGCGCAAGCTCGGCCTGCCCGAGGAGAACCTGCTCTATTTCCTCGAGAAGCAGGCGCCGCGCCTGAAGCCGTGGCAGCGCGAACTGCTGCGGATCGCCCGGCACATCTCGCAGTATTTCTATCCGCAAAAGCAGACCAAGATGATGAACGAGGGCTGCGCCACCTTCGTTCACTACGAGCTGGTGCACCGGCTGCACCAGAAGGGCCTCATCAGCGACGGCGCGCTCCTGGAGATCATGCACTCGCACACCAGCGTGATCTTCCAGCCGGATTTCGACGATCCGCGCTACAACGGCATCAACCCCTACGCGCTCGGCTTCGCCGTGATGCGCGACATCAAGCGCATCTGCACCGAGCCGACCGACGAGGACCATGCCTGGTTCCCCGAGATCGCCGGCAACGGCGATCCCTACGGCACGCTGCGCCACGCCTGGGCGAACTATCGCGACGAGAGCTTCGTGCTCCAGTATCTCAGCCCCAAGGTCATTCGCGATTTCCGCCTGTTCAAGGTGTTCGACGACGCCGACGCCGATGCCATGCTGGTCGAGGCGATCCATGACGAGCGCGGCTACCGCGATATCCGCCGTGCCATGGCGCGGCACTACGATCTCGCGCGCCACGAGCCCGACATCCAGATCCGCGACGTCGACCTGGCCGGCGACCGCTGCCTCGTCCTGTCCCATGCCGTCCACAACGGCGTCGAACTCGACGAAGCGAGCGCGCGCTCCGTGCTCGAGCATCTGTCCTCGCTATGGGGCTACGGCATCCGCCTCGAGGAACGGGATGCGACGAGCGAACGCGTGCTCAAGACCCACGAGGCGACGGCACGCCTCTGAGCGCGCGCAACGCCCGTTGGGTGTCGCGCCTCACTTCTCCCGGGGCTTCAGCTTCAGCGACGCCGAATTGATGCAATAGCGCAGCCCTGTCGGCGCGGGACCATCGGGGAACACGTGCCCCAGATGCGCGGCGCAACGGCTGCACAGCACCTCGGTCCGCGACATGAACAGGCCGCGGTCGGTTTCGGTCTCGACCCGCTCCGGGTCGAGCGGCGCCGTGAAGCTCGGCCAGCCGGTGCCCGAATCGAACTTGGTGTCGGAGGCGAACAGCTCCTGCCCGCAGCACGCGCAGGCATAGGTTCCGGGCGTCTTGGTGTTCCAATAGTCGCCGGTGAACGCCCGCTCCGTGCCCTTCTTCCGCATGACGTGATACTGCTCGGGCGTGAGCTCCTTGCGCCATTCCTCGTCCGGTTTCTCGATCTTGTCGGTCATGGGGAAATCTCCTTCGCTGGTCGATGATAGCGCCGTCGCGGGCGCGATGGAACGCGGCGCACGGAACCCCTATAAGCTCGACCCGACGCGCCGACAGCGGGAGTGACGAGCGTGAGCGACCGCGATGCGATCCGCCGGTATCGCGGCAATCTCCAGGGCGAGGTCGACAGCGCGACGCTCTATCGGGCGCTCGCCGAGGTCGAGTCGCAGCCGCAGATCAAGGAAGTCTATCGCCGTCTCGCCGCGGTCGAGGAAGCGCACGCGCAGTTCTGGCGCGGCCGGCTCAATCGCCTTGGCGCCGCCGCCACCGGCCAGGTCGCCGGCTGGCGTGCGCACGTGCTCGCCTGGGCCGCGCGCCGGTTCGGGCCGCAATTCGTCCTCCCCATCATCGACAAGCTGGAACGCGCCGGCGTCACCCAGTACGACAGCCAGCCCGAGGCGGTGGCCGCCGGCCTGCCCGCCGCCGAGCGTTCGCATGCACGGATCATCCAGGCCGCCGAGCAGTCGGTGCAGGGCGGGCTCTCGGGCAGCGCGCTGGCCCGGCTCGAGGGCCGGCATCGCTCCGGCGGTGGTAATGCGCTGCGCGCGGCGGTGCTCGGCGCCAATGACGGTCTCGTCTCCAATCTGAGCCTGGTGATGGGAGTCGCCGGCGCCGAGCTTCCCGGCCGGGCGATCCTGATCACCGGCCTTGCCGGGCTCCTCGCCGGCGCCTGTTCCATGGCGATGGGCGAGTGGCTGTCGGTCAACAGCGCGCGCGAGCTGGCCGAGAACCAGATCGCCATCGAGGCCGACGAGCTGCGCGAGTTTCCGGAAGAGGAGAAAGAGGAGCTGGCGCTGATCTACCAGGCCAAGGGGCTGACGGAACCGCAGGCGAAGCAGCTCGCCGAGCGCATCCTCTCGCACGGCGGCGCCGCACTCGATACGCTGACGCGCGAGGAGCTCGGGATCGATCCGGACGAGTTGGGCGGCTCGCCCTGGGTGGCGGGGGCGACGTCGTTCCTGCTCTTCGCCACGGGCGCGATCTGTCCGGTCGCGCCGTTCTTCTTCGCCGCCGGCCGAACGGGCATCGTCATAAGCCTCGGGACCAGCGCGGTCGTGATGTTCGCAATCGGTGCCGGCACCACTCTCTTCACCGGGCGCGGCGTCTTGATCTCGGGCATGCGCCAGCTCGCGACCGGCCTCGGCGCTGCCGGCATCACTTACGCGATCGGCCGGCTGATCGGCGTCAGCATCGGCGGCTGAC
>Ga0307373_10011648_pt1 | contig 12698 bp, 10 predicted proteins | sample OX2MG_FD_202534 | JGI IMG/M metagenome (GOLD analysis project Ga0307373, IMG submission 202534) | Soil microbial communities from Risofladan, Vaasa, Finland - OX-2 | ecosystem: Environmental > Terrestrial > Soil > Coastal area > Acid sulfate soil | place: Finland: Risofladan, Vaasa | collected...
ACTGATGGTGCCGATCCTGAAGAAGGTCGCCGGTGATTCCCAGTACCTCCATATTGCCCAGGTGCGCGCGGCGGACATTCTTCGCCGCATTCAGGACTCCAAGGATTCAGGCAAGACGGGCCATCATCGATTTTAAAACTGCCCGGAAGGCGCCCCGGCATTTTGATCGTATCCTTCGGCGGTCTGCTGTATCATAAGAGTTGTTTCCTGTAGGCCACCCAGGGAGGTGCACCATGATAGTCCGTCGGTTGCCCAGGGTATCCAGGCTCTTGCTTCTGCTCGTCGCAGCCCTTATCGCATTCACTCTCTATTCCATTCCCTCCTCAGCGGCTCAGTCGAATTCCCAGGTTCGCATCGTTCGTCTTAGTTTTGTGGAAGGTACCGTCAAGATGTACCGTCCCGACGTGGGCGAGTGGGCAAAAGTTTTTGTGAACACGCCCATCCAGCAGGGTTTCAAGCTTGCAACGGATGCCAATAGCTTTGCGGAAGTTGAGTTTGAAAATGGTTCCACGGCGCGCCTGGGGCAGTCCAGCAGTCTTGACTTTACCAGCCTTTCCTTGTCCCCCGAAGGTGGCAAAATCAACCAGATGAGCCTCGCGCAGGGCTATGCCACTTTCACCGTCGCAGCGGAACAGGGTGACCTGTATGAGGTTCACGCTGCCGGCGCAACCTATGCCGCCACGGCCAAAACGGTGTTTCGCGTCGATCTCGGACAAGCTGACCAGCGGTTGGAGGTTTTCAAGGGTAACGTCGATGTCCAAAGCCCTTATGGGAATGCGACCGTCGCGAAGAACCGGGTTCTTGAACTGGTTCCCGGCGGCAAAAACCCATTCCAGATTAGCCACGGCATTAGAGAGGATGCCTGGGACCACTGGGTGAGCAAGCGCCAGAAGACCGAAACCCTGGCCGGCAACCGGGTTGGGCCGAAGGATGCCAACTGGTCCCGGGGCAGCTCGCTTTATGGCTGGAACGATCTTTCCTACTATGGAGACTGGACCTATCTGCCGGGATTCGGGTACGGCTGGATTCCCATGATGGGCGCCGGCTGGTCCCCCTATTCGATTGGAAGCTGGGGTTGGTACCCGGGCATGGGGTATACGTGGATCTCCGGGCTTCCCTGGGGGTGGCTGCCTTTCCATTACGGCAACTGGTCCTACATGACAGGCTACGGATGGTGCTGGCTACCGGGCAATTTTTCCACTTGGTCGCCGGGGATGGTGACCTGGTATCAAGGCCCGGGCTGGGTCGGCTGGTCTCCCAGGACCTATACCGGCAGTTTCAACACGCAGGCAGGCTGCCCAACCGGCCAGAACTGCTCCACCGCGGTCAGCCTCAATACGTTTCAGAGCGGCCGGCCCATATCTCCCAACGATGTCGTCAGGGTAGATCCCTCCCTCGGGCGCATCGTTACATCACCCACGGCGCGGATCACTCGGAACCTGAGATTTCCGGGTCCTGCGGTCGCTGGCACCCCCTTGACCACGACCACGGATGTCGCTTCAGGCGGGCGGTTCCGACGAACCATCGCTGCTCCCACTCGGATTTTTGCAGGGAGCACGATTCGCGGAGCCTGGGACGTGCAACCGCACGCTCCGTCCGTTTTTGACCGGCATACACGCAGTTTTGTGAACCGGTCCAGCCGGGCTTTCCAGGCGCTCCAGCGGGATGCAGTGAATCCCGAACGCCGGATGCCGGATTTCCGACAAAATAATTTCCCTGGACGGAACCAGTCGAGGGAGAACGCTGAGTTTCGCAGGCAGATGGAGATGAACCGACGCTCGACCATGCAGCGGCAGCGCGTTCAACGCGCTCCGGCTTCCCGGCCTTCATCGGGTGGATTTGGCGGGGGCCAGAGGATGGGCCAATCCCAGGCGCCAATGGGTGGTGGGATGCGTGGCGGCAACTCAGGTGGCATGGGCGGTGGGATGCGGAGCGGCGGTTCGGGCGGCATGGGAGGCGGCACGCGGGAAGGCGGCGGAGGTGGTGGAGGTTCGCGCGGGCCGCACCATTAACTGTCAGCGCTGAGGGCTGGATTGCGAGCCGGAGGTGGTCTTGATCCAAACGCTGAAAAAGAACCGGTGGTTGCTGGCACTGTGCGGCCTTCTTGAGGCGATCATTTCGGTCATCTACCTCATCAGGCTCGACACGGGTTTCCATGCCTACAGTACGGTTGTGCTTGTGGGCAGGCTCACGCTGGCCGCGGGAGTCTGCGCGGTCGCGGCCGGCCTTTGGGGGGCCGCAAAGGGCAAATCCTGGCTACTGGCGCTGAACGGCCTTGCTCTTGGCGCATTTGGACTGATCCCTGTTCTTTGGATCGGCCCGCTTGGTTTTCGTCTTTTCGCGTTCCTGCTCGTTGTGATGGCCATGAGCATCGGTCTTCTCGCCCTGGGTGCCGCGAGAAGCGTACGGGGTCATGTCACGGACCAATGGTTTCTTGGCCTGGCCGGAGCGGCCTCGCTCGGTTTTGCTCTGGTATTTATTGCTTTTGTGTTTCGCTGGGTCAAACTGGAGCCGGGATCACCGGCTCAGACTTTGCTTTGGCTGGGCGCTTACTTTGGTTTCAGCGCGATCTGCATGTTGGGACTGGCCCTGCGCCTGAACAGTCTGCGGACGGCCATCCATCGCATGGCCGGCAACGCATTGCCTGCCGGCTGAGTTGGGATGTGTAACAACTCCCCGCTCGACACCGCATTTTCAAATTGACCCGCCAACCGGCTACGAAACGATAATTCCGGCGTATCCTACCACTGAATCAAAGTCCCCACTTGTGTCCGCCGAGGTCGCATGCCGGACCAGGCGAGCCTCGCGGGCGCCTAACTCCTTTGCCGCGGTCAACATCACGACGGTCGGCGCGTAGCCGCACATGGAGATGTTCTCGTCGCGGATAACTTCCAGCAGTCCCACGGGATCGAGCTTGAGAATTTTCGCAATGGCCTTGTCGTCCTTTTCGCGGGTAACGGCGTCCGGTTCATAGTGGTTCATGTCGCTTGAGGCGACGATCAGAACGGGTTCGGTTGAACGCCTGATGGCATCCGCGACGGCCCGGCCCAGCAGTTCAAGGGACGCATAGTCCGCCATTCCGATGGCGACAGGGACAAACGTGAAGGTGCCGGATTGGCGCTGCAAAAAGGGAAGTTGAACCTCGAGGGAATGCTCGCCCGAATGGGCCTGGGCATCTTCAACCAGCAGGCCGCACTTGTCGCGGATGTTGTTGGCGAGTTCGGTGTCCAACGGAACCTGGCCAAGGGGAGTGAGCCAGTTTCCCTCTGACATCACGGCCAGCGGGGCGCCACGGCCCCAGTGATTGGGTCCCAGAATCACATAGCGCGAGCGGCGAGGCAACAGCCGGTAAACGGCACCGGCGACATGCCCGGAGTATAGGTATCCGGCGTGGGGCACCACGCAGCCGATGGCCGTATCGATCGTTTTTTCAGCCGGCGACGTAAGCTCCAGATATCGATCCACCTCACGCAAAAGAGCTTCACGTTTGTGAGGATAGAAGCGCCCGGCCACCGCGGGGGAACGTACTGCTGTGGGCTCCATAATCAAATCGTAGGCACCTGTTCAGAGGGTTGTCAAGCGCAGACGAGCGAGGTTCTGCAACGCTGGCAAGCCATCGCCGGCCCGGCTGCATCTTTACTGAGTTTGCCCTTCGATTGCGACGCGGAAGAGGTTATTTCTTTTCGTTTTCGACAACAATTTTGAGCGATCGCAAAAACTGGGTGTCCTGAGCGGTGAGGAGGAATTCCGGCGTTGCAACCTGGGCGTCTGCCGCAAGGTCCTGGAGATGCACCGTGTTGGCTTCGCCCTGCTTGTTGAATCCAATGGTGACTTCCAAAACCAGAAAAAGGTCGTAGCCCGCGGCCCGAATACGCCCCATGACCTCCGAGATGGTGTCGGAGTCCGCCAAAGATTCGTTGATGGCCTGACCGAGTTCCTTGATCAGGTGTTTGAAATTGTCGTCAAGCTCCAACAAAGCACCCTTCGTTCTTTCATTTTCATTCCTGATTGCATTCTATGTTTCGTTTCACGGCAGTGTCAAGGCAGGGCCACCAGAGGTGATTGACGCCGGAAAGGCTTGGGCCTTACCATCGGAGTGTTGAAGCTTTTCCGTCACAAGAGGCCGCCAAGACTATGTCAGCCAACACGAAATCGTTCCTGGGTCGGATGTTCAGCCGGGCGCAGCAAATCTTTCATCTGCTGATTGGCGTTCTGTTTTTGTTCCTGACCATGGCCGGAATTTCGGTTTCGATGAAGCTGTGGCAGGACTATCAACTGGCGCCCGGCCAGAATGTCTGGGGCTTCAGCATGGTGGCAAGCTTCACCGTTGTGCTGTTAATCTTCTGCCTGTACTCTTTTGTGAAGGCCCGCAGTGTGCGATGATACGTTTGCGCCGGCGCTTGCGATGTGCGCCGTGCTTGCAGCCGTCAGCCGTTCCCATTCATCCCGATGACTGATTCTCGTGACAGCGGCAAGATGCCCGATTCAAGCACGGAGCCTGCGGGCCGTGCGGAGCGACACTTCGACCGCCCCGAAGACCTGGCCGGGAGGAGTGCGGGGGATGATCTGGGACTTCCCGGAAGCTATCCGCTGACTCGCGGCATCTATCCCGGGCAGTACCGCAGCCGCCTCTGGACCATGCGCCAGTATGCGGGCTTCGGCTCGGCCCAGGAGTCGAATGCGCGTTACCGCTATCTGCTCTCGCGCGGAACGACCGGGCTTTCCGTGGCTTTCGACCTGCCCACCCAGGTTGGCCTGGATTCCGATCATCCGATGGCGGCGGGAGAGGTGGGCCGCGTAGGCGTGGCGATTGATTCGCTCGAAGACATGGAAGTGCTGTTTGACGGGATTCCGCTCGACCGGGTCTCGACTTCCATGACCATCAATGCCACCGCGCCCATCCTGCTGGCCTTGTATTTTGCCACGGCAGAGAAGCAGGGCGCGGACCTCAGGCGCCTTTCCGGAACCGTTCAGAATGATATTTTGAAGGAATACATCGCGCGGGGGACTTATATCTATCCGCTCAAGCCGGCAATGCGCCTGGTGACGGACATCTTTGCCTTTTGCCGGGACCACGCGCCCGAATGGAACACCATCTCGGTCAGCGGTTATCACATCCGGGAGGCGGGGTCGACCGCAGCGCAGGAGATTGCCTTTACTTTGGGAAACGGGATCGCCTACCTGGAGGCGGCGCTCGTACGGGGACTCAACGTGGATGAAGTGGCGCCGCGGGTTTCGTTTTTCCTGAATGCGCACAACGATTTTTTGGAAGAGATTGCCAAATTTCGCGCCGCCCGCAGGATGTGGGCGCGCCTCATGCGCGAGCGCTTCAAAGCCCGGGATCCGCGCTCCTGGGTGTTCCGCTTCCATACGCAGACGGCAGGCTCCACCCTCACCGCGCAGCAGCCGGACGTTAACATCGTTCGCGTGGCATTGCAGGCTCTCGCGGCCGTGCTGGGCGGCACGCAGTCGCTCCACTCGAACTCGCGGGATGAGGCGCTGGCCCTGCCCACGGAAGATTCGGCGCTCCTGGCCCTGCGCACCCAGCAGATCATCGCCTGGGAAAGCGGCGTGGCGAACACGGTTGACCCGGTCGCCGGCTCCTATACCATCGAGAAACTAACCAACGAAGTTGAGGCTGCCGCCCAGGACTATCTGACGAAAATCGAGGCAATGGGTGGAATGCTGGCGGCGATTGAGAGAGGATTTGTGCAGCGCGAGATCCAGCAGGCGGCCTATGAGGTCCAGGCCAGGATCGAAACCGGGGCTCAGGTCATCGTGGGAGTCAACCGCTACCAGGAAGGGGCCGGACAGGAGATTCCGACTCTTCGAATCGATCCGGAAATCGAGCCGCGGCAGGTCGAGCGGTTGCGGGGCGTGCGCAAGCGCCGCGACGCTGCCAGGGTCGCGGCTGTGCTGAGGGATGTCGAAGCGGCGGCGCAGAGCGAGCGCAACCTGATGCCGGCCATTCTCGAAGCGGTCAAAGCCTATTCAACAGTTGGAGAAATCTCAGGAGTTCTGGCCGGAGTCTTTGGCCACTACAGGGAGGCGGTGATTTTCTGATGCCCAAACTAACCTTTCTCGGAGCAACGCAGACTGTGACCGGGTCCAAGTACCTGCTGGAAGCCGCCGGCGAACGCCTCATGATCGATTGCGGGCTTTTCCAGGGCCATAAGGAACTCCGCCTGCGCAACTGGAGTCCCTTGCCCATAGAGCCTTCCAGCATTCAATGGCTGGTTCTGACCCACGCGCATCTGGACCACACCGGATATATCCCACGCCTGGTGAAGGAAGGCTTTCGCGGGGAGATATGGGCGTCTTCGGCCACCGTGGACCTGGCGCACCTGGTTCTGCCGGACTCAGGCCATCTTCAGGAAGAAGATGCCCGGTACGCCAACAAGAAAGGCTTCAGCAAGCACAAGCCCGCCCTCCCGCTTTACACCCAGGAGGAAGCCCTCCAGTCTCTTGAACACTTCCGAGTGGTTGATGAGTCCGGGCCTCTGGAGCTTTCACCTCACTTCAAACTGAAGTTTTTCCGCGCCGGACACATCCTGGGAGCGCGCATGGTGGAAGTGACCCTGACCGAGGAAGGGAAGTCGGTCACGGTCCTTTTTTCCGGCGATCTCGGCCGGTTCCCGCAGTTGATCATCCGGGAGCCTGCCGTCCCCGGCGCGGCCGATTATCTGGTGTGTGAATCGACCTATGGGGACCGGCTTCACCCCACGGACGACTTTCGGGCGCGCCTGGCCCAGATTGTCGAGCGCACAGCGGAGCGCGGCGGCTCGGTCATCATTCCGTCCTTTGCGGTCGGACGCACTCAGGAACTCCTTTATCTGTTCCGGATGCTGATCAACGGGAACCAGATGCACGACTTACCCATTCACGTGGACAGCCCCATGGCCATTGACGCCACGGACCTTTACCGCAAGCACCACGAGGATCACAACCTGCAGACCGACGAGTTTGAGTCCGGCGGGCACAGGCTGTTTGCCCAGCCGAACGTCCACTTCGATCGCTCCGTGGAAGAATCGAAGGCTTTGAACGAGTGCCGCTATCCAACAGTTATTATCTCCGCCAGTGGGATGGCAACCGGCGGGCGGGTTCTTCATCACCTGATCCGATGCCTGCCCGATCACCGGAACACGGTCCTTTTTGTGGGATTTCAGGCTCCGGGAACCCGTGGCCACATCATCCAGTCCGGGGCTGATTCGGTCAAAATTCACGGCCAGATCGTGCCGATTCGCGCCCATGTTGAAACGATTGAAAATTTAAGCGCACACGCTGATTACCGCGAGATTATGGCCTGGCTTGAAAAGTTTCCCTCGCCGCCGCGAAAGACCTTTATCACTCATGGTGAACTCCATGCGGCCACGGCGCTTCAGGAAAAAATTACTGGAGAGCTGGGCTGGAAAGCGGAGGTCCCATCTTACCTGGAAAGTTTTCCGCTTGGGGTTTGACGGCCGTTTGCGCCGGCAGGCCCTCCCGTCTTTGGGGCGGATTCCCCAGGACAATCTGTGTTACGGCTTTGAACCGGCCCGCCTGAATGAATGGCATTCCGACCAGGGCAGGCTCAAGTTTGTAACGGAATTATTAACCCGATTCGAATCTTCTGAACGCGGATCATTCGGGTACAAGGCAAGCGCTGTCGAGAAGGGATGCGGACGTGCTGAGCAACAACCTGTCCGAAAACTGTCCTTTAGTACAGTTGTGTTTAGATTAGGAGAGCCTTAGAGTCTTAGTGCGATCAGCGTTATTGATGGATCGTTAACTCATCGCCAAGAGCGCCAGCCGGGAGGGGGAAAGGCATGGTTGCCCGTGAGCCAAAGCATGTTAATGCCGGACTACGCCCGGTCGGCTTGTCGATCTGTGCGAGCCCGCCTTTCAGTATGTGTGCCTGACTTGGACGGCCGATCTACACCCCAAGAACAAAAAGTTAAAGTTTTACTGGAGGGAAAATGAATTCTCCACTGTCTCTCGTGCAAGAACTGCGTGGTATCAGGGGAGGGCAAAAGCATAGTCAGGCAGACCTTGACTCGCTTCTATCGGAGATCAGGGAAGCGCGGCGAGAGTGGCAGGAGCAGGTGGATCAGGCTCAGAGCCTCCTCCGGGAACTGCTGGGGGCCATCTCTGAGCTTTCCGGCGTGGAACTGCCCGGGATCGCGATTGGCTCGCAGAAGGATGGCGACGGGTCGCTCCGCTTAGGCTTCAAAACGCTGAAGGACCGGATTCACAATGAGTTGGAGGCTTACGCCTCGACCTCCGCCGCCGAGGTTGCCAAGCAGATTCAAGGCCGCAGCCAAATCGTGCTGGAGCCGCTCGAGAAGGAAATGAGCGCCCGGATGGATAATCTGGCCGAAGAATTTCGGGGCAAGTTGCAGTTACGGCTGGAAGCGGAACAAAGCAAGGTGGCAGACCAGGGAAAGGTCGAAATTGAAAAGACCCTCCAGGCCAAAATGAATGATTTTGGCGAGTGGATCAAGTTGATGACGGAGGGAACGGTGTCGTCGATTCCGGCAACCGTTCAGAGGTCGATTGAACCCCACATCGAGGAAGTTAAAGAACGGCTGAAGAACTCGATTCAGCAGCAATTGAGCCTGGTGATGATGGAACTTGACCGGAATGCGCAAGACAAGGTTGCGGGAATCAAGAAAGATGTCGAGGGCCTGATGACAGGCCTGTCGGAGAGGGCGCGGCAGACTTGTTCCGAAAGTGCCGATCAGGCTATGAACGAATTCACCAGCCGCCTGAGCGCTTCGTCGCAAGAGTTGGTAAAGCAGTTCGAGGCAGGCACCCGGGCCTACAGTGAGGAGAGCGTCAACAGCTTGAAGTCTCTCCTGGATGAGTTGTCAGCCGGCTCAAAGAACGAACTGCGATCCTACGCCAGTTCCCATGTTGAAGACTTCAGGCAGAAGCTAAAGGCGGCGGCGCAGGAACTGCAGGAAAAGAGTTCAGCTGAAATCACCAGCAACGTCAGCAAGGCTTCACAGGACGCCATGAATTCTTCCCTCGCGCAAGTCCGGCAGCGCATGGATGAGGCTCTGGAGCACTCCAAGGGAGAGTTGAAGTCCTCCATGGAGGCCATGCTGGGGGATGTACGGAAGCAGATGGACGCCTCCACCCTGTCAGCCCGGGATTCGCTTTCCGGCGAGGCTGCCCGCTTCTCGGACCATCTCAAGCAACTGGGTGAAGAGTCGAAGGCCGCGGAAAATGAGCGCATCGCAGCTCTGACCGAGACCCTGTCCAATTTGAGCCGGGAGACGCTGGCCGGGCATAGCCTGGGCCTCCAACAGGCTGCCGAAGTCCAGATGGAACATATCCGGCGGACAATGGACGATCTGCAAGCCAAAATGGTGGCTGAATATGAAACCCAATTGCGGCGGTCTTTGGACAACGACCGCAAGGCGGTGTCAGAGCAGGTTCAGAAGCAGGTTGCGGAGGCGGCAGCCAGCGCGGTTGATAAAATCAAGGCCAGTTCGGGGCAGGTTGTTCAGGACCTCTCCGGCAAGGTTAACAAGGAAGTGAATACCGCCACGACCCTGCTGAATCAATGGGCGCACCAGACCACGACCTGGGCTGAATCGTCCATCAAGGAATCCCTGGAATCCTACAAGCGCCAAGTTGCCGAATTTACTGACACGCTGCTGGAATCACAGCGCGTCACGATTCAAGGCAGGATCGGCGACCTTCAAGAGCGCTTGGAACAGGCCGCCTATCTTCTCCGCCTTCCCAACGGGGACGCGGCTGCTGCGAAGCGGGAAAAGGAAACACAGCAGGCTTAGTCTTGACTATCGACGGCGGCTCCTGGCGGGCTTGCCGTCGATAGGGCTGTTCTTTTAAACTCTCTTATTTCCACCTCAGGAAAGCTTCAATCTATTGCTGTGCCAGGGTCAGAACTGCGACGCCTGGGACTCCGAAGTGGGGGCAGGATTCAGTCCCAGTTGATTGCTGATATTCTTCATCGCACTGAGGCACAGGGCGATGTGCTCATCGGTATCGACGCCCAGCTCCTGAGCCCCTAAGGCAATATCTTCCCGCCGAATTGCACGGGCAAAGGCCTTATCTTTCATGCGCTTGCGGACCGACCTTGGTTCCAGGCTTTGAATTTTGTCCGGCCTGACCAGGGCGCAGGCCGTGATGAAGCCAGCCAGTTCGTCACAGGCGAACAGGGATTTGGCCATCAACGTGTCCCGGGGCACCCCGCTATAGTCTGCGTGGCCGAGAATGGCCCTGCGCACGTCTTCGGGATATCCGCGATCACTCAAGATTTCGCTGCCCTTCAAAGGATGATCGGGAGCGTTCGGGTACAGTTCATAGTCGAAGTCGTGAATGAGGCCCACCACCGCCCACGCCTCCTCGTCCTGCCCGAACTTGCGGGCATATGCGCGCATGCAAGCTTCGACGGCAAGCGCGTGCCGCCGCAGACTCTCGCCCTTGGTATATTCGCACAGCAGTTGCCAGGACTCTTCGCGATTCATGTCTCCTCCTTCGACCGTGAACCATTGTATAACATGGATGGGCGCATCCAGCACATGCAAACCAGGCAGGAGCGCGGGATACCTTTTCGAATTGGGCCGCCAAGTGTAAGGGGGCGAAGAGAACCTCAGGCAGCTGCGGAACATGTTGTTCCGCTTGCGGGTTCAGGGATGTTGTGGGGGCGAATTCTTGAGTCGGCGGGATTTCCAGTAAACGCCCAGCCCGTGCCAGTAGGAGAACAACTTTTCGCGCGGCGACAGCAACTCCTGCGGCTCGGAAGCGATGGCTTTTTGGCTCCAGACCCGGCGCGCGCGCCTCTTTAGCCCTGAAAGTAGCCACTTGAGCGTCGCCAGCCGGAGCGTCCTTTCTTCCAGAAACAGTTTCAGCGCAAACGCCACGCTGCTGGCGTGGAGCTGGGCATTGCGCGCTTTCTGCCTGCCAATGTCATCCTCATAGACGTGGGTGACAGCCGCCGTCGGGGTGTGCCGGATTCTGAAACCGTGCTTAACCACCTGTATGTACATGTAGAACTCGTCTCCGCCGCCTATCAGCGACCCGGCGCCCAAATCGACGGGGAAAAGAGCATAGTTCTCTAGAAAGGCCTTGCGAAACGCCATGTTACAACCGAAGCCCACCGGGTCTCCGACGATGTGCTGATACCAGTCCGGGTTTGAGGCGTCGAGGCTCCACGCAGAAAGGGCCCGTTCACTGGTGTAGTACCGGCCGGCCTTCTCGGCTGCCAGGCAGACCTTGCCCCCCGGAATCACCCGCCCGGTGACGCAGGCAACCTTCGGATCCTCAAAGCCCTTGACGATTTCCTCGAGCCAGTTGGGGGCGATCAGGATGTCGTCATCGACAAAGACGAGGATCTCGCCCTTTGCGCGGGGAACGGCATAATTGCGCGCAATTGAAACGCCAGGGCGCGGTTCGTTGAATAATCTGACAGGAAATCGGGAAACGGCCCGGGCAAAGGAGGTGTCTTCGGGGCCGTTGAGGACGACAATGATTTCGTAGCTGGGATAGTCCTGAGCCGCGAGGTTCTCCAGGCAACGGGTGAGCATTGGATTCAAACGGTTGGTGCAGAGAATAATGGAGGCAAACGGATGCGAAGACGGAGGGCTGGCTACCTTTCCTGCCACGGAACCGCTGGAGTGCGGACCGTTATCTTCGCTTGGTTGTTTCAATTGACGCCTTTCTTCCGCTCAGTATTCCTACTGGATTTTACCACTGTTGGGGTTGGCCATCCGTCCCTATAAACTAGAGCGGGCTGGCATGAATATCAAGAAGCGGGAGTAGAATGATGAAAAAGACATCGGTCATGGCTGCTGTTCCAAGGCGGGTTCGCGGCTTGATCGGGTCCCGGCAAACACAGGCTGCGAGGGCGTCCGCAGCGCCGGGTGTGCAAAAAGCCCGTCAGAAGCGCCCAATGTTCCTGCTATACTACACATGAATATGGGGTTCGTAAGGTACCCGTCCCCGTTCCAGGTGTTATTGGGTGCAGGTTGTGCAATCTTGATGCGGTTCCTGTTCAAAAGATTATGAAAACAATAAGGTTTCACGAGATTGGGGGCCCTGAGGTTCTTAGATTTGAGGACGTAGAACGGCCCCAAATGGCGCCCAACAGAGTTCTGGTTCGCATTCACGCCATCGGGGTGAATTTTGCGGACACGCTGTTAAGGCGAGGCGCTTACCTGGCGCAACCAAAGCTGCCGGAGACGCCGGGTTTTGAGGCGGCTGGAGTTGTCGAGGAGGTTGGAGAAAACGAGGATTCCAATCTGCTTGGACAGCGGGTCGTGGTGCTCGGCGAGCGTTGTTATGCGGAATACGTAACGGCATTGCCGTCCCAGTTGATTCGCCTGCCCGACGAAATCTCTTTTGAGCAGGGTGCGGCGTTTCCCGTGCAGGCACTCACGGCCTATCACATGCTTTACACGACTGACCGTGTGGGCCCTGGCCGCACCGTGCTGGTGCATGCGGCGGCGGGTGGCGTGGGACTGTTGGCCGTCCAGATGGCCAAACTGGCCGGTGCTCGCGTCTTTGGAACCACCTCCAGCCTGGAGAAGGCGAAAGTGGTGCAGGATGCGGGCGCAGACGAAATCATTCTTTATAATGAGACCGATTTTGCCGAAAAAGTCGGCCAGTTGACCGAGCAGCGCGGGGTGGATATTGTCCTGGATTCGGTGGGACGGGCAACGTTCGGTGAAAGTCTTGCCTCGCTTGCGCCC
>Ga0307373_10011650_pt1 | contig 12698 bp, 9 predicted proteins | sample OX2MG_FD_202534 | JGI IMG/M metagenome (GOLD analysis project Ga0307373, IMG submission 202534) | Soil microbial communities from Risofladan, Vaasa, Finland - OX-2 | ecosystem: Environmental > Terrestrial > Soil > Coastal area > Acid sulfate soil | place: Finland: Risofladan, Vaasa | collected...
TGTCCCTACTATTGCTCCTAAAAAATATTTTGAAAAATTTATCAGGGGAGATAACAAACATATCATATAATTATAATATGATAAAATCGGCTCCGGCGAGTTTATGAGCAGACCCTATTTATTTATTTTAGGATTAGTCAAAACCATTGCAACCACATTAGTATTAACTACAAATATCTAAAGCCGAATATCCCCAAACAATTGACTAAATTGTAAAAAAGATGGACTATTTTATATGATCTCTAAATAAGTAAAAATGAAAAGCAACATTCCAAAAAAATATTGGCGCGGGAAATGGAGGAAAATAGTTGCCATACCGCTGCAAGTCTTAAAGGAAAATTTCTAAATAATGCCTCATGGCTGTATATGATTTTTGATGAGTGCTGGTTAGGGTAGGATCCATTGTTTTCCTCAGTTCTGGCAAGAGGGCTGCCTATAACCCGGGAACCGCGGGTGGATGCCGTCAGGAACAAGCTTCTCGAAACGTGCCGGCGCGGTCTTCATAAGCTACTCCCATTTAGTATAGTTATCGACAATAAGCAATCCGCGATCTTTGGCGACAGACCTGAGTGTATTCCCCCAGTTGTGGGTGGCTGGAGGCATTGGGGCTGCCGCCAGGTTTATCGATCACCGTGTTCATCGTTTGAAGAATTATTTCGGTATTCCGGTTTCCCTCAAGAATCCGGTCAATGATAATATTGAGATTTTTTGCGGACTGTTCCAGGGAGATTTTGTAGAGCAGGAAGGCATCGTTTGTGGCGAACTCAATGAATACCACATCGGGCTTATGGGTGATAACGGCAGGAGTTTGGTGCTTTTGTGTATAATTTGTTTTATCATGTTATCAGCTCTTCCTGCAAGAGCCACAGTCGGTAAGTAACTTGCGGCATTAGAATCTGTAATCGGAATTTCGTGATTGTAATTATCAGGGGTATAAAATAGCAAAAAGGGTTTTTCATAGATTTTGATTTTTTTATCATAATAAATTATAATTCACTAATCTCTTTATCGCTCAGCAATTTGTTCCAAACCTGTAACTCATCTATTTTTCCGGTAAAGCCACCAATCTTTTGCAAAGGGAAAAACAGTGTTTCTACACTGCGTTTTTTAGTCTTATTCTTACTCGGAAATTCTATCCATTTATCATACATCCTATCTTGTAATTTACCATTTACATACAAAGCTGTGCCTTTGTTAGTCCCGGCAATTACAACATGTGTCCAAACATTTGAAGGTATTTTATAATTAAAATCAAATTGGTAGCCATCTCTTGAAAAACCCAGCAGGCCGGTGTTTTGCTGTTTTAATTTTATTACTGAATTAGATGACTGAAAAATTGTTGCATCATTTGGATTGTTATTTGAAGGATTTATCCAAAAAGAAACGGTGTAGTTATAACCAATTTCTTTGAAAGGCAATTCAGCAAAGCTGTTTGCACCTTTAAAATATAAGGCATTGCCTTTGATGCCTTTTACAAATGTTGCATTTTCGATTTTTACATCTTTTTCATTTTTATCAAAATGAAAAGTTCTTACCAGCGGATGTGCGCTGTTGCCTAATTTTCCGCGGATATTGAGGCCAGGTCCCTCACCAATGTTTTTACATTGTTTCGAAAAATCAATGTAGGAAATAGAAGTATCCGCGCCGTCCCACATTTTTTGCGCCAGTACCTGTATCGCAGGAAACACACGGTCGTTAACATCTTTTTCGCTAATGCCGTTGCCCACAACATCGTTCCACTCTGCAAAAGAACCGCCCACAATTGAAGGGTCGCCCGGTTGAAATTTTACATTGCCTATCATTGAGGGTGTCCATTTATTATAAATATTTTCCAAATTGAGGTAATCGTAATAATAACCCGCAGCAGGCACAATATACAACCATCCATCAGGTGTGCTTATTTGATTATAGCCCAGTTTTTTCATTACTATGGGATTGGCATAACCGTTGTACCAGGTGTTCATGGTGACGCCTTTTACGGTTACCGGCGTATTGCCTTTCGCCCAGGTAAGCGCTCCCCACAGCCGTACTTTCTTTCCATAACTTTCTACATATTTTATCATCCTGTCTGTGAAGGCACGAAAAGCTTCTGCATCTGCTTTGGCATATTCGTCGGTTCCAATATCTACCGTATTTCCTGTAAACACTGGGTTTGGGCCGGAAAGATATTCTTTGAAAACATTTTGAATTACGGTATCAGTGAGTGGATTGTGTAAGTTTAAATGATCCATTCCATATTCCTTACTTCCTATAGCAGGAACGGCTTTGGAGAAAGCGAGCGAATGTGCCGGCACATCTATTTCAGGCACAATGCGCACCGCATATTCATCGGCTAATTGCTGTAATGCTATAAAATCCTTCTTGGTATAAGAGCCGTCATTTGCTGTAAGCCCCGGATAAGTTTCATTTTCTAAACGAAACGCTGAATAAGTACTGTCCCAATTATTGTCAAAATATTTATAAGAGCCATTATCATTTAAATGAATTTGAAAGTCATTCATTTTATAATAGGAAAGCAGTTTTACATAGTCGCGCAAAAATTGCAGTCTGAAAAATTTTCTTCCATCATCCAGAACAAAACCACGTACTTTAAATTCGGGGTAATCCCGTGCAATACCTTTTGGTATTGACTTTCTATGTTCTAATAATTGCAACAAAGTGCGCGTGCCCCAAAACAAACCACGGTATGTGTATGCGCTAATAGTGATAAAATTATTTACTTTAAAATAATATCCTTCTTTTCCAATGGAAGTATCTTTTTCGTGTAATGTCAAAAATATATCACCTTGTTTTGGTAAGCCAATCCTTGTTTTTAAGATCAGGCCGGTTTGCTCTTTTACCTCTTTTTGCAAAAGAGTGCGTAGCCTTAGTAAAGTATTTTTATCTTTTATATCAATTACAATTTTGGCAGAAGGTTTTAATAGAAAATTACCTTTGCCACCATGCCATTCACGCAAAGCTGGAATTACAAATGGTTTACGGTTATTGACATTATCTGAATATTTTCCGGGAACTGTTACTGGTTTAGATAAGTCGTAATTAACTGTATCATCATTATTTTTTATCAATTGAAAGTATAAACTGACTTTGGTACTCACCAAAGGTGCAACAATGCGTCCGGTACTGTCAATAATGGGATTATGGTCGCTGCCTTTCAATACCAAATGGTAGCCTTGAGGCGCAGAAGGAAAGGTGATTGTTGTATCGCCTTTTTGTATTGTGGCTACTGAAGGTACAAGCGTTACTTCATCATTATTTTGTTGGGCAAAGGTTGTAAGAGTCAAAAAATTTAAAAAGACTGGTACCAGTAATTTATGTATCAACATTGAATATTATAATTTAGGATAAAATAAAACCTGTAAAATTACTCAATTATTCCTCGTTTGTTCGTTTCCGTTATGCTTTTCACCGTTAGGATACCATCTATTGTAACATATTTCGTGAAACAGAAGAATTAAATGCATCAATAACCTCTTTGGGCAATTTAGCCAGGTCTTTCCATTGCTGGTTGCCGGTAACCCCTGAAGCATTACTATCAAAAGGCTTAAAGCCAATCTTTTTGATTACTGATTTATTTTTAAATTTAAAATTATATGTTGAGGCATTTACAAATTGAGGGTCCTGCATAATACTATGTAAATCTTTTCCACTCGCTTGCTGCCATTCTTTAAGAGTCAAATAATTTTTCGGGTTAGCACTGTAAGAGCCTGTAGATTGGATGAAAATAACCTTATCATTATTCATATTCCAATAGCAATTGCTATCAATTGTAACGTTGCCTGCCAGCCATGCGCCCTGTAAAAAGTAGCCTTTATCCGTAAGTATAATATTATTTTTAAAATCAAAGCTATGGTGTTTTTCAATTCTGGAAAACTGTGCCTGGAACTTTTTATTAAAAGCAAAAATATTGTTTCGGATAATATTATTTTCTCCATAATGCTGATGAAAGCCGCCGGTTTTAGTATGATACACCAGGTTATCTTCCAGCAGTATATTGGACGAACCTTCATCGGTATATAGCCCCATCCTCCATAGTCGTAAGAATAGATATCGTTTATTCGGTTGTGGCTTACCTCAGTACCATTTGAAATGCCAAGCGTATAAACCGCAGCCATATCGCTTAATACGCCCCATCCAATATGATGAATATGATTGTAAATGATTTTGTTATTTACTGAAGGGCTAAAAGCATATCCCCATACCCACCCTATGGAAATACCTGTATATCTGAAATCACCTACATCGTTATGGCTAATCACATTATTCCCTGAGTTGGCAATAAATATTCCAACAGCAGAAGGGAAATCTAACCCGCCGGAATGTATAATGCAATTGTCAACAGTATTAGAAGACGTCCACTGCAGCTTGTTTTCACGGATAACTGTTTCGCGAATTCTGATCCCACCCGCACCTAGGTCATGCAAATAACTATTCATGATCTTACAGTTTTGAACGCCCTTTCTTAACCAGATAGCATATTGTCCCGTATGTGCAATTTCACAATGATTGAATTGGATGTTTTGTGCATTGTCAATCGTTATCGCAGCATCTATTTTCTGAGCTGCCTGGTATGCTTCATAACCATTAAAAATATAGTTGCAATATTGAAATGCTATACCATCAAATAAAACATTCTCAACAGGAAGCGTGGAATCACCTTGTATTATCAGTAATTTATCTAAAACAGGTACTACTGCTTCCACTTCATGTACCCCTTCGCCTGGTATATATTTAATAGTATCATTTTCCAACATCCATTCATTGGTGGTATCTAAGGCGGCCGGATAATTTTCCAGGTAAAACAAACCCGGCTTCCCGATCAATGCCCAATCGCCGTTAACAGTACCGGTAGAATAAAATGAAGTATCCCTGGGATTTAATGAATCAATAGTACGCATGGTATTGTCCCACTTGTGGTATATATTAAACCACACTTTTTGCAGATCACCTTCAGGCAATGATGTGAGAATATTAAATAATTTCGGAGAGATTTTAAATTGTTGTGTAAATCGTAATGCTTTATTACTATCGGCAATACTGACTATCTTTTTCAATGAAAAATAATGATCAATATTAGGGGTTCTGGCCCTCACAGCCCTTTTACCATTTATATATAAATCATAAGGCCGGATGCTACCAGCGTCCTGTAATATGGCAGACACTATTTGGGTGCCTTCCATTTTAATTTCTTTACCACCACTTAAAACAGGATGCGCATTGGGCAAGGCACGAAAAATAATTTGCAGGTCTTTTGTACCTCCATTTTCAGAAGTGATTTTAATTGGTTCGTCAAGATCGTATTCACCATCGTTGAGAAAGATAGTAATAGTTCCTTTCGGATTTGTTTTCTTTAAACCGGGAAGCATTGCTAATGCCTCTTGCAAACCGGCAGGCGATTCAGCAGTACCATTTCCGCTTCCGCCGGGCGATACATAAATAGAGATATCATCAGCAAACACAGGAAGGAGAATACACGAAAGTATAATGGTCAAAAGAATTTTCAACATTGAATGGCTTTGATATGTTTTATTAAATAAAAATAAAACTTGTTTGACAGATTTCCTAAATAAAATCATAATTACTGTAGTTCTCCATGGTCAGTGATAAGGTTGTAATATTATCTTGTTTTGTCAGAAGTCTATTATAAAATTATTTCTCGTTTAAGTATTTACGTTATACTAAAATAATAAAATAGGAAATCTCTCTTTTTTATTAGTTTAATATTCAATAAAAATGATAAACTTGTTTTTTAATCATATAATTTATTATTCTGAAAGAATAAAATCCGGGTAATGAGTTAACCAGCTTAGTCTGGGTATTCGGTAAAAACGCAAACATCTCTTTTTCAAAAATAAAAATCATTAATATTTAAAGCTTTCCTGTAATTGCCAGGCACGCTGGAAATCGCACTCATTTTTCTAAATGCCGGATTTAACAACAAAGCCTCTTTTAAAACACACTGGAGAAAAAAATCACTTCTAATATTTGATATATCCTAATGATCATTAAGCTCAATGAAAAAAACATTACTTCGCTAAGATACTCGGTCTGCTCTGTCCCGTTTCGGTCAGAGCTATTTACCACTTCGCTTCGCTCCGTTCCTTAAACCACCTTTCCCTTCACGCTCGGTCGCATCCCTTCGTACTGTCGCTTCGTTCATTTTTTTTCATCTTTAAATTTTACTGTTATGTTAGTAGTTCATCCTTCTTGTCCACAGCTTTATCGCGCTCTCGGCCATTGTTCTATTTATAATCGTTATGGTGTTCGCGGTTTTCGGTTTCCTGTCTATCAGTATGGCGGGGCTTTCATTCCTTCATCCTAATATTTTAAGTTCTTACTTATATTTTATCAGCACGAGATTTAAACAATATGAACTTGGCGGGGAAAGCAAAGTAGTATGCGACGATATTTTAACGGTGTAAAAGTACAGGTGCTTACAACTGAAACAGGGATTCCTGTTGAATTTAGTTTTGTCCCGGGCTGTGAAGGCGATGTGAAGGCGCTTAAAAAATTACCTTTAACTGTGGCACCTGAAAGTAATATCTATGGGGATTCGGCTTACACCGATTATAGCATTGAAGAAAATATAAAATCAGGGGATGGTATCAATTTACTGATCCAGAGGAAATCAAACTCAAAACGCAAAGATGAGCAGCCATGGATGAGATTTTTAAAAGATTAACTCACCTTACGCAAAGTAGCGATCAAAAAAGATGTTTTATGCTGCTTTAGATGTTGATAAGTTTTTAAGTTCTTTATAGGCTGCCTGTTGGGCGCTCAGATAAATTTTGTTTTTCATTGCAAAATGATTGGTTCCTGTCCTTTGCTTTAACCATTCCAATTTTACATAAGCCACAATAGATAAGATAAAATGATTGGTTTGTGTCTTGATATTTTTTGTGGGTGATTTGGCAAATCCTGTATTGCTTTTAATGGATTTGTGGTATTCTTCTACGCCCCACCGTTTTTTGTAGATTGTAGTTATTGAGTCATACGATAAACTCAGATCACTGCATGCCAGGTACAACTCGCCGACTGTATCATCCTCGTCTTTGAAGACTTGCTTTGTGAGCAACAGCGGAAAATCTAACTCTTCGAGCCAAATCTCCACGGTCTGCTGTCCCGGCTGCAGCGATTCAATATTTACGTATTCTTTGCGTTGCTTGTTTGCGTTGCTTAAAGCTACTTTACGGTTACTTTTTAAGCCAAATATAAAATTAAGATTCAGTTCGCCTTTTATTGCCTGCATGTTTTCTACTGATGAAAACCAGCTATCAGCCAGCACATAATCAAACCTGCATTTATCGGCACATGACCGTATCATTTCCCTGAACAATTCATTTTTTGTTTTGCTGGCTTTGCGTTTTTGTTTGCCTGTATTTTCGTCTGTTACCCACAAGTCTTTTTTTACAAACTCAACTGCGCAGGGCAACCGCATACCGCCTGTTTCTACTAATGCTGTTAAAAAATTAACTCCTTTTACAGAACGTTTAAACACATGATCGTAATGCCAGCAAACCAACTCACTGCTGTCTGTATATTGTTTCTCCTCAATGGAATCATCAAAACTCAAAACGACCATTTCTTTACTTTGTGTCAACTCCTGGATATATGGTTTACTGTATGACCATAAAAATTTACTGTCAAACAAATCCTTCGATAAATGTTGTGTGATCTTGTCATGTTTGATTGATAACATTGATGCCATCCCGGTTGCGGTAGTATAAGAACTAGAGCATATCAGGTAATCCGTATATAAATCAACAAAGTTTTCCACAAAAAATATATTTTAATGCGCAAGTTTAAGTTTTATTTTGCGTAAGGTGAGAGATTAATTAATGTCCTCCTTCAGATTTTGAATAACTTTTTTCTACTCCGCATCGTAAACACAACCGTCTTCTCCGGGAAAATCTTTTAATACAATTTCTTTATCAAAACTTCCTATTTTTTCTCCGGTAAAATAATTAACTAATGAGCAAGGCTTCTTTATCGGGATATGAAATGTCTTAGATTCTTTTCCCCAATTCAATACTACCAATTGTTTTTTGGAATGATTATTTATCCATCCATAATTAAATTTATTAGAGTCAAATTGGGCGGTGACACCCTGAGCCATTACCATCTTTTTAAGGATGGCTAATTTATCCGCAGGCAGTGAAGTTATATCATCTCCACTTAGCATAGCCCCACCTGTAGCATACAACAAAGAAGCTTCAAACATATATTGATTTTCGGGAAGGTTACCGGAGAGTAACAAACAATCAGGATCGATCCACCATAATTTATTATTTTGCCAGCTACGGTATAAACTTTCTAAACCGATGTGTTGCATGTTTTTGAAATTTACATCAACGTCCATAGATGTTCTGGCGCCGGTTATGAGGTCGAGCGAGGGCCACATAGGCTGATTGCAACCCAGAATGTATGCATCTTTTCCCGCACCTTTTATAATCGCTTTCATACCATCGCGATAAGCTTCGGTACGTGTAGCGCCTTTCTTGTAATACGTCGCTCCATGAATGGCCCCCCAATAATTGGCATCAAGTTTAAAGTAAGTACATCCCCAATCATTTCGCATCGTAGAAAACAACTGTTCAAAATGTTTTTGTACAGCAGGATTGGTACCATCTAAAACATACCATGGCGCTAAACGCCATCCGCCAAAACCAACTTTATCGCTGTTCAGAGGATTACCTGAACTGTCTTTTACCAACCAATCTCTATGGTTTTTATAAACTGACGAACTGGTATCGCAAATAAAAGGCGCTACCCAAATTCCGGGCTCAAAACCCTCAGCTTTAATTTTTAATAAAACATCTTTAATGCCTCCATTAAAAGATTTTCCCACCGTTAACCAATCGCCCATGTTTTTCTGATATCCATCATCTATCTGTATATATTTTAATTTAGGAACCTCCTTTTTTATGGCAGCCAGGTTATCATAAATATTTTTGGCAGTTACATCAGGGCCAAAAGCGGCCCATGAACTCCATCCCCTGGGAAAAGGTGTTTTCAGGCGGGGGTGATTTTTTTCAATAGCGGTTGCGAAATCATTAAATAAAATATTTCTGTTATCATTTTTCTCCATAAAAAAATCTTCAAGCTTCCACGTAGCACCAGCGGGCATTTCAAGATTTTCAAGGTCCATTACCGCTTTTATCGTATCAACTGATAAATAAAATTTACCTACAAAACGATTTGCGGAACTAAAGCCCAATAAATATTTATCATTCCCCGTAAGTGAAAGTTCCAAAAGATTATAAACGACCTTGTATCCTACAGGTTCCCATAATCCGTAATGTTCTCTATCGCCATAATATCCAAGTTTTTTGGGTTGTGCAAGCGTGCCTCCGGTTTGTGATAATAATTGAAAGCCTTCTCCATAAATTGATGTGCTACCTGCAAAAAGTTTATCGGCGCTAAAGAGAACCACTTCTCTAAGTTTTACTGCAGATGAAGAAGTATTGGTAATAGATATTTTGCAATTATTACCTGTCCATTTTCTGTGAACTTTTACCTTGGATGATAAACTGCCATCTTTTAAAACAACTGATGGATTTGAATTTTTAATTGTCTCGCTTATTGATTGTGCTTGCGAATTCAAAATACAGCAAAAGCAGAATATTAAACAGAACCAACTATATACAATAAATGATTTCCTCATACCAGGTTGTTATTTTAAAAAATTATCTTTTTTATTCCAAAAACTAAAAATTAATATATTCTAAATTCTTATTTACCAAAATACCATCTGTAGCCTTAAGATTAAAGTTCACGTTTTGTTTCGCTTTTAATTTAATAATGAAAAGATTTTCACTCCCCTTCAGCACTGGTTTATTTCCCTCATTTACAAATGTTGGATAAAGCACTTTACTACCATCAGAATGTAAACGGTCATAAGTAAAATTCTCCATAGAGCCGGTGTTAAGTGTTTGCACGCCTTCATATTCATATTCTTGTTGATTGTATGGCAATGCAAAGCTCAGTGCATTTACATTGGTAAGGTTCACTCCTTTCACCATTACTTCAATGGTTTCACCTTTTTTGTAGTTTTGTTTGGCAGTAGTTATTCGCAGAGAACCGGAAACTTTCACGGCACTGTCACTGGTTTGCACACCTCCATCTAATTGTGTAGCCACTACTGAAATATCATAAGCATCTATCAATCCATTTTTATTAATATCACCTTTACTAATATAACCTTCAAAATCGGCATCTCCTTTTCTTAATCCTGTATAGTTCATGTAAGAAGTAAGATCGTTGTTGTCAATTTTGTGGTCATTGTTAATATCGCCAGGCAAATAACTTTATGTGCCGGGAACTTTAAATACATAAAGTTCTCTGCCGGATCCATAATTGCCTACGCCTTGTTCAACATTGATTTTTAGGTAACGGGCTGAAGGATGATTGGTGAAATCAAAAGTCTTTGTAGTTTTGTCTCTTTTCCAATCAAACGTTCCTGCCGGTATCCATTTATTTTTATCCAAACTATATTCAACACTTCCTTTTGTAATGGTACCATTTCCACCATCAGAGCGAGGCAGGTATTCAAATTTATCTAACTGATTGATCGTTTTTAGATCCATCACAATATCAAAAGGAATGGCCTTTTGTCCGTATTTTGTATGCCAGGTATCTTTTTCATCAAAGTCAAATAGCTTTCCAATTTCATTATCTTCCTCGTCTGCCACAGACGATTGTGCAACAATACCATGAATAGCAAATTTCAAAGGATTGACTTTTGTTTTAGCCTGAACCGTTATCCAATTTGAGTTACCATCTTTGTTCACAGCTCTTAATTTAAAACTATAATTTGTTTCCGGTTGTAAGTTCTCAAATAGAAAGTGTGCCCCTTTTATAGTTGTGTAACGCATATCCTTAAACGTTATTTCATAGAAGTCGGAATTGGGAACGACATTCCAGGTAAGGTTCAAAGAATAAGCCGTTTTATTGCTATCAGGTACCTGCACATTTGAAGGCATTGCAAGGCTTCCGGTATGTTGTTTTAATTTGTTTGTTGGCTTAAACTCAAAGCCTCTAATTTCTACGGTAACATCACTTTTAGAAATATTTACAGGAGCCACTTTCACCCAAATCTGTGGATTTTTAATCATGCTTACTTTAGCAAATTCACTACCGGGTGTTGCGAACTGATTTAAGTTTGGCGCAGCGTTGTAAAAAAACACGTTGCTGTTTTCATCAAATGCTTCCATGGTTTTCACTTCAGTAATTTTCTGCTTTTTCCCACCAACACTTACTATAATATTTTTTGGTTTAGCAGATACATTTATTTTAAAGATGGTTGTTTTTTCTTTTACAAAACCATTAAAATCTCCTTTGGTGGGATGGACTGTAATAGTTGCTCTATCGCCTGATAAATTAGATTCTATAAGGGTTGTAGCGCCTATTCCATTTTTATAGGCTTCTGTTACTCCGTCATCATCATATTGTGTAAAAGAGGATTTACCGAACGGATATATTTCATAAGTACGTAAGTTTTTATCAATTTCAGATACGTGGTTATTAGGATTATTCATTGGAATAATAGCGCCTTGTTTTACAAACACAGGCAACTTCCAGATTGGTGCATCAAAACTGTTGATAATGCAGTCTCCTGAATATTCCTGTCCTGAAAAATAATCTATCCATGTTCCTTTTGGCAAATAAATATTATTACGGATATCATTACCGACTTTATCCATTTCAGTTGATTGATAAATAGGCGCAATTAAAAAATACGGGCCATACATAAATTGATACTCGGTAGCCTTACTCAGTGTGTATGCATCTGGTTCATCCAGGAACATAGCACGAATCATTGGTAATCCCGTAACAGCTTCTTTTGCGATACTGTAAGTGTAAGGAAGCAATTCTGATTTTAATTTGAGATAAGTACGATTGATAGAGGTAGTAGGCTCTCCCATTGCTTCAGGATCTTTTGGATTGGCGCCCCATCCATCCATATTTAATTGCATGGGGGTAAAAGTTTTCCATTCAAACTCCCTAGCATTTACTATCGGATTTTTACCTCCAAAAATACCATCCATATCGGAAGTGATATTCGGCTCACCAGATAATCCAGCACCAATAAATGTAGGAATATGAAAACGGATATACTCCCAGTTGCCTCCGGTTTGGTCGCCGGTCCATACGGTGGAATAACGTTGTGTACCCGCCCATCCATCGACTGTAATAAAAAAAGGCCTGGCATCATTTCCATAATACGACATAACATGCGCAACGTTGGCAAGGCCATGCAAGCCGAAAGAATAACCATCGCCCACCCATGCCACATCTGTTTTTAAAACACGCACACCGGCATCGCGCACTTCTTTCACAATGTCTCTTTGCAGCAATATGCTTACACCAGGCTTGGGGTGCAAATCAGATTGTGTCCAAAGGCCAATTTGCACGCCGTGTTTTCGGGCATAATCGCCAAAGGATTTTAAGTTGGTAATATTGCTATCCAACGTGCTGGTTTGTCCGTATCCTGCGCCATATCCATCATTAGGTAGAATCCATCCTAAAGGCATGTCATAATGTTTATACCTGTCTATAACAGCACGCGCAGAAAACTGGTAATTATTTTTTTCTCCATTTAACGATTCTCTGATACCGCCATTATTTTTTTGGCTTTCTTTGTAATGCTTGCCGTCTTCATATAAAATTCCGGTGGTATCGTGTTTCCAATAGTCGCG
>Ga0307373_10011653_pt1 | contig 12694 bp, 13 predicted proteins | sample OX2MG_FD_202534 | JGI IMG/M metagenome (GOLD analysis project Ga0307373, IMG submission 202534) | Soil microbial communities from Risofladan, Vaasa, Finland - OX-2 | ecosystem: Environmental > Terrestrial > Soil > Coastal area > Acid sulfate soil | place: Finland: Risofladan, Vaasa | collected...
TCAACGAACTTAGGCTGATTTAAAATTTGGCTATATGCGTTAAAGGCCCACAGGGCAGAGACGCAGGAAAGACCGATGACAAAGAATAAACAACACTGGTCGTATCTGGCCGCAATGATTGACGGAGAGGGCTGTGTTTCCATCTCGCGTGCTCCGATTCGCTTCAAGTCTTACACCTACTACCCACAGGTTAGGGTTTCAGGAACGGACGTGAGGCTAATGAAGTGGCTAGTCCAATACTTCGGGGGGAACTACTACACTTCCTCGCAAGGTAAGAACGGACGAGAATATCGGCCACTTTATACATGGCAAGTGAACGGAGCCAAAAATAGGAAGGCCGTTCTTCTCGGCGTTCTTCCTTATCTAATCATCAAGAAAGATCAAGCAAAAATGATGCTTAGTTTCCTTGAGATGGGTTCGGAACACAATCCTGCGAAGCGTGATTCAATTCGCAACCAGATATCCGCTCTTAACAGCGGTCACTGGCAAAAATCCGCAATCCAATCGGACTCCCCAACGACTAATACGCCAAACACTTCGGAAGAAGTGAAGATAGAGTCTGACCTCATGGGCAACCATGAGAGCGCCACTGTAGTGATACAGTGAGCCTAAACACAAGTGTTCAGGATCAGCAGATCGTCCAGGTGTTCCCATCAGAGGGCGGCGCGACTCGCGGAACAGCAACCATCAGCTTCGTCGATGGCGTATCGAACACGCTGTACTTCTCGACCGTGCTTCCATCGACTGGCGGTGCAACTGCCGTTGGCGACTTCTTGATGGTTCAGGGATGCTCTGGCGCAGTCGGCGGGTCAATCGCAGGATTCAAGACCTACAACGTCAACGGGAACTCCGGCAGCGTTCTAGGTATTCCGCGAGCGACGTATCCCAGCCGCCTGTCCACTCCGACCATCAACCTGGCCGGGAACGCTCTCAGTCCGGCGATTCCGTATCGTCTGGAAATCCAGATTCAACGTGCTTTGGGGCCGGAAGCAGAGGAACTCGAAAGCATGTTCTGGTACGTGCCGCCTGACCAGCAACTGGCATGGAACAACCTCACGCAGAACGTCAAGGTCATCAACCAGCAGGAAATCAAGGGTGATCGTGAACTTGACCTCGTGAAGAAATACATGCCGGACACGCTCGGTGGCCGGGAAATGGTCGTTGGCTACAACGCCACACCTGGACGCCTCGACCTGATCTCGACCTCAACGTGGGGAATCGTGGAACTCAAGGAACCTTCGCTTTACGATTTCGGCAACGGCGTCACTGTGATGCCTGTTGTCGATACCGCGACTGGCGGGTACTTGACGAGTAAAATATTCTACTATAACGCTTGCCTCAATTTGTTCAATAGCAATATGCGAGCTGCGGGCTATTGCACGAATTGTGCTATTCCCACAATTTGAACAAGTTAGCAACTGAAACGTAGTACTTGCGCCATTCAGTGGTTCGTGCTTAAATAGTGCGGGCCACTGGAGGGCCAGGAAATGAAAAAGGGATTCAAGTTTGAGCATGGATATAGCCAGGAGCGGATCGATGCAATGGCCGCAGGATATTCTCCTGAACGTCGACACCTTGCTCGATTAGGATCAAAACACAGTGCGGAGACGAAACGAAAAATCAAGGCGGCACTACAAGGAAAATTCAATAATCGCGTACCTCGTCCACTACTTCAGCGCGGAATCACTGCTGATGTTTATTTCGAGAGTATCCGCCAAGGCCTCAAGTGGTGCTGGTTTCATGAGAAGTTTGAGCCGCTTTCGCTTTTCTCTAGCGATGACCCAAGAGCAAAAAGGCCATGTATTGTCGGTATGCATGAGTACGACGCAAATAGAATTCGCAAAAAACCAACACGCGCGCAACATCGTAGGTCGGTTCTTAGAAAGTATAAGGTCACTCCGGAATGGTATGAAGAAAAGTTGGCGGCGCAAGGGAGCGCATGTCCTTTGTGCCAAAAACTTACTACCGGAGTTTTGCACGTAGACCATGACCATGAATGCTGCCCGACGCGAAGGATATGTGGAAAGTGCAATCGCGGTCTGCTTTGCTTGGACTGCAATCACAAGATCGGGCATCTCGAAATTTTCAGAGAAATGGCAGGAGAAATAAAACCGCTTCCGAATACGTGGCTCGAAAGAGCTTTAGCGTACTTAGAATCGTACAGGAGATAACATGAAAGAATCGAGCTTGGCAGTTTTGAGAAACAGAAAGCCCAAACAGGAAAGCAAGCAGTTCGTCCCGATTGGCGACTGGGTACTGATACGCAGAATCGAGCAGGAAGGAGAGGGAGTAATTAAGCTGCCCGACAATGCGAAGGAGCGGTCTGACACGGGAATAATCGTGGCGGCTGGCTCCGGGACCAGCGAATTTTCAGCTGGAGATGAAGTGATGTTCACGAAGTACGGCATGGATGTGAAGGTCAATGGCGAGAAACTGGTTCTCGTCAAGGCAGCTGAGGTTTATATGAAGTTCTCAAATGACAGCAACAATTGAAGGCCGCGAACGGCGGCGCTGCCCCGCAGAGTTTCAAGACCGCGTGAACGAAATATGCGGCCTTAATCGCTTCGGAGACCCGAACATCAAGATTGTTTGGGGGCAGACCGAAACCACTGTTGCGGCTGGACTTCACGGCTATGAAGAACGCCTGCTCTGCCCAGGAACTCCGTGCTGGAACATTCTGCGCTGGATTGCCCCTGAATGCTTCGGCACCCCAAAATTCTTTTACGAAATGAGCTACGACCAGGAAACAGGACTCATGGACACGGGGGAGTATCCCTACAAGGGACGATACGAAGTCCTTCAGCCGCTCATGCACCGCAGGATGAACGGCGACAAGCTCGTAGTAGATCACTTCCCGCTGTGCCACATGATTATCGACCTGATGATCCCTGTGCTTCTAAACGCAAGGAGCGTCAGCGCGGCAGAAGTGAAAGCGGCGCGCGAGGAGATGGAGCGCCTGGAAAACACGGAGCACGTAGGCCAGATTTGCGACAGGCTCATGGACGAAGTGCCAGCTTATTTGGGCGCGGCGTCGTTCGCAGGACAAGGGACGAAAAGCACAGCCTTTCAGCAGAAGATGGAGCAAGTCGAAGAAGCGTGGAAGAAGCACGGCAAGAAAAACTGGAAGCGCGGTTTCTTCCAGAACTAAACAGGAGAATAAAACATGGCAGAAGTCAACGCAACAATCACAGCAACTCAAAGATCGGCAGACATGGCGCGCAACATGGAGGCAGGGAAGAACGACCCTGAGCGCCGAGGGGCAACGTATATCGCAGGGGACGCGAACCTGCGTCGCCCTCCGATGGGCCACGTTTACATCTACAACGTCTCGCCTATCGAGCACAAGATCGAGCGTCCCTGGGTCAAGCCGCAACGCTTGGGCAAGCTGATCGTGCTGCCCGCCTGCAAGCCTGGCGAAGCGTACAGCAGGCCGTTCATCATGGACGACCCGCTGCAGGAAGTCACTCCGCGCATTGCAGGGTCAGCCGAACTTATAGCACGCGGCATCGACGCACGTTTCTATGCCCAGGATGCGATCTGTCCCGACCAGCCGCACGCCAATTGGCAAACTCTTCAGCCTATGAACGCCGCGGCAATGGGCGGCGAGGGAACGAACCTATACGCGCTCGGCGCTTTCTGGGAAGAGACAAACCCGCCGTCAGATGGAGCGGTGGCGAAGGCGAAGGAACGGCTGACCGAGACATTCAACGGACTTGTCAGGCAGGGAAGCGCGTTGCACGCGGCGAACAGGACGCATGAGATCACCTTCCTGCAACACGAAGCGGCTGAGTGGCTGCATGTGAACGTTGACTGGCACAAGAAGTACCGCCCGGAGATTGAATGCCCCGGCTGCGGTGATTTCGTCCATTCCGGAATCGCACGCCACATGGAACCGAATTGCAAGTGGGTATTCGACTGGGAGAAGGCGCTTGCTGGCGGCCAAGCGACGATGGCCGAAGCCATTGCCGCAGGAGTCATGGAGCCGCCCGCTCCGGAGCCGGTTGAAAAGCCAAAGAAGTAACCAATCTTCATGGGCGCAAGCGTGGAGGGAGCCGGTTACTCCTGGCTGTGCTTGCTCCTGTTTCGCCCATGATGTAATTCAAGGAGCCGAATGCCTGGAGTAGGACAAAACCCATATCCTCTGGCCGAGGACGTTATGAACCGCGCGAGAGCGCTGGTGAACGATGCTTACCAGGGCGGCGCTGGCCGGATTCTTACCGATGCCGCGCCATTCACAATCGAGTATCTGAATTCGGCCATTGAAGAGTTGCAGGATGACTTGGGAAACAATGGCGTCATTACGCTGACCACTGACAACGTGATTCTTACGCCCATCACGCCGGTCGTCACGCCCGACCCGTCCGTTCAGGTCAGTATTTCCTATGACGGATATTTCGATGGCTCGACAATGCACGCACTCCCTGCTCTGCCCGGAGACTGTATATCTGTTAAGCAACTCTGGGAGCGCGTCACAGGCTCAGGAGAGAATTTCTCGCCCATGTACGAGCCTCAGGCGTATTTGTGCCCGCGAACGCAGGATTTGCTTCTTAGGCAATGGGAGTATCGCGGTGACGCGATATGGATGGTCGGCTCGACGCAAACCGAGGACATCCGGATTCGCTACGAGTCGCGCTTCACGCCTATCGGCAAGGGCACCAATCTGACGACTGTGCAAGTGAACATCCTGGCGAGCACAAACGCACTGGCAACGATTGTGGGCTACATCTACGCTCGGGCGCGCGGCGCTGCGCAGGCGCAAATCATGCAGGCTGACGCCGAAACGCAGAAGAAGAAAATAATCAATCGCTACGTTCGCCGAGCGCAGGGCCAGCCGTGCAGCCGTCAACCATACGGCGGAAGCAGTCAGGGCAGTTACAACCGAATTCTGTAAATCTCTAGGAGGAACTAGATATGACGGTAGCCTTAGCGACACCAACAGTCAACGCTTTCCCGAACGGCGTGGACAATACCCAGAAGATGACGATTGTTTACGGAACGATAGCAATTGGGGCCAATCCTCTTACGTATGCTGCTGGCGGAGTGGTTCTTTCGTTCTCGGGAATCGAGCAAATAAAATCTTCGCAAACTCCTGTGATTGTTTATATCGAATCTGTTTCCGGGTCCGGCTACACCTATTGCTGGAACAAGGCCACCGGGAAACTGCAAATATTCACTGGGGGCGCGGCGCAATCCCCGTTGACCGAGTTCACTGCTGGCGTGGTTCCGGCTGGCGTTTCAGGCGACACGATTGCGTTTGAGGCTCACTTCCTTAAAAACATCTAATGCAGAACGTCTTCGGCCTTCAGCAAAGTGCGCTGATCGTCTTCGGCGGACTTGTCGCGGAGATAAACGCTCCCGACGTGCCCGCCGGGTCTTCGCCTATTTGCTGCGACATGGACTTCACCGTTGGCAGCGCGAAGACGCGCGACGGGATAGAAAGTGTGTATTCTTTCTCGGGCCGTTCGGTCGGACCGGAGAATTGCATCTCGGGAACGCAGCAAGATTTAGGCGATGCTCCGTGGACTAATCCCGGGAACATAACGATAGGAGACGGCTCCTATGCGACGACCGTAATCGCCACGGTTGTTTCTCCGTCAGCCTCGGCAGGGTCGGCCTCCAGTTCCGGCATGGGCAACGCATGGGCCAGCCCCGCAAACGCCTTCTCCGCAAGTCTTACGACTACGATAAACATAAGTTCTTCGGGGCAAATACTTGAACTTGGCTCTCTAGGATTCTCGCTGCCGGAAGCGGCGACGATTCAAGGCGTGCAAGTTTCGTTCGACGCATCGGCGTCTCCTCTCGGCGTAGGGCAAAGCGCAACGTTGCTTGTGCAGCCGATTTTTTCTGGAGGCAGCCTCGGAACTCCCGTCGGAGTGTTTAATTCTTCGCTCACGCCCATCACCGTCGGAGGGCCGACAGTCTTGTGGAACGGGAACCCGACCATTGCGGACATAAATGCTCTGCAAGTATGGCTCAGGGTAACGAACATTCTTTCCGGAGTGACCGTTGCCCTTAACAATGTCGTGGTGACCGTCTATTACACTACGGCCAGCATTTCAAACGTCCTACTGGCCGAGCAGTTCTTGTTTTCCCTTCCCGCGCTGCCCGTCTCTGGAATAGAAGTAGGAATCACAGGACTTCAGGCTGGAGTCGTCAGCGGTTCCTCGGTGCTCACAGTCTATTTGATGAAGAACGGAGTCACGGTAGGGACTGCGAAGAACGTTAATCTTACGGCCAGCAATTCAATGGTTGTTCTAGGATCGCCCACCGACTTATGGGGCACGACATGGCTGAATTCCGACATCGACGGCATAAAGTTCGGAGTCAGCATCCAGGCGGCAAATTCACTGCCTATCACTGTATCAATCGACCTTGTTAGCTGCACGGTATTTCAGTCTGCCGGTAACTTCAACTTCGATTGGATCAAGACCGTGGACCTGAGCGAATTCGGAGGAGATGTTCTCACGCTTGCGCTCGATTCTGAAGGAACGATCTGGAAAGAGGATGTGACGACAAGCGAGGGCATGCTGACCGGGATATTCTCGAACATTGCCCTGAATTCGTTTGTTTCTTCCGTAACCGAAGACGGCAGGGAATTCATGGCGTTCTCCGATCTGATGAACGCGACCGACATGCCGAGACAATACGATGGCGTGAAACTGGACAGAATCTCCCAGTCCGGTCCTGGCGCTCCCCCGGCGATTTCGACGCAGAGCACGACATACGCGCTTCTCGCTTCGCCTCTAGGCGTAACGCAAAGCGCAGCCGTGGCGATCCGGCGCGTATTTTGGTCCGCCTCGCCGGACACAAACTCAGCCGCAGGAAACGTGCTGACTGTTTTCGTGGCAAGCACGGCGCTGATAAAGATAGGCAGCATCGTGCTGCTGGCAGGCATTCCAACAATGGGCGGCCAGAATCCTAATCTGACGTACATCGTCAACACGATAGGAAGCGGCCAGGTGAACGGCAGCGGGGCTATTTCACCATACTTCACCGTCACGTCAACGATTTCCGTATTGGCTCAAACCAACGATTTCTTCGCTGGCGGGACGTATCAGTTGACGCTGGCAACGGCGAATACAACGGTACCGATTCCCAACGTTCAGGTGGGCAGCAGCATAACGCTTTCGGGCGTGGGATTACCCGCATGGGACGCAACCTGGACCGTACTTCAGACTCCCAACGCCGCGCAATTGGTCATCACCGACACTTCGCTGACCGCCGGAGTAGCGACATACACTTTCACGCTTGTAAGCGGAACGCTTCCCGTTGCTGGCGAGCAAGTCACGATCACGCAAACGTCGAACGGCAACGGGATATTCAACGTCGTCAACGGCACGATCCAATCAGCCACTGGAACGCAGTTCACGGTCAACATAAACGCTCCGAACGTTGCGAGCGCAGCAGAGGCCGGGATAGGAATTATCAACGGTACGCAGTTCCAGTTCGACCCCGGAACTTCATTCGTCGGGACGGGCGGCAATCCGATTCTCGGCAATAGCGGTGGCGGGACGCTTTCCGCTGCTGGGACGCTGGGCGCAGGGACGCGGCAATGCGTAGTGATTTTCCAGACCGAGAACGACTATCTGACCGGACCGTCGATTCCCGTGTCGTTCACCACCGCCGGAACGACCACGACGCTGACGGCAACGCAGATTCCTATCGGGCCTCCGAATGTGACGAAGCGCATCCTGGCCTTCACGGGCGCGAATGGAGCGAACTTTTTCTACATCCCCGAAGCTGTCACCGTGACGAGCAACGGCCAGAAAATCACCTACAGCTCGACGGTGATAAGCGACAACCTGACCACGACTGCGACGTTCTTTTTCACCGATGCGGTTCTGCTGGCTGCGACGGCAATCGACATTCCGGGGAACAACCTGTTTGAGCAGATAGAGCTTGGCGACTCGGTGGGCGTCGTTTCCTACAGCAACAGGCTGTTCTTCTGGGGCGAGGAAAACAAGGTTCAGAACTTCATCAACATGAGCTTCGACGGCGGCTACTTGCCGGGGACAAACCTGATGCCGCTTGGCTGGAACGCCGATGCCGTTAACGGTTCAGGGGGACAGCTTCACATCTCTCCGATATTCGGTAACTCCTACTACATCCTGAACGCTAGCGGGTCAACCGAGGCGCTTTACGGAATGGTCGAGCAGGGCGCGTTTCAGGACTTCTACCAGGTTCCCATAATTGAATCCGGAAAGAAGTACGGCGCGCGCGTGACTTGCCGAAGTCCTGGCGGGGTGCCCGGACTTGGGACGCTCAACATCGACCTGTTCAGCCCCGGCCTGAACAAGACCTTCGGAGTTTACTCCCTGCCGCTTGCGAGCATGACGACAACGATGGGGCGTTTCTCTGGCAACCTGATGACCGTTCCGATAGTCGGAAACGTGCCTGCCGATTTGTTGCTTCGCGTTTATCTCGTCAATGTTCTGAACGGCGGAGACTGTGAAATAGACCGCGTGGAAGTGTACGACCTGGCGCAGCCGGTGCTCTCTACTCAATTGCGCGCGTCCTACGAAAACAACTTCGAGGCGTTTGACGACATAACGGGCAATCTTGGAGCGGGATCGCAGAATCAGCAGCCGGTGACGAACGCTTTCACGATGTTCGACAACCTCTACATCGTGAAGTCTAATTCCTTCTACTCCACGACCGACAATGGGACGACGGAGCCGTTTTTCTGGAACGTGCGCGAGGTTTCCCCAAGAGTTGGAACGCTTTCCCCGAACGGAGTAGATAGCGGCGAGGGCTGGGCGCTGATAGCAGGGCAGGCGGGTCTTTATCTATTCGAGGGTGGAGCGCCGGTGAAGATTTTGCCTGAGCTTGATCCGCTATGGAAAACCGTCAACTGGAAGTACGGACAAACGCTGTGGATTCGCAATGACACGAACGAACGCAGAATCTACATCGGCGTTCCGGTGCCGACTCCGAATCAGTGGATGCCAAACTTCCCGGTAAACGCCAACCCCACGAAGCCGAATGTTGTGCTGATGTGCAATTACAAGGAGCTGATGACAGCGGCGGCCATCGAATCGGAAGGCCCGGTGCGATTGACCTTCATGGGCGACCTAAGAACCTTCCAGCTTGGCCGCAAATGGAGTTCTTGGTCGATTCAGGCTTCCTATGCCGACTTCGTGGAGCGTTCCGACACGAGAACCCCGCTATTCTTCTGCGGAAACACAAATACAGGGAAAATATACGAGCAGGTTGCCGGGAATTATCTGGACGACGGCAATGCGCTGTTGGATTTCTATGTGACCTATCCGTTTCCGAAGGTGCAAGAGGCGCAGGCTCTTGGTTTCGGCCTTAACAGGCTGGATGCTCAGTTTATGACCTTGCTTGTGACGGGCGCCGGTGGGCTGAACCTCACCATGTATCCCGACAGCCTGGATTCTCCGTATGCGAACGCCCTGGAACCGCTTGTGCTGCAATCTGCTCCGCCTTTCGGTGATTACGAAGTGCCGCTCAACGAAACGGGGGGCCGCTTCTTCATTGGACTTGGTTCGCAGAATCCCGGCGATCATTTCGAGATTTCAAAGATTGTGATGGCACTCAAGACTTCTGCCTGGGCACCCGTGGCCGGGATCGGGAGCTGATGCTAGACCTTGGAGAGTTTCTTTCTGAAATCAGGAACATGCCAGGACACTGGAACCGAATCTCTGTGATGTTCCAGAAAATACAGGACGCCATAAATCAAATCGGTTCGGGCGTGGGGATAGACGCTACTGGGCACATGCCCGCGCCGCCAGCGCCACAGAAAATAAACGTTGCGGCGGGAACGGACCATGTGCATGTGACGATCACGGACAATTCGGCGCGCACCAGGGCGCTAAACTATTTCGCTGAATGGTCGGTCAACGACCCGGCCTTCGCCAATGCAAACGTGGAGGATTTAGGTGCCGCGAGAGGAAGGATATTGTCTCTGCCCGCCAAGGATGGGAGTGGAACGCCAATCAATTATTACTTCCGTGCGTATAGCAGCTACCGTGGCTCAAAAACAGTCTCGCCAAGGATTGTGCATGGCGGGGATTTGACTCCCACTGCCGTGCAACTCACTGGCGCATCGCAACTGACGCCATTGCCATCGACCGGGGCAGGAACCGCGTCAACGAATGGCTCGCAGGCTGGACAGGGATTCGGAACTCCGCAGGTCGTCAACCCATCTCCCGCGAGGCAACTTATACAGATATGACGATACGGCCATTCGTGGAATCGGATGGAATCGCACTAAAAGCACTCCACGATTCGCATAATTTCGACTATGCGCTCCCAGATCCACTTGGCAGCGACATGCTGGCCGCACTTGTGCTCGATGACGGCTCGATACACGCGGCGGCGCTGCTGAGACTAGAAGTGAACGCCTTCCTGCTTCTTGACGGAGACTGGGGCACGCCGGCTGAACGGTGGGGAGCGCTCAAGGCAATACACGAAGCGATGAAAGGCCGTGCCGCGGGCGCAGGGATAGAGCAAGCGAATTGCTGGCTGCCGACAGAGATCGAGAAAGCATTCGCGCCGCGCATAGAAGAATTGGGATGGCGCAAGAATTTGTGGAACTCGTATAGCCGGACTGTGAGGCAATAGATGGCTCGTGGACCGCAGGCCCAAGCAGCAAACGCCGGGAAGACAGCGGCGGCAACTGGCGCAGGATACGGAACAGCAGCCACTGGAATATCAGACACCCTTGTGCCGCAACTGAACGCCGAGGCGACAGGCAATATCGGCTACACGCCCACGCAGCAGAACAATATGCTGGTAGCGGGAGAACAAGGAGCTGGTGGAGCGAATGCGAGCGTAGCAGGACAGGCTGGACTCGCAGCGGGTCGCACGCGCAACTCCGCAGCAACTTCAGGCGTGCTCGACGAAGCGGCGCGCGACAAGACGCGGCAAATGTCAACGAATGCGCTCGACGTATCGAACCAGAGCGCCCAACTCGCACAGAAGAAACAGCAGTCGGCCCAGCAGCAACTTCAGGGGCTGTACGGAACTGACGTTCATGCGCAACTTGGGTCAATGGGCTTGATTCCGCAAGACGTGAACGCGGACACGAATGCCGGGAATTCCGGCTGGTTGCAGAATACGCTCAATATGGTAAAGACGATTGGTGGTTTGGGCAGAGGCCCAGGCGGATAACTGTGCTAACTGACACACTGGAAAAGAAACGCCCGCTGGTCGGTGACAGTCCCGTACCACTGAGCAAGCCGATTGCTCAACCTGCATCTGCGCCCGCGCCGACTGGCATACCGATCATCCCCGGCACGCCGCCATCTGGCGTGATGCCAACGATTGCTGGCGCTGCGCCGCCGAATCTGCCCAAGCCAACTCCGCAACAATCTCAGGCCGCAGGGAAGCAGGAATATCAATCTGGGATGCCGTCGATCACCGCGAAGCCCTTCACGTCCGATTACTACCAGCAGGAGCAGGAGAAGAACGCATACCAGAAAGAGCATCCGTGGGGCAGCGACATCTCCGCGCATCCTGGAACGCTGGGCAAGATAGGGCACGTCGCGGGCGAGATTGGAAACATCGCAGGGAACGCGCTGATACCGAACGTGATGGCTCGCGTGCCTGGAACAGAAATGAACCGAGCGGTTCAGGAAGGGCAGAACGAGAGAGGATTCGATAAAGCGAAGGCGCAGGAAATCCAACAAGAACCTCAGGCTGGCGAAGATGCGCTGCGGAAAGCGCAGACAGGGGAAGCGAACGCGCGCACGGACGCTCTGGAGAATCCTCAGCCGAAGCCAGTCAAGGAAGGCAGCCCTGAGCAGCAAGCATATGACGCTTTGATTGCGCAAGGCATGAATCCAGAGGAAGCCTACCGCAAAGTCATTGGCGACGCCCAGACAGCAAAGCCAGTCAAGCCTGAAGGCGCTCCCACAACGAAGACCATGATGGTCAACGGAAAGCCAATGGTCATGGGCTGGAACCCCGCGACGAGTAAGTTCGATATTTCCGAAGGGGAAGGGCAGCCGAATTACGGACAGCAGGTTCTGCCTACCAAGACGACCCCAGTTCTAGATTCGCAGGGCGTTCCAACGACGATGGGATGGGACACGAAGACGCAACGCTATGACATTCCGCAAGGACAGAGCGCATCCGGCGCATTTGCCCACGAAGAGGCGCAGGCGGGAGCGGTGCAGCGCGCGGGAGAGTCGCTGATTAAGGATTTGCAAGACCCGGCATTTTCAAAGGAAGTCGGTAACTTCCCGGCCATCTTACAGTCAGTTTTTCTCGGCACGCCATACGCGAATCCGGCGCAGTCGCAGATCGGCGCTGAGATTGCGACGTATGCGGCCCTGCAACCCGCCATGCACGGGATGCGCGGGCAGAGGGCGCTAGAGCAGTTCGAGAAGATCATCGGCGGAATCCCCAAGAATCCCGAAGCCCTCATTGCCGCCATTCACGGTATTGCGAAGACCACTGGGGCGATCAATCCGAGCTTGAATGGCGGTGGTCCCGCACCGCAAGACGCTTCCGATGAAGTCTATTCATCGGACGGAAAAACGCTCCTCGGACACGTCGTAAAAGGTAAGTTTGTGGCTCTTCCGAAGACACAATAATGCCTGGCCAACAGCAAGACCAACAGATTCAAGGATTGCCGCCCGGCGCAATCGTGCGACCGATCCGGCCAGCGCAGCAGCAGATTCAAGGACTGCCTCCCGGAGCGATTGTCAGGCCGATCCAGCAGAGCGCG
>Ga0307373_10011654_pt1 | contig 12693 bp, 10 predicted proteins | sample OX2MG_FD_202534 | JGI IMG/M metagenome (GOLD analysis project Ga0307373, IMG submission 202534) | Soil microbial communities from Risofladan, Vaasa, Finland - OX-2 | ecosystem: Environmental > Terrestrial > Soil > Coastal area > Acid sulfate soil | place: Finland: Risofladan, Vaasa | collected...
CATCCGCTTCGTCCATCCGTACGCCGCCGCGCGCGCCTCGACCGTGCTGGTCGAGGCGCGCAAGGGCGGCGGGGTGGAAGTCGAAGTCGAGCCGCCGCTGGTGATGTACGACGCGCCCGGCGTCTACAGCGACGAGGCACGTGCGCTGCTGGAGCGGCCGTGACCGGCCGCTCCAGCAGCGCACGTCAGTAGCGCGGCCTCCGTCGCAGTGGTTTGCGGGGCGGGCAAGCGCGCTTGCCCGCCCCGCAGATGATCGTCTAGCCTCCACCTTCCCAACGATATCGCTTTCAACGCGGTAGGGAGGACTTCAATGGCGTCGCACAAAACCGTCGGCGTGCTGCTCTTCGAAGGCTTCGAATTGCTCGACGTGTTCGGTCCGCTAGAGGCATGGGGGATGCATGCCGAGGCCGCCAGCGCATGCACGATCGTCACGGCCGCCGAAGCGGCCGACGCGGTGAAAAGCGCGCAGGGGCCGCGCGCGATGGCCGACTACGCACTCGCCGATTGTCCGCGGATCGACGTCATACTGGTGCCGGGCGGTATCGGCACGCGGCGCGAGGTCCACAATGCCCCGCTGCTGGAATGGTTGCGCCGGCGCGCAGCGGCGGCGGAAATCGTGACTTCCGTATGCACCGGGGCGGCGCTGCTGGCGCGCGCGGGATTGCTCGACGGACGCCGCGCGACTTCGAATAAGCTCGCTTTCAAATGGGTGACCGAACAGGGTCCGGCCGTCGAGTGGATTAAGCAGGCGCGATGGGTCGAGGACGGCAAGTTCGCGACTTCATCGGGAGTCGCGGCCGGAATCGACATGACGCTCGCTCTGATCGCGAGGTTTTCCGGCGCCGAGACTGCGGAGCGAATCGCAATCCGGATGGAATACGAATGGCATCGCGACCCGTCATGGGATCCATTCGCGAAAATCCATGGATTGGTTTAGCGAACCGACTATTTGCGGTTGAAAAACTCGGCCGCTGTCCGGACTACCATTTCCGGCTGCTCCATCGGCAGAAAGTGGCCCGCGTCCGGAACTGTCACGACAGTGCCGTTCACCAGTTGCGCCGCGATCTTGTCGGCGATTTTGATGCCGGTCGAGTCGCTTTTTTCACCGAACATCATCAGCAACGGCGAGCGGCCCTTGAGTATCAGCGTCAGGCCGGGGAACTCGCGCGCACGCGAGTAGAAATCCGCTTCGATTTCGGGCGGGCATTTCAATTCGACTCCGCCGCCCGCCGCGGGTCGGGTGCCAAACTCGCAGTAGTCACGCAGCATGTCGCGCCGCCAGGTCGCGAATGGCGGCTTATGCTCGAGGTTGCGAAACATCGCGTCCGCGCTCTCAAACCATCGCTTGCGCTTGCGCGTGCGCTCGTACAGCGAGTCCTGCGCTGACTGCGGCACCTCGTCGTCGAACACCACCGGTTCGACCAGCACGGCGCGCGAAATCAACTCGGGATGCGCGCCGGCCAGCGAGCCGATCGCGGTGGCTCCGGCCGAATGACCTAGGCCGCGCGCGCCTTCGAGCTTCAGCGCCACGATGAACGCCTTCAAATCCGCGGCCGTGCTCGCCCAACTGTAATCGCCGTCGGCCGGGCGCGAGCTGTCACCGTGGCCGCGCTGGTCGTAGCTGTAGACATGGCCCGCCGATCGTAACGCCAGCGCGATCGGCCGGTACACCCGTCCCAGGAATCCGGTCGCGTGCAGGATAATGATGGGGAGTCCTTCGCCGCCCCAGTCCTGACCGCTCAGCCGGATGCCGTTCGCGTCGACCAGGAAGGTTTTAGGTTCCGGGAAGGTTTTAGGTTCGTCGTTGCGCTCGCTCTCCATGCTCGCGCAATATAGGCGAGCCGACGGGGCGATTGAAAGCGTTCTCCGCGTGTGAGGCTGCGCGCCTTTGCGGTTTGGAGAGCCGCACGGCGCCGCGACCCGCGTTGCGCGCTCCGATTGTTTACGATTAGCTCATCGGGATGGATCGACTGGTCGCACGCGGCAAGTTCCTGTTCGAGGGCCAGCGCAAGTTCCACGCCCGCGGCGTCTCTTACGGACCGTTCAGCCCCAACTCGCGCGGCGAGCGCTACCCGGAGCCCGAGCGCGCCGCGCAGGATTTCGCGCTGATGCGCGAGCTGGGCGCCAACCTCGTGCGCACCTACGTGCCGCCGCCGCCGTGGATGTTCGAGCTGGCCGCGAAACATGAGCTGCGGCTGATGGTCGGGATGCCGTGGCCGTTTCACATGGCGTTTCTTGACTCGCGCCAGATGGCCGCCGACATCCGCGGCACTATCCGCAACTCGGTCACCGAGATGCGCCGCTTCGCCGACGTGATCTTCGCCTTCAGCCTCGGCAACGAAATCCGCTCGGACATCGTGCGCTGGCACGGCGCGCGCGCGGTCAGCCGCTTCATGGGCGAGCTCTACGAGCTCGGCAAAGGCCTCGCGCCCGATTCACTTTTCACCTACTCGAACTACCCGTCGTCGGAATATCTCGACCTCAGCTTCCTCGACTTCATCTGCTTCAACGTCTATCTGCATCGCGAGCCCGATTTCCGCCGCTACCTGACCCACCTGATGGCCGCGACGGGCGAGCGTCCGCTGGTGCTCAGCGAAACCGGAATGGACACCATCCGCGAGGGCGAGGCGCATCAAGCGGAGCTGCTCTCGTGGCAGGCGCGCGCCGCCTTCGAGCTCGGCCTCTCGGGTTTCATCGTGTTCGCGTTCACCGACGAATGGCATACCGGAGGCGCCGATATCAGCGATTGGGCCTTCGGGCTGATGACGCGCGAACGCACCCGCAAGCGCGCCTTCGACGCGGTCGGCGAGGTCTTCAAGGGCCCGCTGCCGCCGCCGCTAAAGGAGTACCCCAAGGCCTCGGTCGTAGTGCCGGCCTACAACGCGGAGGCGACGCTCGGCGAGTGCCTCGACTCGCTCGCCCATCTCAACTACCCCGACTACGAAACCATCGTGGTCGACGACGGCTCGAGCGATACGACGGCCGAGGTCGCGGAGCGCGCGGGCGTGCGCGTGCTGAGCGCGGAGCATCGCGGCCTGGCGGCCGCGCGCAACAGCGGAATCGAGGCCGCCGCGGGAAGCTGCGTCGCCTTCATCGACGCCGACGCGCGCGCCGATCGCGATTGGCTGTACCACCTGGCCGAGACCCTCACCCGCCGCGACGCACCGGCCGCCGGTGGCCCCAATTTCGCGCCGCCGCCCGCCTCGGCGCTCGCGGCAGCAATCGCCGGCGCGCCCGGACAGCCGCGCGAGGTTCGCGCCGGCGACGACTCGCTGGAGCAAGTGTGCGGATGCAACATGATCGTCGACAAGGCCGCGGCCCAGGCGGCCGGCGGCTTCGACCCGATGTTCACCGCCGCCGGTGACGACGTCGATTTCTCGTGGCGGCTTAACCAGCGCAAGCTGACGATCGCCAGCGCTCCCGGCGCGGTGGTGATTCATCAACGTCGCCCGACGCTCGCCGCGTATGTCCAACAGCAACGCGGCTATGGCCGGGGCGAGGGCTTGTTGTTTCGCAAGTATCCACTGAAGACCGGCGGCGCGGGCGCGATGTACGGCGGCGCGTCGTGGCTCGGCGGCTTGCTGGGCGGCGCGCGTATCTATTACGGCGCGTTCGGCCGCGGATTGTTCCAGAGCGTCTATCCGAGCGCCGAGACTTCGCCGCTGGTGCAATTGCCGCTCACGATGCCCTGGGTCGCGATCGCAATCGTCATGATCGTGGGCGGCATGGCGAGCGCACCGATGGGGTGGCTGGGATTGGGCGCAATCGCGCTGACGCTCGCGAGCACGATTCGTATCGCCGCGGTCCGCGCGCCGTCACGCGGCGCGCGGCTGACCGTGGCGGCGCGCGCGCTGCTGGCGCCCGCCGCGCTGGCGGGAGCGCTCGCCCGCAGTGCCGCGCGCGAGCGCGTTATCTGGAACTCCGCCCCGCCGCCCGGCCCCGCCGATGACGAGCCCGCAACGGTCCGCGCACGCGGCCGCGTGCTGGTCACGCTGGCGGAGCGGCTCGGACCCGGCGGCGTCGAGCCGCTGCTGGAAGCGATGCGCGCGGCGCTGGTCCGCCGCGGCCTCGCCACCGCCGCCGGCGATCGGTACGAAGCATACGATCTCGTGATCGTAATTCCACCCGGGATGCGCGTGCGTCTCAATGGTCTGGAACTGGAGGACGGCCGCTTCGCGCTCTCATGGCGCGCCGTTCCCGCCGGACGGCGAATCGCCGCCGCGACGGCCGCAATCGTCGTCGTGATGCTGGCGACCGGATTCTCCGGCACCAGTGCGCTAGCCACTGCCGCGATCGCGGGCGTGTGCGCGGCGGCGTTTGCCATGCTGCACTTGAGCCGCCTGCCCGCCGCCCTGAAAGCCGCGGCCGAGGACGCGGTGGCTGCGCTCGGCGCCCGCGCCCACGTAGAGGAAGAAGCCGCCTGATGAGCACGCTCGGACTCATCGGTGTGGTGCTGCGCCGCACGCGCCCGCATCTGGGACGCCTGGTGCTGGCCGTGGTCTGCGTGATGCTGGCCGCCGCACTGGAAGTGCTCAAGCCGTGGCCGCTCAAGATCGTGATCGACAACGTATTGCACGGCGCGCCGCTGAGCGCGGCCTGGCCTGCGCGCGCCGCCGAGCTTTCGCCGGCGAACCTGCTGATCGCCGCCTGTCTCGGGTTGGTGGTGCTCTACGTGGTGCTCGGGCTGATCAACGTCTTCAACAACTACGTCTCGATTTCGATCGGCCAGCGGATGGTCAACGATCTCCGCGCGGAAATGTTCGATCATCTGCAGCGCCTCTCGCTCTCGTTCCATCGCGGCCGCCCGATCGGCGACTTGATGGTGCGGATCACCTACGACACCTTCTCGGTCCAGACCATCGCGATGAACGGGCTGTTCCCGCTGCTCTCCTCGACCGTGATGCTGGTGGAGATGTTCGTGGTGATGATGCGGATCGACCCCGAGCTGACGATCGTGGCGGTGGCGGTGGTGCCGTTTCTCGCCGCGCTCATCGCCACCGCCAGCAAGCCGATCGACCGCATCGCCGCCGCCGCCCGCGTCAAGGAGAGCCGCCTCTACACGGTGGCCCATCGCTCGCTCGCCGCGATCCACGTGGTTCAGGCCTTCACCCGCGAAGCCGAATCCTACCGTGAGTTCGTCGAATCGAGCAGCGATAGCCTGGGCGAGACGCTGCGGCTGTATACCTTGCAGACCGCATACGCCGGCGCGGTCAACGTGCTGATTGCGATCGGCACCGCGGTCGTGATCTACCTCGGCGCGCTACACGCGCTGAGCGGGCGGCTCACGATCGGCGATCTGATCGTGTTCGCCACCTATCTCGCCTCGCTCTACGCGCCGATAAATCAGATGTTCCAGACCTATGGCATGGTGCAGGGCGCGATGGCGGGGCTGCGGCGATGCCTGGAACTGCTGGAGATCGAACCGGAGGTAAAGGATCGGCCCGGGGCGCGGGCGCTCGGACGCGCGCGTGGCGAAATTGAGTTCGCGGGCGTCGTATTCGGCTACTCGCCCGGCCATCCGGTGCTGAAGAGCGTGAGTTTTCGCGCCGGGCGCGGCGAGACGGTCGCGATCGTCGGACCGAGCGGCGCGGGCAAGACCACGATGGCGAGCCTGCTGGTGCGCTTCTACGAACCGCAGCAGGGCGAGATCAGTATCGACGGGCATAACGCGCTGGATTTCACCCTCGAGTCGCTGCGGCAGAACGTCGCGATGGTGCTGCAGCCGCCGCTGGTGCTGTACGACACGATGCGCGCCAACATCGCGCTGGGCCGCCCCGGCGCGAGCCAGCGCGAAATCGAGCGCGCCGCCTCCGCCGCCCGGCTGGACCCGGTGATCGCGCGCCTGCCGGCCGGCCTCGACGAACTCGTCGGCCAGGGCGGCCACAGCCTCTCCGAGGGCGAGGCGCAACGGGTGACGATCGCGCGGGCGCTCCTGCGCGACGCGCCGGTGCTGCTGATGGACGAGCCGACCAGCGCGCTGGACGCGGAGACCGAATCGCTGGTGCTATCCGCGGTGCGCGAGGCGATGCGCGGGCGCACCACGCTGGTGATCGCGCATCGGCTCTCCACCATTCAGAACGCCGATCGCATCCTGGTGCTGCGCGACGGTGAAATCGCCGAGCAGGGAACCTTCGCCGAATTGCTTTCGCGCGGCGGCTTCTTCAGCTACCTCTACAATCTCCAGTCCTGGGGGCGCGAGGCCGCCGGCTAAGCGCGACGCTGCCGGCTAAGAGCGGCCGCGGGCAACGGCGGCACCGTAATGATCGAATCGCGATGAAACCAATCACCATCGGACTCATGGGCGGAATCGGCTCGGGCAAAAGCACCGCGGCAAAAATTCTGGCCGCTCTCGGCGCACCCGCAATCGACGCCGACAAGGTCGGCCACGAGATCTACCAGCCAGGCGCGCCCGCCTATCGGGAATTGATCGGCGCCTTCGGCGAGCGCATCCTCGCCCTCGACCGCACCATCGACCGCCGCAAGCTCGGGCCGATCGTGTTCGCCGATCCCGCGGCGCTCAAGCGGCTCAACGCGATCGTGCATCCGAAGATGTTCGCGCGGATGGGCGAGATGGTTGCGGCGATGCGCCGTGGCGGCGAGACGCGGCCGATCGTTATCGAGGCGGCCATCCTGATCGAGGCCAACTGGCAACCGCTGTTCGACGAAATCTGGCTGGTAACCGCCTCGCGCGAGCGCGTAATCGAACGCGTCGAGCGCGACCGCGGCCTTAAGCCCGAGCAGACCGAGGCCCGCATCCGCGCCCAGCTCTCCGACGAAGAGCGGCGCCGGCACGCAACCTCGGTGATTCGCAACGACGGCACGCTCGAAGAGCTGCGCGCCGCGGTGACACGCCTATGGCAGGACGCGCTCGCCCGCGCCGCCTGAGGGGATAACGATGAAAATTCTGATCATGGGAGCGGGCGCGGTCGGGCTGTTTTACGGCGCGCGCCTGCAACAGGCCGGCGAGGACGTCTACTACTGTGCGCGCGGCGAAAACCTGCGCGTGCTGCGGGAGCACGGGCTCGAGGTGAAAAGCTTTAAGGGCGATTTCCAGTTGCAGGTCAAAGCGACCAGCAGCCCGCGCGAGTTCGCGCCTTACGAGCTAATCCTGTTCTGCGTCAAGTCGTACGATACTGTTGCCACGGCCAGGCTGCTCGACGGATGCCTCGGCGAGGGCGGCGCGGTGATGACGATCCAGAACGGGGTCGAGAATGAAGAGGCGCTGTGCACGGTGCTGCCGCGCGAATCGGTGATGGGCGGTAACGCCCGCGTCGGAGCCGAGCTGACCGCGCCCGGCAAGCTGCTCCACACCGCGTCGGGCATCATCGAATTCGGCGAACTCGACGGCCGCGAGACGCCGCGCGCGCTGCGCATGGCCGAGGCTTTCAAACGCGCGGGAGTCTTTGGCCAGCTCACCCGCGATCTCAAGAGCGTGCGCTGGAAAAAATTGATGGGCAACAACGGCACCAACACGGTGAGCGCGCTCGCGCGCTGTTCGCTGGGGGGAATGTTCGCCGAACCCGAAGGCGCCGCGTTGGTTCATCGGCTGATGACGGAAACGGCGATCGCGGCACGCGCCGAAGGCGCGCAAATCTCGGACGAGGATATCGAGACGTACTACAACATCGCGCGCGGCTTCTCCAACGCGGGCGCGGTCAAGACTTCGACCCTGCAGGACCTCGAACGCGGCAAGCGCCTGGAGTACGACGCGATAAGCGGCGCCGTGGTGCGCGCCGCGCGCCGCCACGGACTTGGCGTGCCGGCCACCGAGACCGTGCACGCGCTGCTGAAGCTGCTCGACGCGCATCGCGGCTCGTAGCCCGCGATGCGCGCCGCGATCGCTTCGGCCTAGCGCTTCTCATACTGCTTGGCGCCGAACAGCGCCTGCCACGACTCCTTGTCTGGCGGCCCGTGATGCAGATGCTCGGCCATCACGGCGCATCCCTTCTGCACCGCCGGGCGCTTTTCGAGCTCGTCGTACCAGCGCTTGAGATGCGGGAAGTTTTCGAGCTCCTGCCCCTGCCACTTGTACGGCCGCAGCCACGGATAGGTCGCGATGTCGGCGATCGAGTAGTCGCCGGCGAGGTACGGCACCTCGACCAGGCGCTTGTCGATCACGTTGTAGATACGCTTGGCCTCGTTGGTGTAGCGGTCGATCGCGTACTGGATCTGGTCGGGGGCGTAGCGGCGGAAGTGATGCGCCTGGCCGAGCATCGGACCGACGCTCGCCATCTGGAACATCAGCCACTCGAGCACGTTGTAACGTCCGCGCGGCTCCTTCGGCATCAGCTTGCCGGTCTTCTCGGCCAGATAAATCAGGATCGCGCCCGACTCGAAAATCGAGATCGGCTTGCCGCCCGGACCGTCATGATCGACCATCGCGGGAATCTTGTTGTTGGGGCTGACCTTGAGAAACTCGGGCTTGAACTGATCGCCCTTGCCGATATTGATCGGGATCGCGTTGTAGGGCATCCCCAGCTCCTCCAGCGCGATCGTGACCTTGTAGCCGTTGGGGGTCATCCAGAAATAAACGTCGATCATGGCATCTCCCATGGCATCTCCTCGATGCCGCTTGCGGCGGGTGCGGCGTGATGCACGCGCCGTTTGACTTTGCGCCCTCGCGGCCGCGCCGTGCAAGCGCGGTCAGGCCTGACCTCAAGCCGGGGCCACCTCGGCGCCCGACTTTCGCACGCCCATCAGGTAGGCCTCGATAAACGGATCGATCGCGCCGTCGAGCACGGCGTCGGTGTTGCCGATCTCGACGCCAGTGCGATGGTCCTTGACCATGCGGTACGGTTGCAGGACGTAGGAACGAATCTGGCTGCCCCAGGTGATGTCCTTCTTTTCCTTGGCGAACTGCTCGAACTGCTCGCGCTTCTTGCGCTCCTCGAGCTCGAACAGCCGCGCGCGCAAAATCTTCATCGCCATCGCGCGGTTCTTGTGCTGCGAGCGCTCGTTCTGGCAGCTCACCACGATGCCGCTCGGAAAATGCGTCATCCGCACGGCGGAGTCGGTCTTGTTGACGTGCTGGCCACCGGCGCCGCTGGCGCGAAAGGTATCGACGCGCAGATCGGCGGGATTGATTGTCACCTCGACCTTGTCGTCGATCGCCGGAAAGACGAAAACCGACGCGAACGAGGTATGGCGGCGCGCGTTGGCGTCGAACGGCGAGATGCGCACCAGGCGATGAATCCCGGCCTCGGCCCTGAGGTAGCCGTAGGCGTAGTCGCCCTCGACCGTGATGGTCGCGCTCTTGATTCCGCCGCCGTCGCCCGGCTGCAGGTCGGCAAGCTCGGTCTTGTAACCGCGCCGCTCGGCCCATCGCAGGTACAGCCGGAGCAGCATCTCGGCCCAGTCCTGCGCCTCAAGGCCGCCGGCGCCGGGATGGATCGATACGATCGCGCCGAGCCGGTCATACTCGCCGCCGAGCATCACCTGCAGTTCCTGGCGTTCGATCTCGCCGCGCGCCTTGCCCAGCGCCGTTTCGGTCTCGTGCGCCGCCTCGGAGTCGTCGCGACCTTCCTCCTCGGCCATCGAGAGGTAAAGCCGCGCCTCGTCAAGCGTCGCGCGCAGCCGCTCGAAGCCCGCGAGCTGGTCGTTGATGCGGTCGTTTTCCTTGAGCGTGGCCTGGGCGGTTTCGGGCCGGTCCCAGAAGCCGGGTTTGCCGGTCTCTTTCAGCAGTTCTTCGTGACGGGTTTTGAGCCGAGCGACGTCAAAGACGCCTCCCGAGTTTTTCGCTGCGGGTATCGAAGTCGGCTAGCTGATCGCGCATTTCGCTGAGTTCCATTCGTTCGTCTCACTCCGTGCGGGACATCGCGCCCGCAGCATCATTGTGCCAGATACAGGTCCCCAGCTTAATGGCTTCGAAACGGGCGCCGCTTGCCGGCGCGCCAGCGCTACCGCTCTCTGCGACAGTCCGGCGGTGCCATCCGGCGCGCCCGCGGAGACGCCGTTAACTGCTTCCGTTGCGATTGAGCGTTCCGGCGACCGGCGACCCCATCGTTTGCGCACCGCGGCCGCGCAGGATCGCGAGCAGCACCCCGATGAGCGTCAGCACGAAGCAAATCTCCGAGAACAAATCGCCGACCATCGTGTAGACCGTGTGCCGCGGATACCAGCTCACGTCCTCGATCTCGGTGCCGCGCTTGAACAGCGGCGTGCGCGCCGTGATACTGCCGTCGGCGTCGATCACCGCGCTTATCCCGGTGTTGGCCACCCGCACGATCGGAACCTTGGTCTCCACCGCGCGCATCGCCGTCATCGCGAGCAACTGGTACGGCGCCGAACTCTCGCCGTACCATGCGTCGTTGGTGATGTTGACCAGCAGGTCGGCGCCGCGCTTGACCGCGCTCCGGGTCAGATCGGGAAAGATGCTCTCATAGCAAATCAGCACGCCTAGCTGAGCGCCCCTGAGCGGGAACAGCGTCTGCACGGTTCCGGGTATCATGTCGCCGAAGCCGTGTACGATGCGGTTGACGAGCGCGCCCACCAGCGGACGCATCGGCACGTACTCGCCGAACGGCACCAGTTGGATCTTGTCGTAATAGCCGACCACCTTGCCCGCGCCCGAGGCCAGGTAGGCGCGGTTGTAGGTGCCAACCTCGCCGTCGGCGGCAATGCCGAGCGCAGGTGCGCCGAACAGGATCGGATCGCCGGTGTCGGCCGCCAGCTTGAGCAGGCGGTCGCGGTAGAGCGCGTCGCCGGCGAAGCGCGGCGGATAGAGCGCGGTGGGCTGAAAGAAAAACGCCGCCGCCGCCTCCGGCCACACCACCAGGTCGACGTGATGGCGCGCGGCCTGCTGGGTCTGGTCGAAGTAAACGCTGAAGCTGGAGTCGAGAAAGGCCGGGTCCCATTTGATGCTCTGCGGGATATTGCCCTGCACCATCGCAACCCGCATCCGCCCCGCCGGCTGCTGCGATTCCACCGCGTTCATCCGGATGGCCCCAAAGACCAGCGCGGCCAGCATCAGGGCCGTCAGCGTGCCGAGGCTCCAGGTCTGAACACGGCGCGAGTGGCGCCCGAACAGCACGATGAAAACCACCGCGTTGAAGAACACGATCAGCGCCGAGACGCCGTAAACGCCGGTAATCTCGGCGAACTGGATTAGCTCGAGGTTGCGGTAGGCCGTGTAGCCGAGCAGGTTCCATGGAAAGCCGATCGGAAAAAAACTGCGCAGCCATTCCACCGCCGGCCACGCAATCGGCAAGGTGACGAAGATCGGCAGCCCGAGACGCACCGTCGCAAACTGCGCGGCCCAAACCGCCAGTCCCGCAAAGAGCGCCATGATCGCCGCCAGCAACACCAGCGGCCCCGCCGCCAGGATGGGATTGACGCCGGCAAAGTGATGCAGCGTGAACTCGATCCAGTAAAGCGACACCACATAGCACACGAGACCCTGGAACCAGGCATAGCCGAATACCCGGCCCATGCTTTCGCCCTCGACCGCCTGGAGCAGCGGAACGAAGGCGACCCACGCCAGCAGGTTGATGTCGAACTTGGGAAAAGCAACGCCCAGCGCTACGCCACTGATGACGCACAGCGCAAGGCGAGTCGGGGTGTTGAGCGGGCCGTTCAAGACGGCCCGAACAGCTCGCGAAGCGGTATCACTCCGGCGCATGGCGGCTGACCCTGGAAGCGGTCGTAGATTTCGTCGGCGTCGCGCCAAGTCTCGACCAGCGCAACCGCGCGGCCGGCCGGCAGGGCGAGGTCGCCCGCCAGCCGCCACTCGCGCTCGTAGCTCCAATCGATTGGTGCATCCCGTTCAAGCTCAAGCGCGACCACGCGCCATCGCTCGGCCGGCGCGAGCAGGCCTTCGGCCTCGCGCCACGGCATGTAGATGACTGGTCGCGCACCCATCTTGAAAGCATACCTTTTCTCAATCGCGATCCCGAAGGGCTCATAGCGGCGCCGGTTGCGCCGGTCAAGCAGCGCCCGCAAATCGCGGATCGGTACGTCGAACAGGCATACGACGGCGCGCCGCTCGCGCACCATCCGGGTCGAGCCCCGGATGACGCCCTCGCGCAGGATCGTGACCAGGTTGTCTAGCGCGGACGCCGTTTTTCCGGCGCGCGTGAAATGCATGAGCATCGCGGCCGACGGCATTTTCAGGCGCTGCTCGGTCATTGCTCTAAACGCTCACGGCTCCAAAAGCTCGCGCGGCTTTGCGTTTCCGCGCGGCGGACCGATGCGCGGCGCACCAATGCGCGGCCCTCCCGCGCGGCTGAGCGCGGCGGCCAGTTCGCGCTCACGCGCGAACATCCGCCGCGCTTCGGCCGGCGAGCGCTCATGGTCGTAACCCAGCAGATGCAGCAGGCCATGCACCAGCAGCGTGCGCATCCGCACGGCCGGCGCGACACCAAGGCGCCGCGCCTGGCGGCGCGCCGTGTCCACCGAAATTACGACGTCGCCGAGCGCCGTCCCCGGAGCCGCCACCAGCGGGTACGCTGGTGGCGGCTCCGGGAGGCGGCCGGGCGGCGGCGGCTGCGCGAGCGTAGCTCCGCGCCGCCGCCGCCGCCCGGCCGCGAGGCCCGAGTCAGCGCCGCGCGGCGCAGCCGCGCGGCGCTGACCCGGGCGTGCGCCATCGGCGCGCACGTCGTGCGCCTCCTCGAGCTGCGAGAACGACAGCACGTCGGTAGGCCGATCCTTGCCGCGAAACTCCCGGTTGAGCGCGTGTACGAAGGCGTCGTCGGCGAT
>Ga0307373_10011656_pt1 | contig 12693 bp, 13 predicted proteins | sample OX2MG_FD_202534 | JGI IMG/M metagenome (GOLD analysis project Ga0307373, IMG submission 202534) | Soil microbial communities from Risofladan, Vaasa, Finland - OX-2 | ecosystem: Environmental > Terrestrial > Soil > Coastal area > Acid sulfate soil | place: Finland: Risofladan, Vaasa | collected...
CGCCCGAATCGAGATTTAATGCTGGCCTCCATCGGCGTACTGCTTCTCTTATTCGGGATGTACGCATTCTTCGCGCTGCGCATGGCGAAGGGCGAGATCATCGCGCTGCTGGCGGTCGGATTTCTCCTCGTAGTGACACAGTTTGCGAAGCGAACCAAGAGCGACGCTTCTGCCGCGGTACGGAAAGGAGAGGCAAATGACGCCTGACAAAAACGTAAAGTGCGCGCATCCGAATTGTTCCTGCCAAGTCACCGGCGAGAAGTACTGCAGTCCTCAGTGCGAAGCAATGGAAAAAACTCCTGATATCGACTGCCGTTGCGGCCATTCCGGCTGCAAGAGGAAGGCGCACTAATTCATAAAAGATATTTTTGCAGCATGGAAGCCAGCAGGCTTGATAAGCGGTAGGGCGGGCACCGTTGGTTATGGGCGCCGAATTCAACGCAAAACAGGAGGCCGTAAACACATGATCATACTGCTGATTATTTTGCTTCTGCTAACGGTGGGAGGGCTGCCAGCGTGGCCGTATAGCCGCGGATGGGGTTACTACCCAAGCGGCGGCCTGGGACTGATCCTCGTGATTGTGGTCGTGCTGCTTCTGCTTGGCCGTTTGTGATTGCTCGTTCATTGCCACTGCGTCCCGGTGTTTGATTCTCTTGCGTGCCACTGGGACGCAGTGGCCGTTTGCAGACCGCATCTGCGTAGCGAGGGCGCGAACATGCCTCTGATTCAAATACTTATCGTTCTGATTGTTGTGGGAGTTCTGCTTTGGCTGGTCAATACGTTTATCCCCATGGCGGGATCTATCAAGTCGATCCTGAACGCGGTGGTGGTGATCTGCGTGGTTGTTTGGTTGCTGAATGTCTTTGGGCTAATGAGCTCCATCTATAGGATTCACGTCGGTAAATGATGCCGTTGTGTGCGGCCTGCGAACCTGTCCTTCTTCTAAATATGGAAGCTTCGTTTTGGTTTTTTCATAAGGGCTGAACTCTCTATTCTACTTTGCCGGTTCGAGGCTCATTTGCTGGCTGGCATGTCTTCCCACTGACTCGCGCGAATAGAGCATGGGAATATATTGACCCTGGTCCCATAAGGGGAGTAAATCGGCGTAATGCGGACTCCCTGGCTGGCCGCTCTCGCCCGGAGAATCCACCATCACGGAGTTATCCCACGCGCCGACGTCGACAATCTGACGCCAGGTAGGCCCTCCGGTTTGATAGAAAAAGCTTTCGCCCCGAGGATAACTGGTGGGGTTTATTGTGCTGGCATCCCCTGGACGAGGCACCGGGCCAAGATCAACCAGGGATTTCATTTCCGGAATGGATTCGAGCGGATGGTGGAAGATAACCACATGGATTCGGCCCCATGCCCACTTTGCCGGATCATTTCCTTCCAACTGACCCAATCTCGCATAGGCAGCCTCGAGCGTCTCGTGCATTAGCCGGTCGCGGGCGGCCACCGGCTGGTCGCCGAATAGATTCGAATCCGGATGCTCCAAATCACGAATGACGAGGTCGATATTCAACGTGTTTACAATCCGCGTAATCGCGGCCGAATTCGGGCCCGCGGCAGCGCGGCGCGTAACTGCGTCCTCAAGATTCATCAGCCACAGCTCGTAGAGAGCTGCCCCGGCTGATTCTCGCGTGACTGCTCCGTCCCAGTGAAGCAACATCTGGGTGGCGGCGTCCCCGCTGTTGCCGCCTGTCTGCTGCAGTAGCTGCACCAGCTCTCTTCCGGGCAACGGCGTAACGTCGTTCTGAATCCGTTCCATATCCTCAATCGTCAGCCTGTGTCTGCTTTGCACCGCTTTTGTCAGCAGTTCTGATATGCGGTTAAAGCGATCGGGAGACGACCATTCGTAGCCTACCTTGTATGGATAGTCCTCCGGAATCATTCTCTGGTTGGCGGTGGCGATGAATCCTTTCACTGGATTGAACTGCTTCGGCAGTTGGGATGTGGGAATCCAGGGGCCCCACTCATAGCCTCCATCACCGGGTTCTGGCATCAGCCCCGTCCAATTTTTGCGGATAGGCTCGAGCCCTACCGAATGCTCGCCAATGTTTCCGTCGACATCCGCATACACGATGTTGTGAGTCGACACTTTCCAACGCTTCACTGCGTCTTCAAATTCCGTCCAGTTTTTCACCCGATCCATGGTGAGGCACCCGAGATACCCGGCCGCTCCCGGCTCGGCCAACACCGAGCGCAGTGCCAGAGCGCGATGCGTGGCTGCGTCCTCCCATAGGACCGGACCATGCCGGGTGAACTTGAGATCCACCTCCCGATCCGGTTGCCCCTTGATGTGAAAGGTCTCCTTCAGAACCTTCATGGACTCCCAGCCGGATTCCGTCTTGTAGTGGAGTGGATTTCTTGCATCGAGTTTCTCAATGTAAAGGTCTTGTTGATCCATGCCGAAGATGGTCCAGCCAAAGGCCACACGCTCGTTGTGCCCGCCTTCTATGCCGGGCGAGCCAGGTTCGGTGGTGCCGATCACATCCCAACCCGGCGAGACCAAGTGAATGAGGTATCTCAGCGAGGGAACGACATCCACGGTCCGGTGAGGATCATTTGACAAAATAGGCCTGCCTGTCTCGGTCAACCTGCCCGACACAACCCAGTTATTGCTTCCCCAGTGCTCGCTGTCCCACTCGGCTGGATAGCTCTCCGTCGTCTGATTTCTCGGCGGGAAAGTAATCCCCACGTCGCTTCCAACCAGGTTCCGGACGAGAGCGGGCGACAAGCCGTTGTAGTCGGCGCCGGGAGCGGGATCTAATTCCAGGGGTGGATCGAGATTGTAGAATTGCGAGGCCCTCTTCGCCCCGATCATCGTGACCAACTGCGCGTGCGCCAGTTCCGTAACCGCATTCCGCGTCATGGGAAATCCTGCCATCCGCGTCAAGCAATCTTCTGGCTTCCAGAGAGAGGGCGCAAAACCGGCCTCCTTGAATTCCACAGGCAAGCCCGGGCCCCCCGGCGCCATGCACACGTTGATGTAAGCGTTGATTCCTTCGGTGAAGGCTTCGAGGATTTCCTTGGCGTCCGGAGCGTAACTCGCATACTCCGCAGCCATGTCTCCGCGATATTCCAGCAGCCTTGCCCCGATGTCCCGGTCGAGATATTTGGGCCCCAGCACTTCCGCCAGAGTTTCTTGGCCGACGCGCTTCCACAGCTCCATCTGGAAGAGCCTGTCCTGCGCGGTCACAAAGCCTTGCGCGAAAAACATGTCGTGCTGATTTTGAGCGTAGATGTGAGGAACGCCCCAGGTATCGCGGATTACCGTGACCTGCTTTTCCAGGCCAGGCAGCTTTCTCGTGCCTTGCGTATCCGAAAGCGCTGCGTGCGCGGCTTTCACCAGGGGGCTTGGAGCTTGTGCCGAGGCCTTCTTCGCGCCGGACGCAGCGCCTGCAGTGCCGCCGCCTTACAGCGTAAAAATAGCGCACATGCTCGCGCCTGCAATCAACGCCAATATTGGAAGCCACCGCGCGGGATGGTGCATGCCGGTTCCCCCTATTGCCGTTAAATTAACCCATTACGATCGCGCCCGACGGATCGCGGCTGCGCGAGGGGTGGTTTGAAAGGTGTCTTGTTTCCCTTCTTCGCGACGAGTCAAGCATGAGAGAGTGCTACTACTAAGCGTGCCTGAATGTCAATCGATACATCTTGGGGAGCGATGGTGCCGCGCCACGGCAATGGCAGACGTCAATTTCGCGCTAGAAAATCCGCGTCGCATCCGCCTCGGCGTGCGCTCTGGCTGTTTCGTCTCGCAGGATTTTAGCCCTGGCTGTTTGATCGAAATGATCCCAGTCTCCTCGTACAAATTCGATCGCAGATAAGTAATCGAGGAGTGCTTGGCGCGCCGTGCGTTCCGCGGTATTACCCGCATGAAGGTTGTCGAGAGACTGTCGTGCATTCCGTAACAGAGGATCGTACGCGATGAAGGGGCCGCGATGAGAGCGGTCGCAGCGCTTGATCGCAGCCAGCACATCGCGGCCCTGCGACACAAATTGAGGCGACATCGGCAGCGTCACTCGGTTAGGCGAGCAGGATGCTATCCATAGAACAGTGATCGCGGCTAGCAGACCAGCCGAGACAATTTGGGCCGTTGGTCGTTTCATGAAAGGATGCCGGTTGCAATATCCCAAACGAGCTAGCCTAACGGCTTCCCCGCAAGCCATCTTTTCCCGCGGGCATACAAGGCTTCAACCTCCGGTCCTTTGAGGCCTGGCCTCGTTCCTCGAATTTCGTAGCCAGCTTGCGTCTGTAGATAAGCCAGATGGCGATACCCGGCTGGAAAGCTTTCCAATAGGTTGGAATCCAGATGAATCGTCTTCCCGGGGTCGACGGGATCCATGCGATCCTTCTCGTAAATGGGCTGGCGAAAGACGATTGCCCATCGTCCCTTTCGCTTTTCAAAGAAATCGTAGAAGCGGCCGGTACACAAGACGTCGCAAAGAGTTTCATGGACCGGCGCCCGCTGGGAAATGGTCATTTTAGTCTGCGCGATCGCCCGGTCGCCCGCGACGTCAATCGTGCTTCCTCCCAGGAAATGCAAAATACTTACTCCTCGTTCGAAACCTTCGCGCCGTGCGCGCACGAATTCCTCGGCCGGCCCTTCGAGCCACGTCGCCGACATGAAAGCGCCCTCGTGCCAGACAGTGCGGAAACGATCCCAATCGCCCGAGTCGCTCCAGACCACCCAGTTTTCGATGACTTCTCGAATCAGGAGTTTTTCCAACATGTCGTTGTTCATGCTCAGCCTTTCAATTTGGAGGATTTGTGAAGATAAGCATGGATTGCATAACCGGCTTTTGGGGCGGACTCGAAACCAGAATTCGCCAGCGGTTCGCGCTGAATTACGTGGCCACCGACGCCACGGCGGCGAGGGCGGGGATCTCGATATGAATTTGCGTGCCCTCTCCTTCCTGGCTGAGGATATCCATCTTGAACTGATCCCCATAGAGCAGTCGCAACCGTTCGTGGACGTTGCTGATGCCGATGCCGCCGCCATACACATCCAGAAGACGTTCCGGCGGAATACCTATGCCGTTGTCTTCGATGTCGATCATCAGCCGGCCGTCGCGGCGATGCGCGCGGAGGCGGATTTTCCCGCCCTCCAGCCGGGGCGCCAGGCCATGCTTGATCGAATTTTCCACCATGGGCTGCAGCAACATGCTGGGAACGAATGCCTCAAGCGTCTCGTCGTCGATCTCCTTGAAAATCTGCAGATTGTCGCGCCCGAAGCGAATCACCTCGATATCCAGATAGTCGTCGATGAAGGCGAGCTCCTCGCGCAACGGAACGAACGTCTCGTGCTTCCGCAGGAGACGCCGCAAGATATTCGAAAGCTTCAGCACAACGCCGCGCGCCATGTCCGGATCGAAGCGGATCAGCGACGACACCGTGTTGAGCGTGTTGAAAAGAAAGTGCGGATTGATCTGGCTGGTCAGCGCATCCATGCGGGCCTTGAGCAGCAACCGCTGATTCTGCTCGAGGTTCATTTCGATGCGCGTGTTATTCCAGATTTTCACCGCCATGGCCACGCACATCACGGAAGAAAGCACCACGAGCGCCATGTAACCCCAATTGCCGGAATCGATCGGAAACAGCCAACGCGCGGGCACGTGTTCGGATAGCTCGATGGCGCCGGCTTCCAAGCCGGCACAGGCGAACAACGGCAACATCGCCCAATTGCCTTTGCCATACCTTGCGGCTTTCCAAAGCCATTGCGGAATATTCAAAAACAAGAACGGCCCGAAATGCCATACATCTTCTTTCTCCGGGATTACCTCCCGCACCACACCGGCCAGCAATCCGACCAGCGCGGCGATAGGGCTCGCTAACCACTCATGATTGCCAAACGCAGGAAGGCTGATGAGCGCTCCGCCCAGCAGGCCCACCACCTGCCCCCCGATCAGGCCCATTAAAAACGCCCCTTCGAGCATGAGATCGAAGAAGCGATAGCTGCCAAAAATGCGCAGCATCACTCCGATCGCCAAAGGCGGCACCAGGAACAGCAGCAGTTTGACTTTTTGATCGGAATCGCGATTTTCGGTAAATACAAGCGCGCGAAACGAGCGGAAGCGGACCAGTAGCGCGGCGAGCGCCGCCGCCCAGCCCACTTTCAGGACCAACGTAAACAGCAGATCTCTTCCGCCGGAGAGTGTATCCATCTCGCTCGCAGGCCCGCTCGGGATTTCCCTCGGGCTACGTTAGCCAAAGCAGCCCGAGATGTAAAGGCAGCCAGCGCGAGCCGGTTCGAGGAACGCCCTCGCGAAGCCTGCTATAATGGCGGATTCCCATGAAGCAGCGGAAACCAACTAGCAAAGCCCGTATCGTCGCGCGCGCCGATTTGCCCTCGCGTTTCGGGCCATTCACGATCGCCGGCATCACGGGGCGCCGTGCGGGTGAAGAAGCCGTCGCCATTCAGCACGGGCGCATTGGAAGATCGAAAGCTCCGCTGGTGCGCATCCACTCGCAGTGCCTCACCGGCGATGTGTTCGCATCGCAGCGATGCGACTGCCGGGCACAGCTCGAATTGTCGCTTCGCAAAATTGCCAAGAGCGCCTCCGGCATCGTGCTCTACCTTCCGCAGGAGGGCCGAGGAATCGGCCTGATCAATAAGCTGAAAGCCTATCAGCTCCAGGATCAAGGCCTCGACACGGTGGAAGCGAATCGCCGTCTCGGTTTTGCCGCCGATTCCCGCGACTATGAATTTGCAGCTGAGGCGCTTAAGTCCCTCGGTGTCCGGAGCGTGCGCCTTCTTTCGAATAATCCCGATAAAGTCATGCAGCTCGAACGCGCGGGAGTTCGCGTCGTGGAGCGCATCCCGTGCAGGCCTCGCACCAGCCATCACTCGCGAGCCTACCTGCGCACCAAGAAGAACAAGCTTGGCCATCTCCTCGATGGCCTGTAGAAATATTCCCTTGCACGAAGCGGCGGCATTCGCCCGCCAGAAATGTTCCCTGTACCTCGCGCGGAAATCGCGGCGCGGCAGGATCAGTGGGGACGCAACGAAGAAACTATCCCCCGCCGACGAAATGGACGATCTCGAAGCTGTCGTTGGACTGGACCGCGGTTTCTTTCCACCGTGCGCGGGGGAGGATATCGAGGTTGCGTTCAATCGCCACGCGACCGCCCGTCATGCCGAGGTGTTCGAGCAGCGCCGCGACCGTCAGGCCATCGGGAATTTCGCGGCGGTCTCCATTGATCGTTACCGTCACCGCGGGGAACCGATCGGCTGCGTTTTGGGCCGCGCGCGCATCGTAAAGCGAAGCTCGTCCGTGCCAGAGTCCGTCCTCGCTAAAATCACAAGCGCCAGGCCGCCTTTTTGAAGTGGCGGCAACCGAAACTCGATCCGCACCCGGCCCCGGTCGTCGCTGATTCCGGTGTGCCGCGCATCCGGCGTGGCTCCCTCAATCGTCGCCTCCACTTGCGCTCCCGCTTCCGGCTGGCGATCTGCCCGGCTCAGGATTTCGATGTCCAGCGAAACATTACCCTCCGACAGCCAGGACTTTGGATTCAGCAATTGCACACTGATTCCAGCCGCCCGCCTCGCTCTCTCTAAGGCCGCTGCAATTTCCGGGTCCAGAGCCCCTGAACGAAGTTCTTCGACCATCGCGCGATGTTGTTCCTCGACGCGCTGGCTGAATGCAGCCTGTTCGCCAAAACACCCACAATTTTCCGCGCGGCTATACAGAATCATTCCATCCTGGTACACAGCCGTTTCGATCACACGCTCGTTTTGGCCTCGGGCTTCCGTTTGAACATGCAAGGTGCGCGCGCCGGCCCGAACGTCGGTGTTGAAGCCGAAGCTCATAGGCATCCAGCTCCAATCCATTCTATGGGTTCCGGTCTGGATGTGAAACCTCGAGCTATAAATTTCTGGAAGTTCATTTGACCGATGTGGACTCCGACGCTATTATAGCAGCGCATCGAACATGAACAGCACGTACCTCGACAACTATGCGGCGCTTTTGCTGATGTTTATACTAGCTGCCGGGCTAGCCGGCGTGCTTGTTGTGGCGTCCACGGTCGTTGGCAAACACAAGCGCAGCCGTGCGAAGGATCAGCCTTATGAGTGCGGAATGCCTCCCACCGGCGACGCGCGGCAGCCTTTCTCCGTTCACTTTTACATGGTGGCCCTCATCTTTATTTTGTTCGATATTGAGGCCATTTTTCTGTATCCATGGGCGCTTGTTTACCACGATTTGAAAGTGTTTGGTTTTGTGGAAATGCTGCTCTACATTATAATTCTCTTTGTCGGGTACATATTCCTCTGGAAGAAGGGCGCGCTCGACTGGGATCGCTAGGCGCCTATCCGGAATCGGACTAATAGTGGAATCTCAGGAAATCGATGTTTGCTCGTCCGTTCGGAAGCTCCAGGCTTGGGACTCTCAGGCCATCGCCGAAGTTATTGAATCCAGGGGCGAAACGACGATCGTTATTCCACGGGAGCATCTCCGGCGGGCCGCCGAATACCTGGCTGCTGAGCCCTCGCTGCGCTTTTCTTTTCTCTCGGATATCGCCGCCGTCGACCGATTCCCCATGGAGCCTCGTTTTGAGGTCAATTACCAGCTCTTGTCTTTGGATTTAGTCGCTCGCCTGCGCTTGAAGGTGCGGCTGCCGGGCAACGATCCGGTGGTTGCCTCGGTCACTTCCGTGTGGCCGACCGCCAACTGGCACGAACGGGAAAATTTCGATCTATTCGGAATTCGCTTCGAGGGTCATCCGGATCTCCGCCGGATTGTGATGCCGGATGAATGGGAGGGATATCCCTTGCGTAAGGATTATCCCACCGAGGGGTACCGCTGAAGATGTCTGAAGAGCTCGGATCGACAACGACAACTATCGAAACGGCCGCTGGCCCTGCTCAGTCGATGGTCCTGAACATGGGGCCGCAGCATCCCTCAACGCACGGAGTCCTGCGCATCATCCTGGAACTCGATGGGGAAATCGTCATCAAGGCCCAGCCTGTGATCGGCTATTTGCACACCGGCATTGAAAAATCCTGCGAGTCCAAGACCTACTCTCAGGCCATCACGCTCACGGACCGGATTGACTACCTGGCGCCTCTCTCCAATAATTTGGGGTACTGCCTGGCCGCCGAAAAGCTTATCGGGATCGAGGTTCCGAAGCGCGCGCAGTATATTCGCGTGCTGCTCACGGAGCTGACGCGCATCACCTCACACCTGGTCTGGCTTGGCACCCATGCCATCGACCTCGGCGCCATGTCCGTCTTCCTCTACAGTTTCCGCGAGCGCGAAGAAATCATGAAGATTTATGAATATGTCTCCGGCCAGCGGATGATGACCAGCTACTTCCGCATCGGCGGCCTCGCGCTCGAACCGCCGCCGGGCTGGCTTGATTGCGTCCAGCGCGTGGTCGATTCCATGCCGGGACATATCGACGAGTACGAAGACTTGCTCACCCAAAACCGCATCTGGATCGGGCGCACCAAGGGTGTGGGAGTCCTCAGCGCGGCCGATGCGATTGCCATGGGCGCCAGCGGCCCCCTGCTGCGCGGCAGCGGCGTGGCCTACGACGTCCGCAAGGTGTTCCCGTATTCGAGCTACGACGAATTCGATTTCAACGTTCAGACGCAGACCGCGGGCGATTGCTACGCCCGTTATCAGGTGCGCGTGGCCGAGATGCGCGAGAGCCTCAAAATCATTCGCCAGGCCATGGACAAAATTCCATCCGAGGGGCCCTTCCGGGCCGAGGCACCGGGAATTATCCCGCCCTCACGCGAAGAGATGAAGACCTCCATCGAAGGCCTCATCTATCATTTCAAAATCTTCACCGAAGGATTTGCTCCGCCGCCGGGCGAGGTGTATCAGGCCATTGAATCCCCTCGCGGCGAGATGGGTGTGTTCATGGCGAGCGATGGGTCGGCCAAGCCGTATCGCGTGCATTTCCGCGCGCCATCCTTCGTCAATTTGCAGTCGTTGCAGAAGCTTTGCGAGGGCCGCCTGATTGCCGACGTGGTCGCCTGCATCGGCACCACCGACATTGTTCTGGGAGAAGTGGACCGCTAGATCCATATCATGCAACTACCGCTGCCACTGGAAGAAAAATTTAACGATCTTGCCAACCGCTACCCGGTCAAACGATCGGCGTTGATTCCCATGATGCTCTATGCCCAGGACCACTTCGGTTTCCTGGGTGATGAGATCCTGGAAGAGATCGCCAAGCGCCTCGACCTGAACATCCTTCAGGTGACCGAGACTCTCGCCTATTACTCCATGCTGCGGCGCAAACCCGCGGGCCGCTATCACGTGCAAGTCTGCACGAACATTTCCTGCATGGTCCGCGGCGCCAACGAACTCTACCAGCACGTTCAAAACCGGCTAGGCATCGGCGATAAGGAAGTTTCGCCTTCCGGCACTTTTTCTCTCGAAGAGGTCGAGTGCATGGGTGCCTGCACCGGCGCTCCCTGCATGCAGGTGAATTACGATTTCTACGAGGACCTCGATCCGGATAAGGTCGATGAAATCTTCGAACATCTCCAGGAAGGCAAGAAACCCGCGCCGGTTCCGGTAACATCCGGTTCGCTGCATAAGCGCCTGCCCGCCGAAGTTCCCGTGATCAGCCAAAGGTTCGGTATCCCCAATTCCCGAAAAATCGACGTGTATCTGCAAAACGAGGGTTACCAGGCCCTTGAAAAGGCGCTCAAGCAGATGACGCCGGATCAAATCATCGACGAAGTGAAAAAGTCGAGCCTGCGCGGCCGCGGAGGCGCCGGCTTCCCGACTGGCATGAAGTGGAGCTTCGTCCCCAAGGAAACCGGCGGCAAACCGAAATACATTCTGGCCAATGGCGACGAGAGCGAGCCAGGAACGTGCAAGGACCGCCCGCTCATGGAAATGGACCCGCATCAGCTCATCGAGGGCATGGTGATGGCGGGCCGCGCCGTCGAAGCGCATCGCGGCTTTATCTATATTCGCGGCGAGTATCGCTACGTTCTGGACATTATGGATGTAGCCATCGCCGAAGCCTACGCCAAGGGCTACCTCGGCAAGAACATCCTGGGGAGCGGCTTCGACTTCGACCTCATGACTCACACCGGGGCAGGCGCTTACGAATGCGGTGAAGAATCGGCGCTCATGGAATCGCTCGAAGGCAAGCGCGGTTATCCGCGCATTCGCCCGCCCTTCCCTGCCGTCGTCGGTTTGTACGGCTGTCCCACCGTCATTAACAATGTGGAGACGCTCAGCACCGTCCCTGCGATCATCCGCAAAGGCGGTGAATGGTATGCGGCTCTTGGCACCCCGCGAAACGGCGGCACGCGCCTCTATTCCATCTCGGGCCACGTGAACCGCCCTGGAATTTACGAGCTCCCGCTCGGATTTCCGCTCCGGCGCTTGATCGAAGAGGTTGCTGGCGGCGTGAAAGACGGCAAAAAGCTGAAAGCCGTCATTCCTGGCGGAAGCTCCTGCCCGCTTCTCACGGCCGATGAAATCGACGTGGCCATGGACTACGATTCAGTGGCCAAGATCGGCTCCATGCTCGGCTCGGGCGGCACCGTCATTTTTGACGAAGATACCTGCATGGTGGACCTGGCGCGCCGGATCATGCATTTCTACGCGCACGAATCCTGCGGGTGGTGCATTCCCTGCCGAGAGGGCACAGCCTGGCTGCGCAAGATGCTCGACCGGTTCCACGAAGGCGGGGGGCGCGCCGAGGATATTCCGCTGATCGATGAGTTGTCAAAGAATATGCTGGGCCGCACCTTTTGCCCGCTGGGCGATGCCGCGGCGCTGCCCACGATCAGCATTGTGAAAAAGTGGCGTAACGAGTTCGAGGATCATCTCCACGGGAAGTGCGCGTACAAGACTGCGGACGCCATTGCCGCGGCGCATTGATGTTTCTGGGCTGGCGAAGGCGCACGGATACGCGTTTTTAATTTAAGTCTTGCGAAATATAGCTGTGCGCCGATGGAACGGCGCTAGGACAACGCATGGCGGAACAGAAACCGATTACATTCACTCTCGACGGCCGCACCGTCACCACGCCTTCGGGCACGCTGGTGATCGAAGCGGCCAAGACCCAGGGCATCGAGGTTCCCTCGTTCTGCTATTACCCGGGGCTCTCTCTTCAGGCAGCCTGCCGCATGTGCCTGGTCGAAGTCGAGAAAATGCCGAAGCTGCAGACCGCCTGTACTCTCGTGGCGACCGAAGGCATGGTCGTCAAGACCGATACGCAGCAGGTTCATAACGCGCGCAAGAACATGATTGAGTTCCTGCTCTCGAATCATCCGCTCGACTGCCCCGTCTGCGACAAGGGCGGCGAGTGCGAGCTCCAGGACATGACCTTCCGTTACGGCTTGGACAAGACACGTTTCATCGAGGAAAAGCTGCACTATCCCGAGGAAAAATGGTCGCCGCTGGTCTATTACGATGCACCGCGCTGTATCTTGTGCTTCCGCTGCGTGCGCGTGTGCGACGAGGGCATGGATGTAAAGGCTCTGGGCGTGGGCGCTCGCGGCGTGCAGTCCGTGATCCTGCCGAACCAGCCCGGCGAACTCGCCTGCGAAGAATGCGGAATGTGCATCGATATCTGCCCTGTAGGGGCCCTCACGAGCGGCACCTATCGCTATCAGACGCGCCCTTGGGAAATGACCTACGTTCCCAATCCCTGCGCGCACTGTTCGAACGGCTGCAAAACGACGCTCAGCGTCCGCAACAACGAAATCCTGCG
>Ga0307373_10011657_pt1 | contig 12691 bp, 6 predicted proteins | sample OX2MG_FD_202534 | JGI IMG/M metagenome (GOLD analysis project Ga0307373, IMG submission 202534) | Soil microbial communities from Risofladan, Vaasa, Finland - OX-2 | ecosystem: Environmental > Terrestrial > Soil > Coastal area > Acid sulfate soil | place: Finland: Risofladan, Vaasa | collected...
TCTCGCGCTCCTCCGCGCTCGCCTCCAAGGCGACCGGCTTCCCGATCGCCAAGATCGCCGCCCGCCTCGCGGTCGGCTACACGCTCGACGAGATCCCGAACGACATCACCCGGGCCACCCCGGCGAGCTTCGAGCCGACCATCGACTACGTCGTGACCAAGGTGCCGCGCTGGGCCTTCGAGAAGCTGCCCGGGGCGCCGGACCGCCTCGGCACCCGGATGCAGTCCGTCGGCGAGGTCATGGCGATCGGCCGGACCTTCCCCGAGTCGCTGCAGAAGGCGCTGCGCGGCCTCGAGCAGGGCCGGCTCGGGCTCAACTGCGACCCCGCCGAGGCCACCTACGCGGCCGTGCCGACCGACGAGCTGCTGCGCCAGGCGGCCCTGCCGACCCCCCAGCGCCTCTTCCAGGTCGAGGCGGTGCTGCGTCGCGGAACCTCCGTCGAACAGGTCGCCGCCTCGACCGGCATCGACCCGTGGTTCCTCGACCAGCTGCAGGAGATCGTCGGGGCGCGCCGCTGGCTCGACGAGCTGGCCGGCGGGGAAGGCCCGCCGGCCGTGCCCGTCGACCGGCTCGCCCGGGCGGACTGGCGACGGCTGAAGCGGCTCGGCTTCTCCGACGCGCAGCTGGCCTGGCGTCTCGGCCTGCCGGAGGAGGACGTCCGGGCGGCGCGGCTCGGGGCGGGTGCGGCGGTGACCTTCAAGACGGTGGACACCTGCGGCGCCGAGTTCGCGGCGGAGACGCCCTACTACTACTCCACCTACGAGGACGAGGACGAGGTGCGGCCGGGCCGCCTGCCGCGGGTCGTGATCCTCGGCTCGGGGCCGAACCGCATCGGCCAGGGCATCGAGTTCGACTACTGCTGCGTGCACGCGAGCATGGCGCTTCGCGAGGCGGGCTTCGAGACGGTCATGGTGAACTGCAACCCCGAGACCGTCTCGACCGACTATGACACCTCCGACCGCCTGTACTTCGAGCCGATCACCGAGGAGGACGTGCTCGCGGTCGTCGACGCCGAGCAGCGGGCGGGCGGCGGCGGCGTGGCGGGCGTGATCGTCGGCCTCGGGGGCCAGACGCCGCTGAAGCTCGCCGGGCGCCTCCCCGCCGAGCTCGTCCTCGGCACGAGCGCCGCGGCGATCGACCTCGCCGAGGACCGGGAGCGCTGGAGCGCGCTGTGCGCCCGGCTCGAGATCCCCCAGCCCGCGGGCGGCACGGTCCGCAGCCTCGACGAGGCGCGCGCCGTCGTCGACCGGATCGGCTACCCGGCCCTCGTCCGCCCGAGCTACGTCCTCGGCGGGCGCGCGATGGAGATCGTCTACGACGACGAGGGGCTCGAGCGCGCCATGGCGGCGCTCGCCGGCTTCGACGCCCCGGCCGCCGGCGCGGGCGGCGGCGCGGGCTCCCTCGGCCGCGAGGGGGGGCTCTCGGCGGAGCGGCCTGTGCTGGTCGACCGCTTCCTCGAGGACGCCATCGAGGTGGACGTCGACGCGATCCGCGACGGTGCCGGCGAGGTGCTGATCGGCGGGGTCATGGAGCACGTCGAGGAGGCGGGGGTGCACTCTGGCGACTCGGCCTGCGTCATCCCGCCGCCGACGCTCGACGCCGCGACGATCGCCGTCCTCGAGGGCTACACGCGTGCGATCGCCGACGCCCTCGAGGTGCGGGGCCCGATCAACGTGCAGTACGCGGTGAAGCAGGGTCAGGTGTTCGTGATCGAGGCGAACCCGCGGGCCTCGCGAACCGTCCCCTTCGTCGCCAAGGCGACGGGCGTCCCCCTCGCCAAGATCGCCGCGCGCGTCATGGTCGGCGCGACCCTGGCGGACCTGCGCCACGAGGGGCTGCTGCGGGCCCCAGGCCCGGACCGGCCCGGCCACGTGAGCGTCAAGGAGGCCGTGCTCCCCTTCGACCGCTTCCCCGACGTCGACGCGCTGCTCGGCCCGGAGATGCGTTCGACCGGCGAGGTGATGGGGATCGCGGACACCTTCGGTCTGGCCTTCGCCAAGTCCCAGATCGCGGCGGGCAACCGCCTGCCCCAGGCCGGAGCGGTCTTCTTCTCCCTGGCGGATCGCGACAAGGCGGCGGGCGTGCTCGCGGCGCGCGCCTTCGTGGACCTCGGCTTCACGATCGCCGCGACCGAGGGGACGGCCGCGTACCTGGAGCACCACGGCGTCCCCGTCGACGTGCGCGTCGCCAAGCTGAGCGAGGCGCAGGCGGCCGCACCGGCCGCCGATGCCGTCGAGCTCATCGCGAGCGGCAAGGTGCAGTTCGTGGTGAACACGCCGCGAGGCCGCGGGCCGCGAGCCGACGGCGCGTACATCCGCCGCGCCGCCTCGGCGAACGGCGTCACGATCGCCACGACCGTGGCGGCGGCGCGCGCCGCCGCGGCGGGCATCGCTGACTGGGCGCGCCTCGGGTTGAGCGTGAAGAGCCTCCAGGAGCACCACGAGGGCGCGTGGTGGCCGTCGACCTGAGCGCCCGGGTCGGCTCGCTCCGGCTGGCGAGCCCTGTGATGACCGCGTCGGGCACGAGCGGCCACGGGGCCGAGCTCGCCCCGTTCTTCGACCTGCGTCGCCTCGGCGCCGTCGTCGTGAAGTCCCTCGCGGTCGATCCGTGGCCCGGCAACCCGCCGCCCCGGGTGCGGCCGGTGGCAGGCGGGATGCTGAACGGCGTCGGGCTGCAGGGCCCCGGCGTCGCCGCGTGGCTCGAGCACGACGCGCCGAGGCTCGAGGCGACCGGCGCCGTCGTCGTCGCGAGCATCTGGGGGCGGACGGTCGAGGATTTCGCCCGTGCGGCCGCGCTGCTCGCCGCGGCCCCGGCCTGTGTCGTCGCGGTCGAGGTCAACGTCTCCTGCCCGAACGTTGAGGACCGCAGCAAGATGTTCGCCCATTCGCCGAGCGCGACGGCCGAGGCCGTCGACGCGGCGGCGGCGTGCCGGCGGCCGCGCTGGGCGAAGCTCTCGCCGAACGTCGCCGACATCACCGAGATCGCCGGCGCGGCGCTCGGTGCGGGAGCCGAAGCGCTGACGCTCGTGAACACCCTGTCCGGCATGGCGATCGACCTGGAGGGCCGCCGCCCGGCGCTCGGAGCGGGCGGCGGGCTCTCCGGCGCGGCGCTCCACCCGGTGGCCGTCCGGGCCGTGCACGACTGCCGGCGGGCCTTCCCCGACGCCCCGATCGTCGGCGTCGGCGGGGTGAGCCGGGGCGCCGACGCCGTCGAGCTGCTCCTCGCCGGCGCCGATGCGGTCCAGGTGGGGACGGCGACGTTCGCCGACCCGCGGGCGCCCCTCAGGATCCTCGACGAGCTGGAGCGGTGGTGTGTCCGCCACGGCGTCGGTGCCGCCCGCGAGCTCGTCGCCGCGGCGCACGGGCGCGGAGCCCGGGCGGGAGGCGAGCCCGCCCCCGTCGCCGACCCGCCGGCCCCGACCACCGGCCGGGCCCGATGAGCGCCGCCCCGCACCCGTCGGGCCACCCGGCGCGCGACGTGCTCGCCCTAGCCCTCGACCTCGACGACCTCGACGAGGCGCGCGCCCTCGCCCGGCGGCTGGCCCCGTACTTCCGCGTCGCCAAGGTCGGCCTCGAGCTCTACGCCGCCGCCGGGCCCCGCGCCGTCGAGCTGCTCCGGGCCGACGGCTTCGACGTCTTCGTCGACGTCAAGCTCCACGACATCCCGACGACCGTCGGGCGCAGCGCGCGGGTGCTCGGGCGGCTGGCGCCGGCCTACGTGACGGTGCACACGGCCGGTGGCGGCGCCATGGTGCGCGCCGCGGTCGAGGGGCTCGCGCAGGGCGGCGCCGACGCCGGGGCAGCGCGCACGCCGATGGCACTCGGGGTGAGCGTGTTGACGAGCGACCCGCGGGCGGCGCCGACCGTGCTCGAGGAGCGGGCGCGGCTCGCGGTGGTGGCCGGCTGCGGGGGGGTGGTCTGTGCCGCGACCGACCTGGCCCTGGTGCGCCGGGTCGCGCCGGGCCTGCTCGCCGTCGTGCCCGGCACGCGCCCGCCGGGCGCGCCCCACGACGACCAGGCGAGGGTCGCGACCCCCGCCGAGGCCCTCGCCGCGGGTGCCGGCCTGCTCGTCGTGGGCCGCTCGGTGACCCGCGCGCCCGATCCGGGTGCCGCCGCGGCGGCGCTCGCCGAGACGCTCGCCCCGAGCTGAGGGGTGCCCCGCACGGGGGCTGGGGGGCCAGCTCCAAGTTACGAACGCGCTACGGTTTCGGACACTGGCGCGTCGGGGGGCCGCCGTGTCGACCGCTCCCGCCAGCGTGTCTCTGTCGACCCGGTGGGCCGTTGACCTCTCAAACCGACATCGGAGCAGCTCTGCGCCGCAGGTCCCGGCGGCGCGCGTCGCTGGCCGTCTCCACCGCGGCGCTCCTCGCGTCGCTGGCCGCCGGCACGGGCTGGGCCGGAGCCGCCGCGACGCGTCCCGCCGGCGGCCCCCAGCCGGCCGCACGGCTGCCCGGCGGCACGGCGACCTTCGCCGAGGCGGTCGGGACGCCGCCGGACTACATCTTCCCGTTCGAGGGCTCGGCCTTCTACAGCCAGAACAACACGGCCCAGTTCCAGTACCTGATGTTCCGCCCGCTCTACTGGTTCGGCGCCGCCGGCCAGCCGGTGCTCGACCCCTCCCTCTCGCTCGCGAGCCCGCCGGCGTACTCGGGCGGGGACACCCGGGTGACGATCGAACTCCGCCACGAAGCGTGGTCGGACGGCGAGCCGGTCCAAGCCGCCGACGTCATGTTCTGGCTGAACATGCTGAAGGTCGAGAAGCAGAACTGGGGGGGCTACGTCCCCGGCGCCATGCCCGACGACATCCAGTCGGTCCGGGCCCCCGACGCCTCCACCGTGGTGATCACCCTGACGGGTCGCGTCAACCCCGAATGGTTCACCTCCGACGAGCTGTCCCAGATCACCCCGCTACCCCTGGCCTGGGACATCTCGGCGACCGGGCAGCCGAAGGGCACGGCGTCGTGCGCCTCGGCCGCGTACTCGTCGGTGACGCTCACCTCGAAGGGCTCGCCGGCGTCGGCGGCGGCGAAGTCGTGCGCCGAGGTGTTCACCCACCTGTCCGAGCAGGCCGGCTACGACCCGGTCGCGGCGAAGGAGTCGAGCGCCGCCCTCGCGACGTACGCGACGAACCCGCTGTGGCAGGTCGTCGACGGGCCATGGCACCTCGTCAGCTTCACGGCGGACGGCCTCGCCGTGTTCCGCCCCAACCCCCGCTACACGGGCCCGGTGAAGCCGACCCTGACGAAGTTCGTCGAGCAGCCCTTCACCTCGGCGAAGGCGGAGTTCCAGGCCCTCGTGGCCGGCAAGGTCACCGTCGGCTACCTGCCGGCGCAGGACGTCACCTCGCCGGCGAGGAGCGCCCAGGTGGCCGGCCCGAACAACCCGCGTCTCGCGGCGCGCTACAAGCTCGTCCCCCTCTACAGCTGGGGCATCAACTACTTCCCCTACAACTTCAACTCGAAGGCCGACGGTGGGTACGCGGGGTCGATCTTCAGCCAGCTCTACTTCCGCCAGGCCTTCCAGTCGCTCGTCGACCAGTCCGGCATCATCAAGAGCGTCGACGACGGCTACGGCGTGCCGACCTACGGCCCGGTGCCGGTCGTTCCGGCGAACCAGCTGGCGACGAGCACCGTGAAGAAGAACCCCTACCCCTACGACCCGGCCAAGGCCGTCCGGCTCCTCCGCGCGCACGGCTGGAACGTCGTGCCCGGGGGGATCACGACCTGCGCGAACGCAAAGGAGTGCCACGTGCCCGCGGGCACGCCCCTCGCGTTCGCGATGGAGTACGTGGACTCGGGCCCGGGCGCCGCCAGGGAGGCCCAGACCGAGCAGCGCGCCTGGTCGCTGGCGGGCATCCGCGTCAACCTGACGGCGGCGAGCTTCGACACCGTCCTCGGCGACGCCACGGCCTGCTCGGGCAGCTCGTGCACCTGGGAGCTGGAGGACTGGGGCGAGGGCTGGACGTACGCGCCGGACTACTACCCGACCGGCGAGGAGACCTTCCTGTCGTCGGCCACCTCGAACGTCGGCAGCTACCTGAGCGCCCGCAACGATCAGCTCATCCGCTCGACGGTGTTCTCCCCGGACCCCAAGCACACCACCCTGGCGAACTGGCAGAACTACCTCGCCGTGCAGCTTCCGGTGGTGTGGCAGCCGAGCGCGGCGTACTCGCTGACCGAGGTCCAGCAGCACCTCGCGGGCGTCGTGCCGCAGAGCCCGCTGCTGACCATCACCCCGGAGAGCTGGTATTTCTCCGGCTGATCCGGCCGGAGATCCGCCGCCGGCACCGGCCGGCGCAAGCGTGCGCCGCGCGGTGCCCCGGGACCGCCGCACTACGTGGCGCGTCCGCTGCGCTATGTACAGAACATTACGAACGCGCTACGTTAATTGCCATCCCCAGGCTCCTCACAGTGTCGTGAGGCCGGGTTGCGGCCGAAGCAGAGGGAGAACTCCTGCGAGGCGGCAGACGTCAGGAGGCTAGAGATGGGACGTGCCCGAAAGCGTCACGCGCTGCTGTCGGCGACAGCGGCGGTGGTGGCGGCCGGATCTGTGATGGTCGGCCTCGCGGCCACCTCCGCGGTGAGCTTCGCATCCGCGAAGTCGCATGCGACAACGCACGCGGCGAAGGTGAAGGGCGGCACGGCGTACTTCGCCGAACCGCCCGGTGCCAGCCCCAACTACATCTTCCCGTTCATGCCGATCCAGTTCTTCAGCATCAACAACATCACGCAGTTCCAGTACCTGATGTTCCGCCCCCTCTACTGGTTCGGCACCGACACGCAGCCGGTCCTCAACACCGCGCTCTCGCTCGCCAACCCGCCGACCTACACGAACGGCAGCCGGGTCGTGCACGTCACGCTGAAGCCGTACAAGTGGTCGAACGGCGAGACGGTCACGGCTCAAGACGTCCTGTTCTGGGTGAACATGGAGAAGGCCGAGAAGCAGAACTGGGCGGGCTACTCCGCCGGCGCCTTCCCCGACGACGTGACGAACGTCACGATCAACAGCCCGACGTCGCTGACGTTCACCTTGAACGGCCCCGTCAACTCCTACTGGTTCACCTACAACGAGGTCGCGCAGATCACGCCGCTCCCGATGGCCTGGGACGTCTCGGCGACGGGCCAGAAGGCGGGCTCGCAGCTCTGTGGCACCTCGTCGTTCACCGCGGTGCGCACCGCCGGCAAGACGAACGCCCCGGTGACCCCGGCGGCGCGCTCGTGCGTCGCGGTCTTCGACTTCTTGTCGAAGTCGTCGGGCTTCAACCCGGCCAACCCGAAGGCGGCGAACAACGCCCAGGCGACCTACGCCACGAACCCGCTGTGGCAGGTCGTCGACGGGCCCTGGCACCTCACCTCGTTCAACTCCTCCGGCTACGCCGCGATGAAGCCGAACCCGAAGTACTCCGGCCCGACGAAGCCGACGCTGTCGCAGTTCGTCGAGGAGCCGTTCACCTCGAACTCGGCGGAGTTCAACGCTCTCGTCGGCGGCAAGCTCAGCTTCGGCTACATGCCTTTCGAGGACATCACCTCGCCGGCGAAGAGCACGACGGTGGCCGGGCCGAACAACCCGCGGCTCGGCAACTTCAACCTCGTCCCGTGGTACAGCTGGAGCATCAACTACTTCCCCTACAACTTCAACTCCACGGGGAACAACGGGATGACGGGCAAGATCCTCCACCAGCTCTACGTCCGCCAGACGTTCCAGAGCCTGATCGACCAGAACCTCTACATCAAGAAGCTGTACAAGGGCTACGCCTCGCCCACCTACGGGCCCGTGCCGACGACGCCGAAGAGCCTCTTCGCCACCCCGTTCGAGCAGAAGAACCCGTATCCGTACAACGTGTCCAAGGCGAAGCAGCTCCTCACCTCGAACGGCTGGGACGTGAAGCCCGGCGGCGTCACGACCTGCGGGCGGGCGTCGGGCTGCACCGGCGGCATCCCGAAGGGGACGCAGCTGGTGTTCAACCTCCAGTACCGCAGTGGCGACGCGACCCTCACGTCGCTGATGAACGCGGAGGCCTCGTCCTGGGCGCAGGTCGGGATCAAGGTCAACCTGTCGACGGCGACCTTCAACACCGTCATCGGCAACGCGACGCCCTGCTCGGGCGCCTCGTGCACCTGGGAGCTGGCGTTCTGGGGCGGAGGCTGGATCTACGCACCGGACTACTACCCGACCGGTGAGCTGATCTTCCAGACCGGTGCCGGCTCGAACGTGGGCAGCTACTCGGACCCGACCAACGACTCGCTCATCCGGGCGACGAACACCAAGGCCGGCCTCACGACGCTGTACACCTGGCAGAACTACCTCGCCAAGCAGCTCCCGTTCGCGTGGCAGCCGAACGAGGCCTACCAGCTGAACGAGGTCCAGAAGAGCCTGGCCGGCGTCGCGGCGGCGAACCCGATGCTGAACCTGAACCCGGAGAACTGGTACTTCACGAAGTAGCGCCGCGGCGGGATCGCCGACCTCCACAGGTCAGAATGCGCCTCCGGCGCCGGGAGAGCCCCTCAACGCTCGTCCCGGGGCCGGAGGCGCTGGCCTGCTCGGCGCGCGCCGATCAGGGCGGAAGGACTACGGTCCGGGGAATGGGACGGGGCGTGCGACGCACGGTTGACTCGCAGCGGGAGGGCTGACCACGTTCGGCTACATCATCCGCAGGATCGTGCAGGCGTTCGTCGTCCTGATCGGCGTCACCCTGCTCGTCTTCCTGCTCTCACACCTGATCCCGGGCGGCGCCGCGCGCGCGGCGCTCGGGCCGCGGGCGCTCCCCTTCCAGATCCGCCAGTTCAACCAGGCGAACGGCTACAACCTGCCGCTGTGGGACCAGTTCTACCAGTACGTGAAGGGCCTGGTCCTGCACTTCAACCTCGGTTACTCCTACAAGAACAACCAGACCGTCAAGGCGCTCATCTCGAGCCATCTCACGAAGACCCTGGTCCTCGTCGGCATGTCCACCGTGCTCTCGGTGATCGTGGCCGTGCCGCTCGGGATCTTGCAGGTCGTGCGGCGCAACCGGCCGGTCGACTACGTGCTGACGGGCGCCTCGTTCCTCTTCTACGCCATGCCGGCGTTCCTGCTCGGCCAGTTCCTCATCCTCTACTTCGCCATCGACCTGCACTGGTTCTCGGTCTCGGCGCCCTCGGCGACGACGGTCGGCGGCATCCTCGCGGACCCCCGGGCCCTGGTGCTCCCCGTGCTCACGCTGGCGGCGATCACCATCGCCTCGTTCAGCCGCTACATGCGCTCGTCGATGATGGAGGCGCTGACCGAGGACTACATCCGCACGGCCCGCGCCAAGGGCGCGAGCCCGCGGCGGGTCCTCTTCCTCCACGCGCTGCGCAACGCCCTGATCCCGATCATCACGCTCCTCGGCCTGTCCATCCCGACCATCGTCGGGGGGGCGGTGATCACCGAGACCGTCTTCAACTACCCGGGGATGGGGCTGCTCACCACCCAGGCCGCCCAGAACACCGACGTCCCGCTGCTGCTCGGGACGACGTTCGTCGCGACGATCGCCACGGTCGTCGGCTCCTTCGCCGCCGACCTGCTCTACGCCGTCGTCGACCCGAGGGTCCGCTATGGCTCGCGCTGAGCGGGGGGAGACGAGCAGATGTCGACCCTGAACGAGGCGGAGTCCGTCTCCCCCGAGACCCTCGACGTCCTGGCCGGCCCGGCGGCGGACGGCGGGAACGTCGTGCCCTCCGGCGGGGAGGCAACCTCAACGGGGAGCCTGACTCGCCAGCTCCTCCGGGTCTTCGCCGAGAACAAGCTCGCGGTGGTCGGCGCAGCCCTCGTCGTCCTGATGGTGCTGTTCTGCTTCCTCGGGCCGCTCTTCTACCACACGAACCAGACCAACGCCCAAGAGGCGCTGCTCAACTCGACCCAGAACTCGGCGCCGAACGCCACCAACCCGCTCGGGACCGATGCCAACGGCTTCGACATCCTCGGTCGCGTCATGTTCGGCGGCCAGGTCTCCCTCGAGGTCGGCTTCGCCGCCGCTGCGATCGCGACGGTGCTCGGCGTGCTGTGGGGGGCGATCTCGGGCTTCTTCGGCGGCTGGGTCGACGCGCTGATGATGCGCATCGTCGACACGCTGCTCTCCGTGCCGTTGATCTTCCTGCTCATCACGCTCGCGGTGATCTTCCAGACCTCGCTGACGTTGTTGATCTTCATCATCGGAATGACGGCCTGGCTCGTCCCGGCGCGCCTCGTGCGCGGCGAGACGTTGGTGCTTCGCGTCCGCGAGTTCGTCCAAGCGGTCCGGGTGATGGGTGGCAGCAGCCGGAGGATCGTCGTGCGCCACATCATCCCGAACACGATCGGCACGATCATCGTCAACGCGACCTTCCAGGTCGCGGACGCCATCTTGCTCCTCGCGGCCCTCGGCTTCCTCGGCCTCGGCGTACCGGCGCCGCAGACCGACTGGGGGTCGATGCTTTCGAACGGCGTGAACTACGCCCTCGACGGCTACTGGTGGGAGATCTACCCGACGGCCATCGCCATCGTCCTCGTCGTCGTCGCGCTCAACTTCATCGGCGACGCCCTGCGGGACGCGTTCGAGGTGCGGCTCCAGCGCCGCTGAACCCTTCGCACCGCCCCGGCCGGCGGGTGTCGCGCCGGCGTGGGCCGGTCAGCGCTGCGCCGCGGCCATCCCCGCGCTCTCCTCGGGCACCGGGGTCTGCAGCGGGAAGTGGCATGCGGCGACGTGACCGGGGCCGAAGACGCGAAGCGCCGGCTCCTCTTCGGCGCAGCGCTCCTGCGCGAAGGGGCAGCGGGTCCGGAAGCGGCAGCCGCTCGGCGGGTTGATGGCGCTCGGCAGCTCGCCGCGCACCGCGGCGTGCTTGCGCGCGCGGGCGGTCACGGGATCCGGCGCCGGGATCGTGTCGATCAGCCCCCGCGTGTAGGGGTGGGCGGCCCGGGCGTAGAGCTCTTCGGCCGGCCCCTGCTCCACGAGCTTGCCGAGGTACATCACGCCGATCACGTCGGCGAGGTACTTCACGACCGCGAGGTCGTGCGAGATGACGACATAGGTGAGCCCGTGGCGCTCCTGCAGGGTGCGCATCAGGTTCAGGATCTGCGCCTGGATCGAGACGTCGAGCGCCGAGACGGGCTCGTCGGCGACGATCAGCTTCGGGTTCAACGCGAGCGCACGTGCCAGCCCGATCCGCTGGCGCTGCCCGCCGGAGAACTCGTGCGGGTAGAGCTCCGCCGCCTTCGGCGAGAGGCCCACCTCGACGAGCAGCTCGGCGACGCGCGACCGCTGCCCGTCGCCGGAGCCGATCCCCTGCACGACGAGCGGCTCGCGCACGATCGTGCCCACCCGCATCCGCGGGTCGAGGGACGCGTAGGGGTCCTGGAACATCAGCTGGAGATCGCGCCGGCGCCGCCGAAGGTCGGCGCCCTTCAGCGAGGCGAGATCGGTGTCCTCGAACGAGACGGAGCCGCCGCTCGGTCGCTCGAGCGCCACGGCGAGACGGCCGATCGTGGTCTTGCCGCAGCCGGACTCGCCGACGAGCCCGAACGTCTCGCCCTCGTGCACCTCGAAGGAGACGTCGGAGACCGCCTTCACGCTGCCGAGCCTGCGCTGCATGATGGCCCCGGAGGTCACCGGGTACTCCTTCACGAGGTTCTCGACGCGAAGCACCACCGCGCGCGTGGTCAGCTCGTCGAGCCTCGCCGCCGGTTTGGCGACCTCCGCGGGCAATGCGAGGCCGACGTCGTCCGGCGTCGCGGCGGCGGCGCCGGTCTTCGGCTCGGCTTGCGGCCCGGACACGGGATGGAAGCACGCGTAGACGTGCTCGGCGGTGCCCGGGTGGGCGAGGGCCCAGGCGTCGCCGGCGCCCTCGCCGACCCCCGCTCGCTCCCCGCTCGCGTCGGGGGCGAGGAGCGGCTCCTCGGTCCTGCACCGCTCCGAGGCATAGCGGCAGCGCGGCGCGAACCGGCAGGCCTTGACCGTGCTCGACAGGTCCGGTGGCAGGCCGGGGATGCTGAAGAGGGGCTTCGAGCGGTCCTGGTCGAGGCGGGGGATCGAGTTGAGGAGCGCCTCGGCGTACGGGTGGCGCATCGAGGTGAACAGCTCGTCGGTGCTGGCGGCCTCGACGATCTTGCCGGCGTACATCACCATCACGCGGCTGGTGCGCGCCGCGATCACGCCCATGTCGTGGGTGATGAGGACCACCGCCATGCGCAGGCGCTCGCGCAGCTCGTCGATCAGGTCGAGGATCTGCGCCTGGATCGTCACGTCGAGCGCCGTCGTCGGCTCGTCGGCGATGAGGAGCGTCGGCTCGCAGGCGAGCGCCATGGCGATCATCACCCGCTGGCGGAGACCGCCGGAGAGCTGGTGCGGGTAGTAGTCGATGCGCTCCGCGGGCCGGGGCATCCCGACGAGCTCGAGGACCTCGAGGGCGCGATCTTGCGCCTCGCGCTTGGAGACGTCGCGGTGGAGCCGGACCCCTTCGGCGATCTGGCGGCCGATCGTCCACGTCGGGTTGAGCGACGTCATCGGGTCCTGGAAGATCATCGCGACGTCGTTGCCGCGAACCTGTTGCATCTCGCGCTCGGAGAGCGCCACGAGGTCCCGGCCGAGGAGGCGCATCTGCCCGGCGGTGACGTGACCGACGTTCGGCAGGAGCTTCATCACCGACAGGCCGGTGGTCGACTTGCCGCATCCCGACTCACCGACGAGCCCGACGCAC
>Ga0307373_10011661_pt1 | contig 12687 bp, 9 predicted proteins | sample OX2MG_FD_202534 | JGI IMG/M metagenome (GOLD analysis project Ga0307373, IMG submission 202534) | Soil microbial communities from Risofladan, Vaasa, Finland - OX-2 | ecosystem: Environmental > Terrestrial > Soil > Coastal area > Acid sulfate soil | place: Finland: Risofladan, Vaasa | collected...
GCACTCGATGCCGGTCGTCGTCCCCGGCCTCGCCGACCGCTGCGTCGTCGTGAACGGCGTCGCGAAGACGTACGCGATGACCGGGTGGCGCGTCGGGTGGATGGTCGGGCCCCGCGACGTCGTCGACGCCGCGACGAACCTGCAGTCGCACGAGACGTCGAACGTCTCGAACGTCGCGCAGCGAGCCGCGCTCGCCGCGGTCTCCGGCGACCTCGAGGCAGTCGCAGGGATGCGGGAGGCGTTCGACCGGCGGCGGCGCACGATCCACACGATGCTGAACGAGATCCCCGGCGTGTCGTGCTTCGAGCCGCAGGGGGCGTTCTACGCGTTCCCGTCGTTCGAGGCGGTCCTCGGCCGCGAGCTGCGCGGCCGGCGGCCTTCGACGACGCTCGAGCTCGCCGAGGTCGTGCTCGAGGAGGCCCAGGTCGCGTTCGTGCCGGGAGAGGCCTTCGGCGCCCCCGGCTACGCTCGCTTCTCGTACGCCCTCTCCGACGACGACCTCGTGAAGGGCATCTCGCGCATCGGCGAGCTGCTCCGCGAGGTCGAGCCGCCGGTCGAGGGTTGAGAGCGCAGCCGAGCGACGAGGGAGCAGACGCGCAGATGGCCCGGATCCTGGTGACGGAGAAGCTCGCGCAGAGCGGGCTCGACGCGATGGCCGCGGCCGGCCACGAGGTCGACGTGCAGCTCGAGTGGACTCCCGAGTCGCTGCTCGGTCTCGTCGCGGGCGCCGACGCGCTCGTCGTGCGCTCGGCGACGAAGGTGACCGAGGCGGTGCTCGAGGCCGGCCGCGACCTGAAGGTCGTCGGCCGAGCGGGCGTCGGCCTCGACAACGTCGACGTCCCCGCGGCGACCCGGCTCGGCGTCATGGTCGTGAACGCACCGGAGTCCAACGTGCTGTCCGCGGCGGAGCACGCGTTCGCCCTGCTCCTCGCCCAGGCGCGCAACGTCCCCCAGGCGCACGCGGCGCTCGTCGCCGGCCGCTGGGAGCGCTCGAAGTGGGAGGGCGTCGAGCTCCACGGCAAGACGCTCGGCGTCGTCGGCCTCGGGCGCATCGGCGCGCTCGTCGCCCAGCGTGCGCTCGCGTTCGGCATGCGCCTCGTCGCGTACGACCCGTACATCGCGCCGGACCGGGCGCGGCGAATGGGCGTCGAGCTGCTCGGCATCGACGACCTCGTCGCGACCTCGGACTTCATCACGATCCACCTGCCGAAGAACAAGGAGACCGCCGGGCTGTTCGGCAAGGAGCTCCTCGCGAAGGCCAAGCCCGGTGTGCGCATCGTGAACGCGGCGCGTGGCGGCATCGTCGACGAGGACGCGCTCGCGGAGGCGATCTCGGCCGGCCACGTCGCCGGCGCGGCGCTCGACGTGTTCGCGAGCGAGCCCACGACCGAGTCGCCGCTGTTCTCGCTTCCGAGCGTCGTCGTCACGCCGCACCTCGGCGCGAGCACCGGGGAGGCGCAGGACAAGGCGGGCGAGCAGATCGCCGAGCAGATCGTCCTCGCGCTCGCCGGCGACTTCGTCCCGTACGCGGTGAACGTCGCGGCGCGCGGCGCGTCCGAGGCGGTCCGGCCGTTCCTCGGCATCGCCGAGCAGCTCGGGAAGTTCTTCTCGTCGCTGTCCGACGGGCTCCCTGACGAGATCGAGGTCGAGTACGAGGGCGCGCTCGCGGCCGAGGACGTCGGGATCCTCACGCTCTCGGTGCTGAAGGGCGTCTTCGCGGTCGCGAGCGACGAGCCCGTGACCTACGTGAACGCGCCCCGCCTCGCCGAGGAGCGCGGTCTCGCGGTCCGGGAGTCGCAGACGACGACGACGCGCGACCGCGTGAGCCTCGTCACGGTCCGCTCCGACGCGCACTCGGTCGCGGGCACGCTCGTCGGCCACGACGGCGCGCCGCGCATCGTCATGGTCGACGACCACCAGGTCGAGCTGCCGCCCGCCCCGCAGATGCTCGTCGTGCGCAACGACGACCGTCCGGGGATGATCGGCGTCGTCGGCACCGCTCTCGGCGACGCGGGCGTGAGCATCGCGGACATGGCGGTCGGCCAGACCCGCGGCGAGGGCACGGCGCTCATGGTCCTCACCGTCGACCGGCCGCTCGACCGGGAGGTCCTCGCCGACCTCGCGTCACGCCCCGGGATCCTCGGCGTCCACCAGGTGACCAGCTAGCCGGCTTCCTCCGCGTCGGTCCCGTCCGGCGTGCCGTCGGCCCCGCCCGGGGCGTCGCCGGTCCCGTCCGTGGCGCCGCCGGCGGGCGCGGCGCCTTCGGTCGTCTCGGCGGCCGGCTCGCCCGCCGTCCGATCGGCGACGGCGACCCCGGCGGTCTCCGCTGACGCGAGGTCACCGGCACCGTCGCCGGTCGCGCGGTCTGCGGCGATCTGCACCGAGCGCTCCTCGGCGCGCGGCACCGGCGGCCACAGCCCGTCGCTCGCGCGCGAGAACGCCAGCTCCCCCTGTTCGCGGCGCGAGCGGGCACGGCGCGCGAGGATCCGGACGACCGCGCCGACGAGGCCGCCCGCCACACCGGCGACGATCGTGGTGCGCACCTTGTGCGATCCGGACCCCCCAGCTCGCCGTCGCGTCATGTCAGCCCTCTTCCCGTGTTCTCGCCGGTCCCGTACTTCGTGCGGCCCGCACGAAGGCGCTCCCGCAGGCTACCGTGCCGCCGCCGGATCACGATCGGCTAAACCCGACCCCGTCGACCGGCCGTTGGTGCTCCCAGGGACGAGCGCAGGGGGCCCACGCTGACACGACGCAATCCGGAGCACGCACGATCGGCGGGCGGGGCGCCCGTCGTCGTCGTCGCCGATCCGGACGACCTGGACGAGCTCGCCGCGATCGTGACCACGGTCGCCGGAGCGACTGCCGTGGTCCGCCCGGCCGCGACCGCCCGGGACGCGCTCGCGCTGGCGGCCGGCGACGTGCCCGTGGCGGTCGTCGTCGGCGTGCGGAGCGCGCGCGGCGCGATCTGGGTCGACCTGGTCGACGAGCTCGCCGTGTGCGCACCGGGGACGCCGGTCGTCGTCGTCGGCCCGTCCGAGCTCGCGGATGACGTGTCGGCGCGCGGCGCGGAGCGCGTGGGCTGGAAGGGCGCGGCGCGCGGCAAGCTGTGGGACGCGCTCGAGCGGTCCGCGTCGCCGGAGCGCCGCCGCGCGGCCGCCGCCGACGTCGCCGTGCTGCTCGGTGCGCTGCCGGCGGCGGCCGGCGACGGAGTCGTCGTGCTCTCGATGTCCGGCCGGGTCCTCGACGTCAACGCCGCAGGGGCCGCGCTGCTCGGCCGATCGCCCGACGACCTCCGTTTCGAGATGCTCGCGGGCGCGCTCGCGGGCTGGCGCGACGCGACGGGCACGCCGTACGAACCCGACGAGCTGCCACCGGCCGTCGCGCTGCGCACCGGCGAGGCCGTTCCCGCGACGCCGTGCCTGGTGCCGGCGCCCGACGGGGGCGAGCTCGTCGTCGAGTGCGTGGTCACACCGGTCGCCCGTGCCGGCGATCCGGTGCCCTACTGCGCCGTCGTCTCGCTGCGCGACCGCACCGCAGCGCGCGCCGTGCACGACGAGCTCGCCGCCGCGAAGGAGGCGCTCGCGTCCGCGAAGGGCGAGCTCGCGGTCGCGACGGCCGAGCTCGCGGTCGCGACGGCCGAGCTCGCGGCGGCGCGCGCCGCGCAGGACGAGCTCGCGTCCGCGAAGGACGCGCTCTCGGCCACCACGGCCGAGCTCGGGGCAGCGCACGACTCGCTCGCGACAACGACGGACGCGCTCGCGGCCGCGAAGGCCGAGCTCGAGGACGCGCACGCCGCGCGCGACGAGCTTGCGGCCACGAAGGACGCGCTCGCAGCGACGACCGCCGAGCTCGCCGCGACGAAGGCCGAGCTCGAGGACGCGCGAGCCGCGCGCGACGCGCTCGAGACCGCGACGGCCGAGCTCGAGGACGCGCACGCCGCGCGCGACGCGCTCGAGGCCGCGACGGCCGAGCTCGAGGACGCGCACGCCGCGAAGGCCGAGCTCGACGACGCGCTCGCCGCGCACGACGAGCTCGGGGCCGCGAGAGACGCGCTCGCCGTAGCGAAGGACGAGCTCGCCGTGGCGCGCGCCGCCCAGGATGCGCTGGTCACGGTCGAGCGCCGGCAGCACCTGCTGCTCGAGCACGCGGCGGAGGCGTACCTCGTGCTCGACGAGAGCGGGATCGTCACGGAGGCGAGCGCGACGATCGCGACCTTCGCGCCCGTCGACGAGGTCGTCGGTGCCGACGGGCGCGCGCTCGTGCACCGCGCCGACCGCCGGCCGCTCGTCAGGCTGTTCGCCGACGTCACGGGCCGTGCCCACGCGACCGGACGGGTGGAGGTGCGCGTCGCGGACGCGGTGCAGGGAGTCCGCTGGGTCGAGGTCACGCTCAGCAACCGGCTCGACGAGCCGGCGATCTGCGGTGTCGTCGTCAACGTGCGCGACATCAGCGCGCGAAAGCGCGCCGAGGAGTCGATGGCGCAGCTCTCGGCCATCGTCGAGTCCTCGATGGACTCGATCGTCGGCATCACGCTCGACGGTCGCATCTCGAGCTGGAACCGGTCCTCGGCGCAGCTCTACGGCTACGAGGCGGCCGAGGTCGTCGGCGGCGCCGCGGACCTGATCGTCGCCGGGCACGAGCGCTCGCGCCTCGCGGAGCTGCTCGCGCAGGTCGGGCGTGGCGAGCACGTCTACGTCCCCGCGATCGACGCCGCCCGCGCGGACGGCTCCACGTTCGAGCTCTCGCTCAGCGTGTCGCCCGTGTACGACAGCGCGGGCGACCTGGTCGGCGCGTCGTCGATCGGCCGGGACATCACCGAGCGGCGCCAGCTCGAGCGCGATCGGCGGCTCGCCGAGGAGCGCTGCCGGCTCGGCTTCGAGCGCGGCGCGATCGGCATGGTCATGTTCGACCCCGACGGCACGGTCACGCGCGTGAACGCCGCGTTGTGCACCCTGCTCGGCCGGCGCGAGAAGGAGCTCGTCGGCGCGAACGCCGAGGGCTTCATCCACCCCGACGACGTCGCCGGGCGCCGCGAGCTCCTCGGCGAGCTGCTCGCCGGCACCCGCAACCACTACCGCGCCGAGCGCAGGCTCCTGCGGGCGGACGCGGAGATCATCTGGGCGCTCGTGGACGTGACCGCGGTGCGCGACGAGAACGGTGCCGTCGCGTACGTCTTCGGCCAGCTGCAGGACATCACCGCGAGGAAGCGGGTCGAGCGCGCGCTCGAGCAGCAGGCGCTCCACGACTCGCTCACCGGCCTGCCGAACCGCCTCGCGCTCGAGCACCGCCTCGCCCGCTCGCTCGAGCAGGCGCGCGCGGACGGGACGAAGGTCGCCGTGCTCTTCGTCGACGTCGACAACTTCAAGCTCGTGAACGACGGCCTCGGGCACGTCGTCGGGGACCGCGTCCTCGTCGAGCTCGCCGGCCGGCTCGCCGCGGGCGTCCGCATCGGCGACACGACGGCCCGCTTCGGCGGCGACGAGTTCCTCGTCGTGTGCGAGGGCGTCGCGGACGAGGAGGAGGCGCGCCTGCTCGCGGATCGCGTCCTCGGCCTCGTCGACCGGCCCGTGCGCGTCGACGGACGCGACATCGCGCTCACGGTCTCGTGCGGCGTCGCGGTCGTCGACGGCTCCGCGAGCCCCGAAGTCGCGCTGCGCGGCGCGGACGAGGCCATGTACCGGGCGAAGGAGAACGGCCGCGCCCGCGTCGAGGTGTTCGGCAGCCGGCCCGGGCGCGGGGCCGTGGACGTCCCCGAGCGGCCGCTGGTCGAGCGCACGGTCGTCGAGGTCACGGCCGTCGAGCCGGGACGGTCCGAGCGCGACGGCGATCCGGGCGATCCCGTCTCCGGCGGCGCGCCGGGGCGCCCCGTCGACCTCGCCGGCGATACGGTCGCCGACCCGAGCACCGACCGCGCGTACGCCCCCCGAGCTTGACGTGAACACGATGTTCCGTCACACTGCTCCGATGGTCTCCCGCGACGGCGCTTCGACCCTCCTCCTCCTTACCTGACGGCGAGCGCCGCTCTGCGCTCGCCGTGACCTCCTGCGCCCTGGGCCAGGAGGTTTTTTGTTGCCCGCGCACGAGCCCCGAGCACCAGACCACGCGAAGTCGACCGCACCCCCACCCGAAGCGAGGATCGAGATGCCCCCAATCGAGGCCCACGTCGAGACGATGCCCTTCGAGCGCTACCGCCGCTACGAGCCGGTGGAGCTTCCCGACCGGACGTGGCCGTCGAAGGTCATCGACCGCGCCCCGACGTGGTGCGCGGTCGACCTGCGCGACGGCAACCAGGCGCTCATCGACCCGATGGACCCCGCCCGCAAGCGCCGGATGTTCGAGACGCTCGTGAAGATGGGCTTCAAGGAGATCGAGGTCGGCTTCCCGTCGGCCTCGCAGCCGGACTACGACTTCGTGCGCCAGCTCGTCGAGGAGGACCTCGTCCCGGACGACGTGACGATCCAGGTGCTCGTGCAGTGCCGGCGGGAGCTCGTCGAGCGCACGTTCGAGTGCCTGCGCGGCGCCCGGCGGGCGATCGTCCACTTCTACAACTCGACGTCGGTGCTCCAGCGCCGGGTCGTGTTCGGCCTCGACAAGGCCGGGATCACGAAGATCGCGACCGACGCCGCCCGCTGGTGCCTCGATCTCGAGCGGACGCTCCCGGGCACCGAGGTCCGCTACGAGTACAGCCCCGAGTCGTTCACGGGGACCGAGATCGACTACTCGGTCGAGATCTGCGCCGCGGTCATGGACGTGCTCGAGCCGACGCCGGAGCGGCCGGTCGTGCTGAACCTGCCCGCGACCGTCGAGATGTCGACGCCCAACGTCTACGCGGACCTCATCGAGTACTTCCACCGCCACGTCCCCCGGCGCGACTCGGTCGTGCTCAGCCTGCACCCCCACAACGACCGGGGCTGCGCAGTCGCGGCCGCGGAGCTCGGCGTGATGGCCGGCGCGGACCGCGTCGAGGGCTGCCTGTTCGGCAACGGCGAGCGCACGGGCAACGTCGACCTCGTGACGCTCGCGCTCAACCTGTTCTCCCAGGGCGTCGACCCGCGCCTCGACTGCTCGGACATCGACGCGCTCCGCAGGGTGGCCGAGTACTGCAACCGCCTCCCGGTCCACCCCCGCCACCCGTACGCGGGCGACCTCGTCTACACGGCGTTCTCCGGCTCGCACCAGGACGCGATCAAGAAGGGCATGGCCGCGCTCGGCCGCTCCTACGACCGGTGGGAGGTGCCGTACCTGCCGATCGACCCGCACCACGTCGGGCGCAGCTACGAGGCCGTCATCCGCGTGAACTCCCAGTCCGGCAAGGGCGGCGTCGCGTACATCATGGAGTCCGAGCACCAGATGGTGCTCCCGCGCCGGTTGCAGATCGAGTTCTCGCAGGCGATCCAGCACGTCACGGAGGACACGGGCACCGAGATCTCGCCGTCGGAGATGTGGGCGGTGTTCTCCGCGCAGTACCTCGAGCCGCGGGCCGTCCGCCTCGTCTCGCACGAGTCGGCCACGAGCGGGGACCGGGACAAGGTCACCGCCGAGCTCGCCGTCGACGGCACGCCCGTGACGATCACCGGCGAGGGCAACGGCCCGATCGCGGCGTTCGTCGCGGGAGTCCGCGACGGCCTGGGGATCGAGCTCGACGTGGTCGACTACAGCGAGCACGCGGTGACCGCGGGCGCAGGCGCCCGGGCGGTCGCCTACGTCGAGACGACCGACGGCTCGGGCCGCACGCGTTGGGGCGTCGGGATCGACCCGAGCATCCTCACCGCGAGCCTCAAGGCCGTCGTCTCGGCCGTGAACGGCCGCGACGAACCGCGGTAGCGGCTCGCTCAGGCCGAGGCGCGCAGGCTCGGCATGAACGCCGGCCTCTCGGCCTCGTACGCGTCGATCTCGGGCTCGTGGGTCAGCGTGACGCCGATGTCGTCGAGGCCGAGCAGGAGCCGCTCGCGCGCCGTGTCGTCCAGCGTGAACCCGACGCTGACCCCTGCGGCGGGCACCTCGATGGTCCGCCGCTCGACGTCGACGGTGAGCTCGAGCGTCGGGTCCGCCGCGACGAGCTCGAGCAGCCGCCGGCCGTCCTGTGCGCTCACCTGCGCGGGCACGAGGCCGGAGCGCGTCGAGTTGTTGCGGAAGATGTCCCCGAATCGCGGTGAGACGACGACCGCGAACCCGTAGTCGACGAGCGCCCAGACGGCGTGCTCGCGCGAGGAGCCGACGCCGAAGTTCGGGCCTGCGACGAGGATCGTCGCCCCGGCGTGCTCGGGCTTGTTGAGCACGAAGTCGCGGTCGTCGCGCCACTCGGAGAAGAGCCCGGCGCCGAAGCCCGTGCGCTCGATGCGCTTCAGCCAGTCGCTCGGGATGATCTGGTCGGTGTCGACGTCCGAGCGGTCGAGCGGCACCGCTCGGCCGGTGACGATCCGTACGGGTTCCATGTGCGCTCCTTCGCGCTCAGTGCAGCGAGTCGGGCGTCGCGAAGTGGCCGGCGACCGCCGTCGCCGCGGCGACGGCGGGCGAGACGAGGTGCGTGCGCCCGCCACGGCCCTGGCGGCCTTCGAAGTTCCGGTTCGAGGTGGACGCGGATCGCTCGCCCGGGGCGAGCTTGTCCGGGTTCATCGCGAGGCACATCGAGCAGCCGGGCTCGCGCCACTCGAAGCCAGCGGCGAGGAAGACCTTGTCGAGCCCCTCGTCCTCGGCCTGCGTCTTCACCCGCCGCGATCCGGGAACGACGAGCGCCCGCATCCCGGGCGACACGCTCCGGCCGTCGAGCACGGCCGCCGCGGCGCGCAGGTCCTCGATCCGCGAGTTCGTGCAGGACCCGATGAACACGGTGTCGACGCGCACCTCGCGCATCGGCGTGCCGGCGCTGAGTCCCATGTACTCGAGCGCGCGCGCGATCGCGTCGCGCTCCGCGGGGTCCGTGGCGCTGTCCGGGTCGGGGACCGAGCCGTCGATTGGCACGACCTGGCCCGGGTTGGTCCCCCAGGTCACGTGCGGGCGGATCGTCGCGGCGTCGATCGAGACCGTCGTGTCGAACGTCGCGCCGTCGTCGGTCGTGAGCGAGCGCCACACCTCGACCGCCCGGTCGAAGTCCGCGCCCTTCGGCGCGTGGCGGCGCCCCTCGAGGTAGGCGAACGTCACGTCGTCCGGCGCGACGAGCCCGGCCTTCGCGCCGGCCTCGATCGACATGTTGCAGACGGTCATCCGGCCTTCCATCGACAGCGACCGGATCGCCGAGCCGCGGTACTCGACCACGTGGCCGATCCCCCCGCCGGTGCCGAGCCGCCCCACGATCGCGAGCACGACGTCCTTCGCGCTCACGCCGTCGGGGATCGCGCCCTCGACCTCGACCGCCATGGTCCTCGGCCGGACCTGGGGGAGCGTCTGGGTCGCGAGCACGTGCTCGACCTCGGAGGTGCCGATGCCGAACGCGAGCGCGCCGAACGCCCCGTGGGTCGAGGTGTGGCTGTCGCCGCACACGACGGTCATCCCCGGCTGGGTGAGCCCCTGCTCGGGGCCGATCACGTGGACGATGCCCTGGTCGTCGTCGCCCATCGGGTAGCACGTGACGCCGAAGTCCTCGCAGTTCGTGGCGAGGGCCTCGAGCTGGCGGCGCGACACCGGGTCGGCGATCGGCTTGTCGATGTCGGTCGTCGGCACGTTGTGGTCCGCGGTCGCGACCGTGAGGTCGGGACGGCGGACGCGCCGGCCGGCGAGCCTCAGGCCCTCGAAGGCCTGGGGCGAGGTGACCTCGTGGACGAGGTGGAGGTCGATGAAGAGCAGGTCGGGGTCCGTGCCGCCGCCGCCCGCGTGGACGACGTGGCGGTCCCAGACCTTCTCCGACAGTGTGCGCGCCATGGTGCTCCCCGGTGCTCGTTCGGTCAGCCGACGCTGACGATCTCGACGCGCAGCCGGCCGTTCGGCGCGTCGTACTCGACCACGTCGCCCTCGCTCCGCCCGACGAGCGCCTGCCCGAGTGGCGAGCCCGGCGAGATCACCGAGACGTCGTCGCGCCGCTCCTCGATCGAGCCGACGAGGTAGCGCTCGACGTCGTCGTCGCCCTCGTAGCGGATCGCGACGACCGTGCCGGTCGCGACGACGCCGTCCTCGCCCGGCGCGTCGCCGACGATCACCGCGCTCCCGAGCATCGCCTGCAGCTGGCGGACGCGCGCCTCCATCTTGCCCTGCGCGTCCTTCGCGGCGTGGTAGTCGCCGTTCTCCGAGAGGTCGCCGAGCGCGCGCGCGGCTTCGATCTGCCGCGCGATCTCGACGCGGCCGCGCGTCGTCAGGTCCTCGAGCTCCGCGACGAGCCGCGCATGGGTCTCCGCCGTCAGGTGCGTCTCGCTCATCGCGACGAGGGTACCCGCTCGATGGCCGCGTGGGCGTCACGCGGGGCGGAGCCCTGCAGCGGCCTCAGCGCGGCTCGTCGACCTCCGGCGGTCGCCACTCGAGGGTCGCCGGCGGGCGCGCCATCTCGGGCGCGCCGCAGCAGGCCGGAGGGCCGAACGCGCCGGGCGCACCGTAGTACTGCGGCGGGGTGCCGGCCGACCGGCCGCGGCGCCCGCGACGCACGAGGAAGAACACCCCGATCCACAGCCATGGGATGAACAGCACTCCGCGTCCGGGCCCCGGCCCGACGATCGCGGCGAGGAACAGCGCGAGCGCTGCGTACCGGACCCAGGTCCAGGAGCCCGGGAGCGGCGAGCGCCACCGCGGCCGTGCGGGCGACGTCGCGGCGGGCCGGCTCGTGGGCAGCGGCGGGAGGTCGTAGACGAGGTCGTCCAGGTCGCCGAGCGTCTTCGCGGTGAGCGCCCGGCCGACCCGGTCCTCGAGCTCGTCGACGGTCAGGCGACCCTCGCCGGCGTGGCTGCGGACGAACTCGACCGCACGCTCCCGGTCCGCGTCCGAGGCGCGGATCCCCCGCCTCGACCGCTCGCGTGCGTCTTCGGACACCTCCACATGATCGCGCGTCGCGCCGTTGTTCGCCGGACGCGTCCGGGGGAGGGCGCGCATGAGTTGACGTGGGCCTCCGGGGTCGCGAGAATCGTCGTGATGTCCGGTCCGAGCGAGCGCGTAATTACCTGAACGGCGCACCCGTCCGGAGTGCGTCGCGGCCGTCCACCAGGTGGGCGGCCTTTTTGTTGCTCCGGGGCGATCCGCTCCCGGGCGACGGTCGCGACCGGCGGAGCGGTGGTCGGCGACGAGGACGCGGTGAGGGGCCGGGAGACCTGCGGTGGCGCGGAGGCCGGCGAGGGAGAGAGGGTCGACGTGAGCAGCTACACGGTTGCGGTGATCGGGGGCGACGGCATCGGCCCGGAGGTCGTCGCGGAGGCGTTGAAGGTCGTCGACGCCGCCGGGGTCAAGCTCGACACGACCGAGTACGACCTCGGCGCGAGCCGGTACGTCCGCACCGGGGAGGTTCTCCCGGACGCCGTGCTCGACGAGCTGCGCCAGGTCGACGCGGTGCTGCTCGGAGCCGTCGGGCCCGCGATCGGGTCGACCGAGGTCCCCTCGGGCGTGCTCGAGCGCGGCCTGTTGCTCAAGATGCGCTTCGAGCTCGACCTCTACGTGAACCTCCGCCCCTTCCACGCGACGCCCGGCTCGATCGCCGAGGGCGCGGACTTCGCGGTCGTGCGCGAGAACACCGAGGGCCCGTACGCGGGCGAGGGCGGCCAGCTCCGGCGCGGCACGCCCCACGAGGTCGCGACCCAGGGTTCGGTGAACACGCGCCACGGCGTCGAGCGGTGCGTGCGCTTCGCGTTCCGCCTCGCCGAGGAGCGCGAGCGCCGCTCGGTGACGCTCGTGCACAAGACCAACGTCCTCACCTACGCGGGCGACCTGTGGCAGCGCACGTTCGACGCGGTCGCGATGGAGCACCCGTCGGTGTCGACCGCGTACAACCACGTCGACGCCGCCTGCATCTACTTCGCGACCGACGCGCGCCGCTACGACGTCGTCGTGACCGACAACCTGTTCGGGGACATCCTCACGGACCTCGCGGGAGCGGTCGCGGGCGGCATCGGGCTCGCCGCATCCGCGAACTTGAACCCGGACCGCACCGGGCCGTCGCTGTTCGAACCGGTGCACGGCGCGGCGCACGACATCGCGGGCACCGGCCGCGCGAACCCGCTCGCGGCGATTCGCTCCGCGGCGATGATGCTCGAGCACCTCGGCGAGACCGACGCGGCTCGGCGCATCACCGCGGCGGTGCTCGCGGTCGGCGACGAGATGGCTTCCAACGACGAGCAATGGACGACCGCGAGCGTCGGCGACGCCGTGGCGAGGAGGATCTAGCGATGCCGATCACGCCGACAGCGAAGATCTGGATGGACGGCGAGCTCGTCGACTGGCAGGACGCGACCGTGCACGTCCTCACCCACAGCCTCCACTACGGCACCGCGGTCTTCGAGGGCATCCGGGCGTACCCGACGGCGGCGGGCACGGCCGTGTTCCGACTCCGCGAGCACGTCGCCCGCCTGCTCGCGTCCGCTCACCTGCTCGCGCTCGACGTGCCCTACGGCAAGGACGAGCTCGTCGCCGCGGTCCTCGACACCGTCGCGTCGAGCGGTCTCGACGCGTGCTACATCCGGCCGCTCGTCTACCTCGGCTACGGAGAGATGGGGCTGAACCCGCTCCCGTGCGAGGTGCGGGTCGCGGTCGCGGTCTGGCCGTGGGGCGCGTACCTCG
>Ga0307373_10011662_pt1 | contig 12686 bp, 12 predicted proteins | sample OX2MG_FD_202534 | JGI IMG/M metagenome (GOLD analysis project Ga0307373, IMG submission 202534) | Soil microbial communities from Risofladan, Vaasa, Finland - OX-2 | ecosystem: Environmental > Terrestrial > Soil > Coastal area > Acid sulfate soil | place: Finland: Risofladan, Vaasa | collected...
TGACCTGCACATGGAATCGACGAGCCATGTGAGTGCGGTGTGCGGCGCGGCGTCGCTCGCCTGCGGAGGCGGCGCGCGCGCCTACCTCGCCGGCGCCGGGGTGATGGCCCGGCTCGGGACCGCGCTCTCCCCGTCGGACAAGCGGAGCTGTGCGCGCCCGCCTGTGGTCGGACCGCCCAGGCGAGACTCGCGGTCCCACCTGGTGCCCCGGGTCGGCCACCCGATGCCGCTGAGCTCGCCGCGAAGGTCGCCGATGGCGATGCCGGCGGATCGCACGGCGGCGTCGGCGTCACGCGATCCGAACGGTCGACGTCCGCACGACAGCGCAATTGGTGGTCAGTCACGCGCCGTCTCCTGTCTTCTAGCCGAAGGTCGATGCGAACGATGAACATCGCGGTCTGTGTCAAACAGGTGCCGAGCGCCGATTCTCCAGCACGGCTCGACCCGGTGACGAAGAATCTCGATCGCTCAGGCCTATTCGCCCTTGACGAATCCGACAGCTACAGCGTCGAGATGGCATTGCAGCTGGTCGAGGCCGCCGCCGACGGCGGGGAGGTCACCGTCGTCTCGATGGTGCCAAGAGGCGAGATGGTGGGAGTTCGTACCGCTCTCGCGATGGGGGCGGCAAGGGCGATCGTCGTCTCCGACGAGGCGCTCGCAGGGTCGGACGCGCTCTCGACGGCGAAGGTGCTCGCCGCGGCGATCTCTCGACTCGGCGTCGACCTCGCCCTCTTCGCGACCGAGTCGACGGACGGCTACACGGGGACGGTGCCGGCTCAGGTGGCCGAGCTCATGGGTCAGCCAGTGGTCAGCTTCGCCAAGCATGTCGAGCTCTCGGACGGCATGGTCCGGGTCGCGCGCCAGACAGAGGAGGGCTACGACGAGGTCGTTTGCCCTATACCCGCGGTCGTCTCCGTCACCGCCGGCGTCGTGGAGCCTCGCTTTCCATCCTTTCGGGGGATCATGAGCGCGAGGTCGAAGCCCGTCGAGCGCCTCTCTCTCGCCGATCTTGGGATCGATCCGTCAAAGGTCGGACGTCAAGGCGCCCGCCAGGAAGTCGTCGCCGTCGAGGCCGCTGAGAGTCGAGCCGGCGGCGAAATTGTCACAGACGACGGCGAGGTCGAGGTACGAATCGTCGCTCAGCTCGAGGAGTGGAAGGTTCTCTAGTCGTGGACAAGATCTGGGTCCTCGCAGCGAGCAGGGCGGGCAGCCCATCACCAGCGGAACTCGAGACGATCGCCGCGGCGCGGTCCTTCGCGCCGCTCGTCGAGGCCTTCACCTACGGCCCTGACACCTCTGTCCTTCCTGCGCTGCTCGGCCAGCACGGGGTGAGACGCTGCTACGACCTCGGCGACCTCGGCTCCCGCCTCGCCGGCGCTGCCGTTGTCGATGCCTTCGTCGGTGCGATGAACGACCACGGTGCCCCTGACGCGCTCTTCGTCGTCGCAAGCTACGACGGTCGAGACGTCGCCGGCCGGCTGTCGGCCAAGCTCGACGTGCCGGTCATCACGAACGTTGTCGGTCTTGTCGACGAGAGCGGCTCGCTCGTCAGCGAGCACGCAGTGTTCGGGGGGAGCACGATCGCCCGGGCCAGATTCTCCAGCGAGGGTCCGTGGATCTTCGTTATCCGGGCCAAGTCCTTTGTTGCCTCCCCGACTGGGGGACCGCCGGCGGAGGTTGTCCCGGTCCGCGGAACCTGCATGGTCGCACACGAGGAGGCGCGGATCGTCGCCCGCCACGTCGAAGCGCACGACGGACCGAGCCTCGACGATGCCAGCGTCGTCGTGTCAGGTGGCCGCGGACTCGGGGACAGGTCCAATTTCGCCTTGATCGAAGCACTAGCCAGACTGCTCAATGGGGCCGTCGGCGCTTCACGCGCCATCGTCGACGCCGGGTGGGTGCCCTACGCCTACCAGGTCGGCCAGACCGGCAAGACCGTGAAGCCTGACGTCTACATCGCCTGCGGGATCTCTGGCGCGACGCAGCACATTGTCGGGATGAAGGACGCCAAGCGGGTCATCGCGATCAACAAGGATCCCTCGGCGCCGATTGTCGCGATCGCCGACCTCGGGGTGATCGGAGACGCCACCGAGGTACTCCCGCGGCTCATCAAGGTGCTGGAGGGGCGTGAGTCGCATGGGCGATGACAACGCGACGAGCAGCTCATCGCCGTCACACCAGGCGTTGATGCTGGCCTCGTACCCGTCCGGCTCTGTCCGACCCCGTCCCGACGTTGGCGCTCGAGAACGAGGCGGCAATGTTGCGTCGCAGCCAACGATGGGGTCGGCGAACATCGCCGCGGCACCCCATGCAGTCAGTTCTTGGGATCTAGCCGGGCATTGAGCAACCGACCGGCGGAGAGCACGAGGTTGCGAGGAAAGACAACCAAGAACGAGTCGCCCAGGCGTGGTCCGAGGCCGCGTGCTCGCCCCGCCTTCGTTCCGCAGCCGCACCATGCACGAAAGGTGGGTTGCGGAGGCGAGCCGAAGGAATTACTGTATGCAACTGTATCCGTAGGGGGTAGCCGAGCACCGCAGTCGACTCGACGTGAGTCGGAACCCGGACTCGCGATAAGGGGGGACGCGACGTGGACACAGCGCTCAGAACGCTGATCTATGGCATCATCGATGGGGCCATTTTGGCGATGCCGAGCGTTGGATTCAGCTTGCAGTTCGGTGTGACGAACTACGTCAACTTCGCCTACGGAGCCTTCATCACCCTCGGGGCCTTCTGGGGCATGCTCATCGGAAGACAGCTTCACGCTGGATTCTGGATAAGCCTGATCGGGGCTGGGGTCATCATGGCCTTTATCAGTTTCGTGGTCGGGGTGGGCATTTACTCTCCCTTTTCGAAGAAGCGCCCGCAGCTCCTCTTCGGCCTGGTGCTGACGTTCTCAGCCTGGCTGATCGTGGACAACATCATGGTCGCCATCTGGGGAGAGAACTACTACACCCTTCCATCCGCCAACGTGGCGAGCCGGCTCTTCCACCTCGGACCGGTACCCATTAGCAGTTTCCAGCTTGAGTACGTGGCCATCGCGCTTGTGCTGCTCGGGGCACTCTATGGCCTCCTGCATCACACCAGGTTCGGCATATCAATGCGAGCCACATCGGACGACACGAGCCTGGCGAGCGTCTGCGGCCTGAACCTACTGGCGCTCCGGGGCGGAACTTGGCTGATCACCGGATTCGTCGCAGGCGTCAGCGGCGTTGTCCTTGCCAACCAGACGGGCAGCTTCACGACCGGGCTCGGCGACGAGTTCATCTACCTCGTCGTTGCCGCGACGATTCTCGGCGGTATCGGGCGCCCAGAAGGTGCCGTGCTCGGAGCCCTGATCATCGGGCTCACGTCTGACATTGCCGTTCCGTTGATCGGCGCGGCCCTATCGCCCGCGCTGATCTTTGCAGTGCTACTCGCTCTCATGGGTCTCCGACCCGGTGGCGTGTTCGGCGCCGTGGGGCGCGGTCGTTTCGGAAATGCGTAGCGCACGGCGCATCGCTTGCACCGAAGCGATCCATCGAACAATGGCGAGCGCCATGGTGTGCGGTCTCAGTAATGCAAGTCGAAGCGCCGCGGGCCGGCAGCTGAATGGACGAGTGAGGTAAGTTAACTATGTCACCCATCTTCTTCTATGTCTCGACCCTGCTGGTTTACGCAACCATCAACGCGATGCAGGCCCTGGGCTTCAACCTCCAGTTTGGTTATGGAGGGGTCATCAATCTCGCCTTCATCGTCTCGGTGGCTGTCGGCGCATACGGAACCCTCGTGGCTGGCATCCCATCAGCTCCACACCAGCTCGGGGTTGAGACGTACATTGGTGGCTTCAATTGGGCCTTCCCCTGGGACGCTCTTTTCGGCCTAGCGATGGCGATCCTGTTCTCAGCCTTGCTGGCCGTCCTGGTCTTCTATCGACTTCACGGTGACTATCTCGCGGTGGCGATGATCATCTTGGCGTCGGGTCTTCTCGTGCTGGTCGGAAACGACACGGGCCTACTCAATGGGCAGAATGGCCTGGCTGGTCTGAATTCGCCCTGGAAGAGCTTTCTCGATAGCAACGGCGCCACGTATCAGGTCGCCTTCTTCATCTTCTGCTCATTTCTACTGCTCTTGACATGGGTTCTCGTCGCACGAATGACGCGAGGTCCCTTTGGACGCACGCTGAAAGCCGTGAGAGAGGACGTCGTTGCTGCGGCCTCCCTCGGAGCGAACCCAGTTCGTTACAAGATGTGGGCGTTCATCGTCGGCGGCGCCATCGGAGGGATGTCGGGCGTCCTTCTCGTCCTGTACGACGGGGCCTGGAACATCGGAGCCTGGCAGCTCGGCGAAACGCTGGTCCTCCTCGCGGCAGTCATCGTCGGCGGTCGTGGACGCCATTCCGGGGCGGTGCTCGGATCTCTCCTGCTTATGACGGGCATCGTTCAGGGAACGAAATTCCTGCCGAACTGGTTCAATGCGAGCGTTCTCGCCTCTCTCCAGACGATCCTTGTGGGTGTGATCGTGCTCGCATTCATGTGGCTCCGGCCCCAGGGCTTGCTGCCAGAGAAGCTGGAGACGCTTCGCAGTCTCAGTCCATCCAAGAGGCGCACCTCACGCCGCAGGGCATCAGCGGTCAATGACGAGCCGACGCCGGTGACTGTCGCGGTTCCCGTTCAATGAACCTCAACATCGGTTCTGTATGCCGGAGACAAGACGGACTGCAACATCGTGTGCGATGCGGATGGCAGTCAATCGCCGAGGGGGGGCTAGGTTGCAACAGATAGTCGTCGAAGCGCGATCGCTCCAGCACTCCTATGGCGGCGTACAGGCGGTCAGGGGCATGGACATAGGGGTCGGACAGGGCGAGATGATCGGCCTGATCGGCCCGAACGGGGCGGGTAAGAGCACCGTGATCGAATGCATCTCGGGATGCGTGCGCGGATTCTCGGGCCAGATCCTGTTGTATGGCGTCGATATCTCAAAGTGGTCGACGTTCAAGATCGCTCGGGCCGGGCTGCTGCGCACCTTCCAGACTCCGCGTTTGTTCCGGCGCATGTCCGTCCTTTCGAACCTGATGCTGGCAGCGGAGCAGGGGACCGTCGAGGGTATGGGTTCGACGCTCCTTGGGAAGTGGCGCCGTCGAGACGCTGAACGACTCTCCCAGTGCTTGGATGTCCTCGATCGCTTCGGGCTGCGGGCGATCGCGGACAATGCGGCGTCAGACCTCTCCGGCGGCCAAGAGAGATTGGTCGAACTCTGTCGGATCCTTCTCTCGAAGCCGAAGGTGGTGCTCCTCGACGAGCCATTCGCCGGCGTGAGCCCAGAGAACCGTCACAGACTCGCGGAGGCTATCGGCGAGCTCCGTGCTTCGGGATCAACGCTCCTTATGGTCGAGCATCGACTTGAGTGGGTCGAAAGGCTCTGCGACAGGGTCGTCGTCATGGCGCAAGGCCGGGAGATCGCAGCTGGCGCGATGGATGAGATCAGGGCGAACGAAGAGGTCGTCCTTTCCTATCTCGGAACCAAATCTCATCCGTTGCCCTCGACCACCGAGGGAAAGGGTGCATGAGGATGCCGTGTGCCGGAGAACAGGCTCGTCGATGCGACGAGGCATGAAGAGATGGTGAGCCCCGTGGATGGTAAAAAGGGAATCCTCGCAATGGAAGGGCTGGTCGCCGGCTACAACCGGCAGGAGATCATCCACGACGCCACAGCTTCGTTCAGTGAGGGATCAGCGACCGCGATCATCGGTCCGAACGGCGCTGGCAAGTCGACGCTCTTCAAGGCAGTCTTCGGTATCGCAAAATGCTTCAGCGGTCGCCTCAAGGTCGATGACGCGGAGATCAAAGTCGGCGATGTCGCTGCGTTCTACCGGCTCGGTATCGCTTATGTGCCACAGGTCCGGAATGTATTCCCATCGCTGACGGTGCGGGAGAACCTACTGCTCGGCACCCGCCGACGCAGTGAGGCCAGCCGCATCGAACACGTCGTTGAGCTGTTCCCTGACCTCGGTAAGGCGATGCGTACTCACGGAGGGGACCTGTCAGGCGGCCAGCGCAATATGTTGGCCGTCGGGCGGGCGCTGATGGCTGATCCAAAGTATCTGTTGATCGACGAGGTGAGCGGCGGCCTGTCCCCGTTGGCCGCTGAACTCCTCTGGGCGAAATTGGGCACGCTCAAGGATCAAGGCCTGACAATTGTGGCGGTCGAGCAGAACGTCCACATGGCGCTCGAGTTCTGTGAACGCGTGTACCTCATGATCAGCGGGCGGATGCGTCCGGCTGAATCCTCCGCCGAGCTCGTGGAACGCGTGGACCTGGGCACCGTGTTCCTTGAAGGCGAGTCGGAGTCGAATCTGCAGCTCACTCAAAGGCCGGTAGGTCAGAGCAGCTGATTCCGTTCGGGTTGAGTTGTCAAACACACACTTAAGAAGAAGGGGGAAGCTATGCGCAGAATGACGAGAAGGAGTACTTGCCACGACAGGGGTGGGAGCCCCAACCGGGGGGCTCAAAGGCGGATGCGACTCGCTCGGCTTCTAGCCCCGTCGTTGGCGCTCGGCATGGCGGCCACGCTGGTAGGCACGGGCGCAATCAGCTCAGCCAGCACGAAGGCAAAGTCGACGGGGGTCGTCAAGGTCGGAATTCTGGCCTCGTTCTCGGGCACGGTGCCCTACGGAATCGACTGGCTTCAGGGTGCACAGGTTGCCAAGGCCTACATTGAGGCGAACGGCGGCATCATGGGTGAGAAGATCAGTCTCATCCCGGAAGACGAAGCGGCGGACCCTGTCGACGCTGTCACCGTCGGACGCAAGATGCTGGCGCTCGACCACCCGAACCTTGTGCTCGGTCTCGCGGTCCTCGACTGGCGTGACGTGATGCCGATTCTCGAGTCAGCGCACATGGTCACGTTCACCCAGATCGCGGATCCGTTCCTGGACACGCATTACCTTCCGTACAGCTTCGCCGCTGACGCGTCGGACGCGCTCGAGGGCACGGCGATGGTCAGGTACTGCCAAATCAAGGGCTACAAGAGGGTGGCTCTCGTCTTCGACGAGGAGTCGAACGCCCAGACCCTGCTTCCGGCCATCAAGGCGGCGGCGAAGGTTGCCCACATCTCGATCGTCGCGGACCCGACGCTTCCAGTCGGCGTGCCGTCGTACGAGGCCGAGGTCCAGCAGATCGCCAATGCCAAGCCGCAGGCGCTGCTGACCCAGGTTGCCCCGAACACCGCCGGGACGTTCTTCCCGGAGCTGGCGAACACCGGGTTCAAGTCGGTCCCACTGGTCGGCAGCGACTCGACGCTCGAGCCGCAGTTCGTGACGGCTGCGGTCAGCCTTGGCCTTGAGAAGAACCTCGTTTCGGTGGAGGCGTACTCGTCCATCGCCTCGACTGGTGGCCACATCTTTATCTCCGGCTTCAAGAAGTTGTTCCACACGACCAACTACAACGTCCGTTCGACCTACGCCTATGACGGTCTTACGGTGGCGGCGTTGGCGATGACCATGGCGCACTCGACCAACCCGGCGGTGTACGTCAAGGACATTCTGAAGGTGACCACGCCCGGACCGGGCGTCACCGACGTCTACAGCTACAAGCAGGGTGTTCAGCTGCTGAAGCAAGGCAAGCGCATCAAGTACGTCGGCGTAGGTAGCAACATGACGTACAACCACTTCCACAGGGTGTCAGGTGCATATGAGGTGGCGAAGCTCGTGAACAACGTGCCCGCCCAGTTGCTGATCATTCCTGCGGACTCGGTGTCGAAGCTTCTGAAGTAGGTGCTCCTGTGGCGGTGTTCCCGCGGATCTCAGGATCCGCGGGAACACCGCTGCGGAGGGCGAAGGTGGCAGTCCAACTGGCCGAGTTCGGGTCACCAGGTCGGAGGATACGTGACGGGTCGGGTGCAATTTCTAGGCGAAGGTCTCGATGCAGACGGAACACTCTCTCAGCGGTTGTTGGAGATGGGCTGTGAAGTAGGCGAATTCGATCCGGAACGGGCACTCGGCGAACAGATCGGTGACGCGGACGTGGTCCTACTCCGAGATGGACCCCTCGGAGAGGCGGAGTTTTCCTCAGCACGACGTCTGAAGTTGGTGCAGCGAACCGGTGTTCACGTCTATGGCGTGGACATGGCCGCCGCGGCCGCCCACGGGGTTGCCGTCAGCTACGTCCCTAGCCAGTTCAATCCTGGTCAGGCTGTCGCTGAGCACACGCTGTATCTGCTGCTCGCCCTCGCAAAAAGGGCAAGGGTGTGCCAACGGTCAGTCGAAAAGCAGTTGGTCGGTGAACCAACCACGATGCTCCTCGCCGGAAAGACGCTTGGTTTGGTCGGCATGGGTCGAATCGGACGGGAGATGATCGGTCTTGCCAAGGCGATCGGCATGGACGTGGTCGGAATCCGGCAGACAACCTACCCGGGGTTGGCAGATGCGCTTCACGTGCGCTGGCTGGGCGGCCTCGGTGACCTCCACGAATTGTTGGCGGTCTCGGACGTCGTCTCTCTTCATATCCCGGCATCGGCCGCAAATGCGGGGCTGATTGGGGCTGCAGAGATTGCCAAAATGAGGCAGGGAGCGCTGCTGCTCAACACGGCACGCGCTGCCCTCATCGACTACCCGGCAGTTGTCGAAGGGGTCAGCTCGGGGTGGCTTGGCGCACTGGGAATGGATGTGTGGTGGAGCGAGCCTGCGGATCCCGCGGATCCGCTCCTCCAGTTCGAGAACGTGATCCTGACTCCTCATGTGGGCGGCGCAGCCGAGGGCGCGCGGCGCGGAGTGGTCGAGGTGGTTGCGGAGAACGTGAGGCGCGCAATGAGTGGAGAGCCAGTGAGGTTCTTGGCTCACGCTTGACGGGATGCTCCGTACCGGATCTGCGGCGTACCTGCGTTCAGGCGGCTCGACTTGCAAGGACCAGCCGTTTCGCGAAGCAAGTTTGGGTACCGAGTGTCTCACCAACCTTATCGGTGAGCTCAGGGTGCGGGAGGTGCAGGTGGAGGACGGTTCGTGCTGCCACAGTAGCCGGGACCCGCATCCGGGTGGTCGCTGGGGGAATGCAGTGGATTTGCGACACGCGTCGGCAAGCGGGTGAACCTTCCTCTTCTTCCTACCATCGGAGCACTGGTCGTAGCGTCTCTTGGTGCCGTGATTCAAGGATCAATAGGCATGGGGGGCAATCTTGTTGCTGCTCCGTTGCTGCTGATCATCGACCCGCATTTCGTGCCGGTGCCCCTGCTGACCGCATCGGTCGCGAGATCGTCACTGGTGGCGTGGCGGGATCACGATGCTACCGACTGGCGAGGCGTGCTTCATCTATCAAGTGGGCGAGTGCCTGGAACGATCGCGGCAGCGCTGCTTATCGGCCTGGTCCCGGGGCGTCAGTTCGCGATCGTCTTCGAGATCCTCATTCTTGGCGCGGTCGCACTGAGTGTGCGCGCTCCTGTCACGCGACGTTCGCCCCTGATCCTGAGCGTGACGGGCCTTGTCACAGGGTTCATGGCCACGTTGACCTCGGTTGGCGGTGGCCTCACTGGACTTGTGTACAGAGATTCCGATGCACCCACCCTGCGGGGAACGGTCGCCGCAGCCGGCACGATCGGCGGAGGGATGTCGCTTCTGGCGCTCGCCGCCGTGGGACGACTGTCGGACAGCGCGCTCGTCCTCGGCGCGCTCCTCATGCCGAGCATCTTTGGAGTGCCTGCCTCGTCTGCGATCGTTCGCAAGATCGGCGTGCGGACGCTTCGTCCGTTGGTACTCGCCGTTGTCGCGGCGACGGCAGTCAGTGGCCTGGTGCGCGCGCTGGTGTCATAGCTGGGCGCTGAGGACCCTTGCTCAGAGATCGGGTAGTGAGAAGTCATGTGAATGCGAGAGACCGGACTACGGGAGATGATGAAGCTTCGTATCGCTGGTGGCGACTATGGCAAGACGCGGGCGGTTGCAGATCAGACCGTGAAGATCGACGGGGTCGAGATTGAATACTTACATATGCGGCCGACCGAGTCGATCTTTAGAATGGCGACACAAGAGGAGTTCGACGTTGCGGAATATTCTCTATCCCAGCTGATAATTGAGTCGTCGCGTGACCTCGATCGTTTCGTCGCTCTTCCGGTGTTTCCGAGTAGAACATTCCGCCATCGGGACATCTATTTGGCTGCGGGTAGCGATGTGACCGAGCCAGCGCAATTGCGTGGACGGAGGGTTGCTGTTCAGCGATATCATGTGACCGCTTCGGTCTGGACGCGCGGGATCCTGTCTGATTATTACGGCTTGTCACCAAGTGACATATTGTGGTGCAAGGCAGACATCGTGCGACGCGGTCAGCCAGCTGTCCGCTTGCAACTTGATCTACCGTACGACGTCAGGATCGAGCGAATTCACGATGCGTCGATCGACGAGCTCCTTCGCTCGGGTCGGGTTGACGCGGCGATCCTGCCGGAGGCGCCTCCGGCCTACGCGGACTGCGACTCAGGGGTCGAGCGGCTGTTTCGAGACGCCGCAAAGGTGGAGAGGATGTATTTCGATGACTCGGGCGTATTCCCGATCATCCATCTCATGGTCATGAAGCGCTCGCTGAGCGAAGCCAATCCCGGACTGCTCGAGGCGCTGTATGAGGGGTTTGAGACGGCGCGAGTTCGCTGGCGCGACCACCTTGAGGCGCACGGGATGCAGGAGGTGTGGAGTCCCTTCACGATTGACGAGTTTCCTCGAGGCATTGCCACTCAGTTCGACCGATTTTGGTCGTACGGCGTAGCACCGAACGCCGCAACGCTTGAAGCAGTGGTGCGATATGCGTGGGAGCAGGAGCTGGTGCGTCGGAGGGTCAGCGTTGCGGAGCTCTTCCCAGCGTGGATTCGTGATGCTCGGGAATCTCTGGGTGAAGGAGATGACAGGAGGGATCCGGGCGTCGATGCAGCGAGGTATGTGTCAATTGATGACTGAGAACGCATACCTTGTCGGTCGATGACACACAGCTGCCGGTGGTGCTTCTAGTGGCGTCGGTGCCGAAGGGACGGAGGTGTGAAGGAGAGTCGCCCACAGGCTGACCGCTCGTGGTCCCGACGGTAATGCTGCAGCGGTCAGGATTGGTGGCTGGCCGCGCGCCGCGGAGCCTTCTGCTCGAGTCCCACGAATGGAAGGTCGTTATGCTGTCGGCGAAGGCAGGGTCTCGACGCCCCATATGCTCCGTGATCGAGATCATGAAGGCGGCGCCTCGCAGTCGAAGCGCCAGAACTCCTTGGCGGGGCCATTGCGCGCATCTGGATACCGCGGTAACGTCGAGGCGTTACACCGGTCAGACATTGGAATCCGGAGGCGATGTGAACGCTACGGAAGCCGGCACCGCAACCCGAGTGGCCGGAACGATTGCGATGGAGCCGAGTCAGGCAGATTGGCCCCATCAGATCTACGCGTCATTGCGCGCTAAGGGAGTCTCACACTTCTGTTACGTGCCGGACGCCGGACACCGCGTGTTGATTGAACTTGCCCAAGCGGATCCCGAAGTAGATGCCATACCTCTCACCTGCGAAGAAGAAGGCATTGGCATCCTCGCCGGAGTCGACTTGGGCGGCGGGAAAGCCGTCCTGTTAATGCAGAGCAGCGGTGTGGGAAACTGCATCAACATGTTGTCGCTCATCAAACACGGCCACTTTCCATTGCTAACCCTGGTAACGATGCGGGGCGATTTCGGCGAACAGAATCCCTGGCAGTATGCGATGGGTCAGGCCGTTGAACCGGTGCTGCACGCGATGGGGGTGATCACCCTCCGCGCAAACCATAAGGAAGAGGTCATTCCTATGCTCGATGCCAGCTTCAACATGGTCCACTCGGGGCGGCAGGCCGTGGCGTTGCTACTCACACAACGCCTCATAGGCGCCAAGAAGTTCTAGACGCGACAGCACCTACCGCCCAATGGAGCGGAGCACTACGAGCCGAGTGAAGGAGACTACCTAATGCTCGATCGTTCGGAAATACTGCCTCTCGTGATCGAACGGCCAGACGACTACCTGATCATCGCCGGCCTTGGGAACGCGGCAACCGACGTTGCTCGTCTGACAAAAGACGCTGCCAGCGTATACCCACTAGGAGGTGCAATGGGTGCGGCCGTCCCGATGGGACTCGGCCTCGCTCTCGCGCAGCCCGACCGGCACGTTCTGGTGGTCACCGGGGACGGAGAGCTGCTGATGAACCTCGGTGTGCTGGCTACCGCCGCCGTTCAGGACCCGGGGAACCTTTCCATCATCTGCCTCGACAACGAGCACAATTGCCTTACGGGGCAGCAGCGCAGCCACACCGGTTACTGCACCGATATCGAAAAGGTGGCGGTGGGGGCCGGCATCAGGAATACCCTTACCGTTGAGAGCCACGCTACGGCTAGTGCGGCAGCAAAACTCATCCAGATGGATGATCACGTCTCCTTGGTCGTGATCAAAGTGCTCGTCGGTGATTCACCTCATTATCCGCACAGTCTTGATGCGGCGGTGTGCCGTCAACGGTTCAGATCAGATCTTCTAGGCGTTGCTCGCTGACGTTCACTTCGGACTTGGGCGGTAGACGAGCCCAGCCATAGGGTTCAGGGACTTCATGGCGCCGACATATCTGCTCACGGCAACAAGATCCTTGATCTGAGAATGATTGAACGTTGATCTCGCCGGGGAGCAAGGGCTGGCATGGATTTCGAACTGACCGCTGAGCAAAGAGTCGTATCGGACTTCGTTAGCAG
>Ga0307373_10011663_pt1 | contig 12686 bp, 5 predicted proteins | sample OX2MG_FD_202534 | JGI IMG/M metagenome (GOLD analysis project Ga0307373, IMG submission 202534) | Soil microbial communities from Risofladan, Vaasa, Finland - OX-2 | ecosystem: Environmental > Terrestrial > Soil > Coastal area > Acid sulfate soil | place: Finland: Risofladan, Vaasa | collected...
CTGCGCGACTCCAACGGCGCGCGCGGCCACGTTGATGCGCCCGACTTCCAGGCCGCTCATGGCATGCTTAAAACCTTCTCCCTCGACGCCGCCCAGCAGGTGGGAGGCCGGCACGCGCGCGTTTTCGAAGAGCAGTTCCGCCGTCTCGACGCCCTTGTAGCCAAGCTTCTCGAAGGTGCGGCTGACGCTCAAACCCGGTGTGCCTTTCTCGACGAGAAAGACGCTCATGCCGCGGTAAGGAGGGCGCGCTTCTGTATCGGTGCGCGCCAGCACCGCGAAAATGCTGCCGCGCGCGCCATTCGTCACCCACAGTTTGGAGCCGTTGAGCAGGTAGTCGCTGCCAGCGCGGGTGGCTGTCATTGTGATAGCCTGCACGTCGCTCCCGGCGTTGGCCTCCGAAAGACAGAGGCCGCCGCGCTTCTCGCCTGCGGCCATGATGGGGAGAAAGTGGCGGCGTTGTTCCTCTGTGCCATAGGTGGCGATCATGTAGGCAACCAGCACGTGTGTATTGACGATGCCCGCCAGGCTCATCCAGCCGCGCGCGAGCTGCTCGATGATCTGCGCATAGGTGAGAGAGTCGAAACCGAGGCCGCCGTAGGCTTCAGGGATGGTCGCGCTGAATACACCCAGCGTTTTCAGTTTTTCGATCAGCTCCACGGGATAGATATCATCGTGTTCGAGTTCATGCGCCACCGGAATGACTTCGCGATCAACGAAACGCCTGACCTCATCGACGATGGCCTGCCTGTCAGCATCGAGGCTGCTATCCATGCACATTTTCTCCTTCACTCGGGCTGCTTTCTACGCAAACGGCGATCAGCGTGCTGCAAGAGGAATGCTTTGAAGGCCAGCGTGGTAGGTGAAAGATACTTGTCTTTCAAATGCACCAGCCGCCATTGGCGCACGATGGGGAAGCCCTCGACATCCAGGATAACTAGCCGGTTGGTTTCCAACTCCATGTCGAGCGCGACACGCGAGATGAGCGCGATGCCCAGTCCGGCCGCCACTCCATGCTTAATGGCGCTGTTATTGCCCACCTGCATGCTGATCTGCAAAGGCACCCCTGCTTCTTTTAAGGTCATCTCCAAGGAGTAACGCGTGCCGGAACCAGGCTCGCGCAGCAGAAAATGTTCGCGTCCCAGTTCCTTGATCGATATATCAGTGCGTCCCGCGAGGCGATGAGCGGGCGGGGCAATGAGTACTAACGGGTTATAGGCGAACGGCTCAATTTCGACGGGCGCGTCATCTGGCACTGCCCCCATCACCACCATATCAACGCGGTTAGTCAGCAGCGCGTCAATCAGGGTGGCGCGATTGAGCACCTCCAATGAGATTTCAACGGCGGGAAAACTCTGGCGGAACATGCCAAGCAGCGCGGGAATGACATACGAGCCTACCGTCGTATCGGCTCCAAAACTCAGGCGTCCATAGTGCGGACTGCGCAGCGCCTCCATAATCTCCATGGTCTCATCGATAAGCGAGAAAATTTTCTGGCAGTAGATGTACAGTTCGTCGCCTGCCTGCGTAAGATGCGTCTTGCGGCCAATCTGTTCAAACAATTTGACGCCTAACCTGTGTTCGAGATGACGAATCTGCGCCGAAACTGCTGGCTGGCTAAAGTGTAATTCCTCTGCCGCGCGGACATAACTACAATGTTTGGCAACAATCTGAAACGTGTAAAGCTGGTGCAAATTGAGCGTGTCCATAAGTCCGATACCCCCGCAAGTATAAGCTAACTCTTATATATAGTACTATATTGGCGGTTTCTGTCAACTTCTTTGCTATTTGCACATGGTTTGATATAGTAAGGAACTGAGAAATACGGCACAGAAAGATGCAAGGCGAATGGCCAAAAAGCAAAAATCGAACAGTGGGAAGCAACAAAACACAAATAGCGGGAACAAGAATCGCTCCTCAAACAGTAAAGTGCAGCCCAAACAGGCCAGAACCCAGGCTCATCATGGCGCGAGCAACGCATCACCAATAAATACACAGCAGCAGAAGCCGCAAAAACCTGCTAGTGCGCCCCCTTCCACGCGCGCTAACGCTGCTCGAAACACAACCCCTGTCAAGCAAACGCCCTCCGGGAAGCCTGCTTCCCCTGCCAGGCAGCAGGCAGCAAAGCCAGTCAAAGAACTGCATGAGCCTGTAGAACTGGCGGTAGAGGCTAAAGAACTGCAAGAGGTAGTAGATGCGCAGGAGACCCTAACGGCGGCTGAACTCCCTCTCCCTGTTGCTGCTGTCGGTATTCCAGAAGCTGAAGGCTCAATAGCCGGTATATCGATATATGCGGATGTTAAAGAGGTTGAACCGGAAGTCTCGCCTTTCGAGCCTGATCTTGACCCCACGCCTGTCAAACCCAGAGACACGCGCAATCGCTCTTTGCTCTCCCTGGAGGCCGAACTGGACGCCTTGCTCTCTGAGCTGAAGGCAGAAACTGAGCAGTCCGAGTTTGAAGAAACGCTGAAACGACCCGCCATACGCCTGCCGCGCGAGACGGATGCTCAGACGGTCAGCGCCGCGCAATCTGCCGTTGACCGCGAAATTGAGCCTGGAGCGGAGGCTTCTCCGTCCGAGCCTGTGCTGGACCCCACTCTTCAACCTCTTGATACCCTCCCTTTGCCGGGCACACCGGCGCAAGAGTTCTATGGTATGCCAACATTGATCGAGCCTGTCCCGCTAACATATGTGAGTGAGATCAGTATCGAACGCGTAGAGCCGGTTATCCCCGAAACGCCATTGCCGCCTGCCAGCGAGCTTACGGACATCCCCGAAACGCCATTGCCGCCTGCCAGCGAAGAGGATGTTTTGACAGAAATTGCCCTCCTGCTGGGAGAAGAGCAGCCGGTTGATAATGCGGAAGCGAACGAAGCAGGCGCGGTAGCGGTCATTACTGAAACCGCGACCAGGCAAGTAACTCCCTGGCAATGGCCTGAGCTTGAGACGCTGCAACCCGCTAGCGAGGTGAAGCAAAAAAGGCCGCTCATTGCTGGGCGAGCGTGGCTGCGACCGCTTCTACAACGCCGCGCGGTCAAACGCGCGACGATGCTGCTCTCTTTATTTCTTTTGCTCACCAGTTCATTATTATTATGGCAAAACGTGAACGCAACGCAGCTCTACCTTTATCACATCGATCCCGGCAGCGGACAGACGCTGGCGCAGCAAGACCTGGGGGTCTACCAGGACATCACTTCTCTGAGCGCGCCCACACTGGATTCATCATCCCTGCTGCTGGGCATCTCGACTATGCAATCAGCGCAACAACAGGTACTTTCGCTGTCGGGCGCTGGCACTGCCTGGAACGTCACCCGCCGCTTTGCCGCGCCGCCCGGTCGCTTTACCTTGAGCGCCGCGCCAGGTTCTCTACTGGCGCTCGAGAGTAGCGGCGGCTTGCAGGTTGTGACCGGCGCTGGCCGCGTACTCTGGCAAGCGCCGGCAGATGCGCCAGCCCTGGGAGCGCATGCCTTCGCTCCTGCCATTGATAACACGACAGTCTACACCGTCAAATCAGCGCGCCAGGGCATGGTTGCCGCCTATGATCTGCACAGCGGCGTGCTGCGCTGGACGCAACAACTCGACGATACGCTGAACTACGCTCCGCCCCTGTTACTGGCCGGGGACACGCTCTACGTGGCCGGGGACCATACGATATTCGCGCTCAACCGCGTCAGCGGCATCCTCCTCTGGGCAGCTGCCGCGCCGGCGCGCACCCTGCTTTTCGAGCAGGGAAGCCAGCCCACGCTTATCGCTGCCGGCGCAAGCGGTCTGCGAGCTTTCGACGCGCAGAGCGGTGCTCTTGCCTGGTCGCTTACCGGTCAACCCCACCTTGCCAGCACGAACAGCGACACGCTGACAGCAGCACAGTTCTACCAGGCGGGTATTGCAAGCACTAATAACATGCTGTACGCCACGGGCATCGTCTGGGATGTACAGCAGGCCCGGCAGCAGTTGTGGCTTTTCGCCGTTGATGTCTCCAGCGGCAAAGTGCGCTGGACCGAACGTATCGGTGCGGGTTTCAGCAGCGCCGACGCGGGACGTGTATTCGCGCCGTTCGTTGACGCGTCCCAGGGGTTGGTACTGCTGGAGCAGGCGCAGGCTGACGGCAGCCATACGTTGAGCGCGTTCAACACAGCAGACGGTTCGCTGCGTTGGAGCACGCGCTTCGCGGCAGTCTCGGCGTCCGCGCCCGCTCTCATACAGGTAGCCAGCAACACCCTCAGCATTTTCAGCGCGCAGACCGATGCCGCGACAGCCCTGCGCAGCATGTCCTGGACGCGCCTTCTGCTGTGCATACTGGCGTTCGTCAGCCTGCTCGCGCTCGTACTGCTGTGGATACTACCCGTCAAGGTGTGGCGTAAGCGCGTAGCAAGCTACCGGCTGCGCTCGCTGGCTCGCTCCCTGCGCGCACCGGCCAGGGGCATTGTCAGTCTGTGGCGCTTCTCGCGCCTCCTCTTCGCGTTAACCTTTGTCGCTGCCTCCATCTGCGCCGCAATCCTGGCGTATACGCAGCTAAGCAGGCAACAACCGTATGTGAAACAGGTCGAGGCCAGCAGTGGCAAAGCGTTGTGGCAGCGCTCGCTGCCCTACCCGGCAACGTTGGCCGGGGCAGATACGCAAGGTGGACTGCTTGTTACAGGCGCGGGAGACCAAACCTACCAGCTTTCTGCCCTGACCAGCGCGAGCGCGCCGCGCTGGTCTATCCCCTCCGGCGAGGCCACCTTCTCATTTCCCGGGGTGGCAACGCGGCCAGGAACCGTGCTGGCCGCATTGAACGGACCCGCCTCGCTTGCCTACCGCTACGCGCCGGACGATCCCGCCTACCAGAATCCGCTGGCCCATTACTTCGCACTCGATTTGCTGGATAGCAACACGGGTCTGGTGCTCTGGCAGAGCGATGTAGTCAACGCCGGAGCATCGCAGGATGCCGTTGTGCTTGGGGCAGATACGCAGTTCATCTATGTCGCCAGCCGCTCGCTGCAGGGCAACTCGGTCGCGCAGCTTTCAGCAATCGATAAGGCAAGTGGCTCAATCGCCTGGCGCGTATTTGGGCCGCGCGAGCAGGGCGTGCCTGATTATGGGGCGCTACTCACGCATGGACGTTTTGTCTACTGGCAGGTAAACGACGTAGTGTACGCGCTCGATACGCAGTCTGGGCAAATTCAATGGCGCACCCCCGTCGGGGAGGGGATAGCAGCTATTGTCGCGCCGGAAGAGGCACAGATGGCGATTGGCAATGGGGTGCTGCTCCTACGACGCAGTGACATGTACCACGCGCTCGATCTGCTGAACGGTGCGGAACGCTGGACACTGTCGGGTCTCGGCACAGACAATGCCGGCGCACCTGGAGGCATCGTTGCCACAGGCAGTGAGTTCGTCCTGTATGGTGGAGGCGTTATCGAAGCCTATAACGCCGCTACGCAAAGCGTCCTCTGGAAACATGATAATCTGGGGGGAGTCTCCAATGTGACCATCTCGCAAGATGGCTCCCTGGTCTATGCCGTCATCTTCAATACGCTCGATGGCGCGATCGGCGAACAATCCCTGGTCGCCTTCGACGTGAAAATAAACCTGATCCATTGGACCTTCCAGCCCTACACAACGGCCCAGCTTATCTACACAGGATCGAACGCGATATATGGCGCGCAGGGCATGCACGGCATGCTTTTCGTGACCACCTGCCAGCCGGGCAGTTCAGGCAACTGCAATCACCAGAACCTGTACGCTCTTGATGGGAACACAGGTTCCGTTCGTTGGACGCTGCAAGCAAGGCAATTTTCCAACGCGCAATTGAGCCAGGATGGGGAAACGCTCACCTTTCAAACCTACAGCAGCGCCTGGGAAAATTTGAAAGCAATGTTGTAGCACAATCTGTCCGGCGGACAACGCGGATTCTGCTGTACCTTTGCCGCAAGGTTAATATTGTGCAAGGCCCTGAGCGGCTATTGTCGCCTGGCTGCATTGTTCAAAGGCAGCAGGTGAATTTTCCTCGGCATATATTTTCGCACGCGCGGTTTCACCGCCGGGGGCAGGGGTGTTGGGCCGGGGCTGACAGGCGGCAGGCTCCAGCGCGGCGCGTCGAAGAGGGCGTAGGCCAGCAATTGTATCCTGTGATAGCGCGTTTTTCGCTGCATCTACATCCCGCCTCCGCCCCACTACGCCGCACATCTTTAACCGACCCGCTAATGAGTATACCTTATTTTCAACAATTTGGGGAGTAGCAAATTGTCGGGGCCGCCGGGTACGTACAGGGTTTTCACCGGTAGGTTTTTTCTCTTGCAAACGATCCACAGGGTGGCCACGGCCATCATTAACAGCGCGCCGGGGCTTCCATAGCGTCAGGCCACGATGGAAATGAACGGGCCGTATGCCGGGCCTTGATCAATGTTGGAAACCGGTATGGTGTAATCATGTAGGAGTTTGCCGGCGAGTGAATAGGCATACAGGTGTGTACCAACATTAAGATAAATGACATCGTTGGCAACTTGCAAAAAATCGGCGGCATAGTCTGGATACCTTATATGCACAAACCAGGCGCGGGTCTTTGTTGTTGTATTGAAAGCGACCAGGTTATAATCAACACTACTCCCGGCGTTCATCATGCCAAAGACTATCAGGTTCTGTATAAGATGCAGGGGATAGCGGGAGTAGATAAAAGAAGTGCCCGGGGTTTGCTCGTAACGAGCGAGGAACGCGCCGTTGCTGCCATTATACGTGTCGAGATAGGCAGTCCCTTTACGCGCAACAGCCGGTGTTGTATCTGCTGGTGGAGGGACCGATACGTCCACATATACGACGCCAGCAACCACCGTCAGGCTGTAGATCATAGCTCTAACATCTTGTTGTAAAGAGGCTGGAACCTGGCTCTGAAATTCCTCTCCGCTTGCGGCGTTGATGCCGAAAAGCAAGCTATACGTGTAATTGCTGCGGCCACCAACGAAGTAAAGCATATTTCCGCTCACGACCGGTGACGAGAAAACAAGACCATTCGGGAACTGTTTTTGCCAGAGCAGCGTTCCCGAAGAAGCCTGGAGGATAAGCACCTGCGAGTCAAAGACGACATATAAAGTTCAGCAGAGCAATCACGTGACGTTGATAGAATTCAGCGAACGCGCGCTCATCTGAAATTGGCAGCCCTGTTCTGTGTTGCATGTTGCGTCCCTACGTTAGAAATATATGCCGGGTTTTGAGGCCTCACTCTGTATATCGATGGGCAGGCAAAAATCTTCACATGCTCCTCCATTCCATCCATTCTGGTACTATGTGGGAATACGACACCCGGGGCGAGCGGGGAGGGGGGAAAAGGCAGCGTGCCGCCACGCGGCATTACATGCTTTCCAGGAGTTCAGTGTACTCAACCACAGCACTGCGCTCGTGGTTCCGCCGCTTTTACACACGATGATAGGGGCGACTCTTGCGATCGCGCTCACATGCGCAGCGCCTCGCTGGGTGTCACGCGCCCGGCCTGCCACGCGGGCAACAGGGCGGCCAGCAGCGAAGCCACTAGCGCGATTACCACGATCAAGCCTAGTTCGCTCCAGGGGATGGTGAAGACCAGGCCAGTATGAAACTGCTCGAAGAAGTTCACGGCAAAGATGTTTTTGGACAGAATCAGGCCCAGTATCACCCCCAATAAGCTGCCAGCGCAGCCTACGAAGAAGGATTCGCTGAGGAAAGCTCCTTGAATCAGGCGGCGGCGGCAGCCAAGCGCGCGCAGCATGCCAATTTGCTGGCGGCGTTCGATAACCGCGCGCGTACCCGTTATCGCCAGCGCCGCGATGCCCAGCAACAGCGTCAGTCCTACCACGCCCAGCAGTACATTGCTGAGCAGGATACGCGGCCCGCGTACCGACCAGATCGCATCTTCCAGCACGGTTGTTTCCACCCCGTTATCCAGGAATGCCGAGCCGATTGCCAGGGACAGCGCGCGCTTATCCTGGCCGGGCGCAACCTTGAAATAATAGGTCTCCACTTCTGGTTGGGTGGGATCGATGGTGTACTGATAGGCTGCCTGCGAGATGTACAGGCCGAAATGCGCGCTGTCGCTGTTATCCACGACACCGATAATGGTCAGCTTTGTAGCGTTTGGTGTTTGATCCGTGACGCCAGTGATGAATGACGGTCCTGCCACCACCCAGACCGGTGTGGGTGAGAAAGTCGTCTCACCCTGGTAGATGCCGCTCGTCGTATAGGTGAAGTACGGAGGGAAGCCGGGCGGAGTATTTGGTACGCCCGCGTTGTTAGCGGACGGAGAATTCGGGTCATACACGGGTGGTAAGCTGTTGGGCGCGTAAGGGAGCGCGGTCTGGTCGATCAGCGCGTAGTTAGAGTGTGTCTGCAACGCCTGCCATATCGCGTTGTCGCTATTGAAGCCCTGCGCGCGCGCCGTCAGGTGCAGCCCATATCCCTGCAAAAAGCCGCCGCTTACCACCTTTGCCGGATAGAGACGCCATGCCGGAGATTGCGCGCTGGGCTGGATTACACCAACCGCTGTTGTGACCTGCGTGCCAATCTCCGAAAAGTCGTTGGGGTTGATGCCGTGACTTATCAGCGCCGCGCGTATATCAGGAATGCCTTTGAAGTAGGCCACCGCTTGAATATCGTAGCCGCCCGTCTGGTAGCTGATGTTGGTATAGTTATTCAGCATCGCGTTGGTAATCACCGCCATCACCGTCATCGCGAATATGACCAGGCTGAACATCACGACGCTCAGGCCGGTGCGGAAGCGGTGATGCAGGGGGTAGGCCGAAGCCAACCGCGCCATGAACTGCAAACCCGGCAGCCGCTCGAACAGTGCGATGAGCGGCTTGAGCAGCAAATCCGCGTTAGCCACCAGCGCCCATACCGCTCCCAGCACCATCATCGAACCCGCCACGAAGAAGACCTCGACTCCGCCCTGGAAGCGCGGCAGACCCAGTCTCGCCAGCGCGTCGAAAGGCAGTGCCCAGTAGGCCATAATGCTCAATCCAACTACCGCCGCGAAAATGCGCTGTGTGGCTCGTTTCCAGCGTCGTTTTCCCGCTTTGAGCAGCAGCCAATCCACAGCCGCTTTTAAGAGCAAACCCACCCCGATGGCAATCGATGAGAGGCCCACCGAGAAAGGCACAATCTGCGTATTCGCCAGACCGGTGCGTAGAAGCATAAACCCGGCAATCAGGGGTAGGATGCCGAGCCGCGAGAGAGTTGTGATGAATCCTATCATGGTTTCAGGCAACTGCTCAAAGAGGATACGCCGCAGCCTGCGCGCCCAGAAAACCTGGCGCAGAATAGCAAACGCCTGCGCGCATAACTCCATTAAGGACAGGGTGGGTCGTTCAGTCTCAGGCAAATTGCGCAGGGCATCCACCACCGTCATGCGACTGACCAGCCAGGCCGATATCCCGACCGAAAAGAAGGTGAAGATGACGCCCAGGCAATAGGCGATCAGCAGGCTGCGCGACTGCAAAACGATCTTGAGCGGGAAGTTGAAACGCGCCAGGATAGGTCCCAGAAACACCGACAGCAAAATGCCCGCGCCCGCGCCAACCAGCAGCCCGATGAACGATGAGATCAGGTCGTACACTGTCCCCTCGAAGAGGTACATGAGCACCAGGTGGCGTCTTTGCACGCCAATAGCCCGCGCCATGCCCATTTCAGCGCGGCGCTCAGCCGCCAGCAGGACGAAAATCAGGAAGATCAGCAGCAGCCCGATGGCCAGCGCGAAGAGCGCGAACAGGTCGAAGATGCGCGTGAAGATATCATTCTCGTACTGCGATAATTGCACACCCTGCTCTTTGACCTCGTTGATTTGTAAGTTGGACGTGAAATGAAACGGTCCCCCTCGCAACGCCCGGCTCAGTTCGTTTTTGACCTTCTCAGAAACATCGGTGTCGTTCACGTCGTTGTTGTTGTGCAAGGAGATAAATACTTCTGAAATAGCGTCGTGATATCCCTCGATGTTGAGAAACGTCTTATACTGGCTCAGGATGTAGGGCGTCGACCCGACCAGCCCGCTATCAGTGACAATAGCGCGTACAGACAGCGCGTAACGCTTCCCCGGCCAGCGCGAAGAATAGACATACAGCAAGTCACCCGCGTGGGCGTTGAGCAGTTGGGCTGCAGTGTGATTGAGATACACCTGATTCGACGTAAGCTGAGCAATCGTATGGGGCTTTTTGGTGCTATCATCCTGCATGCCCCCGAAGCCCTGTTCGCTGCCCGGAATGATAGCCAGCGCCGTAACATTCGATCTCACCTGGCGCGAGGTCTCATCAGCCAGCAGCAGGCTATTTTCGACAAGCGCGGCTCCCACGGCGGCGATATTAGGATCAGACTTCTTCACGTCGAGCGTTCGTTTGTACACGTAATCGTCAAACGTCTTCAGCGGACCGCCCCCGCCGGTAATAGTTATATCCACGCTGCCCAGGTTGTAGATTGCTACACTCTGCGCTGCCGCTGCGATCACGTCTCCTGTCGTCAGTACGCCGGTGAGCAACGTGGTAGAAAGCATGAGCGCGAAGACAATCAACAGCATTTGAGCGCGCCGCCGTCCGATGTTGCGCACGCCAATCTTGAAGAAAATAGCGTTAGTGATGGCTAGCAACAATGTCCCACCGATGATAACGGCTGTAGTTATCACCAGGATAGTTGTCATTGTGTCAATCGGAATACCGAAAAGTTGTGTCATGATCCCAACGCCTTGTAGAATAACTTTGCCAGTTGTCTATAGCCGAGATCGTTCGGGTGCAACCCGTCATGACTGATATATTCGGGATGCTGTTGCAGATTGTAATTCTGCTGCGTAAGATCAACCAGGATGGCCTGATAGCGGCGCGTATAACTGTCTATAGCCGCGTTATAGGTCTGTATCTGCTGGCTCAGCGCCTGTGCATCGAACGCTTTTGACCTGTTGAAATAGGGCAGGAGCGTCAGATCAGGGATGTTGGCGATGGCTATACGCGCGTGGGGCGAGTTTGCCCGCAGGCGCGCCAACAACGTGTTGAGGTCCCGCGCGAAGCTGCTGGTCGGCACGCTATCAGCGATATCATTCACCCCCAGCCAGATGGTCACGAGATCAGGATGCGAGTCGAGCGCGATAGGTAATTCCTGGCTAAGTACATCATGAATAGTGATGGCTGGAATGCCCAGGTTTATCAGGTGAATATGTGAAGCGCCGAGCATGCCGGCCAGGTCGGTTGGCCAGTTCTCGGTGTAGGGGTCGTCGGTACCGATGCCAAAGGTATCCGAGGCACCAATTGCCACGTAGGTGATTTGCTTTTTGCTCTGCTGCGTTGTCGTCGTGCTGCCTGACCCCGCCTGTGTAGCTGAAACCTGGGCGCAACTCGTGCCAACCAGCACGAGCAGGCACAGCGATAACGCGAAAACAAACGTTTTCACTCGCCCGGAGCGCGGTGCGCCGGTTAGGCGATAGCAGCGCAGTGCTTTGCCCGCGCGCGTGAGTTCGTCAGGTGCCATATATAAACCAGTCTAACTGGAGGGAGGTCGATTACAACGGATTAGAACGATACAAACCCGCTAAGATTATAACACACGCATATTGCATTAATATGAGACGGTAGCAAAGGGGTGAGCGTCAGATTTTCGCACACAGGTATGTAGAGCGAGGGCGACCGCAAGGAAGCAACGCACCCGCCTGCTCAATCTTTTAATCCCGAAACTGTTCCCGTCCATGTTCCCTGAATGTTGTAGTAGTAGAAGTTCGAGGCAGTTCCATCGGAACAGGCATAATCGCTTTGCGGAATGGCATCCTTGTTGAAGCTACCCGTAAATGTGCCGTTACTGGTGTAGGTACCCGTCATTTCCATGTAAGGATGCGCCCCGTTAAGCGTGCAACTTACCGCCGTAGGCGTATTCGTAAAAGTGATGACATCGCTGAGAATCGTCCTGTCATACGTCACTTTGCCGCCCTTATAGGTGCCTTTACAGGTGAACGCCGCGTTTTCGTTGTAGGGCGTAGCATTATTGGCCGTGGAATAGTTGTAAAAGTGGACCTTCCCGTCATCCAATGCCGTGCAGACCGAGCCTCCCGCCGGGTCGGGATGGCCGGTGATGGCTAAATCTATAGTCGTAGAAAAAGTTTGGTTCAACCCAATAAACTGGCCTTGTAGCGAGGAGCCTAAAGCGAAAGTGGCATCATCAGGCGGCGCTCCGTTCGGTCCAGGTGTATTGGCCTGACCCGGCTGGACGATCGTCACACGCACGCTATTTTGCGTGGTATTATTGCTGGCATCCCTGGCTGTCAGCGTGTGTGTGCCTACTGTCCAGGCATTTGTTATCTTCACAGCGGCGTGAAAGTTGCCGTGCGCGTCGCTATGCGCGCTCGCGTTGCCTGGCGCGGGATTGCCATCCAGCAGGAAAGTGATCGTGGAGTTATTTGAGAACTTCGAGCCAGTAATATTCAGGGTTGTGCCTCTGGCCCCGGCCAGCGCGCCTCCCACTACCCTGAAGCCACTGCTGATGCTGATGAGTGGCTGTGGCCGCAAGAGGAAATAGGCTGCCGCGGCAACTCCGCCTGCCCCTACTACCACGATGGCAGTCACTACGATGACAATCGTCTTAATGGCCGAACCGCCTGCCACTTTGGTTGCACCTGCCGCCGCGTGGTGCAGGTGATGCGCGTGCCGGGCATGGTGTTCGTGGTGTTCGTGATGCTCAGGTATTTGATGATGTTCAGGCGTACCATGCTGTTG
>Ga0307373_10011664_pt1 | contig 12685 bp, 12 predicted proteins | sample OX2MG_FD_202534 | JGI IMG/M metagenome (GOLD analysis project Ga0307373, IMG submission 202534) | Soil microbial communities from Risofladan, Vaasa, Finland - OX-2 | ecosystem: Environmental > Terrestrial > Soil > Coastal area > Acid sulfate soil | place: Finland: Risofladan, Vaasa | collected...
TCATCTATTAGCATGCAATAGAAACCTCTATCAGCAAAGTGCTACGTTATCCCTCTGATCTTCTCTCCCCTCTCATGACCGGGGTACACATTCGATGAAGACCTCGTATGATATGATATCATACATCACAAAAACTGTGCCGCGGTTATCTACTTTGTGGCTGCGGGGCTTCCTCCTTAACGTCAGGCCGCCCAGGCTGGCAGTCATCGATCAGCATCGTGGTTGCTATATGCTTCCAGGGAGTGATTGCGGAACAGTGGTAAAATAGAGGAGAAAGCATGTGGAAGATAGAAGAAAGGAAAGAAGAAGTGCCAGTCCCAATCACATTGCCGCCATTAGATGAAGAGCTTCAAGCTGAACTCGACCAGCGTTATGAAGAAGCCGCAGATGCCGAGACGCGAACCCGTTATCAGGTGATTGTGCTCGCCCAGTTGGGTCATACAGCCCCACACATTGCCTGTCTGGTGCTGCGCAGCGAGGATACCGTGGAGCGAGTGCTCAAGCGCTTCCTAAGCGGAGCGCACCAGGCCGGGAGCGCACCGTCACATCGGCCTGGGAAGGCGAGTTGTTGCGTGTGATCGAACTGGATCCCCATGAGGTAGGACAGGAGACGGCCAACTGGACGACCGAGTTGCTTGCCAACTACCTGGGTCGACACACTGGGGTGACGGTCAGCTTGGATACCGTACGTGTCTACCTGCATGCGTATGGATATGTCTGTAAGCGACCGACCTGGACGTTACAACGCAAAGCCGAAGAGAAAGTTGATTACGTGGGAAACGCCTGCGGGTAGAGGTTCTGTTAGCCGGTGCCACAGCACCCGAACCTCTACCTATCAAGGACTTGGTCGAATCTGATCTGTGGGATCAGCTTCCAGCTGACCTTTCTGAGTTGCTGACCCTCTTGCCACGAGCCGACCTCTACCTGCAAGATGAGATCCAACTTGCCTTTCACCCGACCCTCACCCGTGTCTGGTGCTGCAATGGACGGCGTGGGCAACGCCTCATCCAAGCCCCTGGAGACAACCGCAAGGTGTATGGGTTCGGTCTGGTGGACTGGCGCGACGGTTGGTTCGATGGCAGGGTCGCTCCGGGACGCACCGCCGGTGTGTTCTGTGAACAAGTGCGTGCCGCCGTTGCCCGTTCCAAACGTCGCGGACGTGTTGCCATCGTGATTGCTGATAATCTCAAGGCCCACACTTCCGCTGGTTCCCTGCTGGTGCGTAGTATGCTCACCGAGCTAAATGAGCAGCTGTATCTCGTCTATACACCTGCTTATGATCCCGATGCCAACCGCATTGAATGGCTCTGGCGCATCTCGCGACGGGTTGTTACCCATAATCATCAGCGCAGGGATTTCGAGCTTCTGCTTGCGGATGTGGAGACCCATTTTCAGGCACTCACCCGGACTCCCGATGATATACTCCGCCATATTGGCAGTCCGTTTGCGCCTGACGAGGAGGTTACTCAGTCATCTACTCGTGCCGCATGATCATCTTGGAAGATATAGCCTCTCTCGTGTAAGACTTTATTTTAATTGTAAAACTTTGTTTGAATTGTAAGACTTTATTTGACGCGTACACCTGTGCGGAGAGAACAGGGGAGCGAGGTGTTCCCCTGGACTTTCAGTGGCACGACTGTTCTTTGGCTTCGGATAACTCACGGCAAAAAGGCAGGGGGTTTTTGCCGTGATTCCTTCTTTCCCCTCACTACAGGTTCTTTCCAGTGCTCCTCGACCCCCATTCTGGCTCACGAAGGGGTTGCCGGAGCGTCCATCTGTGGGCTCGCGAAAGCGGCACTCAGGAGATCGAACGGCAACCTGCGAGTCTGGCGCTTCTTCCGTTCCTTCTATATGGCCTAAAATGCGCGAAGCTGTCACCAGGGGCAAAGGAGCCGATGTTCTCCCAGGTATTCGGCCCAGAACACGGTTCAGGAGCGATTTTTCGCTCGTCATTTTCGCTTTTCCCCGTTCTGCTTGAGTTTGCGTCCATCCGTTTCGCTCGTGCTCCTCGCAAGAGATTCCAGTCTCTCTTGCGAGTTTTCTCCGACGAGGTAGTGCTATCAACATCGCCTGAGAAGCAGACTGAGGCCTCTTCCAGAGAAACTGGAAAATCGCTCCTTTGCCCCTGGTGACAGCTTCGCCAGGGTGTCAGCAGGGTGCCAGGCATTCTTTCTTCTTGCTTATCAAGACTGAGAAATTGGAATGCATTTTGAGCACAAATCAGGCTTCCAGTCTCAGTCTTCATAAGCACCATTGGAAATTGCCTGAGATCCTGCTTATACATTTTCCTGAATGATTAATGCAGGAAAATAGTTTTACTTTTTTGAGTTTCGCTCGTTCTACTACTACATAGGAATATATGGAGGTATAGAAGTATGGGTCAGCCGAATAATCCCCAGGGAGGGAATCCTAAAACAGTCAATCGAACACTTCTTATCGTGTTCTTCATAATAGGATTACTCCAAATTATCCTTTTGATCGTTGGTTTCAGTTTTCCTTTTCAAATTATCAGCATTATTCTGAACCTTATTGGTCTCTTCTATACCGTTACCCAGGCAGCCGCACCAAATTTCTCTAATATTGGCAATATGTTTAGACGATTGCCTCGGTCTGTAAATATAGCCATTCCTATAATTCTTTGTCTCTTGTTACTTCTTTCTCTTGCAGGAAACTACCTACTCGTTTCTCATAGTGCGATAAGTTTTAAGCCTCCGACTCCGACCCCAACGCAACATACTAGTCCAACCCCAACAGCAACGCCAACTCATTCGCCGACTCCAACCAGTGTTGTAACTCCAACCCCCACAGTAACAGTTTTAGTTCGGACAGGAACACCATTTCTTGTTGATCCCATGAATGGCCCAGATACTCAAGATAAATGGGATGTTATTGACAAGCCATATGCATCATGTGGGTATAGGAATGGGGGATATGATATCAAGGTCCCTGCAAATATGGTGGGTGGGTGCGCTACAAATGCAGCCGATACACTTCTGACGAACTTTGATTATGAAATCGATATGACTATTGTGAGCGGGGCAACAAATGACACGAGCCCCACTCGTGGCGCAGGGTTAATGTTTCGTTATGAAAACCAAACGGGAGCCTCGAATTATGGGGTAAGTTTCCAACAAGATGGATCATACTACATTTTCACATATAGTAATGGGGTTCCTGGAGCTAGCCTGGGCGTAGGCAATTGTCTAAGTTTTAATCAGGGGCCAAACCAAACCAATCTGATAGACATAGAAGCGAAGGGGAATACCATTATGCTTTTTGTGAACGGTGTTTATGTGACGGCGGTGATGGATGGCCAATTCCAAAGCGGGTATCTTGGTGTACAGATAGGGTCAGGTCCAACTTCAAGCGAGGTCGTGTTTAGTAACCTCAAAGTATGGAAATTGTAACTGTTATTATCTGGTAACATGCCCAACTAAGGTAACAACCATCTGGCATACCCGAATCGGTGTATCTATTTTTCCCTCTGTCCATTCAGGGGTAGCACTACGTAAGCTGAGATGAAAGGCAGAGTACCGGTTACTTCAAGTAAAACGAGCATCACGACTTTTGACGAGGTCCGTAAATTTCTCGTTTAGACTAAAGTAAGCTCAGGCAATCCTCTCTTGCAGAAAATCGCCTGAGAGAGTAATGTTCCAATGAATCAAAACCAAAAGGAGCATACTCTCGATGAACTTTAACACATTGAAGCAGTTTCGTCACGAGGTTTACAGCTGCTTTGGACCAGCCAAAGACGCGCTGTGGAACACCGTGGATGCACTGCTGACCGAAGATCGGGCCCGATCATTCCCAGAACTGTCGTTGTCGCCGTTGTTTGAGCGTCAGTGGCCGAGCTTGTATGAAGGGTTGGAGGATGGGAAGATAGACCAGCACCGGTTGCGCAAGGTGTTTACCCGCTTTTTGCCCCCACCCAGTGCCGGGCAAGCGCTCTGGGTAGGGATCGATGTGAGCGGGATTGCGCGTCCGCGCTCGGTGACCTCTCCCGATCGCAGTGCGCAGTATGTGCATAATCTGCCCGAGTGCGAGAAGCCGGTGACGTATGGCTGGCAGTTTTCGACAGCGGTCGCCTTGCCCGAGACGCCAAGCAGTTGGACGTATGCACTGGATCAACAGCGCGTCAGGACCGAGACCACGGCAGCACAGGTCGCCTTTGCCCAGATGCAGCAATTGGTGCCGTTGCTGCCAGCTACCACGATCTTCGTGCTAGACCGCGGCTATGACTCGACCTGCCTGTGGTGCCAATGCAGTGGGTTGTCGCACCGCGGCACGTTGATCCGTCTGAAAGGCAATCGCTGCTTGTATCGGGCGGCCCCACCACCAACAGGAAAGAAAGGAGCTCCGCGCAAAGATGGGGACAAACTGCGACCCGATGATCCAACCACTCATGCCAACCCGGATGGGCAATGGGAGGACGAAGATGCTAAGGGACGGCTCATCCAACTGCGCTGGTGGACCCACCTGCATGTCAAAGACGCACGATATCTCGATCTGACGGTGATCCGGGTGGAGCGCCCGCAAGCCGCCAATAGCGAGCGCGATCCTTGCGTCAGTTGGTTCGTCTGGATTGGCGCTCCCGACGCCGCTATCCCGCAGATTGCGGTGCGCTATGTGCGACGTTTCAGTCAGGAACACGGCTATCGCTTTGACAAACAAGCGTTGCTGTGGGACAAACCGCGTCTGCGGACTCCCGCCCAATTCGAGCGCTGGACGCATCTGGTGGCGATTGCGCACAATCAGCTGGTGCTGGCCCGCGATGTGGTGGCCCCAGATCTCCGTCCGTGGGAAAACACGCAGCGCATCCCCACGCCCCAACAGGTGCGGCGCGGGATGCTGAAATTGTTGCCAACTCTGGGGACGCCTGCTCGCCCACCACAACCCCGCGGAAAATCGCCGGGTCGGGCAAAAGGGACCAAGATCGGCAAGGCGCAGCGGTTTTCGGTTGTGCGCAAGACGCCAAAACGGCCCAAATTGGTGCCGAAATAGGGATTTGACCCGTTGGATCATCGCTAGTAGCTCATTTCACGGAACTCCGGAGGAGTTCTGCGAGATTGTCGTTAGTCTAAACAAGAAGTAAATGTCAAAAGGCGGAACTGGCTACTTTGCAGCTTATGTCAGCTTACGTAGCGATACCCCTAACCCCTAGTCGGTCCCGGGGGCGACGAGCCGTTTCGTGGAGTAGACAAAGTTTGCCCCAATCCCCTGCTCAAATTCGCTTCACTAGCCTCTAGAAACACTTGGTATATGGCAAGGATTCCTGCTTTTGAGGGCCATTTGCGCTTGTCATCTCTCTTTCACCTCTGAAATCTCTTTTACTTTTTCTACTCCCATGAATGAGAGCAATTTTCCCTTCAAAATGCTTGAATCGATTCCTGGTCGGAGCGGTTTTAGGCGTTTAAACTGGCTTATGTATTGGCTTTTTGATGATTTGCCTTCGTAGCAGGTTTCGAGGAGATGAAATATCTCACTCTTTTCACCATGCTGTAAATGTAAAAGGAGGTCATAGCAGACAACAAGGAAATGATGGGCGCAAATGGCCCTCAAAAGCAGGAATCCTTGCCATATACCGTGGATCCACGAAAAATTCGGTCACACCAAGAGTGTGAAGACCCGCACGGCCTACAGCGAGACCATCACCGCTTTCCACTAGGCGCTAAAGCTGGATGGCCTCGACCTTGCATGGTTAGCCAGTGACCACGAGACTGAGGCGCAAATCCGCCAGCGGCTGGTTCTCAGCTCGTTCTACCAGTTCGCCAACAAGCGATATCCTGGGCCTGTCTCTATTCTAATTGTTTTGCTACCGTGCGTCTCACTTCATTGTTCATCCCACTTCTGACTTGCATTTGTACATGATTGCTGCTAAAGTAACTCGTGGCAGAAGACTGGCAACAGAATCTGCTTTTTGCCAGCAGTTGGACCTCTACTGAGATGCGTGAAAGGAAATCATTTATGGCAAGAGATAATGCAGGATGGCCGCGTAATAGCTTTACGGGACCGGGAGGTGGGCTATTCACCGGTCCGGGAGGTGGATTGTATACCGGCCCAGGTGGTGGTGCATCTACAGGACCAGGTGGTGGTGCATCTACAGGACCAGGCGGTGGTCTTTCTACTGGCCCAGGTGGCGGTCTTTCTGTCGGTCCAGGTGGCGGTCTTTCTGTCGGTCCAGGCGGCGGTCTTTCTGTCGGTCCAGGCGGCGGTCTTTCTGTCGGTCCAGGTGGCGGCTTACACATCGGTCCTGATGGGGGATTGTATGCAAGCCCCGGTGGTACTTATCGGAGTAACCAGCCGCCAAGGACCGTCTTTCTTCAAGAGTTAAAGAAGTTGGGTCTGAACGACATATATCATTTGCTCAAGGATAAGTGGGGTCTATAAGACTCTTGGCTCCATGAGCTATTTGTAGGAACTGGCAAGGAGACTTTTTACACCTTTTACCCTTCTTAACCGTTACCCTATCCTACCTGACGGCTTATGGAGTCAAGAGTCTTGATGTCGTGCTTAGTCACTATATGTGCTAACTTTGGGCCGAAGCTATTATGGAACAGAAAATAGGGAATGGGTTGTTCTTAACGGCAGTTTTCTCCACCAATTTTTCAGCCTTCGAGAAATTTCCAATTCCTTAGCGTTGACTTCCGACTTGTTAGCTACAGTCTTTCTTTCGATGAGGCCAGAGCGCTTGCCAAGCGTACCCAGAGCCTCAAATCACATCAGCCGTTGACACACGTCCGGCACGCCGCGTGGCTGGCATGCCGGACGTGTGTCAACGGGACGGCTGGTCAGAAGAACGGGCCTGCGGCCTCCTTCAACGAGTGTCAGAGGCCGACGTGCGGACATCGCACCACAGGCTCATTGAGCGTCTATGAGAAAGCAAAGATAGGGCACTCCACAAAACATTCCATTCATACTCAAGGGCCGAATGCGTCTATGCGCATATCGACTCCTACCAGAAACCTTATACGTCCATAGAAGTTGAACATCCATAACCCTGTAGAATGATGATTCGGTTTTGCCCAGAAGGCAGCTTGAAAAACCTGTCCGTTACCAATCTGCACGAGTGCTGCTCCCTGCTCATTCATGGCTTGTGCGAGTACCTTGATCTTTTGTAGTTCAACCTCGCGCATCACATCAAACTGGGCCTCTGCAGAGTATGGCTGGTGAAAGTAATACTGATATAATCCTCGTGCAATTAGCGACATGATGAATGGAAGCCGTTTGCTTGCATCTGGAGAAGTATAGGCAAAGCCATAAATAATGCCTGATGACGGTTCTTGCAACCCTACTAATTGGGCACTTGCTGCAAACTTACGAGCCATAACTGACTGATTTCTGCCTACAGAGCGATAAAATTTCTCACGGAGTTTCTGCACAACGGGACTACTAGCGGCTTGCATGTCGTTTACAAGTGCATCACGCAAATACGTATCACACTCAGATTTCCATATATGATTGCAACGCCGACAGGCATCAACGGTGGGAGCAGATTTAGGGACACGACCAGGCCAGAGACATTGGGGAACAACATGATCGTCTGTTACATCTCCAATGTCTCCACAGTAGGCACAGATACCTTGCTTAAATACTTCGAATTCAAGAGTTGATTCAGACATGTCATATCCTTTCGTTCGCGCAGAGGTTCAACAATAGTGTACCAATGCTCGTCAAGCCATTTCATACAAGTCTTTTTCTCTAAATGCGGCTAACCGTTTGTTCCAGCACTGCCATTGTTAACCAACAGTATCTAGCGCAGACAAAAAGAATCCTGGGTTTTCCCCCGGATATTGATGCTGCTGGCGAATCCTCCTAAACATATATACAAATGCCATCACCATTTGCTACGATAGAAGGAAATACCAGAAGAGAACCTACTGCCTGAAGGAGATGTCGTATGTCATTGCATCCTCAAGCGTTCTGTGCCGTCCCAGAAGAGACCGTTCGTGTCGCTCGTGCAGCCTATCCAAAGGGAAATGTGTACCTCCAAGTCCGGGATGAACTCGGAACGATCTATACTGATCAATCCTTCGCTGAGTTGTTTCCCAATTGTGGACAGCCCGCAGAAGCCCCCTGGCGATTACTTTTGGTGAGCCTCATGCAATTTGCAGAGGGGCTTTCAGATCGGCAGGCTGCTGATGCCGTGCGAGGACGCCTCGACTGGAAATACCTGTTGAGTTTGGACCTCACCGATCCCGGCTTTGACGCCTCAGTCCTCTGCGAATTTCGTGCTCGTTTGTTGGAAGGGCAGACAGAACAACAGATAGTACAGCCACTGTTGGATATTGCCCGCAAGCATGGATGGCTCAAAGAGCGGGGAAAGCAACGCACGGACTCAACCCACGTTTTTGGTGCTATTCGCACGCTCAATCGGCTGGAGACCGTGGGCGAAACGATGCGAGCGACGCTGAATGACATGCGAGCAGAAAGGCAAGGAAGAGGATGTTACATGACGTTCAATGGGAGCGATACCCACGAGTCGCTACCAGCACGTACCCCAAAGCCTGGATACAGATGCAAGCCCATCTCGGGCGTGCCGCCAATACCATTGATGTGTACGCACGGATAGTGGATGATTATCTTCAATTTTGTGAACAACACAAGCTGATCTGGACTGCTGCAACAAGGGAACATATTGGGGTTTGAGCATGGTAGGAACCAAAAGCCGGAATAGTCTATTGAACTGGCTTGGAGAGGGCACAGAGGAAGCTTTCTTCGACACAAGAAAGAAACGATTTTCCATGAAATTTTTCGCTCTAAAAATCGTTTTTGCTCTTTTTATCTCTTAAGTTAAAGAAAACGAGTTACATTTTCTGCCCTATTCCGACTTTTGGTTCCTACCGTACTCAAACCCCTATTAAGGAGCGGAATGTGGGTGACAGCTTCCCGGCGGGTAGCTCCTGTTCCCAAATTGCGTCACACACGACGGTTTTGCAGTTCCTTTCCACGTAGCGCCTAATTATCACATCCAAAGAAGCCTTGTACGCTGCTTCATTGGGTGGACCGTCTGTAGGCTAATATTTCCTATAGCCATTAAATACATCACTGCACCATACCTAGAGCGGGGAATGATTCCCAACGCTCTCCATCTGGTACTCCCAGGGGCCAGGGGAAACAGACAGCCCTGGTGGTGTTTCTCCGTGGTGAGCGAGCGGGTATCCTCATCACAGAAGTGGTGCAATGCACCGGTGCTGTTTAGCGTTTGAGGTGGACGTCCTCATAGGTGATCTCCCTGTCGCCGTCGTAGCGTTCGACCATGCGCGAACCCGCCTTCGGTGTCATACCCCATATAGATCAAGCAGAGTGGAAAGTGCATGTTCAAGCAAGACATGTAATTGATTCTGAGATTCGCCTATTCGCAGACCCTCTCTACTGGGCTGGCTTTCAGATCATCGGCTGGTGAGCGAAAGGGATATTGGAATGAAGTTGCTGTCGCTGTCCCAGAAACGGTGCGATACACTGGTGAGACAATCAGCCGAACGCATGGCTGACCGGGGCCGCGAAGGCGACCATTACCCTGTACCAATCCCGCTGTCACTGCTGCTGCCCAATAACTTACCAATCCTACGCCTCCAGATCGCGGTGACGATCCAGCATCGTACACCCGGGAGCTTCTCGTTTGCCTTGCCGTATCTCTCACGAAGCGCAGATCCTATATAAGGAACGGAATGCTGGTGATAGCTTCCCGGCGGGTAGCTCCTGTTTCCACGCATGAGCAACGAGAATTCCCGGCTGGGTCCTCGTTATCTTGCTGATGGCGCATGGGTCAGGCAGATGGTGCGCCCTGTATGCCTGGGTCCTGTGGGTGCGGGAAAGCACGCAAGGAAGCAGTACCGAGATGTGTGCAGGCGCTATCGGTGAGGATCTCGCCAGAGATGCCCTGTCGGATGAGGTACATGATATCATGTAGTCATTTTGTCCGTACAACGCAATGTGCTTACTCTGTGATTCACGGGGACGTGTCGCGAGCAGGCGAGCGCTGCCGAGCAGCACGGTGGAACATGCGTCTGTGCTTGCGCAACGAAACGCCTGGAAGGCACGCGTCTGCTTGATCGCTTGTTGTTGCTGGGTATCTGAGAAAAAGGAAGCGAGGGACTTGACATGCCCGTGTTTTTGAGGTATTTTAGGGGTGGTACGAATTCATGATTTGTAAGGCAAATCATGAATTGAGCGGGAATCGCCCGTTTGGCAGCCGTTTCTGGGGCTCCGCTGAGAGTTGCTGAAGGACGGAGCAGGAACCCGGAAACGTGAAAGGTTCCTGCAAATCGTCGAGCGAACCGCTTGAGTGAGCAGGTCTTCCGCTCGATGGATCTCGAACGGATCAACCGCGATCTGGAGGATCAGATCGCGGAGCCGCTGCATCTCACCCGGGAAGGGATCACCTACGCGATCCTGATGGTGGGACTGCACGGCGTGGCCGAGATCGAAGAGAGTCCGGGCATCGACGAGGTGGAGCCGACAGACGCGGAGATCGAACGGCTCTCGATCGTCGGACGCACACAGGCGTATCGCCAAGTTGAAGAAAGCCGCTCATGGTCACTCCGGGGCTTTCAGAGAAGCGGCGAGAGCAAAAGAACCTGGAGCCGAACGGTGAGCAACGGCTCACGGCGATCCCGTATCCGGATCGCGAGAGACAGCACTGCACAAAAGGAAAGTGAGGAACGTATGGAGCATACAGGCACGCAGCGTGAAGAGACTGCCCTGGTTCCAGGTGGAGCCGCGCAACGTCCGACCTGGCTCGTTGAGGCGGCCCGCGTCGCCAACGAGAAGGCGCGTGACGGCATCCTTGAACGTTATCTGGAGACCTGCTCTGCGCAAACGATCCGCCGTCATCAGGCCGCGATTGCGCTCTTTGAACACTACCTGGAAGAGGCGAAGAAGAGCGTTGAGGCGTACCGGGCGCTGCCGCCGCTCCAGCACCTGTGTGATGACCTGGCGCAATGGACCTCCATCAGCTTCGGCCTGGTTGAGGGCTTCCGGGAGTGGCTGAAGAACGATGGGTACGCGATCGGCACGATCAACGTGCGCCTGGATAGCGTGAAGATGTTCTGCACACTCGCCATGCAGGCTGGCTATCTCGCTACGGATGAGCACGCCCGGATCTACCGCGTGAGGAAAATCCGTCCGAGCGAGGGGCGCAATATCGACGAGAAGCGCACGAGGACACGCAAAGAGGGCAGCAAGAAGGTCCGGCCGAACCTGGTGGATCCCCTGCTCCACCGCCGACTCAAGGAGACGCTGCTCAGCGATGGCAGTGACCTGGCGCTCCGCGATCTGCTGCTGGTCTGTTTCCTGGCCGATCATGGGCTGCGCGAGGGTGAGGTGGCCGGGCTTCCGGCCGATTGCATCGACCTGGAGCGCGGAACGTTTACGTTCTATCGCCACAAGGTCCACAAAACCCAGACGCACTGGCTCTCCGATGACACGGCGATGGCAGCGCGGCTCTATTTTGGGCGGTTTCACCCCACGAGGCGGCTCTTCGAGGGCGATCCCCGGAAGGGGAAGATGCGCGAGGATGGTCAGGTGTATCAGGGGAAAACGCGGGAGGATGGCTATGATGAGACCTCGATCTATGTGCGCATCCGCGAGCTGGGCCGACGCTATCTGACAAAGACGCTGCCCAATGGCCGTCAGGTTCCCCTGGATAACCTCTCGCCGCACGATCTGCGCCATAGCTGGGCCACCGAGCAAGCCCGGAAAAAGGGCGTGAATATCAAGGCGCTCCAGGATGCCGGCGGCTGGAGTAACCCGATCACCCCACTTGGCTACATTGTCAGCAACGAGATCGCCAACGACGAACTCATTGATCTCCCCCCCGCTCAACCTCGCTCCCGCAGAAATACTGCTGCGCCCTAAGCCATGCTCCCTCTCTCCTTACGCCCGGTCGGCATCGTTTTTGGTCTCTCTCCCCTCCCCTCCCCGGCTTTCGGATGCGACGATATTCTATGGCTATAGGAAATACAGGGTCCCTCCCCGTCTCGTGGTCAATAACAGAGACACAAGACAGCCTGTGCAGGAAATGGCACTGACAGGCCATCTCCTCACAGAATCCCGTACATATCATGCTTTGTCAAATTTACGCAAGTTCATATTTTGCGGTAAAATATGAATCTATGCGTTTTCAGAAATCTATGGTACAATAAGAAGAAACCGATCACTCTTACACAAGCAGAGAGGATAGGCATGTCAACCAACAGGGAAAACCAGGTAACCAAGCAAGAGAAAGGCCGAGTCGTCAGCGTCAGCGTTCCCCCAGGTCGGCGAGCAGCGTTTGACGCCGCCCTGGCCTCGCTGAAGCGTCATCACGAAGACCCCTTTATTCAGGTTGCTCCCCTTATCGTCGAAACTATTATCGAAGCAGCCAGGCGTCTCCAGGCTGAGGAGCAGGAGTCTACAGAGAAAAGAAACCACGGCTCACCGCCTGGACGCCCACAGTGAAGAAGCAAAGCCTACACGTGTCAAAGACGAGGCAGGGCACTACTCTGTGGCTCGCCGAGTACCACAAGCGCGGGCGCATGGTTATCGGGACGTGACCTATTGGCTGGAAGGTGGTCCTAACAAACGGATACCAGAACGCCTTTTGCTCGGAGAGACGGCGCAATCCCTTGCTGATCGTTCTCAGCAAGAGCAGACACGCATGCGCTGTGAGGAGTGTGGCAAAGATGAGCAGAAAACGAGACGGGAA
>Ga0307373_10011666_pt1 | contig 12682 bp, 11 predicted proteins | sample OX2MG_FD_202534 | JGI IMG/M metagenome (GOLD analysis project Ga0307373, IMG submission 202534) | Soil microbial communities from Risofladan, Vaasa, Finland - OX-2 | ecosystem: Environmental > Terrestrial > Soil > Coastal area > Acid sulfate soil | place: Finland: Risofladan, Vaasa | collected...
AGTCGACGCCAGACCTGTAGCAACCCGATCCGACCGGATGGCCGCGGTGGCGAGTACCACCGAAAACCTTGGTGGCAGCCACATTTTGCCTCTCCGCGAGATGGTTAGAGTTGGGGCCATGCTGGTTGGAGCGGTCTTCCTCGATCGGCGGGCGGCAGCAAGGTGGCAGAGCCGTCGTGAAGACGCCGGTGCGCGAGTGGACCGACCCCGGAACGGTCACGCGGGCGCGGCGCGAGGAGGGGCAGAACGTTCTGCATCACGCGAGGACGCATCTCTGGCCACTTGGAGCCTGCCGATCGGATGAGCGCCACGTCGACCCGTCGATTCGCAATCAGCGTGGGAGCCTTCTGCCTGGCGTGCCTGGTTGCCGACTTGATACTCCTGGTGCTGGACTGGAGGGCGATCGACTCCGCAACTACAGCGCAGCTCGCGAGTCTGTTGGCGGTGGCGATTGTGACGCCCCTCGCCGTGCTCATCGTGGCTCGGCGACCGCGCAATGCTGTGGGCTGGGTGATGCTCGCGACGGTCGCCACCGGAGCGGTGGGAGTACTGGCGGTCTTCGTCGCCATGTATGCGCAACTGAGGGGAGCGGCACCGTCGAGTTGGGTGGAGTGGCTCGTGTGGCTCAACAATCTCACGGGGCAGCTCGACAACTACCTCATCTTGATCGCGATCCTGCTCTTTCCCAACGGCGACCTGCCGGGGAAACGGTGGCGATGGGTGCTGTGGCCCGTGGTGGCGCTCACGGTGCTCGGAGTGGCGAGCGCTGCGTTGCAGCCCGGTGCGAGCCAACTCTCGCCTCGCTTGCCGACCATTCCGTATCCGATCGGTATCCGGTCACTGAATCCCGTCATCAACGGGCGCCTCACACCGGCAGTCGTTGCGGTCGCGATCGTGTTCGCGGTCTTCCTCGTGCTCATCGGGGCTGCGGTCGTGGTCCGACTCCGTCGCGCCAGCGGTGTCGAGCGGACCCAGCTTCGGTGGTTCACCTACGTCGCGGTGTCCACCGTCGCTGTCACCGTTCTGGGAGCGGTCATCGCCACGCAAGACGTGGCTCTGGGGAACAACATTGGGAGTCTCCAAAGCTACGGATTCGGCATTGTGCTCCCGGCGACAATCGGTATCGCAATCATCAAAGACGGGTTGTACGATGTCGATGTCTTCATCAGCCGCACGCTGGTGTACGGCTCGCTGGCTGTGTTCATCACGGCCGTGTACGTGGGTATCGCCGTTGGGATCGGCACTCTCGTCGGGAGCGGGGGAAGACCCAATCTCGCACTGTCCATCCTGGCCACCGCAATCGTGGCGATCGGCTTCCAGCCGGTGCGCGAGCGGCTGCAGAAAGTGGCGAACCGGCTCGTCTACGGTCAGCGCGCGTCACCGTACGAGGTGCTCAGCGAATTCTCGGGTCGCGTGGCGGAGACCTACGCTGCGGACGACGTGTTGCCGCGTATGGCCCGTGTGCTGCAGGAGGGAACGGGTGCTGAGTCGGCGACCGTATGGCTGCGCGGGGGCGCCGTGTTGCGTCCGGCGGCGACGTATCCGGACTCTCCCGGCGCGCATCAATCGCTTGCGCTGAGCGACGGTTCGCTGCCCGAGGTGGCCGATGCGACCCGAGCGGTGGAAGTGCGCCACCAGGGTGAGTTGCTCGGTGCCCTGAGTGTCACCAAGCGCAGAGGCGAGGCGCTGACACCGATCGAGCAGAAGCTGTTCGACGACCTGGCACACCAGGCGGGCCTGGTCCTGAAGAATGTTGGTTTGAGCGCGGATCTTCAGGCGCGGCTCGAGGAGCTACGCGCGTCGCGGCAACGCCTCGTGAGCGCCCAGGACTCGGAGCGCCGGCGCCTGGAGCGCAATCTCCACGACGGGGCCCAGCAGCACCTGGTTGCGTTGAAGGTGAAGCTGGGATTGGCGGAGGTGCTCCTCAGTCGCGATCCCGACAAGGCCCGCACGACTCTCGAGCAACTCAAGGGCGATGCCGACGAAGCGCTGGAGACGTTGCGTGACCTTGCCCGCGGGATCTATCCGCCGCTGCTTGCGGACAAGGGACTGGTCGTGGCATTGGAAGCACAGGCGCGCAAGGCGACCGTGCCCGTACGCGTGCAGGCCGACGGCGTGGAGCGTTATCCGCAGGACGTGGAGGCGACCGTGTACTTCTGTGTGCTCGAGGCGCTCCAGAATGTCCAGAAGTACGCGGAGGCATCGCGGGTCGCCGTGCGCCTGCACCAGGGCGATGGGACGCTGGCGTTCGAGGTCGAGGACGACGGCGCGGGGTTCGACGCTGCAACAGTGCGGAAGGGCGCCGGGCTGACCAACATGAGCGACCGCCTCGATGCCGCCGGGGGCAGCCTCGAGGTCACTTCGCAGCCGGGTGCTGGGACCTCCGTCCGCGGTGCGCTGCCGGCACGACCACCGGTGGCGGCGACGGTCTGAGCATCACCGGTGGACGGACCCAGGCGAGCGCCGGGTGGAAGCGACTGCCGCTTCAGCTTGATCCGACGTAGGCCATGCCGACTGGTGCGCCGGTTCGGCCAGATCGACGCAAATAGATCGCGATCGCGACGGAGGTCAGCGCTGCCCACGCACACCACAGCGATGTGAACCCCGTGAATGTGATCCATCCGAGTGCGATGACTGCACTCAGATTGGCGAGACCCAGAAGAACCAGCCACCTGTTGCTCGCCACCAGGCAGGAACCGCACGTGGCGACAATGTAGAGAGCAATGAGGATGCCGGCGTAGCTGATATCGGCGGTGTATGCGATGTGCGACCCGTCGATGGACGCTCCGACGGGGCCACCGATGACGGCCACCAGCAGTGCTATGGAGGTGATGGTGCCAACGGCAAGGAACGCCTTCATCCACTCCCGTCGATGCACCGACCTCTCTACGCCAAGCATTGCGAAGGGCACCCAGAATGGCAGCACGAAGGCAACGGCTAGAAAGACGTAGATCGCCGCGTGCTCGATGGGCAACGACACCTGCCCGCGCAGCCCCCACCACACGAACGATTCGTCGATCTCGTGGATAGCGAGTACCAGTGGGGTTGCAGCCAGCGGGATTTGATGGCGCATGCGGACGTGGCGAAGCGCATCGATACCGACCGCGCCCACAACAATGCCAGTCGCGAGGTCCGCCTCGGCCGAGAAACACATCAGCTCTTGCGGATCTTTCTCATGTACTCGACAAGACTACGGGGTTTCCCGAGCGACGGGCGCACCGGGCTATTGACCTTGCGCCGGTTAGCGGAGTCAGCCGCGATGGATCCGCGCCACAAGCGCTTGCGCATTCCGCACGGCGTTCCCGGCCCAGTCGTTGTTGAAATAGACGTACGCCTCCTTGTCGTGTGTCGCGAGCAACGCGGCGTATCGATCGATCGTGCGCCGTCCATAGTTGCCGGCTCGACCCCGACCCTCGTGGAGGCGTAGGTAGAGCCAGTCCGTCGTGACCCACTCCGGACTCTGCAGCCGCCCGCGTCGGTCGGCCCAGATCAGCGCCGCGCCGTGTCGCTCGAGCAGTGCACGAATGCTGTTCCCCTGAAACCAGCTGGGGTGCCGCAGCTCGACGGCAACCGCGACGCGCTGTGGAAATGCCCCGAGGATCGTCTCCAATCCCTGCTGATCCGCGACCCGCCAGGGCGGCAGCTGCACGACGATCGGTCCCAGATGCGACCCAATCCCCGCGAGGCGATCCATGAAGCGTTGAATGGGCGCTGCTGCACGCTGCAGGTCGTTGCGATGGGTCGCATAGCGGCTCAGCTTGAGCGCGAAGAGGAAGGGCTCGGGCACCGTTTCCGCCCATGTCACCGCCGTCGCCGCGCTTGGGAGTCCGTAGAAGGTGGTGTTCACCTCGACGGTGTCGAACACCTCCGCGTAGCGCTCCAACCACCGGCGCTGGGGGAGGCCCTCGGGATAGAGCACGCCGCGCCAGTCGGCGTATTGCCAGCCGCTCGTCCCGACGTGGAGGCTGGCACCGCTCCTGGTGGTGGGCGTCGGCACGCCGGGATCATCCGGCACAGGAGCCCACCGCGCGGAGTGTGTTGGACACCGAACGGTCCCACCGCGATCTCTCTGGAGCGAATCCAGTATTGGAGCTATACTACGGCGATGCCGGGCGGGACATCTGACAACGCGGCGCTGCTGCGCAGTCACGACATGCAGGTCACCGCACAGCGCCTCGCGGTCCTGCGGGCCGTGTCCGACCAGCCGCACAGCACGGCGGACGAGATCGACAAGGTGGTCCGTGCGGCGATCGGGACGATTTCTCCGCAGTCGGTCTACAACGCCGTCGGCACCCTGTCCGAGAAGGGCATCATCCGTCGCACCCAGCCTGCCGGGTCCCCGGCGCGCTTCGAGGATCGTGTCGGTGACAACCATCACCATCTCATCTGCCGCAGCTGCGGCCGGATGGCCGACGTGGACTGCGCCGTCGGCCACGCCCCGTGCCTCACCGCAGCCGACGACGCCGGCTACGTGATCGACGAGGCCGAGGTCATCTATTGGGGCACGTGCCCCGAGTGCATCGCGGCACCTGCATCGCCATCGAGACTCGCAGAGCAACACTGAGACAGACGGAGGATCGACATGTCTGATACGGCAACCGCAAATACGCCAGGACCACAGATCGAACGCATCCGATCGAACCGCGACTGGTGGCCGGACGCACCGAATCTGGGGGTGCTCAACAAGCCGTCGGAGCGGGCGAACCCCATGCCCAAGGACTTCGACTATGCAGCGGCGTTCAAGACGGTCGACCTGGAAGCGCTGAAGCAGGACGTCATCGCCGTGATGACGACGTCGCAGCCGTGGTGGCCCGCCGACTACGGCCACTACGGACCGCTCTTCATTCGCATGGCGTGGCACAGTGCCGGCACGTACCGGATCACCGACGGCCGCGGTGGTGGCGGCTCCGGCGCGCAGCGCTTTGCACCGCTGAACAGCTGGCCCGACAACGCGAACCTCGACAAGGCCCGCCGGCTGCTGTGGCCGGTCAAGCAGAAGTACGGGCGGAGCATCTCCTGGGCTGACCTGATCATCTTCGCCGGCAACTGCGCACTGGAATCGATGGGATTCACCACCCACGGCTTCGGCGGCGGGCGCGAGGACATCTGGGAGCCGGATGACGACACCAACTGGGGCGCCGAAGCCACATGGCTCGGTGACGAGCGCTACTCGGGCGACCGGCAGCTCCACGCTCCCTTCGGTGCCGTGCAGATGGGCCTGATCTACGTGAATCCCGAAGGACCGAACGGCACGCCGGACCCGCTTGCCTCGGCTCGCGACATTCGTGAGACGTTCAAGCGCATGGCGATGAACGATGAGGAGACGGTGGCGCTCATCGCCGGGGGCCATACGTTCGGCAAGACGCATGGCGCGGTCAAGGGCGAGTTCGTCGGCGCCGAGCCCGAGGGTGCCGGCATTGAACAGCAGGGTCTCGGTTGGAAGAACTCGGCGGGCACGGGCGTGGGACCGTATGCGCACACCAGCGGGTTGGAGGGCGCATGGGCGAACAACCCGGTGCACTGGAGCAATGGTTTCTTCGACAACCTCTTCAACTACGAGTGGGAGCTGACGAAGAGCCCGGCCGGTGCACAGCAGTGGGTTCCGACGGATCCGTCGGCGCAGAGCAATGTGCCGGATGCATTCGACCGGTCGAAGCGGCACATGCCGGTGATGCTGACGACCGACCTCGCGCTGAAGCTCGATCCGATCTACGGGCCGATCTCGAAGCGCTTTCATGAGCATCCGGACGAGTTCGCACTCGCGTTTGCGAAGGCCTGGTACAAGCTGACGCATCGCGACATGGGACCCGTCACGCGCTATCTCGGCACGCTCGTGCCGCCGGAGCACGAGATCTGGCAGGACCCGGTCCCGGCGGTCGACCACGAGCTCATCGATGAGTCCGACATCGCCGTGCTCAAGAGCACGCTGCTCGCCTCCGGCCTGTCGATCCCTCAGCTGGTCGCGACAGCGTGGGCGTCGGCTGCAACCTTCCGCGGCACCGACAAGCGGGGAGGAGCCAACGGCGCACGCATTCGCCTTGCGCCGCAGAAGGACTGGGAGGTCAACAATCCCGCCGAGCTGGCAACCGTGTTGCAGACTCTCGAAGGCATCCAGTCCGCGTTCAACAGCGCACAGCCCGGGGGCAAGAAGGTGTCGATCGCGGACCTGATCGTTCTCGCCGGATGCGCCGCCGTCGAGCAGGCGGCGAAAGACGCCGGGCACGACGTGACGGTGCCCTTCACGCCCGGGCGCACCGATGCGGTGCAGGAGCAGACGGACGTGGAGTCGTTCGCGGTCCTCGAGCCGACCTTCGACGGATTCCGCAACTACCTCAAGGACGGGCACACGTTGCCGGCAGAGCACCTTCTCGTGGAGCGGGCGAACCTCTTGACGTTGACCGCGCCGGAGATGACGGTCCTCATCGGCGGTCTGCGCGGTCTCGGCGCCAACTTCGGAGGTTCGGCACACGGCGTGTTCACCTCCCGGCCGGGAACGCTGACCAACGACTTCTTCGTCAACCTCCTCGACATGAACACGGTATGGACGGCCTCCGACTCGTCCGACGCCTACGAGGGTCACGATCGCTCCACGGGCACGGCCCAGTGGACCGGTACCGCCGTCGACCTCATCTTCGGGTCGAACTCGCAGCTCCGCGCGATCGCCGAGGTCTATGCGTATGCTGACCCGGAGGCGGCGTTCGTTCGGGACTTCGTCGCCGCATGGACCAAGGTCATGAACCTCGATCGGTTCGACCTCGCCTGACCGGCAATCGCTTTGCAGGGCGCCGGCATCGGTGTCGAGGGCCCTGCAAGGCGGGGCCGCCCGCACTGACATCGGGGAAGCGACATGACCACCCATCTCGATCCGTCCGTTCGTGAAGCGCTCTCGAAGGGCGGCCTCATCGACCTCACAACGACCGGGCGCAAGAGCGGGCAGCCGAAGCGCATCGAGATCGCGTTCCACAACATCGGCGGGCGTCTGTATGTCAGCGGGATGCCGGGGTTCAAGCGCAGCTACATCGCCAACCTTTCCGCAGACCCGCATTTCACCTTCCACCTCAAAGGGGCGGTGGTTGCCGACCTCCCGGCGACGGCTCGGATCATCACGGACCAAGCCGACCGGCGCTCGGTGATGACGCACATCGCACGGGCATGGAAGCGGGACGACATCGACCGCATGGTCGCGGAGAGCCCGCTGTTCGAGGTCACTCTCGACTGATCACGAGGAGGGTCGATGCCGAGGCCATCATTCACGATCGAGCAGCTGCTCACGATCCTTGCGGAGACTCCGCGGCGGATCGCGGACATCACCAAAGATGCGCCGCCCACCGCCCTGCACACCGCGCCGCACGACGAGTGGTCGGCGAACGATGTGCTCGCGCATCTCCGTGCGTGCGCCGATGTGTGGGGTGGCAACATCGCGCGGATGCTTGCCGAGGACAGGCCGACGTGGAAAGCGGTCAACCCGCGCACGTGGATCGAGAGCACGGACTACGCGTCCCTGCAGTTCCAACCCTCGCTGCGTGCGTTCGCTGAACAGCGTGCTGCGTTGCTCGCCGCGCTGCACGCGACGGCGCCGAAGGGGTGGTCACGCACCGCGATCGTGACGGGAGGAGGCAGCCCGCTGCAGTTGACGGTTCTCGATTTCGCGCAACGGCTGGCACGTCACGAGCGCCCGCATGTGAAGCAGGTCACGCACGTCGTGGCGGCAATGCACGCCTGAACCACGCCGGCAAGCCCTCGGCATCGGAATCCTTGCGCGCATCCCGGACTCTGGCGATATGATACTTGCCAGCAAGCAAGTATCATGAGGAGCGAAGTGAGCACCCAAGTCCCGCCGCAGCAGGAGGGAGGCGAACTGAACGCGGCACGGCTGCGGAGCGCCGTCTCCCGCATGGCCCGCCGGCTCCGCCCCACGGCCGCCGCAGGTTCGCTCACGACGACGGAGGTCGATGTGCTCGTCGCGGCGGAGAAGCAGGGGCCCGTCCGCCTGTCGGACCTCGCCGGCTTTGCCGGGCTGAACCCGACCATGCTCTCCCGGCTGATCCCCAGGCTGGAGGAGGCCGGGCTCATCCGCCGGATTGACGACGAGTTGGATCGACGCGTGTGCCGTGTCATCGCGACCGAGAAGGGCAGCCGCCTCCTCGAGCGGATCCGCTCCGAGCGGAATGACGCGCTGTCGAAGCACCTGCGCGACCTTGACGAGCGCGCGCGAGCCGCCCTCGCCATCGCGCTGCCGGTGCTCGAGGATCTCGCCGAGCGCCTGCGCCGGCCTGAATCCCTGACTGCCGGCAGAAGCAGGTGAGATGAGCAGGGTCGTCGCGATTGGCAGGCGCACGTTCTCCGCGCTTGCCGTACCGAACTTCCGTCTCTTCTTCCTGGGCCAGAGCACATCGCTCGTCGGAACATGGATGCAGTCGGTCGCGCAGTCGTGGCTGGTCTTCACGGTCACGCATTCCGCCACCGCGATCGGGTTCGTCCTTGCGCTGCAAACGCTGCCGGTGTTGATCCTCGCTCCGTACGGCGGGGTCATCGCTGACCGGGTCAACAAGCGCCGTCTCCTCATCGTCCTGCAGTCCCTGATGGGACTCCAAGCTCTCGTGCTCGGTCTCCTTGCGGTGACTCACGTGGTGGTCTTCTGGGAGATCTGCGTTCTCGCGATCATCCTGGGTCTCAACAACTGCTTCGAAACGCCGGCGCGCCAGGCGTTCATGCTCGAGATGGTCGGGTCCGAGCAGGTGCGCAATGCGGTCAGCCTCAACTCGACGATGGTCAATGCTGCGCGAGCTGTCGGCCCGGCCATCGCCGGACTGCTCATCGCCACCGTCGGCGTCGGCGTGTGTTTCCTGGTCAATGCCGCCAGCTTCATCGCCGTCGTCGCCTCTCTCACATCGATGGATCCCACGGCGCTCCAGCCGAGTCCGCCGGCGCACCGTGCGAGGGGTCAGTTGCGCGAGGGCCTTGGCTACGTGGCACGAGCCCCGCGGCTCTGGGTCCCGCTGCTCATGGCGGGGATGGTCGGCATGCTCGCGTATGAGTTTCAGGTGACGTTGCCCGTCGTCGCGAAGCAGACGTTCGGCGGCAACGCGGCGACGTATGGGTTCCTCACCGCTGCAATGGGTTTCGGCGCAGTCTTCGGCGGTCTCATGACCGCAGCCCGGGGCCGGCCTGGAATCAGGACGATGACCATCGCCGGGACAGGCTTCGGGGTTGCGATGCTCTGCGTCGCGCTCGCCCCGTCGCTCGCGATCGCGTTCGTGGCCATGGGTGTGACGGGGTTCGCGGCCATCACCTTCATGGCGACCGGCAACTCGACACTGCAACTCGAAGCCAGGCCATCGATGCGGGGACGGGTCATGGCGCTCTGGGCAGTTGCGTTCATGGGATCGACCCCCGTCGGTGGCCCGCTGATCGGATGGGTCGTCGAGGCGGCAGGCGCTCGCGCCGGCATCGCGGTCGGCGCCGCGTCGTGTTTCGTCGCGGCGGGGATCGGGCTGTTCGCGATTCGACACCTGGGCATCGGCGAGGTCTCCACGGGGTTCGCGCCGCCGGTCCCGGTGCCGGTGGTCGCCGCGGAGGCCGATTGACGCACGGCCCGTCAGTTCAGCGTGGCAGCCGAGCGGGCCGCCTTGGCATACTTGACCTACTGAGTCAGCTTTCCGATACCGGCCACGCCCATCGCGGCGCAACGCTCGCAACCAGGAGGACACCGATGACCATCTCGCTCGGCAGCACCGCGCCGAACTTCGACGCCGAGACCACCCAGGGCAAGATCAACTTCTACGACTGGATGGGGGATTCCTGGACGGTGCTGTTCTCGCACCCCAAGGATTTCACGCCGGTCTGCACCACCGAGCTCGGGTATATGGCGAGCATTCAGCCCGAGTTCGATCGCCGCGGCGTCAAGATCATCGGCCTCTCCGTCGACCCGGTCGACAAGCACGAGCGGTGGGCTGACGACATCGAGGAGACCCAGGGCGCTCGCCCCACCTATCCCATCATCGCGGACAGCGATTTCAACGTTGCCAAGCTCTACGACATGCTCCCGGCGAGCGTATCGGGCGACCCCGCACAGCGGACGCCTGCTGACAACCAGACCGTGCGCAACGTCTTCGTGATCGGCCCGGACAAGAAGGTCAAGCTGATCCTGGTCTACCCGATGACGACAGGCCGCAACTTCGATGAGGTGCTGCGGGTGGTCGATTCACTCCAGCTGACCGCCAGGCATCGCGTCTCGACCCCCGCGAACTGGAAGCAGGGCGACGACGTGATCATCGCGGGCTCTGTCTCCGACGACGAGGCCAAGGAACTCTTCCCGGGATACAAGGCTCCCAAGCCGTACATCCGGATCACCGCGCAGCCGAAATAGCCGGAGGCAGGCAATCACCGCAGGGTGGTCACTGAACCTGCAGTCGAGTCGGACCGATAGAATCAGGCGGCGCGCCTGCGGCACTCAGGTCCAGTGAGTTCACCGTCGCTGCGGAAGCGCACTGACGCCTTGGTGCCGACCGAGCAGGCACACCACCGTCCATCGACTGAGGCCGATCTATGACGAACGTGATAGATCAGGAAGGGTCTCGCGCACCGGTCCCCGCCCGGCACCCGGTCGTGCGTTCGGCGCACGGTGAAGATCGCGTCGACGAGTACGCATGGCTGCGAAACAGGGACGATCCCGCCGTCATCGCATACCTCGAGGCGGAGAACGCATGGACCGAGACCGCGCTCGCGCACACCGCCTCCCTTCGTGAGCGTCTGTACGAGGAGATGGTGGGCCGCGTCCAGCAGACAGACGTCGGCGCACCGGTCCGGCACGGGCCGTACACGTATTACACCCGCACCGTCGAACGCAGCCAGTACGCGGTGCACTGCCGGCGCCCGCGCGAAGGCGGCGACGAGCAGGTTCTCCTCGACGAGAATGTCCTCGCGGGCGACCACGGCTATTTCCACCTCGGCGACGCCGAGATCAGCCCGAACCACGCGATCCTGGCGTACACGGTCGACTTCACCGGTGCCGAGCGGTTCACGCTGCACCTGCGCACGCCGGACACCGGTGTCGACCTCCCCGACGTGCTCGAGAACGTGTCGTACTCGCTGGCGTGGTCGACCGACTCGGCGTGTGTCTTCTACACGCGCCCCGACGACGCGATGCGGCCATGGCAGGTGTGGCGGCATCGCATCGGCGATCCAAACGATGCCGACGTGCTCGTTCTGCAGGAGGACGACGAGCGCTTCTTCGCGTCGGTGGCTCGCACCCGAAGCGGTGCGTACATCCTCATCTCGCTGAACAGCCGGATCACGAGCGAGGTGCATCTGCTGCGCGCGGATGACCCCACCGGTGCGCCGTCGGTTATCGAGCCTCGCCGTCAGGCGATCGAGTACGCGGTCGACCATCACGACGAGCGGTTCTTCATCGTCACGAACGACGATGCGCCCAACTTCAGGCTGGTCGCGGCACCGGTCGCCACGCCGGGTCGCGAGCACTGGGTGGAGGTCGTCCCACACCGAGAGGATGTCAAGCTCGAGGGCGCCGATCTCTTCGCTCGACATGCCGTGCTCTTCGAGCGCTTCGACGGTCTGCGCCGGATCAACATCCTGCGACTGAGCGACGGGGCATCCCACGTCATCGAGCAGCCGGAGTCCGTCTATGCGGCGTCGCCCGGGTCGAATCCCGAGTGGGACACCGACACGCTCCGCTTCGAGTACACGTCGCTCGTGACGCCGCGATCGTCGGTCGACTACGGCATGGACTCACGCGAGCGCACGGTCGTGAAGCAGCAGCCCGTGCTGGGCGGTTACGACCCCGGCGCATATGTCACCGGGCGCCTGTGGGCGACCGCGAGCGACGGCGCACGCGTGCCCATCTCCTACGTGCACCGCCACGATGTCGTGCTCGACGGATCGGCACCCGCGCTGCTCTACGGCTACGGGTCGTACGAGATCTGCAGCGACCCGCGGTTCAGCTCCGACCGCCTCAGCCTCCTCGACCGTGGGTTCGTGTACGCGATCGCGCATGTCCGCGGCGGCGGCGAACTGGGGCGGCGGTGGTACGAGGACGGCAAGCTGCTCTGCAAGCGCAACACGTTCACCGACTTCTGCGCGTGTGCGGACCATCTCGTCGAGCAGCGCTTCACGAGTCATGCTCGCCTCGCCATCCGCGGCGCCAGCGCGGGGGGATTGCTCATGGGCGCAGTTGTCAACATGCGTCCCGACGTGGCTGCGGCCGTCGTCGCGGAGGTGCCGTTCGTCGACTGTGTGACCACCATGTTCGATCCGGCTCTGCCACTCACCGTTGGTGAGTACGAGGAGTGGGGCAACCCCGAGGACGCAACCGCATACAGGTACATGCGCTCGTATTCCCCGTACGACAACGTCGTGCCGGGCAGGCACCCCGCGCTGCTGGTCACCGCGGGGCTCAATGACCCGCGCGTCGGCTACTGGGAGCCGGCGAAGTGGGTCGCCCGCCTGCGCGATGGCGCCGACGGGGAACTGCCGATCCTCCTCAAGACCGAGCTCGGCGCCGGCCACGGCGGGGCGTCAGGGCGGTATGACTCGTGGCGTGACGAAGCGCTCGTGCTGGCCTTCGTGATCGATGCCGTGGCACCCGAACGCGGTGTGCCGGCACAGCAATCAGCAGCGAGGTCGCCTCATGAACCCTGAGGATCAATTCGACACGCACCTGGAC
>Ga0307373_10011667_pt1 | contig 12681 bp, 13 predicted proteins | sample OX2MG_FD_202534 | JGI IMG/M metagenome (GOLD analysis project Ga0307373, IMG submission 202534) | Soil microbial communities from Risofladan, Vaasa, Finland - OX-2 | ecosystem: Environmental > Terrestrial > Soil > Coastal area > Acid sulfate soil | place: Finland: Risofladan, Vaasa | collected...
GAGCCGCGCGCCCGGTCGCCGTTCCCGCGGATACCCAGTTCGCCGGCACGATAAGCCGCACCGACGGCATCGCGCGTCGTCTCAACGGGGCGAGCGGAGCGGCAGTCCATCTGCGCGAGCTCGAAGCCTTCGCCCCGCTGGCCGAACAGACAGGTTGGAAGGTTCGGCAGGTCCTCGATTCCCCGCTCAATCGCAGCATAGCCTTGAGGAAGTTCTGAAGTGCAGTCATGACCAAGCGAAGAAACCGAATCGGCATACTCTCTCTCGGCGTCGCCGCCGCGGGCTTCCTCTTGGTCACGCTTCAGCCATGGATTCCTCTCGACCGTCTCATGCTGTTCAGCGGCTTGAGCCTCAAGCGCCTTCTCACCTCGTTTTTTGACGCCTCGCTCGTGGGTGCCCTTGCAGATTGGTTTGCGGTGACTGCCCTGTTCACGAATCCCCTCGGAGTAAAGCTCCCGCACACCGATATCCTCGCCAAGAACAAAGACAGTATCGCCGACGCTGTGCCGCGCTTTCTGGCAGGTTTCCTCAGCGAGGAGAAGATCTCTACGGAGCTTGCCCGCGTGGACTTTGGCGCCAAGATTGCGGAGCTCCTCGGGCGGCCGGATGTTCGCGAGGAGATCCACGGCTTTCTGCGCGATAGACTGGTGTCGCTACTTCCGGATGGCGACTCTCCGCGGGAAGAAGGAGAGAACAGGTTCTCCATCCTCGTGGATCGGGTATTCTCCTTCTTGGCTGAAAAGACGGACCCGGCGGCGATCCTCGTCGGTCTCATCCAATGGGCGCGTCGCGAGAACCTTCACGAGACGGTGATCTCGCGTGCAGCTGAGCTTCTTCGCAAGACCGTTGACGGTAGCCGCGACCGCCTGGTTTCAATCCTGACTCCTATGATCAAGCGAAACTCCGGCTGGCAGGGCCTCTTCGTCGGGCGCCGCGTCGTCGAACGGCTGATTGACGGCATCAAAGAGGAGCTGGGGCGCATCCAAGGGGAGCCGGACCATGAGATTCGGCGGCTTCTTTCAAGCTCCTTCGCCTCTTATGCCGCGAAGCTTTCAGGCGAGGGTCCCGGTCAAACCGGCGAACGCGCGCGCCTCGGCCTGAAGCTACGCGAAGTGCTCACCGACAAGTCGCTTCGGTCTCACTTTGCGAGATTTCTCGAGGTGATTCTGGAGCGCCTCCGCAACGATCTGTCACGACCGGACAGCCTCACCCTTCAAGGAGTCGAACGTCTCGAACAAGAGATTCAGGCTCGGCTCAGCGACGACGACGGGCTGCGCCTGCGTTTCAATCGTGAGATAAGCAGGCTTATCACGGCCTTCATCACGAGGAGTCGCCTCATTGAAGGCGTCTCCGGCTACCTTGCCTCCCTGCTCCGCGCGACGAACGAGCGGGAGTTCGTGAATCGCATCGAAGATGCGGTATGGAATGACCTCCAGTATATCCGCGTCAATGGCGCCGTGGTCGGCGGCCTCGTTGGCCTCGTTCTTGCACTAGTCTCCGCATTCCTTCCGTGAACAGGTGACGACATGCGCAACTTCAATGTATAGTAGGTGCAAACATCCGTCCGCGAAAGGAGCCCGCAATGGCAGAAAATGAAGCTTTGGTAATTGCCTCCAAGGTGAAGGCTTACATCAAGAAGTCAGGCGATCTGAAATGCTCAGCCGCCGTCATCGACGTTCTTTCCGACAAGGTTCGTGCAATGTGCGACAGTGCCATTGAAAAAGCGAAAGCGGACAAGAGAAAGACTGTCCAAGAAAAGGACTTCCAGTAGACCCTGCACTGAGGGGCTTCGCGCTGGGCTGCGATCTCCGGTTTGCGGGGTATCGCGGCCGACGCGCTCCGACCCGCTTCAGGCGCGGCCTGCACGCCCGCCGTCGAAGTGAGCTCTTCGCCACGAAAGCGACTCGAGCCCGGGCTCTTTCGAAGAGCTCGTCGGGTCCTGAGGGCGAACCGCTTCGTCCGGGAGGTGGGGATATCGGTCGATGGTGGTTCTCGATGCTGAGAATAGACCCGCGATGCCGCCGGGGCAAGCCTTTTTTTCGTGTCGGACTCCGGGGAGACGGCCTGCCTTCCTTGCGGCGCTTCGATTGCGCGCGAACGATACGATGCCTCTCGACGCGGCAGGCGCCGGCGGTTATTATGAGCCCCCATGAACGACTATCCCATCACGCCGACGCCGTTTACCTCCGTTACCTTTTCAGATCGCTTCTGGTTTCCTCGCCTCGAGACAAATCGGGAGGTCACCATACCCGCAGTCTTTCGCAAGTGCGAAGAATCGGGACGTGTCGACAACTTCCGCAAGGCCGCCCGCCGGATGGAGGGGCCCTACGTCGGCGTACGACCGTTCGAGGACACCGACGTCTACAAGGCTATCGAGGGAGCCTCCTACTCCCTGGCCCAGCGGCCGGATCGCAAGCTCGACGCCTATCTGGACGAGCTGATTGCCCTTATCGCTGCGGCGCAGGAGCCCGACGGATACCTCTTCACCAACCGGACTGTCGATCCCGCGCATGTCCTGCCGACCGCGGGGCCGGAGCGCTGGTCGAACCTCGTGAAGAGCCACGAGCTCTACAATTGCGGCCACCTTTACGAGGCCGCCGCCGCCCACTTCCGCGCGACCGGGAAGCGAAGCCTCCTCGACGTCGCCTTGCGCAGCGCCGAGCTCATCCGCACAACCTTCGGCCCGGCAGCCAGGCATGACATCCCCGGTCACCCGATAATCGAGATGGGGCTCGCCCGGCTGTACCGCATTACCCTCGACCGGAGCCACCTGGATACCGCTCGCTTTCTCCTCGAGGAGCGGGGTCGTCACGAGAAGCGGCCACTCTACAGCTTCGTCGACAACCCCGGCTATTGTCAGGACCACATCCCCGTGCTCGAGCAGCGGGCGGCGGTCGGCCACGCGGTGCGCGCAGTCTACCTCTACTGCGGGATGGCCGATGTGGCGGCCCTCCTCCCGGATCCGGCCTACGCCGCAGCGATCGAGTCGATCTGGCGCGACGTGGTGGAGTCGAAGATCTACTTGAACGGCGGGCTCGGCGCTCGCCACGTGGGGGAGTCCTTCGGCGACCCGTTTGAGCTTCCCAACCTGACCGCCTACGGCGAGACCTGTGCGGCGATAGGCTCGGTGATGTGGAATCACCGCTTATTCCTGCTCACGGGCGATTCGAAATACTATGACGTCCTGGAGCAGACCCTCTACAACGGCCTCCTTTCCGGCGTCTCCCTTCAGGGTGATGAGTACTTCTATACGAATCCCCTCGAGTCGGACGGGGAGTTCCGCTTCAACAAGGGGAGTAACGCACGTCAGCCCTGGTTCGATGTCTCCTGCTGCCCGACGAACCTGTCGCGCTTCTTTCCCTCGCTGCCAGGCTATCTTTACGCGACGACTGGCGACTCGCTCTACGTCAACCTCTTTGTCGAAAGCCGCGCGGAGGTCGAGGCGGGCGGCGTTCGTTTGGAGCTTCTCCAGGAAACGGACTACCCCTGGAGCGGCGCCGTACGCCTCACCGTTCGCCCGCAGCGTCCGGTCCGCCTGCGGCTCCTGCTCCGTCTTCCCGGCTGGTCGCGGGAGCTGATCATGGGAGGAAGCCTCTACCGCTTCGCGCAGCCCTTCGCCGAAGCCCCTTCGCTGCGGGTGAACGGCACTGAGGTTGATATCGTGATGGAGAAGGGGTACGCGGTCGTCGAGCGCGAATGGAAGGAGGGGGACATCGTCGAGCTCTCCCTGCCCCTGCCGGTGCGGAAGGTCATCTGCGATCCTCGCGTCGCAGACAACCGAGGCAAGGTGGCGCTCCAACGCGGGCCGATCGTCTACTGCGTCGAAAGGCGGGACTCGCGCGTCCCGCTCGACTCTATCCTGCTCGGGGAGGAGGCTTCCCTCGTCCCGACCAGCCAGCCAGAGCTCCTCGGCGGCGTCGTGGCGCTCCGCGCGCCGGAGTTTACCGCGATTCCCTACTACGCCTGGGCCAACCGCGGGCCCGGCCCGATGAAGGTCTGGCTGTCGAACGGCTGACAGGGTGCTGACATACTCAAAGGTGCCCGCCGTTCAGGCGGCGGGCCGCAGAGTCCCCTTCCGCGCGAGGAGCACGATATAGATGATATCGAAGAGGGCGCAGAGTATCCCTACCCCGAGGACGAACGAGTCGCCTCCCATGTAGCCGTATTGGATGGTGGGGGCAAGGGTTCCGATCCACTTGTTGACGGCGATGATCGGCGATTGCCCCTCGCTGCCATGTCGCTTGAAGAACATGTCGATGAACAGGACCGACATGAGAAGGTTCTGCAGGAAGGCTGCATCCTTGGCCCCGTCCGTGCGGCCGAACTCAACCACGAAGAGAATCTGAATGGTAAAGCTCGCGGCGAATATGAGGAGGCTTCCGACGATAAACTGCGGTTTGGTCACCCCCCGCGGCCAGTACTTGAATCCATGGATGAAGTACGTGATCACAATGACAAGGTCGAATCCGGCCCAGGTGATCTCGATGAGCTGCTGGATGCCGGATTGCCCGCCGTAGGCGAAGCCGATGTAGGTGTTGATGGTCTCCCAGGCAATGTTGAGCGCCAGGGCAAACATGGGAATCGAATAGGTCTTCCGCGTGAAGCCCAGTCGCACCGCTTCGATGTAGACCCAGGTCCAGCACAAGCCGCTGATCACTGTAAGCGCAAGCGTCACCGGTGCACCCCCTCACTGGTTGCGCCCTACGGTAACCGGTCTCCGCTAAAGCTGCAACAGCCAGTTGCCTTGGACTCCCCCTCGCCGGAGATCTCCTCCCGCGAGTTGCCGTGGCGCCAGCGCATTTCCTCTTTCCGAACGATCTATTCTTTTAGCCGGTCGTCTCGCTCCTCCGCAGGAACACCACGTTCAAGCTCCGCTGCGGGGTCGCGGCTTTCCCCTCAGGCGCTTCACGGCTCGCACGAGAACGGATTCCGGTTCGGGGACCTCGGCGTTCTCGCGGAGGCTGCGCTCTTCGACGGTGCCGGCCGATACCTCACGCTGCTTCAACTCGACCTCCTTCTGTTTGAGACCTTCGCGCTTCTTCTTCTGGCTGTCTTTCCGTTGCTTGTTCAACAGGTTGATGACGTAGATGATCACGGTGTAGATGACACCAAGGACGAAGCCGGCGATTGCGATGACGATGACCGAGACGTTCTCGAACTGTGCGCCGAAAAGGTTGACCGTGCTCCGATAGTTGACGTTTAGAACAATGAGCACGGCCAGGGCGATGAGGATGAGGGCACTGACGATCAACTTTGCCACCATCGTTCCTCCTTCCCTAGACTGTAGCACGCCGGGTGCTTTCGATGCGACCACACCTACCCGCGACTTCTCGTCGCGTGCGCTCCCGCCGCCCTCAATGCACGAGCTTGAAGCCGATATCGGTTCCCATCTTCTGCATGAAGCCGAGCTGGATATTGAGATAGCCGAGAGCCTCGATCCAGCGTGCGTTCGAGAGCGGTCCTGCATCGATAGCATCGAAACCGATGTCGCGCGCGAGCTGAAGTGCGGCGCTCCGGGCGTTGCCGTCGTCACCTGCGACCGGCACCGACACCTGTTGGTCCTTCACCTTACCGGAGTCCATGCAGGAGGCGAAAATCGTGTTGAAGCCCTTGACCACCTTCGCGTCCGGGAGCTTCTTCTGGATCTCCTCGGCGGCACTCGTGGTGAAGCCAATAGCGAGTCCGAACTCTTTGGTGAGGGGGTTGGTGACGTCGACCACAGTCTTGTCCCTCACAGCATCACCTAGCTCTTTCGCTGCGGTATCAACCTCGGAGTAGGGCACCGCGAGGATGACGATCTCACCCCACTCGGCAGCCGCACGGGCGCCGCCCCGCCCGGTGATTTTGGTCTCATATCCCGCTCGGTCGAGGCCCCGCTTGAGCGCGGCTCCGACGTTCCCCTTCCCGATGATGGCGACTTTTTGTTTCATGACACTCCCTCCTGCACTGACGTATCGAATGGTAATAATATCGCGCCATGCAGGCGGGAGGGCAAGCGCGGCCGGAGCCGCTCGGCAAGGGCCTGCGGCGCAGGATTCACCCTTGCCGCAGGGCGGCCACTCCTGATAGGCTGCCTCGAAAAGGAGCGACCAATGCCAGACAACAACGAGATGATAAGCTATCGAGTTCTCCTCGAGACGACGAAAGGGGCCGTCGTGATTCAAGTTCACCGTGACTGGGCTCCCCTCGGCGCCGACCGCTTTCGCGAGCTGGTTGAGGCCGGTTACTACTCCGACGTCGCGTACTTTCGCGTCTTGCCCGGGTTCGTCGCCCAGTTCGGGATCTCAGGGGACCCCGCGCTCAGCTCCCGGTGGAGGGAGAAGGCAATAAGGGATGATCCTTGCGGGAAGTCGAATATGCGCGGCACGATAACCTTCGCGATGGCCGGACCGAACACCCGCACGACCCAGCTCTTCATCAACTACGGCGATAACGGACGTCTCGATGAGATGGGTTTCTCGCCCTTTGCGGAGGTCGTCGAGGGTATGGAGCACATCGACGCCCTCTACAGCGGCTATGGAGAGGGAGCTCCCCACGGACGGGGTCCCGATCAGGGACGCCTCCAGCGCGAGGGGAACGCCTATCTCCGTGCTGATTTCCCGAAGCTCGACTACCTGGTCTCTGCCTCCATCGTCGCGTAGTAGCCGAGTGCGCAGGCAGTCCGGTCATGTTTTCACGGTCGCCGTCCAGCCGCTGGGGATGGCCGATGAGCTCCAGTTCACCTTCAATTTCTACGGCAGCTCGGCGATCGTCACGTTCACCCTGTCGACCGACCGTCACGAGGTGGTGATGATGGGGGAGAGCTGAAGCTGTCGGAAGGGAGACGGAGCCTATGCACGAAGACTTCACTGCGAAAATAACGATCGACAGCGATTTCGCGATCGGCGAGATCGATCCGCGCATCTACGGATCGCTCATCGAGCACATGGAGCGTGTGGTCTACGGCGGGATCTACGAGCCTGGCCATCCGCAGGCCGACGAGCGCGGCTTTCGGAAGGATATCATCCGTCTCGTCCGAGAGACGGGAATACCCTTGATCCGCTATCCCGGAGGCAACTTCGTCTCCGGCTACAACTGGGAAGATGGCGTGGGTCCGCTGTCGGAGAGACCGAAGCGCTTGGACCTATCCTGGATTGCCCGAGAGCCCAACGAGGTCGGCCTGCACGAGTTCATGCACTGGGCCGAGGCGGCGGGAGTCGCGTGCAACCTCGCGGTGAACCTCGGCCTGCGGGGGGTGGATGCCGCGCGGAATTTGGTCGAGTACTGCAACTTCCCGCGAGGCAGCCATTGGAGCGACCTCCGAATCGCGCACGGCCGCAGAGAGCCCTACCGGATCAAGACCTGGTGCCTCGGAAACGAGATGGACGGACCGTGGCAGATCGGCACGAAGAGCGCCCGCGACTACGGGCGACTCACCTGCGAGACGGCGCGCGCCATGCGGCGCGTCGACCCTACGATCGAGCTTGTCGCCTGCGGAAGCTCGACGGGCAAGATGGCGAGCTTCCCCGAGTGGGACGCGACAGTCCTCGAGCACGCCTACGACGAAGTCGACTATCTCTCCCTCCACACCTACTTCACGAACACCGGAGGCGACGCCGCGAGCTATCTCGCGAAGGCCGTCGAGATGGACCGGCAAATCCAGGCCATAGTGGCGACCTGCGACTACGTGAGGGCAAAGGTGCACAGCGCGAAGCGCATGTTCCTCTCCTTCGACGAGTGGGGGATCTGGTCGCGGGAGGAGCGCGCAAACCGCGACGCGTGGAGCTGGAGGTGGGACGACGCCAACGCGGTGAGCGAGGGAATGTACAGCTTCCAAGATGGTCTCCTCGCCGGCTCAATGCTTCTCTCGCTCATCCGCCACGCCGATCGGGTGAAGATCGCCTGCTGGGCGCAGCTCGTCAACCACCTCTCCCTCGTGAGCTGCGCCAAGGGCGGCCCGCTGTGGAAGCAGACCGTCTACTACCCCTTCGCCCATGCCGCGCGCTACGGCAGGGGTATCGCCCTCGCACCGTCGATCGCGGGGCCACGCTACGACACGGCCGACGGCTCCGAGGTTCCCATTCTGGACGCGGCCGCCGTCATATCCAACAGCGGACGCGAGCTCGCCCTCTTTACGGTCAACAGGCATCTGCAACGGCCGCTCCCGGTCGAGGTAGTCCTGCACGGCTTCGGCGCCTACCGGCCCGTTGAGCACATCGTCTATGAGAGTCGCGACCCTCAGGCGGGAAACACCCGAGAGCAGCCGGAGCGGGTCGTGCCGACGGCGAGGAGCGGCGCAGCGCTTGCCGCAAGCGTGGCAGTCGAGGGAAAAACCGCGACCATCGCGCTACCCGCTGCGTCGTGGAATGTCATCCGGTTGGAGGCGGTCGAAACGTGATTCGAAAGGCCACCCAGTCCGATCTGGAACCGATGATCGAGATAATCAATGACGCTGCGCAGGCCTACAAGGGGGTGATACCCGCCGACCGCTGGCAGGATCCGTACATGCCGCCTGAGGAGCTGCTCGGCGAAATCGCGGACGGCGTCGTCTTCTGGTGCTTCGATGAGGGCGGGGTTGCCCTTGGCGTCATGGGAATCCAGGATAGGGGGGAGGTTGCGCTGATCCGCCACGCCTACGTGAGGAGCAGCGCGCGCGGGAAGGGCATAGGGACGCAGCTTCTTCGCCACCTCGCCGGGATGACCACCAAGCCGATCCTGGTCGGCACGTGGGCCGCCGCTTCCTGGGCAATCTCCTTCTATGAAAAAAACGGCTTCACGCTTGTGCCCACACGCGAGAAGGACCGGCTCCTCCGGAAGTACTGGTTCATCCCGGAGCGGCAAATCGAAACTTCCGTGGTCTTGGCGGACCCACGCTATAGCGGCCAGTCCGCGGCTCGGGAGGCGTAGGCTGCCACCGATCTCGGTCGTCCTGCCCGCCTACCACTCGATTGAGCAGTCGTCGCCCGCGAGCTTCACCACGAGCGAATCCCTGTCGATCCACCATTCCGATGTCGCCTCGGATGGCTCTGCGAGCCACCAACCCGCCTCGACGCTCGGCGCTTTCGTTTTCCAGACCTATCTGGTATAGTCTGGCGGGCGCGCGGCTCCCGCCACTCCGAAGGATACGCCGAATGGGATTCAAGAGACTGACGACTCGATTTCTGCTCATCGTCTTGGCACTGTTCGTTGTGACGGGGCTGATTTCTACCTTCACCCTCCTCCTCGCCGTCGACGGGATCATCAACCGTTTGGGGGCAAGCTATGCCCTCGAGCGGGCCGAGATGGAGCGATCGAGGATCGGGAAGGTCCTCGATACCGAGGCGGTCCTCGCTCGCAAGCTTGCCGACTCACCGACGGTCGTGCGCTGGCTGCTCGACGAGACCAATCCCGCGCGTCGGCAGGCGGCCTTCGAAGAGCTGGAGAGCTTCCGGAAGGCCTTCCGCGACAAGGACTATTTCGTCGCGGTCGGCTCCTCACTCACCTACTATAACCAGCCGACCTCGGGCCCCCTCGCCGTGACGACCCTAAGCAAGGACAATCCGGCCGATTCCTGGTATTTCAGCACCATCGCCGCCGGGCTTCCCTCGACCTTCAACCTTGACTTCAACCGTCTCATCGGCCAGGCAAAGGTCTGGATCAACTGCGTCGTGCGCGGCGGCGGCCGGGTCATCGGCGTCGCAGGCACGGGGATCGATATCACCGACCTCATCACCCAGCTCGTGCGCTCGGAAGGCGACGGAGTGCGCACCATCCTCATCGACTCAAGCGGAGCCGTCACGGCCGAACGCAATCGGGCGGCACTCGAGCAGAACGCCCGCGCGGGGGCCACGGGGAAGAAGATCACCATCTTCGACCTCGCGACGCGCAAGAGAGACCGGCAGGAGCTCGCGCGGCTCATCGCCTCGGCAAGCGCGGGAAAGCCCTCGGTTGGCATTGTCGACCTGAGCGGCAGAGCGAACCTCACCGTCATCACGCGGATCCCCGAGATCGGGTGGTTTGCAGTCATCGCGGTCAACCCCTCATCGGTCATCTCCTTTGTCGATTTCCTTCCGCTCTTTGCGCTTCTCGTCGCCTCGCTTCTCGCCGTGCTCGTCGCAATCTCTTTCCTCATGGATCGTGTGGTGCTGCGGCCGCTCGCCTCGATGACGACTTCGGCCAGGCGGATCGCCGCGGGGGACTACAGCCACGCTCTCTCCACCGCGAGATCCGACGAAATGGGCAACCTCGCCGTCGCCTTCAACGAAATGGCCGCGAAGGTGAAGGGCTACACCGAGAGCCTGGAGTCGCTCGTCGAGCGCAGGACCGCCGAGCTGCAACAGGCCAATGGGCGCCTCGAGGTCGCGAACCGCCAGGTCATGGAAAGCATCCGCTATGCCCGGCTCATCCAGGATGGGATCATGCCGGCGGCCGGGGCTCTGGAGGCCCGCCTCTCGAGCCACGCCCTCTTCCACCGGCAGCGGGACATCGTAGGAGGGGACTTTCTCTTCTTCCACGATTTTGATGACGGATTCCTCCTCGGGGTCATCGACTGCGCAGGCCATGGCGTACCGGGGGCGCTCATGACCATGATGGCGAGCTCCTCCCTCGAGCTGATCGCCGCACGCGTTCCCTTCGACGACCCCGCGGCGATCCTCACCGAGCTCGACCGCGTCATCCGCGCGTCGCTGCGCCAGGACGACGACCAGATGCCGGCCCATGGGGGCATGGATGTCGGGCTGTGCGCCTGTCTGCCGACGGAGGGAACGCTGATTTATGCCGGCGCGGCGATGCCGCTCTACCTTCTCTCCGACGGCGCCGTCACGACGATCGCCGGCCGCAAGGCGGCGATCGGCTATCGCCGCAGGAGAAGCCCCGGCCCCTTCGAAAACCGGCGCCTCGCGACCGATGGGCAAGCCTTTTTTCTCGTGACCGACGGTTTCATCGATCAGGCCGGAGGGGAACAGGGGCGCGCTTATGGGACGAGAAGGCTCACATCCCTTTTTGCGTCCTGTGACGGAAAGCCGCTGGATACCCTCTGCCCGGGCTGGGAGAACGAGTTCAACTCCTACCGCGGGGTGCGGGCTCAGCGGGACGATATCCTCGCCATTGGATTTCGGATCTAGCAGGTTTTTGAGGTGGGATGAAGGAGCAATGAATCAAATGGCCGGTTTTGATCTTTTTGCGCTGCGAGATGTGTTCGCCGATCAGGGCGTGATGATCTGCTTCAATGGACCGTTCTCGCACAGTGTCATCGAGGAGCTGGGAATCGCCGTGAGAAAATACCTCGAGAGCGCCGATGCGCCGACGTCCCGCGTCGCTGACGTGTTCGCCGTGTTCGTCGAGCAGGCCCAGAACCTAAAAAACTATACCTCGCGCGAAACGCTCGGCAGAGAGGACGGGGGCTCGCATCGCAGCGGAACTCTGGTAATCGCCCGGGAGGGGGAGCGATATGTCGTGAGCTCGGGAAACATGGTGCGCTCGGAGGATATCGGCCGAGTTGTCGACAGGCTGAAGGCCCTCGACGGTCTCGACAAGGCAGCCCTGAAGGTCGCCTACAAGGAGCGGCTCCACGGCTCCGCACAAGAGGAGAACGGCGCGGGCCTTGGATTCATCGATATGGCCCGCAGGGCGGCGGAGCCGTTGCGCTTCTCGGTTCGCGAGCTCACCGGCGATCTGGTTTTCTTCAGCATCAGCGTACTAATCTAGGAGTCAAGCGATGGAGAAGTTATCATTCAAAGCGGACGTCTCGTCGCCTTCAGTGGAATTCGATCCGGTGACCGGCCTCCTCCAAATCGGGGGCGAGTCCTATCCGGAGAACTCCTTCGAGTTCTACGCGCCGGTCATCGCCTGGCTACGGGGCTTTCTCGCCGAGACGAAAGGGGCGGTCAAGCTTCGGGTCTCCCTCTCCTACCTGAACACGAGCAGCACAAAGTGCATGATCGACATGCTTGACGATCTCGAGGCTGCGCACTCCCGCGGCCTCCCCGTCGAGGTGGAGTGGCTCTACGACGAAGACAACGAAAGAGCGAAGGATACCATCGACGAGTTCAAGGAGGACTTTACGATGCCGTTCGCGGTCATCGCGGTGAAGGAGTAGGAGATGGAGCCCGGAGAGAAGGAAAGGGCCGAGAGCCCCAAGGAGGTGGAGAGCGATCCCACGCTCCTGTGGGCCGAGTCGGTTGCGGCGGACGGATCGCTTCCGGGCGAGGTCATGCACGCTCACTTCATCGAGCTCAAGGAGCGCTACCGAGCTCTCCTGCGCCGCCTCACGAAGATCGCGAGGATCAGCGACGGCTACCAGCTCTCGTTGAAAGAGCTCAATCTGCTCTTGAGCACGGACGCTCGTACCGACTACCTCTCAGGGCTCTCAAACAGACGGGACATGCTCGAGCGGCTCGATATGGAGATCAGCCGGGCCCACCGTCACGGCGACTCCTTCTCCCTGATCATCGCGGACATCGACCTCTTCAAGCTTATCAATGACGAGCACGGTCACGAAGCCGGCGATTGGGTGATCGAAGCCGTGGCCGACTGCTTTCGCGCGAATCTTAGGCTCGAAGACCACTGCGCTCGATGGGGCGGCGAGGAGTTCCTCATGTGTCTGACGCGGGCTACCCTTGACGGGGCGCTCGTCGTGGCCGAGAAGCTCCGTGCGGGCGTTGCGGACCTGGCGGTCGAATATCGGGGCATTGTGCTCAAGCCGACGGCGAGCTTCGGTGTCGC
>Ga0307373_10011670_pt1 | contig 12676 bp, 17 predicted proteins | sample OX2MG_FD_202534 | JGI IMG/M metagenome (GOLD analysis project Ga0307373, IMG submission 202534) | Soil microbial communities from Risofladan, Vaasa, Finland - OX-2 | ecosystem: Environmental > Terrestrial > Soil > Coastal area > Acid sulfate soil | place: Finland: Risofladan, Vaasa | collected...
GAGCGCACGGCCCTCCGCGTCGGTGCGGGCTGTGGTCACGATGCATACCTCCAACCCACGCAACTTGTCGATCTTGTCGTAGTCGATCTCCGGGAACACGAGTTGCTCGCGCAACCCGAGGGTGTAATTGCCGTGGCCGTCGAACGCCTTCGAGTCGACACCGCGGAAGTCGCGGATGCGGGGCAACGCAACGTTGAGCAGCTTGTCGAGGAAGTCGTACATGCGCCGGCCACGGAGCGTCACCTTGATACCGATCGGCATGCCCTCGCGGAGCTTGAACGCCGCGACGGACTTGCGCGCGCGGATCACGATCGGCGCCTGTCCGGTGATCTGCTTGAGATCCGAGATCGCCGCGTCGATGGCGCGCGCGTTGGTGATCGCCTCACCCATGCCGATGTTCACGACGACCTTCTCGATCGCGGGCACCTGCATGGCGTTGAGGTAGCGGAACTCGGCCACCAGCGCGGGCACGATCTCGTCCACGTAGCGGCGTCGGAGACGCGGAAGTTCGGCGACTGCGACAGCCATCAGACCTGTGCCCTGTCGTAGTGCTCGCCGCACTTCTTGCACACGATCACACGCCGCCCCAGCTCGTCCACGCCGTGGGCGATCCGGGTGCGCTTGTCGCAGCGATTGCAGACGAGCATGACGTTGCTGTAGCTGATGGGGCCGTCGAAGTCGACGATGCCGCCCTGGATGTTCCCCTGGACCCCGGACTTGGTGTGGCGCTTGAGCAGGTTGATGCCGCGCACGGCGACACGCTGCTGATCCGTGAGGACACGCTCCACGACGCCGCGCTTGCCCTTGTCCTTGCCGCTCAACACCTCGACGTTGTCACCCTGGCGGATGTCGAGTGGACGCAGCTGACCACCGGCCCACCCCTCATGGCGGAGCGTCGCCCGGCGCTTGCGTACGACGCGTGGCGTGGGCATGTCAGATGACCTCCGGAGCGAGGCTGACGATCTTCATGAAGTTCCGTTCGCGCAGCTCCCGAGCAACCGGGCCGAAGATGCGCGATCCGCGCGGATTGTTCTGTGGGGTGATGAGCACGGCCGCGTTCTCGTCGAAGCGGATGTTGCTGCCGTCGGGTCGCTTGTACTCCTTGGTCGTGCGCACGACGACCGCGCGCACCACATCGCCCTTCTTGACCTGCGCGTTCGGCTGGGCGACCTTGACGGTGCCGATGATGACATCGCCGACCGACGCGTACTTGCGATAGCTGCCACCGAGCACACGGATGCAGAGCAACTCGCGCGCGCCGCTGTTGTCGGCAACCTTGAGGACCGATTCCTGCTGGATCATGTCAGCGCGCCTTTTCCAGAACTTCGGCAATGCGCCAGCGGATCTCCTTCGAGATCGGCCGCGTCTCGATGATCCTCACGCGGTCACCGACGCCGCAGCTCTCGTCGTCGTGCACCTTGAAACGACGGGTGTGACGGACGACCTTCTTGTAGAGGGGGTGCGGCTTGAGATCCTGCACCACCACGATCACCGTCTTCTCCATCTTGTCGCTCACCACCACCCCGTCGCGAACCTTGCGACGAGTGCGAGCCGGGGTCGCGTCAGTCATCGACATTCTCCTGATCGTCGGCGGCGTCGGCGACCTCCACCTCGGGCTCCGAAGACTCGACGACGGGTACCGCCGCCGGCACAACGGCCGGAACCTGCAGGCGCGGCTCGGCCTTTGCCTTCGGCTTGGGCTTGGGCTTGGCAGCCTTCGCGGGCGCAGCCGGCGTGGCCGCGGCGGCGAGCAGCAACTCCGGCCGGAGGCCGCGTTCGATCTCGATCTTCACGGTCAGCGCCCGAGCGATCTCGTGCCGGATCTCACGCACCTGGCGGTGGTTCTCGACCTGGCCCGTCGCCTGCTGGAAGCGCACCTCGAAGAGGCGCCGGCGCTGCTTGCTGAGGTGATCGTCGAGCTCGGCAACGGTCATGCGGCGCAGCTCGGTGATCGCCTCGACTTGCTTCGTCATACCGTCGCCTCCAGATCGGCGCCGGTCTCTTCGCGCTGCAGGAATCGGGTCTTGATGGGCAGCTTGAAGGCCGCGAGACGCATTGCCTCCTGGGCGGTCTCCCGAGTCACTCCGGCCATCTCGAAGAGCACGCGACCAGGGAGCACGACGGCCACCCAACCCTCGGGCTGGCCCTTGCCGCTGCCCATGCGGGTCTCTGCGGGCTTCTTCGTGAACGCGTGGTCGGGGAAGATGCGGATCCAGATCTTGCCGCCACGCTTGACGTGACGCGTCATGGCGCGCCGGGCAGCCTCGATCTGCCGGTTTGTCATCCAGCACTGCTCGGTCGCCTGCAGCCCGTAGGTGCCGAAGTCGAGTTTGTTGCCACGCTGCGCCGCCCCGGTGCGGCGTCCACGGTGAAGCTTGCGGTGCTTGGTCCGCTTGGGCATCAACATCGCTTACTCCTCCTCCTCTTCAGCAACGTCTGCGGGCGCATCGGCCTTGCTCGCCGGCTTCTTCGGCGCGCGAGCCGCAGAGGTGGGCTTCTTCGCCGCAACCGGCTTGCGGCGCGCGGGAGCGCGTTTCGGTGTGAGCTTCTCGACCTTCTGTCCGTCCGCGGCGGGATCGACGCCGGCGGCCGCGATGACCTCATCGTCCTCATCGATCTCAACGACATCCTCGGTGGGGACCTCGATGTCGACCTCCGGCTCCGCAACGTCGAGCACCACCTGGGCCTCCTCAGCGGGTGCTTCGGTGACGCGCGGCGCGGCGACCGGCACCCGATCCTCGAGACCGCGGTCCTCGGTGCGATCCTTGCCGGGCGCGATCGGCTCACCGGTGGCGGTGACGTAGTCGCCGAGGTACAGCCAGCACTGCACGCCGATGCGCCCGAAGGTGGTGCGCGCCTCTGCCTTGCCGTAGTCGATATTCGCGCGCAGCGTGTGCAATGGCACGCGACCATCGCGGTCCCATTCGCGACGGGACATCTCCGAGCCGCCGAGCCTGCCGCTGACCTGGATCTTCACGCCCTTGGCGCCGGCCCGCATGCTGCGCATCAGCGTCTGCTTGAGCGCGCGACGGAAGGCGATGCGCTTCTCGAGCTGGGAGGCGACGTTCTCCGCGACCAGCGTGGCGTCGAGCTCCGGTGTCTTGATCTCGTGGATCGTGACCCGGACCTTCTTGCCGGAGATGCGCTCGAGCTCATCGCGGAGCGCATCGACTGAGGCGCCCTGCTTGCCGATGACGATGCCCGGCTTCGCGGTCTGGATGATCACCGTGAGCTGGTTCGCGCTGCGCTCGGTCTCGATGCGCGCCAGGCCCGCGTTGCGCAGGCGGCTGCCGATCAGCCGGCGCATCGCGATGTCCTCGTGCAGCAGCTTCGTGTACTCCTTGTCGGCGTACCAGCGCGCGTCCCAGTTGCGGTAGACGCCGAGCCGGAAACCGATTGGATTGACTTTCTGACCCATCTACTCGGCCTCTTCCTTGGGTTGCTTGGGAGCGCGACGGCGCGCCGGCCGTGGCGTTGCTGCAGGAGCGGCTGCACCCGACGCCGGAGCGGCGGCGGCAGGAGTCACGATCGGCGCGGGCACGACGGTCCGCGGCAATTTCACCGCGCTCCGGCGCCGCACGTTTGCCGGCATCTCGTCATCCGTGACGAACGCGCGCAGGTGACTGGTGCGCTTGAAGATGCTGCCGGCCATCCCGCGCGGCTTGGCACGCCAGCGCTTGATGATCATGGCGCCGTCAACCTCGACACGCGCGACGCGCAGCGACGAGGCGTCGAGGTTGTAGTTGTGCTCGGCATTGGCGGCAGCAGACTTGATCACCTTGGCGATGTCCGCGGCAGCGGATCGAGGCGAGAAGTTGAGCACCACCAACGCTTCAGCTACGGGCAAACCCGTGACCATCGCCGAGACGAGGCGAGCCTTGCGCGCGGTGGTGCGAACCCACTTCGCGGTTGCGACGACTTCCATCCCAGCCTCTACTTCAGCGCCGTGCTGCGTTCGGTGTGATGCCCGTGTCCGCGATACCTGCGGGTGTGGGCAAACTCGCCGAGCTTGTGGCCGACCATCGTCTCGGTGATGAGCACGGGGACGTGCTTACGCCCATCGTGCACCGCGATCGTGTGACCGACCATCTCCGGGAAGATGTCGCTGCGTCGCGACCAGGTCTTGATGATCCGCTTCTCGCGGGACATGTTCAGCTGCTGCACCTTCTTGAGGAGGTGGTCATCGCAGAACGGGCCTTTCTTGAGCGAGCGTCCCATGGTTACTTGCCCCGCCGGCGCACGATCATGCGATCAGTGCTCTTGTTGTGACGTGTGCGGAAGCCGAGTGCGGGCTTGCCCCAGGGAGTCTGAGGATGGCCGCCGGCGCCGCTTCGTCCCTCGCCACCACCGTGAGGATGGTCGAAGGGATTCATCGTCATACCGCGGACAGAAGGACGGATGCCGCGCCAGCGCGACTTTCCTGCCTTGCCGATAACTTCGTTCTCGTGGTCGACGTTGCCGACCTGGCCTATGGTCGCGCGGCAGCGCACATCGACGAGACGCACCTCGCCGCTGGGCATGCGGACCTGCGCGTACGCGCCCTCCTTGGCGAGCAACTGCGCCGCAGTACCCGCGCTGCGGACCAGCTGTCCGCCGCGCCCGAGCTTGACCTCGAGGTTGTGGATGGTCGTACCGAGTGGGATGTTCGTGATCGGCAGCGCGCATCCGGGGCGGATCTCAGCCGCATCGCCGGAGCTGACGACGTCGCCGACGGTCAGCCCGTGAGGGGACAGGATGTAGCGCTTGTCGCCGTCCGCGTAGACCACGAGCGCGATACGTGCGCTGCGGTTCGGATCGTATTCGATCGTCTTCACCTTCGCCGGGACCCCGTCCTTCTGGCGCTTGAAGTCGATGATGCGGTACGTCTTCTTGTGGCCCCCGCCCTGATGGCGCACTGTGATGCGACCGGACGCGTTGCGACCGCTGTGCTTCTTGAGGTGCTCGACAAGCCCGCGCTGCGGTGCTGACTTGGTCACGCCCTCGAAGCTGCTCACCGACATGAAACGGCGGCCGGGACTCGTTGGCTTGTATTTCTTCGTGGGCATTACTTAGACGCCTTCAAAGAGACCTTCGATCTTCTGGCCTTCGCCGAGAGTCACGATTGCCTTCTTCCAGTCGGGGCTCTTGCCGATGACCCGCGTCTGACCACGCGAACGCCGGCGCGCCTTGCCGCGAACATTGATGGTGTTGACTTCGACGACGGTGATCTTCTGGTCCACGAACGCCTCTTCGATGGCGCGGCGGATCTGGATCTTCGTGGCCGAGGGATGGCAGCGGAACACATAGCGTCCGGCCGCCATCGATGCGTACGACTTCTCACTGATCACCGGGAGCACCAGGACCTGCTCGAAGTTGAGGCCCGCTGTCATGCGAACGCCTCCTCGATGTGCTCGATGGCGTCGCGCGTGACGATGACGGTCTCGGCGATGAGCAGGTCGCGGACCGACAGGTTGCCGGCGAGCGTGACCTGGACCTCGGCGATGTTGCGCGCGCTCTTCTCGAGCATCTCGTTGTGCGAGCCGAGCACCACGAGCACGCGCTTCCCGGCGTCAACCGTGCGCAGCAGCGTGGACACCGCGCTCGTCTGCGGCACATCGAGCGTGAATGCCTCGAGCACCACCAGACCGCCGTCCTGCGCTTTCGCAGAGAGCGCACTGCGCAATGCGAGGCGACGCTGCTTCCGGGGCATGTCCATGCGGTACGAGCGCGGATGCGGCCCGAAGACCACACCGCCACCCTCCCACTGCGGGGAGCGAGTCGAGCCTTGACGGGCGCGTCCGGTGCCCTTCTGACGCCACGGCTTGCGACCACCCCCACGCACCTCGCTGCGCGTCTTGGTGGACGACGTGCCTTGACGGGAGTTTGCCAGCTGGCGAACCAGCGCCTGGTGCATGACGGGCTCGTTGGGCTCAATGCCGAACACCGACTCGGGAAGGTCGACGCTGCCGGTGACCGCGCCATTCTGATCGACAACTCTCGCGGCGCTCATTGAGCCTCTCCGAGAGTCGCGGAGCGATCCGAGTCACGAACCATGACCACCCCGTTCTTGTGTCCGGGCACCGACCCGTGCACGAGCAGGAGGTTGCGCTCTGCATCGACCCGCACCACTTCGAGGTTGCGCACGGTCACCTGCGACGCGCCGTGATGGCCCGCCATCTTCAGGCCCTTGAAGACGCGCGCCGCGTCAGTCGAGCCGATCGACCCGGCCTGCTTGATGTTGTGCGATCCGTGCGACACCGGCCCCCGGTGAAAGTTGTGGCGCTTGTGCTGGCCGGAGAATCCCTTGCCCTGGCTCACCCCGGTCACGTCGATGCGTTGTCCGGCGGTGAACATCTCGACGGTGAGTCGCGTCCCGACGGCGACGTCTCCGGCGTTCCGCAACTCCTGCAGCGTGCGCTGGGGTTGCAAGCCGGCGCGCTTGAAGTGCCCGCGCATGGGCTTGGGCGTGCGCTTGAGAGCCTTGTCGCCGAAGCCGAGCTGCACGGCCTCGTACCCGTCGACAGGGACGGTCTTGCGCTGCACGACGTTGCACGAGTCAGCCTCGAGCACCGTCACGGGAACCGATGTCCCCTGCGGCGTGAAGATCTGCGTCATGCCGACCTTGCGGGCAAGAATCCCTTTGCTCACAGCTTGATCTCGATGTTCACGCCGCTCGGCAGGTTGAGCCGCATGAGCGCGTCGACGACCTTCGGGTTGGCGTCGAGGATGTCGAGGATCCGCTTGTGCGTGCGCATCTCGAACTGCTCACGCGAGTCCTTGTCGATGAACGGCGAGCGCACGACGGTGTACTTGTTGATGGTTGTCGGCAGCGGCACCGGCCCCGCAACGCGCGTGCCCGTCCGGGTAGCCGTCTCCACGATCTTGGACGCGGCCTGGTCGAGGACGCGGTGATCGTATGCCTTGAGGCGGATGCGGATCTTCTGGGGCACGGCGGTTCTGGTGTTCCTCTGCTTTTGTTCTGGTCTTGCCTATTTCTCGATGCTGGTCACGGCGCCGGCACCCACGGTCCGACCGCCTTCGCGAATGGCGAAGCGCATGCCGTCCTCGACCGCGATCGGGGTGATCAGCTCGATGCCCATCTCGACGTTGTCACCGGGCATGCACATCTCCTGGCCGTCCGGGAGCGCGATGGTACCGGTGACGTCGGTGGTCCTGATGTAGAACTGCGGACGATACCCGGTGAAGAACGGCGTGTGCCGTCCACCTTCGTCCTTGCTGAGCACGTAGACCTGGGCCTTGAACTTCGTGTGCGGCGTGATCGTGCCCGCCTTGGCGAGCACCTGGCCCCGCTCGACGTCCTCGCGCTTCACACCGCGGAGCAGGCATCCGACGTTCATCCCGGCCTCGCCCGCGTCGAGCAGCTTGTGGAACATCTCGACGCCGGTGACAGTGGACTTGGTGGTGTCCTTGATCCCGACGATCTCCACCTGCTCGTTCACCTTGACGATGCCGCGCTCGATGCGGCCGGTGACCACGGTTCCGCGACCTTCGATCGAGAACACGTCCTCGATCGGCATCATGAACGGCTTGTCGACGGGGCGGGTCGGCACGGGGATGTAGGAGTCGACCGCGTCCATGAGCTTGAGCACGCCGTCGACGGAGTCCTTGTCGCCTTCGAGCGCCTTGAGGGCGGAGACGCGCACGACGGGGACGTCATCGCCGGGGAAGTCGTACTTGCTGAGCAGCTCGCGGATCTCGAGCTCCACGAGCTCGAGCAGCTCCTCGTCATCGACGGCATCGCACTTGTTCAGCGCGACGACGATGTACGGCACACCGACCTGACGGGCCAGCACGATGTGCTCGCGGGTCTGCGGCATGGGGCCGTCGGTCGCCGCGACAACGAGGATCGCGCCGTCCATCTGCGCGGCGCCGGTGATCATGTTCTTGATGTAGTCGGCGTGGCCGGGGCAGTCGACATGCGCGTAGTGGCGCGTCTTCGTCTCGTACTCGACGTGCGCAGTGGCGATCGTGATACCGCGCGCCTTCTCCTCGGGAGCGTTGTCGATCTTGTCGAACGATACGAAGGCGTTGTCGCCGCCGACGCTCTCCTGAAGAGCCTTGGTGATGGCAGCAGTCAGCGTGGTCTTGCCATGGTCGATGTGACCGATGGTTCCGACATTCACGTGCGGCTTGGTGCTTTGGTATTTCTTCTTGCCCATTTCGTGCCTCTACTGAACTCCTGCTCTCCGTTGTCTCAGTTAAACCTTGGCCTTCGCGACGAGCTCTTCGGCGAGGCTCGACGGAAGCTGCTGATAGTGATGGAACTCCATGCTGTAGTTGGCCCTGCCCTGCGTCATGCTCCGCAGATCACCGACGTAGCCGAACATCGTGGCGAGCGGCACCTCAGCATGCACGATGTGCGACGCGGCGCGACCTTCCATGCCCAGGATCTGCCCGCGACGTGAGGCGAGGTCGCCCATGACATCGCCCATGAACTCCTCGGGCATGAACACGTCGACGCGCATGATCGGCTCCAGCAGCACGGGCTTGGACTTGCGCATGCCGTCCTTGAAGCCCATCGACCCCGCGATGTTGAACGCCTGCTCCGACGAGTCGACATCGTGGTACGAGCCGTCGACGAGGGTGACCTTGAGGTCGACGACCGGGTACCCGGCGAGCACGCCGTTGGACAGTGAGTCGGCGATGCCGCGACCGACCGGAGCGATGTACTCCCTCGGGATCGTGCCACCGACGATCTTGCTGACGAACTCGAAGCCCTTGCCCGGGTTCGGCTCGAGCTCGAGCTCGACATGTCCGTACTGTCCGTGACCACCTGACTGCCGGACGAATCTGCCGGTGCCGTGGCCCTTTGTGGTGATGGTCTCGCGGTACGACACCTGCGGCCGGCCGACACTCGCGTCCACCTTGAACTCGCGAAGCATGCGGTCGACGATGATCTCGAGGTGCAGCTCGCCCATGCCTGAGATGACCGTCTGGCCGGTCTCCTCATCGGTGCGAACGCGGAAGGTCGGATCCTCCTCAGCGAGCTTCTGCAACGCGATGCCCATCTTGTCCTGCTCCGCCTTGCTCTTCGGCTCGACGGCGACTGAGATGACCGGCTCGGGAAAGGTGATCTGCTCGAGGACGATCGGGTACTTCTCGTCGCAGAGCGTGTCCCCGGTGGTGGTCTTGCGCAGCCCGATGGCGGCGGCGATGTCGCCGGCGCGCACCTCCTCGATCTCCTCGCGGTGATTGGCGTGCATCTGCAGCAGGCGCCCGACGCGCTCCCGCTCGCCCTTGGTGGCGTTGTACACGTACGAGCCGCTGCGCAGGATCCCGCTGTAGACGCGGAAGAATGTCAGCTTGCCCACGAACGGATCGGTCGCGATCTTGAAGGCGAGCGCCGCGAACGGCTCGCTGTCGCTCGCGTTGCGGATGACCGCCGTCTCACCCTCGGCGGCGGCGCCCTCGACGGACGGACGGTCGAGCGGCGACGGCAGGAAGTCGACAACGGCGTCGAGCATCGGCTGCACGCCTTTGTTCTTGAGGGCCGAGCCACACAGCACGGGGACCAGGCGGGTCTTGACGGTGCCGGCGCGAAGGCCGCGCAGGATCTCGGCGGTCGTCAGCGTCGCGCCGTCGAGATACTTGACCATCAGCTCGTCGTCGGAGTCCGCGACGGCCTCGAGGAGCTCGTGGCGGTACTTGGCGACGAGCTCAAGCATCGACTCGGGGATCTCGGAACGCCTCAGGCTCGTGCCCAGGTCGTCGGTGTAGATGATCGCCTCCTCGGTGACGAGGTCGATCATCCCCTTGAACTCCGATTCGGCGCCGATGGGGAGCTGGATGGGCACCGCGTGGGCACCGAGGCGGTCCTTGATCGAGTCGACGGCAGCGTAGAAGTTGGCCCCGATCCGGTCCATCTTGTTGATGAAGCAGATCCTGGGGACTTCGTAGCGATCCGCCTGGCGCCAGACCGTCTCGGACTGGGGCTCGACGCCCGCAACGGCGTCGAAGACGGCAACCGCGCCGTCAAGCACGCGGAGGCTCCGCTCGACCTCGACCGTGAAGTCCACGTGCCCGGGCGTATCGATAATGTTGATGCGATGGCCGCGCCACTCGGCAGCGGTCGCCGCCGACGTGATCGTGATCCCGCGCTCCTGCTCCTGGACCATCCAGTCCATGGTCGCGGCACCCTCGTGGACCTCGCCCATCTTGTGGATGCGGCCCGTATAGAAAAGGACACGCTCGGTCGTCGTGGTCTTGCCCGCGTCGATGTGGGCCATGATCCCGATGTTCCGGGTCTTCTCGAGAGGAAACGCGCGAGCCGCCACAGCCACAGCCATCTCAGTACCGGAAGTGCGAGAAGGCTTTGTTGGACTCGGCCATCTTGTGGGTGTCTTCCTTCCGCTTGATGGAGGCGCCCACGCCATTGGCGGCATCCATGAGCTCGCCGGCGAGCTTCTCGGACATGCTCTTGCCGCCGCGGCCGCGCGCGTAGCGGATGATCCAGCGCCGCGCCAGCGCCTGGCGGCGGTCGTGACGGATCTCGACAGGCACCTGGTACGTGGCGCCGCCGACCCGTTTCGGCTTGACCTCGAGGATCGGGGTCACGTTGCGGATGGCCTGGTCGAAGACGTCGAGAGGCTCCTTGCGCGAGGACTTGCGAATCTTCTCGAAGGAGTCGTAAACGATCTTCTCGGCGATGCTCTTCTTGCCCGCGAGCATGATGCAGTTGACGAACTTCGCCAACCCAACGCTCCCGTAGATCGGGTCGGGCAGGATGACGCGCTTCTGGACGCGGGCACGGCGTGGCATTGGGTGTTAGCTCGCCTTCTTCTCGCGTTTGGCGCCGTACTTGCTGCGGCCCTGCTTACGGTTCTTGGTGCCCGCGGCGTCGAGCGTGCCGCGGATGACGTGATAGCGAACACCGGGAAGATCGCGGACACGGCCGCCGCGGATGAGCACGACCGAGTGCTCCTGCAGGTTGTGGCCGATACCGGGGATGTAGGCGGTCACCTCGACCTTCGTGGTGAGGCGAACGCGGGCCACCTTGCGGAGCGCCGAGTTGGGTTTCTTGGGCGTGGTCGTGTAGACACGGACGCAGACGCCGCGGCGCTGGGGACAACCCTTGAGCGCGCGGGCCTTGGTCTTGTGTGTCGGCTTGGTGCGGCCCTTGCGGACCAACTGCTGAAAGGTAGGCACGACCCGTCCGTTTATGAGAAGTGCGCGAAGCCACGAAACAGCGCGCGCGAATACGAGGAACGCTCGTGGAGCGAAGCGACAGCCTACCAGACGTTGAGTTCACACGTCAAACCGTGATGAGGTCTGCGACGAACGCCCCGCCGCCGGAGATCAGGGGCGGGTTGGACCACCGATTCGCAGCCAGACAGTTGTCCCCTGCCCCTGCGCCGACTGGATCCCCAGCGTCGCTCCCGCCTCGGCGACCCGCTCTTCGAGGAGCTTCAAACCGACGTGACCGTTCTGACGGCGCCGCCGCAACTCGTCGGGACTGAAGCCCTGCCCGTCATCGGTGATCTCGAGGGTCACGCCGTCGCGGGTCGGGGCGAGCCGGACCAGGAGCTTCGACGCGTGGGCGTGCTTCACGACGTTGCGCATGCACTCTTGCGCGGTCCGATAGACGAGCGCCGTGTCATCCATGGCGAGGGTTCTCGCACACGCATCGACGTCGACGACAACGCCCAGCCCGTGCTCGCCGGCAATCGAGGCAAGGCGCTCGAGCGCGGCACCGAGGCCGCCCCGATCGAGATCGGGCGGAGCGATCTCCATGATCATCGTCCGGAGTTCGCGGATCGCGGTCCGCGATTCCTCTGACGCGGTCTGCATGACGGCGACCAGCTCGTCGCGCGACGGCTGGGCCCGCTCGGGATTGGACAGTCTCATCGCGGCGGACCCCAGCGTGAGGCTCACCGCGGTCAGGTTCTGGACGGGGCCGTCGTGGAGATCGCCTGCGATTCGCCAGCGCTCGGTCTCCGAGCTGTCGATCGCCCGCTGCAGGAGCAGGGCTCGGTCCTTGCTGCTGCGCTGGAGCCGGCGGGCGAGCCGCCAGCTCAACGGGACCAACAGAAGGAACAGAAGGCCGAGGCCGGCGATCAGAGCGGGAAAGATGCCGTTCCAGACGCGCGCCTGGTCTGCCTGCAGCGCGGTCTCGAGCTGATAGGTTTCGAAAAGGAGCTTGGTGCCGTTGGTCGCCTTCACCGGGAGGTACACCTCCACGAGGCTTCCGAACGAGCGCTCGAATCGATTCTCTGGCCTGGACAGGTCACTGACCTCGGAGTGAGTGATCGCACTCTCCAGGGCGTCGCTCTCTTCGGCGCCAAGGGCGAACGTCTCACCGATCAACCTGTGCTCGTCGGAGTACACGATTGTCCCGGCGGCGGTCCAGATCTTCACCCGCACGACGCGATTGCCCAGCACGCCGCCGGTCACTGCGCTGTCCAGGGCCTGGATCGCGTTCGGAGCCCCCGCCAGAACCGCCGACGTCAGCAACGGCGCGACAATGCCGTGGGCGTCGATCTGCGTGATGGTCTCGGCGTCGTTGATCGCTTCGGCGGTCGCCGCCCGGTTGACCTGCCAGAAGCTGAGTCCCGCGATCATCACGGCGGCGAGCGCGCAGCCCACGACGAACAGCAGGACCTCGCGGCTCACGGAGATCGGGCGAGCCAGTTGGACGGTGCTGCGCTTGCGGAAGGGCATCGCGACGCGAGGCAGCCGG
>Ga0307373_10011671_pt1 | contig 12676 bp, 9 predicted proteins | sample OX2MG_FD_202534 | JGI IMG/M metagenome (GOLD analysis project Ga0307373, IMG submission 202534) | Soil microbial communities from Risofladan, Vaasa, Finland - OX-2 | ecosystem: Environmental > Terrestrial > Soil > Coastal area > Acid sulfate soil | place: Finland: Risofladan, Vaasa | collected...
AGGGCGAATAACCATTTGAAATACGAACAGTGTAATGCCGGGAGTATACTCCCGGCGCTACACTATTCCATCGTAATCAATTCTTTTCGTCTTCGGTGCGCTTGCTCGCGCCGGTATTTCGGGCGCTCTTTCAAATAATTCGAGAGGATCGCTTGCACGTGGTAAAAATCTTCGAAGGGATGGTGCGGAATGCCAAGTTCCCCGCATTGCCGCTTCAAGTCGCGCGTGGCAAAAACAATATCGGCCATCGTTGCGGGGCACCAATCGGAATAACCATCGCCGAGATAGACAACAGTATCCGCGTCATCGCTCATCGTGAGGAGGCCGGCGCATTTGCAGGAAGCGCAACGGTCGCAGCCTTCGCGCTCATGTTCGAACGTAATATCGAACCTGCCGTTCTCATTCAATTCGATCGTGTTCGTCCAGATGGGAATGTGGGTCAGTCCTAATCGCTCGAGCGTTCGGGTGATGTAGATGCTGAATCCATCGCTAACGATGGTGAAATCTATCGCCTGCTCCGCGCAAAATCGCGCGAACTCCAGGAATCCGGCGCGCGGCGTCTGCTCCATGAGGAGATTGTCTATTGCTTCTTCGGTCATGTTGCTGGCTGTTTCACAGGCTATATGGAGGCATTCCGCCGGTGTTTTCAGCCCCGCGTCGAACTCCTTCCATATTTCAAGCGCAACTGGGGTCCCGAAACGCGCCAGAATTTGCGAGCCGACATCCCGCGTGGTAATCGTCTCGTCGAAATCGCAAAAGATCTTATACATTCCGAACGCGAGCGAGGCACGCCCGCAATTATCTCAGCTTATTTTTCTGTCTCGAAGAGCGAAGAGATGGACTTGTCCTCGTGGGTCCGTTTGATGGCTTCCGCAAAGACATTCGCAACGGACATTACTTTTATCTTAGGGGAATGATTGTGGGACGGAATCGTGTCCGCAACAACTAAGCATTCAAGCGGAGAATCCTCGATGCGCTTAATGGCATCGCCGCTTAAAACCGCGTGGGTACACGCGCCGTAAATAGACTTTGCGCCGGCTTTCTTGAGCGCGACGGCCGCGTTTGTGAAGGTTCCGGCAGTATCGATCAGGTCGTCAATGATGATCACGTTTTTTCCGCTCGGATCTCCAATGATATTCATCACCTCGGCCACGTTCGGCGCGGGGCGCCGCTTATCGATGACAATCAGATCGGTATTGAACCGCCGCGCATAGGATCGCGCCATTTTCGTTCCGCCGACATCTGGCGAGGCGACGATCATCTGCTTGATTTTCTCATCTTTGAAATACTTCACGAAGGTATTCGAGGCGTATAAGTGATCGACGGGAATATCGAAAAATCCCTGTAGCTGCGGGGCATGAAGATCCATCGTGATAACGCGGTCGGCGCCGGCGGTGGCAATGAGATTGGCGACGAGCTTGCTTGTGATGGCCACGCGGGGCTGGTCCTTGCGGTCCTGCCGCGCATAGCCGAAATAGGGAATAACGGCGGTGATGCGCTTGGCGCTCGCGCGGACGGCGGCGTCGATCAGCATGAGCAGCTCGAAGAGATTATCTGCCGGCGTCATCGTCGATTGGAGGATGAAGAGGTCCTCGCCGCGAATGTTTTCGTCGTATTTGACCCAAATTTCGCCATCGGAAAAATTCTTGATTCGCACTTTGGCGAGCGGAATTCCGAGCGTGGCAGCGACGCTCTCGGCAAATATCGGATTGCTCCGGCCGGCAACTAATTTAGGGTGACTCACGAGTCTTGAACCTGGATTACTCGGATTTAGGTGGATTACTCGGATTTAGGTGGATTACGCGGACGGATTAACTTCTGAGATTAAGGAAACGTTAATTAGCTCTGTTTTTCCGTCATTGCGGGGAGAACGAATCGACCGAAGGGAGATTCGTTCGACGAAGCAATCTGTTGCATTAATGCGAGGAGATTGCTTCGTCGAATTTTTCTCCCTTCGGTCGACAAATCCTCCTTGCAATGACATTACATCATATTGAGCCATCATCAAAAAAGAAAAAGGTTCTGCCATCTGTAAGCCGAATTCTGTCTTCTCACGATTACTCTTGCGAGTGTTCGCGAGGAGGCAACCATTACTCTGATGCGACCTACCCGAGACCAGCGGATGATTGCTCATCCTGTATCCTCGAGCCGAGGCATTCTCATTTAAGAGTTGATCTCATACGTGGTCTTGCTCCGCGCGAGGTTTATCGTGACCCCGAAGCTTACGCATCGGGCGGTGGTCTCTTACACCGCCGTTTCACCCTTACCGACGGGAACCATCTCTGATTCTCTTCGGCGGTCTGCTTTTCTGTGACACTTCGCTGTGAGCGGTTTTTCAGCCCACGATTACTCGCGGATCTTATTCACCGCCCCCCGGGCTTGAATGGGCGATCGCTCGCCTTATCTCGACCGGCACGCTGCCCTGCGGAGTTCGGACTTTCCTCTCCTAAAAGACGATCGCTCGTCTCGCAGAAGCGGTTGCCCGATGGCAGAACCTAAACCTGGATTACGCTGATTACTTTCTGATTACGCTGATTACCGAAAAAAACACTTTGTCTAAAATTAGTTTGCCGACGTATGAGTTGCGATTCTATAAATCGATCAGCGTAATCAGCTAAAATCAGCGTAATCCAGGTTTATTCTTCCGTTTCTTCTTCCTGCTCCACTTCATACGTCACCGGCTGGGGTTCGCCATCGACGGCGATGGCGATCGGCTCTCCGACGATGATGCGTCCGCAATATTCGCAGACGGCGTGCTTCTCGCCTTTCTTTAGTTCTAACGCAAGCTGCCTCGGCACCGCGTTGAAGCAGCCGCCGCAAACGCCATTCTTGATCGCCACGACCGCAATGCCGCCTTTCGCCGGCCGCACGCGATTGTAGATCGTCATGTGAAACGGCTGCACTTGCTTGGCAAGTTCTTCGCGGCGCGCAAGAAGCTGCTTTTCTTCTTCTTCCGTGTTGGCGAGCAGTTCGTTCAAAGCGGTTTCGGCTTCCTCGAGATCGCGCTCCATTTCGCCTAAGTCCTGCGCCATTTGCTGCTCGTCCATTTTCAATTGCTCGAGTTCGATACCCATGCGGCCGAGGGCTTCGGTATTCGTTTGCAGCCGGCGCTGGCCATCTTCGAGTTGGAACGTGATGGCATCGTATTCGCGCGTGGTCTTCACATCGAATTGCTGCGCTTTGTAGCGATCGACTTTCTCGCGCAGATCGGCGTTCTCCGCGGCCATCTCCCGCGAACGGCTTTCCACTTCGCGGATGTCATGGCGCACCTGCTCTACCTGGGCGCGCTGCTCTTCGGCCTGGGCGCGCATTTCGTTCACGCGGTCGGGCAATTCGCCGCGGCTCTCGACTAAATCGTCGAGCTGGCGATCCACTTTCTGAAGTTCGTAAAGATGTAAGAGTGAGTCGTTCACGTATGTTCTAAATTTATGTGAGGGACCGGTTTATCCCAAAATATCGCACGGCATTTGGCTCCGTATGCGCCAGTAGAAGGAGCGCATCCAAAGATAATACGGCATCCTGTGCGTTCTGATTCATTTCCAGCGATTTCCGGGCCGCCCTAATTAATCCGCGTGTAACAAACCTTTCGGTCTCTGCGTGTCCGGCATCGAGGAGAAGAATCTTATCGTAGTCGGCGCGGTGAAAATCGTGGTAGCGAACGTCCGCCGTGATGAAGGCATCCGCATGTTGCAACCGAGCGTGCTTGTAAAAATCCATTCCGGCGCCGCCTACTACCGCGACACGAGAAATATTTGCCGGGCCATTGCCGTTATGCCGGAGCACTGGCGTCCCAAAAGTTTCTGCCACGAGCCGAAGGAAATCCTCTCGCTTTTTCTCCTTCGGCAGTTTCCCGATCGCGCCCATGCCTTCGTTCCCATGCGATTCGGCGAAAAGCCTGACGCGCGGGATTGGAGCGAGCGTTTCGATGTCTTCGAGTTTCAATGCTTCCGCCATCAATACGCTGGTGCCGAATTCCGGTTGAGTATCGAACGCGGTGTGCTGGATATAGAGCGCGATGTCGCTTTTCACCAGTTCCCGAATGAGCGCGCCCGTGCGTGTTGCGTCCGTAATCGCATCGACATTCGGAAAAATCAATGGATGAAACGCAACGATGAGATTAGCCTTGCGCTTCCGGGCTTCCGCAATCACTTCGCGCGTCGCCTCATACGCGAAAAGGGCAGCGGTGAGCTTCGTCCCCTCTGGCAAGCCGACCTGCAGACCCACCGCATCGCGATCGTATCCCACGGCCGCGAGCGGCACCACGGTTTCGAGAGCGAGAAGGAATTCGGAGATTGACATCTCCACAAAAATACGGCGAAACCGAGGCTGAGCCTAAAATATGAAGAAGTAATGGCGTGATTACGCCGCCGCTACCGAACGGTTATCATCCACATTATCTTCCACATATCAAGGTAAAAATAGAACCCTGGATTACGGCGCAACAATAAACTTCGCCTGATCGGCTGGATTGCCATCCACGGTCATTCGCGCGATGTAGCAGCCCGCGGGAAGAATATTCCCATTCAGATCGACCGTCGTTTCACCTGCTGGCATCATTGCTTCCGCAACCGTTCGTACCGGACGGCCCAGCATATCCGAAATCACGATGCTTACTCGACTCGAAGCCGGAAGGGACACTTCTAATTCAGGATTCGAGGGAATACCGACTACTCGAAGCGAAGCAGCGGACAGCTCCGGAGAAGGCGCGACCCCGCTAAGACCTGCAAGTGAAACAACTCCAATTGATTCGACAACATAATTACCGGCCCCAGTAGGAGAGACATCCTGTACGAATACCACGGCCTCCATATTCTGAGTATTCCAATTGCTGCCATACACGAATTTGCCTGGATCGAAAACGACATCGAACGATCTCGTCTCGCCGGGACCAAGCGGGGTAGCATCGGTCGAATTTGGAAGCATCGCGCGAAAAACATCGTTCCAAAGGCTATCCGGTGGGTTGCCGTAACCGCTCGGTTCCTTGTTTGCGAAGTAAATGTGGGATTCCTTTAGCGCGACACGTACCACGCTCGATCCCGAAGTAGGCCCCGTGGCAGAAAAGGTAATATGTATGAGGCCGTCACTACCGATGACGGCTTTGGGCGCCTGGGTCAGCGGAGCAAGAGGGAAAGCATGATCGGTTTTCGTATCATGTATCCAATTATACGGTGAGCTTGAAGAAGTGTAACCATCTATAAAAGCTGCGGGATCGGCGGAGACATTATAGTAGCTGCTCCCACCCCGCTTATCGACATTGGCCCTGCTTTCCAGATAAAACTCATCGGACTGGTCTGGAAAGTTGTTATGATAGCTAATGACCACGATTCCATAGGATGGGTTCTCCGTGACGAAGTTGGAGTAATTGCTATCTGGTGTGGTGCAATTGGCGCAGCCAAAATTATCGAATAATTCAGCGAGGATTTGCGGCTGGGTTTGCGCTGCCGCTGGATCAACCATAACGGACGGAGCGAACAAAAGTAAAATTATGGAGCAGAAAAAAAATTTCATATTCAGGAATGAACGGTTAAATTTGGCTCGTCACCGTGAGCCGCAATCCACTGAACGGCGGGACCACGCGGCAAATTCCGCCCGTACAATTAAGACCACCGCGTTCGGCTCCGTAAGAGACAAGCATCGAATGCGACTGCCCAAGCCGAAGTCCGACAAAAAATTCCGGCAGGTGGCCAAGTTCCGCGTTTCCCCAAAGATGCAAATTCCACCCTCCGAAGGTAGCCTTGTCCACCACAATGGGTCCACTCGCATAGAAGAATGCATAATCGAAGATTGCTCCAAAATTAATAGTCGGGTCGAAGGAGTATTGTAACGTAAGGAGTTCGTTCATGCGGCGTTTGTCGGTGGTTCCGAGCGAGCCGTCATAAGCCCACTGGTGTTCGAGGATGCCGAGGAAGCTTTGATTTGGCGTCGTCTCATACTGCACTTTTCCGGCAATGGTTGTGGCCCAGCGGTAATCCGTTGCCGAGGGGCTGGACGCGTTATAGGCAATGACATCACTTCGCCTATGAATGGCTACTTTCACGAAATTTTCTTCGGTCGCCGGATCGAAATCCCACTCCGCTTCCGCATACGCTTCCCAAAAGGGATAAAATCCCTGATCGGATAATTTCGGAAGAATGCTCGTTCTATCGACGGCGAGGCCAGCGGTATTATATTTATCGTGCGAGCTGGATGCCGCAGCATCGAGGTCAATCACGAATTGCGGTATCGCCGTAATATTGGCTTCGAGTTGATATCCGACTTCATCATCGAAATTCACGGCATGCGTCGTGCGGGTTATTTCCGTAAAGGTAAAATCCTTATACACTTCCGGCGGACTTGAAATGGGGAGCTTGCTGAAGACATTCGTATACGGATCTCCGGGGGCATGAAGGAAGTAGCTGTAATTTTTGTAGTCGAATGTCAACCCAATGATCGAATTAGCATAACTGAGCGATCCGTACACCGCGTGGCCGGTGTGATTCGTATCCACGAGGCCGGTGTTGAGTATGTTGAGAAATTGATCGACATGCGTGCGGTCCTCGGTCCATTCCACAAACGCTTCGAATTGGCCAGAATTAAGATCGGCATAAAAGTCCGGCTCATTGATATCGCGGCTCGTCGTCTCGTTTCCATGGAGCGCAGCCTGGGTTGTGCTGGTGGACGCTTGCAGGAAGGTCGCGCCAAGCAACAGTTTCTTTTTAAAGAATCCAAATTCCGCATTCGCCGACCGCGCGGAGATCTCCATGGGCAGCGTATCGGCTTGCGAAAAATTCGAGGAAGTCGAAGGAGGGACCGGATAAAAATTTTCTCTTCCGCCCACGGCTTGCACGGCGATGGAAGCATCGAGATCGGTGATGTCTTTCGGGATTTTATACTCGCCTTTGCCGAACACGCCGTCGAGCCACGAATCGTAATTGAGCGGCCGCGATTCGAAAAGATTGATGGCAAGCCCGCGACCAAACAGGGCGCTTACATCGCCGGCCTGGATATCGACATCGTCTTTACGGTAGGCCAGCCATCGCCGGCGAAATTGCGGCCCCTGAAATGAACGCCCCACCTCGCTCGGGTCGTCCATCTCGTAGCGTAACCCAAGCTGGAAATTCTGAAAAAAGATACGTGCATCGGCGATTTCCTCAAAGTATTGCTTATCGACCGGATTGCCGAGAGCATCGGTCGTCGAACCGGTACCATAACGCAGTAGGTTCGAGCCAGTCGCGGAAACGTCATTGTTCGTTTGAGCGAAAGAAACGAGCGGAAATGCCAAAACCAACAGGCCTAAGAGTGCAGCCTTCCAGACGAGATTCAAGAGGCGATTAGTCATCAAGTTTACAAAAATACGGCAAAGATAGGCCACTCCTCGTGATTTGCTCAGTTTCGGTACCCTTTGTCGTTCAATCGGGAGATGCGGAAGCTTTTCGCCGAGGACGAGCCGGCACACCCGTGATAATGCCTGGGTTTGCGGTCTATCGGTTCGTTATATTCTAAGCTTCCGGTGGCTTGCAAGTTTTAAAAGTTCGAACCAAGTTAGTCCGAAGGCTGCGGCCAGACTGCAGTAGAGCCAATCGTGCAGATGGAACGGCCCGAACTCAAAGAGCGAAGCAAGGGCCGGCACCTGAGTAATGGCTGCGATCACGGCAAGCCCGAGGCCGATGACGACCCAGAGCGAGCGGTTGGGTATTCTCAGCGTTTCCAAAAAGACCATTGACCACGAACGGTTTACCAGGGCAAGGCACAGGTTCGAAATGATCAGCGTGACGAAGGCAAGCGTCCGGGCTTCGACTGGGCTTGTCCTGTTTCCCCAAAAGTAGATTAACGAACATACCAATAGAATGCTAATACCCTGGGCGAAGGCAAGCACGATAGAGGACCGCTGAAAGATAGGAACTCTTGGGTCCCGAGGCGCCCGGTTCATTACATCGTGCTCTTCACCTTCGGACTGAAATACCAGTGTGGACATTGGGTCAATGAGTAATTCCAGAAGCACAATATGGATCGGCTGCAAAATGATGGCAGTACCAAACAAGAGTGGAATCAGAGCGAGCCCGGCGATAGGAACGTGTACAGCAATCACGTAATACATCGCTTTCTTTATATTATCGTAGGTTTTTCTCCCGAGCCGCACCGCCATCACCAGGGAGGGGAAATCATCGTGAGTAAGCACGACGGCAGCAGCTTCGCGAGCCACATCGGTCCCGCGACCACCCATTGCAACGCCGATATCCGCAGCCTTCAGCGCCGGTGCATCGTTGACACCATCGCCGGTCATAACCGCAATCTCGCCCGCTTTTTGTAATGCCTGGACGATAGCGAGTTTCTGAGTGGGTGCCACGCGAGCGAACACATTCGCTCGGAGAAGGCGCGGCAAACTCTCTTCCGGCGCCTCACGAAGTTCCCGGCCAGTAACCACCACCTCCGCGTTGGCAATACCAGCCTGCTCCGCAATTGCGCGGGCGGTCTCCGGGTGATCGCCCGTTATCATTACGATGCGAATGCCGGCTGCATAGCACTCCCGCACCGCTTCGGGAATGCCATCCCGAATGGGATCGGCAAACGCGAGCAATCCCAGAAATTGGAACGGGTACGCGTTACGGTCGGTCTCCTGGCGATCGCCTCGGGCCATCGCTACCGCTAATACACGCAGCCCACGCGCGGCCCACGCGGTGATTGTTTGCTGTACGCCTTCCCGAGCTTCGGAAGATATTTTCGACACTGCAAGCACCGTCTCCGGCGCGCCTTTTATGGCGGCAACGATCTCCTCGCCGCTCTGCCAAACTTGCGTGAGTGCCGGGCACTCTGGCGTGATTGGGAACTGATCCAAAAGCGAATCACCCGCGATAATTGCTTCCTTTTCGTTTGCAAGTGCCAGAACGGCCTTGTCCATAGGGTCGAAACTATTAGGGCGAGAGCTATACCATGCCGCCTGAAGAAGGCCGAGTGCCGCCTCATCCGTGAGGTCGCGAGAAGTGTGAATGCCACCCATTGGGGTCGCAATTTCAATAAGGGACATTTCATTCTTAGTTATCGTACCAGTCTTATCGACGCATAGCGTGGTCACGGTACCCAATGCTTCGACGGCCGAAAGCCGCCGCACAAGAATTCCAAAGTTGGAAAGCTTCTTTGCCCCAAGTGCAAGAAAGACGGAGAGGACAACCGGAAATTCTTCCGGCAGTAGCGCCATCGCAAGCGCTATTCCTGCAAGTATTGCGGGCATCCAACCGCCGCGCAACGAGTGATATGCAAAAACGACGATCACGCACGCCGCAAGACCAGCAATGGCAAGCCGGCGTACAAGCGCGGCGGTTTGCGCTTCGAGCGGGGTCTTGCCAGTTTCGATGGAGGAAAGGGCTTTGCCGATCTTGCCAATCTCAGTCAGGCTCCCGGTATGGAGCACCCGGGTGGACGCTGTACCATCGACAACCAACGAGCCGCTGAATACTTTGTTAGATTCTTCTACCGCGTTCCCGGCGACCTCATCCCATGGTGTTTTGGGAACCGGCAAAGATTCTCCCGTCAGTAAGGATTCGTCGGTCATGAAGTTCATTGCCGTTAGCAGCGCAGCATCGCCGCACACTCGATCGCCTTCGGAAAGAAGCATAATATCCCCCGGCACCAGTTCACGGGAAGGAATTTTCTGCTCGCTCCCACTTCGGACGACTCGCACTCGCGGGCTGGTAAGCTCCTTGAGCGCCTGCACGGCCCGCGATGAACGAACATCCTGAACGATGTTGATTGCGATGACGAGCAGTGCGGAACCAAGTAACAGTATGGCCTCCGAGCTTTCCCCAAGTATTGCATAAATGGAAGCGGCCACGAGCAAGAGGAGGAGCATCGGTTCCCGAATCACCGATAAAAAGATCTTGAAGGTATTTTTCCGTTCGGAAGCGAGTTCGTTTGGACCGTATTCTCTTAATCGTTTTGCAGCTTCGCGCTCGTCCAGACCTACTAGGTGTTCAATTCTCATGGAGGTTAAGGGAGGAATATCTAATAAAAACACTTCTTTCTTCGAAATCGTGTTTAAGTGTGGATTCTTCTTTCATCATTACATGATCAAACCAATACGTCTACTCCGAATTGCGCTTGGCGTTTTACTTATTCTCGTTGGCGCGATCGGGCATTTAATTCCCCTCTTTCCGGGGACGTATTTCATTGTAGCAGGGATACTTCTTCTTGCGGAAGCGGTGCCCGCGGTTCAAGTTCGTCTGAAGCGCATTGAAGACAGGTATCCTTACATTCACACTATCATCGGGCATCTCCGATCGTCGGATGGCTCGCTCAATCTCACCAGGGTCACACTTTCATTGATTGCGGTGATAATTGTTTTCGGAACGACCCTATTCTTGCTGGTACGACTTTTACGAGGTTATTAATTCCTTGATAGATAAGGAAAAACCCCGGCCAAAGTGACCGGGGTTTTTGTGGAGATGAGGGGAGTCGAACCCCTGTCCGAAAAACGCCACCGAAGGGTACTACGCGCATAGTTTCCCGATTTATTAGCGTGCCTTCGGGCCATAGCAGGAAACGACCGACCCAAAAGCACCGCCCTTCCTGGATGCACGATTGCTCGTGCTACTGCCGGCAAGCGAAAGGCGCTCTCACCGGAAGAGATTAGACATTTTCGGCACCTCGTAGCAGACCCGCCTAATCTAAAGGCCTGTGGAGATGGGCGCCCTCCCACCGATTCGGTGAGATAGCAGCATCGACTTCAGATGGACGATTGCTCGTCCGCTCTAAAGGAGCTTAGGCAGCCATTGCGTAGCTATAAGAGTTCGCAATTAGGTTTTGCCGCAAGTTTGAGTCAGGATCATCGCTGATCCACGAGCGTTTGCGGCCCCACTCGGCGCGCACCACGCATGAAGCATCGTCGCCGATGCGGCTCATGCTTTACAACGACTGAGCATTCCCCGTCGAAGCCAATGCATCCCCGTTTGGCAATTATGAAGTATGAAGTATGAATTATGAAATTTAGGCTTCAACTCCCTACTTGCCATTTCACTAAACGAAATATCCGGCGAGCTGTTCCTTAGAGGAAAGTCATAAATTCCGCGTTCAATCAAGGCTATTTCGATGGTAGAACCCATATTGTGAAATCATAAAAAAGTTCGGCAAAGGTAATGATGCCGAGCGAAAGGCCGAGATATTCTTTGAGTTGCGACGGTTTTCCCCAATCAGAAAGGGGGATTCCGGCTAAGCTGCCGAGGACAGCCCCAAGAATACTAAAGCCCCAATCGCCCGATTTCAAGTGTAGAAGGGTTGTCGTAGTGTAGTGGATCGCAAGTGGAGTCGCAACCCAGGCGCCAAGAAGCCCGAGCATGAAAGGGCCGACGACCGCCGAGGGCCGAAGCACGTTCGGCCCGGCTAAGACGAAAAATGTGGAATTGAACGCAACTTCGCCAGCAAGGAATTGCCATGCAATATCCTCGACATGAAGCGACGAGTCGGGTTGGACAAAAGAGGAATCCTTACGATTCAATGTTGCATGCTGGACAGAATCCCGAAATTGCGCGAAACCCATAATTGGAATCAGCGTGGAAATACAAACAACAATGAAAATGTGGCCCCTCATCGAAGCCAAAAACACGTTAGGAATGCGTTTCGTCACAGACCCAAAAATTAATCCTGCCTTTTTCTTTTCGTAATTTTGAAGGTGCGCCGCATATTTGATACTATTTTTCTCGCGCTCGGGCTCGCCATGCTGGCGCTGTTCACCACTCGCTACCGGATGCCGTTTCGGCTGGATGACGTGGTGCTGATGCTTTGGGCGCAGACGCATTCGGCGCTGGATGCATTCAATCCCATCAAAGGGCAGCTTATTAACAGCTTTCGCCCCGCCTTCGCGCTTGCCGCCTGGCTACTGACGCGGCTGGCTGGATGGAATCATCCCTTCTGGTGGCATCTTACGCTCGATCTCTCGCTCTTCACCGGCATCGCATTTACCGGCCTCACTGCGCGCTATGTTACCGGCCGCTGGTATGTGCTTCAAATTTCAATTGCACTTTATTTCGTCGCTTTTCTGCCCATACTTAATATCTTCTTTTGGTATAGCGATCTTACCTTCGGCCTCGAACTCGCCTTCACCGCATCGGCCTGGTATTTCGGGCTTCGCGGACTTTATGAAGCCCGGATACGATTTTGGCTGGCCGCGATGGCGCTTGCGATCATAGCAGTGCTTTCGAAAGAGCCGGCATCCGTCCTTGTTCATGTCGTTTTGATTGGTTCGTTTCTGCTAAATCGGGATCGTATCATCGCGGAATGGAAAGCTCGGCCCGCTTCTCATCGATACGTTGCCATTGCAAGTTATGCAATTCTCTTTGCACTCTCGGCGTGGCTTGCGATTGTTTCGCCGACCCGTTCCAATCGTTTTTTTGCATTTAGCTCGCCGGACCTTGCCTTTTTTATTCGCGACCGAATTGATTATTACAGCGCGATTTATCTAAGCATCACGGCTCGGCTGCTTCTCTTTTCTCCAATTGTTTATGCATTCCTTCTCGGATCTTTTCGAGAAAGGATGGCACTGCCGAAGTTCATCCGCTTTTCGTTCATCACGGTTCTTTCGGTAGTTCTCAGCGTGCTGCTTTTTCAAAATGTTCTCATCGCCCTTCCACTTGTAACCTTTATTTTTCTGGTGCTTTTCACGCAGGGCCGGGAAGGAGGCCCTTCCCGGCACACAGAATATATTATG
>Ga0307373_10011674_pt1 | contig 12674 bp, 15 predicted proteins | sample OX2MG_FD_202534 | JGI IMG/M metagenome (GOLD analysis project Ga0307373, IMG submission 202534) | Soil microbial communities from Risofladan, Vaasa, Finland - OX-2 | ecosystem: Environmental > Terrestrial > Soil > Coastal area > Acid sulfate soil | place: Finland: Risofladan, Vaasa | collected...
CCGGCGAAGCCGATCAATCCGTAGAAGAACATGCGCCGCCGCCCCAGGTAGTCGGCGATCCGCCCGCCGAGGAGGAGCAGGCTGCCGAAGGCCAGGGTGTAGGCGCTCATCACCCACTGCCGGTTGGCGATCGAGATGTGCAGCGCCTTCTGGGCCGACGGCAGGGCCACGATGACCACCGAGGCGTCGAGCACGATCATCAACTGGGCCACCGCGATGACGGCCAGGGCCCAGAAGCGACGGGGGTCGAGGCCGGCGTCTTGCTGACCTGCGGTTGGAGCGATTTCGGTGGTTGTCATGTGGTGCCTCCTGGTGCCGGAATGCGGCCTCCGCCCCTGGCCCCAGGCTGTTGCTGGTCATCCGGGGGAGAACTCGCTATAGTCGGAACAGTGGTTCCGCTTATGGAAGACACTATACGGAACGATCGTTCCGTTTGTCAAGGACATCCGAAATGTCGAAATCGAGCCAGGGGGGCACAGTGGGCATAGGGGGTGGGGCAACCGATATCCGGGCCGAGGGCGTGGCCGCTCCAGATCCGGAGGTGGCCGGGCCGCGGCCCATGCGAGCCGATGCGGTGAGGAATCGAGCCCGCATTCTCGAGGCGGCCGAGGAAGTCTTTGCCGCCCACGGAATCTCCGCCCCGATCGACATGGTGGCGGAGCAAGCCGGAGTCGGGGTCGGGACCCTCTACCGGCACTTTCCCACCAAGGAGGCACTGTTCGAAGCCATCGTGCTGACCGGGCTCCAGGAGCTGGTCACCGCGGCCACCGCCCCCCCCGACGACCATGATGCCGGCGACGCGCTCTGTGCCTTCCTCCGGACTTTCGCCAGTAAAGTGTCGATGAAGCATGATCTGGTCGACGCGCTGGGTGCGGCCGGCATCGACGTCAAGTCGAACTGTTCGGTGACCTTCGGTGAGCTCGAGGCCGGAGTCGATCGCATGCTCCGGCGGGCAGAGTCGGCCGGTGCCGTCCGTGAAGGTGTGACCACCCAGGAGGTGATCGGTCTGGTGGTCGGTGTCTGTCAGGTGGCGGACCGATCGACCCCGGAGGATGCGTCGCGGGATCGGATGGTGGACATCGTCTGCGACGGCCTCCGGCCCCCGCTCTCCCGGTGATCTCCCGGGGAGGGGAGTCACTCTCCGAGGGCCGGGTTGGCTGCCTCCCGACGGGTTGCCTGCAGGTGTTCGAACACCAGCGGTCTCAACGTCGGTGGATGCCTGACTTCGCCGACGTGGCCGCCTATTGTCGGTGGCCGGTGAGGTAGGAACCACAGGAGGAACCGGATGTCGAACCTGGTTGGCCCGGCGAATCCGAGCCGACCAGCGGCTGGGCCCGCTTCGACATCCGATGGCATGGCCTCCCCCCGTTCTCTCTCATCTCGGCGGCGCTGGGCGGCCCTGTCCGTGCTGTGCGTCACCCTCCTCCTCATCAGCCTGGACAACACCGTTCTCAATGTGGCTCTCCCTTCCATCGTGCGCAGTCTCGGAGCCAGTGCCAGCCAGCTGCAGTGGATGGTGGATGCCTACGCGGTGGTCTTCGCCGGCCTGTTGCTGTCTCTCGGAGCGCTCGGCGATCGAGCCGGGCGGAAGTGGGTCTTCATGGCCGGGCTGGCGGTCTTCGGGGGCGGTTCGGCCTTTGCCGCCTGGTCGGGAAGTCCGGACCGCCTGACCCTGGCCCGAGGGGTGATGGGTATCGGGGCGGCCGCCTTGATGCCGTGCACCCTCTCGATCCTCACCAATGTCTTCACCCAGGAGCAGGAGCGGGGCCGGGCCATCGGCATCTGGTCGGGTACGACCGGTCTCGGTGTTGCCCTCGGTCCGATCCTCGGTGGGGTTCTGTTGGCCCACTTCTGGTGGGGCTCGGTGTTTCTGGTCAATGTCCCGATTGCCATCCTCGGAATAGTCGCCGCCATCTGGTTGGTACCAAATTCCCGCAACCCCGCAGCCGTACGGCCCGACCCGATCGGCGCATTCCTTTCCATCCTGGGCGCCGGTTCCCTGTTATGGGGCATCATCGAAGCTCCCGGGCGGGGTTGGTCGTCTCCGGTGATCGTTGGTGCCCTGGCGGCAGCGGCGGTGCTGATCGTGGCCTTCGTGATTTGGGAGCGCCGTATCGACCATCCCATGCTGCCGCTGCGGTTCTTCTCCAACCGCCGTTACAGCGTTGCCATCGCCGCGCTTGCGCTGGTGCTCTTCGCGCTGCTGGGCATGTTCTTCCTCATGACCCAGTATCTCCAATTCGTCCTGGGCTACAGCCCGCTCGAGGCGGGGGTGCGCATCGCTCCCGTCGCCCTCGCCTTGCTGGTGATCGCCCCGCTGTCCGTTGTTATTGCCCATCGGTTCGGCACCAAGGTCGTGGTTGTCAGCGGCATGGCCCTGATCGCCCTCGGACTCGGCTTGCTGTCTCGGACCACCGTTGCCGGTACCTACCGCGATTGCATTGCCGCCTTCCTGGTGCTCGGGGTGGGGGTGGCCCTGGCCCTCGCCCCCTCGACCGAATCGGTGATGGGATCGCTGCCCAAGGAGGAGGCCGGGGTCGGGTCCGCCACCAATGACACCGCCATGCAACTCGGAGGCGCACTCGGGGTCGGCGTGCTCGGCACTGCGCTCATCCTGCGTTACCAGCACCTGGTGTCCCCGGTGGTGGCCCACGCGGGTGTGCCCGCCAGCGTCCAGGGGCTCATCAAGAGCTCGCTGGGGGCTGCCCTGGCCGTGTCCCAGCACGCGCCGGCCCCGCTGGGAAGCGAACTGGCCCTGTTGGCCCGCCGGTCCTTCGTCTCCGGGATGGACCTGGCCATGATGATCGCGGCCGCGGTCGTGGCGGTGGCCGCGGTTCTGGTGCTGGTCCTGCTCCCGAACCAGGGGACCGCGGTGGCAACGGCGGATCGACCCGAGGCCATCCTCTAGGGCCGGACCGGCCGCCCCCGGAACGGGATCGGCCTACGGGATCGGCCTGTTGGTCAGTCAGCGGGGTAGACGTCGATCTGGGTGGCCTTGACCGACGCCCACACCGGCGCCCCGTCGGTCAGGCCGAGCTCGGCCATCGCCACCGCGGTGATCTCCGCGGTCACCGGGATCGGATCACCGAGGAGCACCCGGGCCCGGTCGCCCATCAGGTGCACCTCGGCCACCCGGGTGGACCAGGTGTTGCGCGGGCTCCCGCCGGGCGGCGCCAGGTAGAGGGCGATGTCCCGGGGCGCGATGACCGCCAGCATCTCGCCGATGGACGGGCCGACCGTCTCCAGGATGGTGCCGCCGTCCAGGATCAGGCCGGTCCCGTAGGCGCGGCCCCGGATGAGGTTGAGGCCCATCAGCTTGGCGACGTACCCGGTGCGGGGACGGGTGGTCACCTCTTCCAGCGTCCCCTGCTGCACCAGGCGCCCGGCTTCGATGATGACCAGCCGATCGGCGATGGCGGCGGCATCGAGCGGGTCGTGGGTCACCATGACGCACGACCCGCCGAACGACCGCAGCAGGTGGCGGAGCTGGTGCCGCAGCGAACCGCGGAGGCCGGCGTCCAGGGCGGCCATCGGCTCGTCGAGCAACAGCAGCCGCGGATCGGTGGCCATCGCCCGGGCCAGAGCCACCCGCTGGGCCTCTCCCCCCGAGAGTTGGCGGGGCTTGGCCAGTGCCTTGTCGGCCAGGCCCACCCGGTCGAGCCACTCGACGGCCTGTCGGGTCGCCTCGCCCTTGGCCACGCCCCGGTTCCGGGGTCCGAACGCGACGTTGGCCACCGCGGTGAGGTGGGGGAACAGCAGGTAGTCCTGAAACACCATCCCGCACGCTCGGTGTTCAGGTGGGATGAGGACGTTGGCGACGGGGTCGTCGAGCACCACACCGTCGAGCACGATCCGACCGCCGGAGAGCGGTTGGAGGCCGGCCAACGCTCGGAGCAGGGTGGTCTTGCCACTGCCGTTGGGACCCAGCACTGCCACCACCTCGCCGTCGGCCACGTCGAGGTGCAGTCGTTGGTCGAACGTCCCGAGGGTGACCTCCACCTCGCCGGAGAGGCTCACGGGCGGATGGCGCCCAGCCACCGACCCCGCAGCGACACCAGGACCACGATGGAGACGGCCAGGAGGGCCAGCGACAGGGCCACGGCCACGTGTTCGTTCTCCTGGAGGGCCAGGTAGACGGCCAGCGGGAGGGTCTGGGTCCGCCCCTGGATGTCGCCGGCGAAGGTGATGGTGGCACCGAACTCCCCGAGGGCCCGGGCCCAGGTGAGCGCCGTCCCCGCCACCAGGGAGGGGGCGATCATCGGGAGCGAGACCCGCCTGAACGTCGTCCACCGACCGGCGCCCAGGTTGGCCGCCGCGTCCTCGAATCGCCCGTCCAGCGAGCGCAGGGCCGCTTCCACCGTGATGATGAGGAAGGGCATGGCCACGAACGTCTCGGCCAGCACCGCGCCGGCGGTGCTGAAGGTGAACTGCACGCCGAACCAGTCATAGAGGGGCCGGCCGAGGATCCCGTCGCGGCCGAAGGCGAGGAGAAGCGCCACCCCGCCGACGACCGGCGGAAGCACCATCGGCAAGATGGTCATGGCCCGCACCAGGTTCCGTCCCGGGAACTCGGTTCGGGCCAGCACCCAGGCCAGGGGGACGCCGAACACCAGGGACAGCCCGGTGGCCCATGCCGAGCAGATGAGCGACAGTTTCAGCGCATCGACGGCAACCGGGTTGGTCAGGTCCGACCACAAGGTCGACCACGAGGCCTTGGTGAGCAACCCGATCAGGGGAACCGCCAGGAACGCCACCGTGACGGTGGCCATGATCAGAACGGAGAAGGGCGGTCGGAGGCTCCGGGTCCGGGTCCGGGTGGTCACGACGTCAGCGACTCAACCAGCCGGCAGGAAGCTGGCCGCCCGCAGCACCCGCTGGCCGGTCGGACCCAGGACATAGGCGATCCATGCCTGGGCCAACCTCGGATTACGGGTCCCTTTGACCACCGCGATGGGGTAGCTGGTGCTCACGTTCGTCGACGCCGGGATCGGGATGCCCACCCCCTGGCGGCCGACGGTCTTGGCGTTGGTCACGTAGACGATGGCGGCGTCGGCATCGCCGGTGGTGACTTCGGCCAGGGTGTGGTCCACGTCCGGGCCCAGGGTGACCTTGGAGGCGGGGAGTGTCACCCGGCTCTTGCCGAGCGCCTCGGCGGCGGCCGCCCCGCACGGCGCGCTGCTGACGCAGATCCCGACCACATGGGCCTTGGCCAGATCGGCCAGGGACTGGATGCCGAGGGGGTTCCCCGGCTTGACCACGATCTCCAGGTTGTTCCGGGCGAAGATCGCCGGCTGCCCGGAGATGTCCCCGGCCTGCTGCACCGTGGTCATGTTGGCCGGGGCGGCCGAGGCGAATACGTCGGCGGGCGCGCCTTGCTGAATCTGGAGGGCCAATGCCCCCGACGACCCGAAGTTGAAGGTGATGGTGGTCCCGGGGTGCGCCGATTGGAATGCCGCGCCGAGCTGGCCGAAGGCGCCGGTGAGCGACGCGGCCGCCGACACGGTGATCGAACCGGTCAACTTCGGATCGTTGGCCGCTGTGGTGTTCGCCGATCCGGGGGAGCTCCCACAGGCGGCGGAGACCAGGGTCACCGCGGCAAGCGAGACGGCCACCACGACGCGCCCGGGAGTCACGTTGGGATACGAGCGTAGGTTCATGGTGCGCCCATGGTCATGCGAGCGGCACTTCCACCATGACGCTGGTGGACTTCACCACCGCGGTGGCGAGATCGCCTTCCTCGAGCCGGAGGTCGTCGGCCGCCTCCCGGGTGAGAAGGGAGACGATCCGGAAACGACCGGCGCGGATCTCGATGATGGCGGTGAGCGCGTCCCGGTCCACCCGGGTGACCACGCCGCGGAACCGGTTGCGGGCGGACTGCGAGAGGAGCTGATCGGGGGCGTAGGCCTCCTGCTGCTCACGAACGAACCGGGCCAGCGAAGCGCCGTCCACCATCCGGTGCCCGCCTTCGGAACGCACCGTCTCGAGGCGGCCCTCGTCGCACCAGCGGCGGACGGTGTCCGCGCTGACCCCGAGGAGATCGACCAGCTGACCGGGTCGGTACTGCGCCATGGCCCACGAAGCTAGCCAGAAAACCTCGCATATGTCGAATAATGCTGGAATTTGACCCGTGAATACGGCACAAAAGTCCGTGAATTACGATGAAGCCGAAGTTTGACCTTCCCCCAGCATCTCGCCGGTGTCCGATCGCTGCCAGGAGCCGGAGCGGCCCCCGGTCTTGCGCCAGAGGGTGAGCGCTTCGATCGACGCCCTCGGATCGGCTTCGAGGAGGGGCTGGATCAGCACCAGGGCGGCGGCGGCGCAGGCGGTGAGGGCTTCCATCTCCACCCCGGTCCGTTCGGTGATCTCGGCCACCGCGGTGACCCGGAAACCGTCAGGGGCGGTCTCCACCTCGACGGTCACCCCGTCGATCCGGATCGGATGGCACAGCGGGATGAGCGAGGCGGTCTTCTTGGCGGCCATGATGCCCGAAAAGCGAGCCGATTCGATGAGATCGGTGGCCACCCGCGGGTCGGCGAGGAGGGCGGGTAGGTGAGCCGAGGTGCGCACGCAGCACCGGGCCTCGGCCACCCGCCGGGTGGGGATCTTGCCGGTCACGTCGACCATGTGGGCCTTCCCGTGCTCGTCGACGTGGGTGAGGCCCCCGTCCGACTCGTCCGGGTCGGAGCGGCCCGCCATCCCTACCCGCCGATCATCGACATCGAACGCACCGGCCGCAGGAACCCCGGTTCGTTGATCCCGTGGCCGGGAAGCTTGCCCCACACCGCCCGGCGGAACAGGAGCGCCAGCTCGGCATCGGTACCGCCGCCGCGCAACAGGTCGCGCACCTCATGCTCGTCGTCGGAGAAGAGACAGTTGCGGATGGCGCCATCCGCAGTGAGCCGTAAGCGGTTGCAACTCCCGCAGAAGGGCTGGCTCACGCTGGAGACGACCCCGATCTCGCCGCCGCCGTCGGTGAACCGGAACCGCTCGGCCGGCGCCGGTCCGCGGTGGTCGTCGGCGGGTTCGAGGGGCCACACCGCCGAGATCCGCTCGACGACCTCATGGCCGGTGACCAGCTGGCTGCGGTCCCAGACGCCTTCGGCGTCGAGGGGCATGAACTCGATGAAGCGGACGATGCGACCGGTGTCTCGGGCAAAGGCGGCGAAGTCGAGGACCTCATCATCGTTGTGACCCCGGAGGAGGACCACGTTGACCTTCAGCGGGGAGAGCCCGGCCGCCTCGGCCGCCTCCATGGCCCGCAGGACGGTGTCGAGGTCGCCCCGCCGCCGGATCGATTCGAACCGGTCGGCCCGCAGCGAGTCGCAGCTGATGTTCACCCGGCGGAGTCCGGCGGTGGCCAGGGTGCCGGCCATGCCTGCCAGCTGCATGCCGTTGGTGGTGAGAGCCAGGTCCTCGAACCCGATGGCGCTCAACCGGGCGACGAGGTCGGGAAGGCCCTTGCGGACCAGCGGCTCGCCCCCGGTGAGCCGAATCGAGGAGACCCCGAGCCCGTTGGCCACTGTGGCGACCCGGACGATCTCCTCGATGGAGAGAACGGCTGCCCGGGGGAGGAACGTCATCCCCTCTTCGGACATGCAGTAGGTACAGCGCAGATTGCACCGGTCGGTGACCGAGATACGCAGATCGTCATGGACCCGGCCGTAGCTGTCTCTCAGCGGGCCCTCCGTCGGCATCGTCTCCGATGACGGTCCCCCGGATGGCGCCGCCCGCCCACCCGGCCCGGCCGACATGGCGACGGGCACGCCGGTCACCATCGACGGGTCCCGGATCCGACCGGATCGGCACCCAGCCGCTCGGGGTCGGTGAGCAGCACCTCGACTTGGCCCCCGGCGTCGACACCCTCCCCGTCTGGCAGCACAGCCAGAGCGTTGGCGTCGGCCATGGCCCGCAGCTGGTGGGAGTCCTGTCCGATCAGCGGACGGACCCTCCATCCGCCCACTTCGTCCAAGGAGACGACCGCCCGGACGAAGTGGGTCTTCCCGTCCGGGCTCCGGCGGAGATCGGACTCTGCGACCGCGGGGACGACGACCCGCTCGAGTGCCCGGTGGCCGCCGATCAGGCGGACCGCCGGCCGCACGAACAGCTCGAAGCTGACCATCGCCGACACCGGGTTGCCGGGGAGCCCGAACACCGGAGTCCCGGTACCGTCCAGGGTGCCGAATGCGAAAGGCTTGGCCGGCCGAATGGCCACCTGCATCCAGCGCATGGTCCCGCCGCTCCGCTTCTCGAGGACGACCTTGACGATGTCGTGGTCGCCGACGCTCACCCCTCCGCTGGTGACGACGGCGTCACAGCTGGCGGAGGCCCGATCGAGCACGCCCCCCAACGCATCCTCGTCGTCCCCGACCATCCCCAGGTCGACCGGCACCCACCCCTCGCGATGGACGAGGGCGAGGAGGGTGTGGCGGTTGGCGTCCCGGATCTGGCCCGGAGCCAATGGCCCGAGGCTGGAGGCCAGCTCGTCGCCGGTCGAGAGGATCCCGACCCGTGGCCGGGGATGCACCACGACGTCGGCGATTCCCTGGTTGGCCAGGACGCCGAGGTGGGCCGGGGTGAGCACGGTCCCGGGGTCGGCGATCAGGTCCCCGGCCGCGACGTCCTCGCCCACCCCGCGCACGGCTTCGCCCTCGGGTACCGGGTGATCGATCACCACCAGCTCGCCGTCGTTCTCGACCCGGCAGTCCTCGAGCATGCACACGGCATCGGCACCGGCCGGCATCGGCGCGCCGGTCATGATCCGGGCGGCCTGGCCGGTTCCGATCACCCCTTCGAAGTTGGAGCCGGCCATGATCAAGGCGACGACCCCGAGGCGCACAGGCCGTTCGGTGCCGTCCGCGGCCAGGGTGTCGGCGGCCCGGAGGGCATAGCCGTCTCTCGAAGAGTTCACGAACGGGGGGACCGGCTCGGTGGCCACCACCGGTGCCGCGACGACGCAACCCAACGCCTCGTCGATCGGGATCGGACGTGGCGTCCCCGGGGAGCAGGCTCCGAGCACGAAGGCCCGGGCATCCTGGAGCGGGATCATGCCCCGACGTCCTCGATGTCATGGTCGCACACGGTCCAGTCGGTGCCACCGGCCCACGTCTCGCGCTTCCAGATGGGGACGGTCCGCTTCAGCGTGTCGATGCAGTAGCGGGCGGCATCGAAGGCCTCAGCCCGGTGCGGGGTCGAGGCCACGACGACCACCGAGATGTCGCCGACGTCCAACCGCCCGATCCGATGGAGCAGGACCAGTCGGCCGATCGTCGGCCACCGGCCGCGGGCCGTGGCCGCGACCTGCTCCAGGCGGGGGACCGCCTGCTCGGGGTAGACCTCGTACTCCAGGGCGGTGACGCCGGGTCGGTCATCGGAATGGTTGCGGACGGTCCCACAGAATGTGACGATGCCGCCACAGTCGGGGCGCGACGCCCAGGCCAGGGCCGGCTCGACCGGCAGCGGCTCGTCGGCAATGGCTATCCAGTCCTGGTCGAGCGGCTCGGGCGGGGGAGACAGCACCTCATCACCCTAGAGTCGCCGAGGGTCGGTGCGGGCCACAACGGCGATAGGTTGCCCGCCGAAGGTGTCGGTCGGGGGATCGACCCAGAACGGAGTCAGCCATGTGGGCTCGGGGAGTGATCGGCCTCATCCTCTGCCTGGCCGGGGTGGTGTGGATCGCCCAGGGCACCAATGCCCTCGGGGGATCGAAGATGATGAGCGGCCACGCCGGCTATGCGGTGCTCGGGGGCATCGTGCTGGTGATCGGCCTGGCCTTGCTCGGGTGGGCCTGGCGCATCCGAAGAGGCCGAGCCGCCTGACGAGCCGCCTGAGGACCCGCCTGAGGACCCGGCCATCCCGTTCGAGTCCCCGGCGAGATGTCTATCCCGTCGGGACCGAGTCCGGTTCCCGGGGTGCCTGCTGCTCTTCTTTCAGCTCTTTCAGCCACGCCGAAGCGTGGCGGCTGGCCCACACCTCGGTGACCCACCCCCTGAACATCGACCGAAGGGCATCCCGATGGGTGACGGCAAACAGGACATGGCCGAAGACCACGATGAACACACCCAACGCCAGCACGTCATGGACAAAGGTGGCCCCGGTCCTCCAACTGAGGGGAAAGAACCGGGTCCACTTCAAGATCGACCCGGTCCCCAGCATCACCACGATGGCGCCGGCGGTGAAGAGGGCGTTCAGCTTCTGACCGGGATTGAACTTGTCCGGCTCGCGGAGTCGCTGGCGTCCGAGCGACCGTAGCCATCGGATCTCCTCGACCGTCCAGAGGTTGAAGCGACGCACATCGCGCCGGAGGCGTGACCCCCACGGACCGGCCAGCGAGATGATCAGCGGGAGGGGCAGTGCGACTCCGGACCAGGTGTGGATCTCGGCGATAAGCGCCCGCCGGCCGACCAGGCTTTCGACTTGCACGAAGTAGAGCGGCAGCGCCGTCGCCATGAGAATGCCGAAGAGGAGGGCGGTGGCCCAGTGGGCGGCCCGCTCCACGCCGTCGAAGCGAAGGATCCGGCGGGACGCCGACCACGGCTCAGGGCGAGGGCGACGGTTGCTGCCGCCACCGACGTTGCCGCTACTGACGCTCCGGCTACTGGATCGGTGCGTCGTCACGGCCGTTGGATCTGCCTACCCAGGCGTCGGTGGAATAGCCGTTCTGCTCCCAGAAACCCGGTGTCACCGTCTCGGCCACCCGGATGGCCGACAGCCACTTGATCGACTTGTAGCCGTACATCGGGGCGACGTACAGCCGGACCGGCCCGCCGTGCTCGGAGGTGATCGGCGCACCGAGCATCCGGTAGGCGACAATGACATCGGGTCTGTTCGCCTGGTCGAGCGTGAGGCTCTCGGTGTCGAGACCGTCGTACGACTCGAACGCCAGGGCGGCGGCATTGCTGTGGACACCTGCCGCCGCGAGCACGTCGGAGAGCTTGACGCCTTCCCAGTGGACCTGGGGAACCCGCCAGCCGGTGACGCACTGGAAGTCCTTCACCAGCGTGATCTTCGGCATGGTCTGCAAGTCGTCGAGGGTGAGGGTGAGCGGCCGATCGACCAGCCCGGTCACATGGAGTTGGTAGCTCGAGTTGGCGATCTGGGGGAACGAGTTGGTGATGGTGTAGAACCGAAAGCGATCACCTCCCGGCAACAGGCCGCCGAGTCCCGACCCGAGGGCGCTCCCGACCGCACTCTGCACCCGGGCGCCAAAGACGATCCCCGCCGCGCCGGCGGCGACCATTCCGAGAACCACCCTCCGACCGATGTGCCGGGGACGATCCTGGGGCGGAGCAGGAAGGGTTGGCACGATCCGATGATACGAGTTGCACCCGGCGGAAGTGGGTCGCCCAGCAGTGCCCACCAGCTCCTCTCCGGGTCCCGGAGGCTGCCGATTCGGGCGCTCGGCCCTGCGATGGGGGCCCCGACCTACGCTCGGAGGATGTTCACCGGGTTTGCCCATGCCGCCATCTGCGTGGCCGACGTCGACCAGGCGACGCAATGGTATTCGGAGGTCCTTGGCCTCCAGGTTCTCTCGCCGCCCTACGAAATGTCCGGCGAGGCCATCGAGCGGGACATGGGGGAGCTGCTCCCGAGCCCGGTGGTGGTGAAGGCTGCCATCGTCGGGCTGGGCGCCGACGACCATGTGCTCGAGCTGATCGAGTACCCGGAGGTTCCGATCCGAGCCGCTCGGCCTGGTCGTCCGGTCATCACCAACCCGGGCCTTACCCACGTGGGACTGGTGTGCGACGACATCGTGACCACCCGGGAGGAACTCGAAGCCCGGGGGGTCGAGTTCCTCACCTCGGAGATCGCCGAGGTGGCCGGGCTGCGCACCACCTGGTTCCGCGACCCCTGGGGCACCGTGCTCATTCTGTTGGAGAAGCGACACCGGGACCGGCCTTACTGGGGCCAGTACACCGCCTGAGGGCCCGGCCCCTTGCCCCTGGGCCGTGGCCCGCTGACCGGTCCGGTCACCTCGGGGCTGCCCGTGTTTCATCACAGGCAACCATGATTCCCAGGAGGAAGATTCTCGCGCTCAGAGCTGTTAACATGATGGAAACAATTCAAACGTGCAGCCGGGAATGGCCCAGGCGGGCCAGACACCCGAGGAGGCGACCATGTTCGAACGCTTTCTACTGGCCATCGACGAGACGGCAGCCAGCGAGGTCGGGATCAGTTTTGCCACCGCGCTGGCCCATCGCCACCGGGCCTCGGTGCATGTGTTCCACGCCAACGAGTTCCTGCTCGGGGGCCGCGGGGTCACCGTCGAGACCCATGTCGAAGCCGACCGCCTGGTGGAAAGGGCAGTCGACCAGCTTCGGGAGGCCGGGGTGGAGGCAACCGGAGAGGTTGCCCTGGCCAACGTCTTCACCCTGGCACCGCGCATCGCCGAAGCGGCATCGAAGGCCGGAGCCGACGCCATCCTGTTGGGGTCGCAACGGCACCGGACGTTGACCCACCTCTTCGGCCGGGGCGTGCGGGAGCGGGTGACCAGGATGACTCCGTTGCCGGTGCTCACCGCCCCCGCCCCGCTGAAGCTGGGGCGTCGCCACCGGCCCGACGCCGAAGTGCGCCGGCTGGCTCCCGTCGGCGATCAGACGGTCAACGGCTGAACCGAGTCAGGTCCGGTCGCCGTACATGGTGATCGACAAGAAGCGGATCGGAAGCTTGATCAGCTT
>Ga0307373_10011675_pt1 | contig 12673 bp, 9 predicted proteins | sample OX2MG_FD_202534 | JGI IMG/M metagenome (GOLD analysis project Ga0307373, IMG submission 202534) | Soil microbial communities from Risofladan, Vaasa, Finland - OX-2 | ecosystem: Environmental > Terrestrial > Soil > Coastal area > Acid sulfate soil | place: Finland: Risofladan, Vaasa | collected...
GTCCTTCGGTGGGACCGATGCCAGGGCGTCGTACTCCTCCGAGGTGTCCACCCACGATTCGAACTCGATGACGCCAAGTTCGGTGAACTTGGTCCGGAGCCAGCCGTCAGCTGCGTCGAGAAGGCCGAGCTTCTTGCAGTTGGGGACGATCTTGGAGAACAGGAGCGCCTGAAACTCGGCCCGTTCGGGCGCCTGCTGCACCAGCGGCACGATGGCCTTGGGATCGACGCCCATGCGATCCCATACCTCCTGCTGGAGGAACCGGTCCCGCATCCGAACTGCGGCCTCGAAGGCGAACTCCTGACGCTCACGCAGTTCAGAGGCGTTCAACCCCTCGTAGTACTCCTGCAGGCTGAGCACGCCGAACGCCACGTGACGGGCCTCATCCGCCATCACGTAGCGGAGCAACTGCTTGAGCAGTGGATCGCTGGTCATGGAGTGCATGAGCCCGAACGCGGCCAAGGCCAGTCCCTCGACCATGATCTGCATCCCCAGATAGGTCATGTCCCATCGTGAGTCGGCGATGATGTCGTCGAGCAGCATCCGCAGGTGGGCGTTGATCGGGTAGTGGCCGGAGAGCTTGTCGTCGAGGTACTTTCCGAACACCTCGACGTGTCGAGCTTCGTCCATGACCTGGGTTGCGGCGTAGTACTTGGCGTCGATCCACGGAACCGACTCGACGATCTTGGCCGTGCAGATCAACGCGCCCTGTTCGCCGTGGAGGAATTGGGACAGTGTCCAGTTCTGGCTCTCGACACCGAAGGACAACCACTCCTTGTCGGACCACTTCTCCACCGGCGTACCGGTCAGATCGAATCCGGCACCGAATCCGCCGGTCGCCTCGGCCTCTTGGAGCACCATCCGTTCTTGGTCGACTTCGGTCTCCCAGGGAAGATCGGTCTCACCGTTCCACTGAGCACCTTTGGCCTTCTCGTAGAGCTTGTTGAGTTTGGGACGGGATCCCTTTTCGTAGTCCCACGTGAAGATGGAGTCATAGGTGGAGGCCACCACATGGCGTCCGTCGGACTCCTCGGTCCCGACGACCGAGAGGATCGCTTCGAAGTCGTCGATCTCCGATCGACCGATGATGTCCTCGGTGCTGCTCATCTCCGTGGTCATGATGTCCCTCCCTTTGCCGGACGGGTCCGGTCGGACCCACCGGTGTCGATGCCATGTTCGAATGGATGTACTGCAATGGTTGGATCAGCGAACGGGGTGATGTCGATGGCGGTGGCCAGCGCGGTGCTGTGGAGGGCACGGATCCCAGGGAGCACGAACGTCTCCACGAGGTGTCTGGTCTGCACGGCGTCGGTCAGATCCATCGTCGCCGACGGGGCGATGGCGTAGGACAGGACGATCCGCGTAGCCCATTCCGCCACCCGCCCAGCCTCCAGCGGGCTCATCCATCGGGCGAGGAACGGAGCAGTGAACCGAGAGGCGGTGGCCAGAAGCCGGTCGGACTCGTCGAACGCCAGGTGCCCCAACACCACCTCGGGCTCGTGCGCCACCAAATAGGCCAACGCGGCATGGCCCCGGATCCGGGTCGATGCCTCGACGATGCCGCTGACCAAGGCATCATCAAGACGGTCGGCCTCTCCCAGCCGGACGCCCAGGGACGAGAACAACCGGGCCATTTCGGTGTCGACCACTGCCGCCAACACTTCGTCGCGACCCCCGGGGAACACCCGGTAGACCGTGGCCCTCGACACCCCGGCCTGGCGGGCGATGTCGTCCACGGTCGTCTTGGCCGTGCCGTACCGGGCCAGGCAGGCGAGTGTGGCATCGATCACCCGGAGCCGGTGGGGCGATGTGTGGACGGACGACGTCGGCAGGCACACGTCGTCCGAGCCGGACTGGCCGGCGCCATCGACGACTCGCAATTTCGCTCCCACGGCTGCCACCTCTGAAACGTTATGTCGTTTTTTGTCTCAGTGTCAACAGACCTGACCGATTACTCGACGGGCCCGACGGATCAGCGGAGGCCACCCTCCACGTCGCCCACGACTCCCGCCAGCAGTTCGGCCCGAACCAGCTGGGCGACCTGGGCCGGGTCGTCGAGGTCCCAACGCCCCGGAGCCGACATGTAGGAGAGGACCATCCGGGCCAGAAAATCCGCCGCCTCGTTGAGGTCGACGCCGCGGGCCACGCGCGCTGCGAGATACGGAACCAGAAATGCCGCGATTCCCTGGCGGAGGCGCACGCTCTCCACGGTCAGTGCCGGAAGAAGCTTCTCCGGCTCGGTTTGCATCACGCGTTGGAGAATCTCGTGTTCGAGGATCGATCGGTGCGCGAACACGAGACCCCACTCCATGACCTGTTCGAGGCTCTCGGCACCCTGGACGTGTTCGTACAGCTTGGCGAAGAATTCGAGGGTCGCCCACGACACCACGGCGCTGATCAATTCGTCCCGGCCCCCGGGGAAGGTGCGGTACACGGTGGCCCGTGACAACGTGGCCTCCTTGGCCGCATCCTCGATGGTGGTCTTGGCCAGCCCCCGGCGGGCCACGCAGGCATACGTTGCCTCGATGATCCGCTGGCGAGTGTCGTCCATTCGCCGAGGTTCCTCTCCCTCAGAGACCGAGGAGAGGTTCGATGCCAATCGTGAGGCCGGGTCTGCCGGCCACCGACAACATGGCCAGTGTCACCCCGTCCATGAACGAGACCCGGTCATAGGAGTCGTGTCGAATGGTCAGGCTCTGCCCGACGCCGCCGAAGATCACCTCTTGATGGGCCACCAGTCCGGCCAGGCGAACGGAGTGGATCCGCACGCCGGCCGGGCCGTTCCCGCCCCGCGCTCCGTCCATCACCGAGGTGGTGGTGTGATCGGCTGCGAAGTCACCGGACCCGGAGCGCTGACGCATCGCGGCCATTCGCTCGGCAGTACGCAGGGCCGTTCCCGATGGAGCGTCCAACTTCCCATCGTGGTGGGACTCCACGATCTCCGCCCCGGTGAACCATGGGGAGGCAATCTCCGCAAATCGCATCATCAGGACGGCGCCGATGGCGAAGTTGGCCGCCACGATGCAGTTGGGCGCTCCTTTCGAGGGCCCGGCAAAACGCCGGGACAGCTCGTCGAGGTCCGTTTCGGTGAACCCGGTCGTGCCCACCACCGCGTGGATGCTCGCTTCGGCGCAGAACGCCAGCGTGGTGCGAGCCACGTCGAGCCGGGTGAAATCCACCACCACTTCCGTGTCGACCATCGACAGCGTCGCGAGGTCCGCCGTCACGGTCAGTCCCGCTGCATCGGAGCCGACCAGCACCCCCACATCGGTTCCCGCGTGGAACGGGTCCAGTGCCGCCACCAACTCCAGCTCAGGATGGGCCAACACGGTTCGGCACACCTCCCGACCCATCTTGCCCCCGGCTCCGACGACCCCGACTCGCATGGCGGCCACCCTACCGTCACCACCTACGGCACACTCGTACCTCGATCACTCCCGCCGTTGTCCCTGACCCCTCATCCCAGGCGCAACGACGATGGGTCGAAGTCGGACTCGGCGAACGGGCCCACCACCGACAGGGTGCGCGGGGCGGCCACCAACTCGGTTGCGGCGGCATGGACCTCTTCGAGGGTGAGCGCTTCCACCCGGGCCAGCACCTCGTCCACCGAGAGGATCTCGCGGTGGAGGAGCAGACCCGCCCCGATCCGACTCATCCTCGCCCCCGAGTCCTCACAGGCCAAGAGGGTCTCGGCCCGCAGGTTTCCCTTGGCGATCGACAGCTCGCGATCAGTGATGCCCTCGGCTCCCAACCGGTCCAATTCGGTACAGACGATGTCGAGTACCTCCGCCACATGCTCGGGAGCCGTCCCCATGCCGACGCTCACGGAACCGGCATCGTGGTAGGCCACCCGTTCGGACCATACCGAGTAGGCCAATCCCCGCCGCTCCCGGATCTCTTGGAACAGTCGGCTGGAGAGCCCTCCCCCCAGTACGTGGTTGACCACGGCGAGTGCATACCGGCGACGGTCGAGTCGATTGACCGAACGGGTTGCCAATACCAGATGGGTCTGCTCGGTCGACCGATGCGTGACCCGAAGGGGCTCGACCTTGTCGTCGGGAGGTTGGCGAACCGGAGTGCCACCGCCCATGGCTCCGGCAAACCTGGCCTCGAGTCCGTCGGCGACGGCTTGATGGTCCAGGTCGCCGGCCACCGCCACCACGATGTTGCCCGGGCGGTAGTGGAGTCCGAAGAACTCGCGGATCCGTTCGCCGCTCATGGCCGACACCGACTCCTGGGTCCCGAGTACCTCCCGACCCAACGGATGGCCGGGGAAGAGCAGGGCCGAGCTCTGTTCCGCGGCCTCATCCGCAGGTTCGTCAGCATGCATCAGAATTTCATCGAGGATGACCTGACGCTCGGCCTCGAGATCAGCCGGGCGCAGGGCCGGGCGCCACATGATGTCGGAGAGGATGTCCAGACCGAGTGGGAGGTGCTCGGCGAGAAGCCGGATGTAGAAGGAGGTGTACTCCTTGGTGGTGAAGGCGTTGAAGTCTCCTCCCACCTCGTCGACTGCCTCGGCGATGGCGGAGGGTGAGCGATCCTCGGTGCCCTTGAACAGCAGATGTTCGAGGAAGTGTGACGAGCCGGCCCGGCTGCTCTCCTCGTCCCGCGACCCGGTCCCCACCCAAAAGCCGATGCACACCGAACGGGCATCGTCCATCCGCTCGGTGACGAGCGACATGCCCGAAGGTAGGACCTCGTTGCGGATCACGCCGCGCACTCCACGCCCAATGGACGCGCTGGTGACGGATCAGAGCAGGGGTCGAGGGTGCCAGTGACATCGTCGGACCGGGTGGCGGGCCGTGCACCCGTCACCCGGCAGACGAGCGTTCTCACCGGCGGCGGCGACCACCCCGGCCGCCTCCGCCACCCCCGCTGGGACGATCGGACGACTCAGTCACGGCCGGTCCCAGATTGCCGAACTCTTGGACCAACTCGACCTCGAAGGCCTCCTCGAAGGAGGCCGCACCCGTTGGTGCGGCACTCGCTTCAGCCGGACGTCGACCGCGATCGGGGCGGTCCCCCGGATCTGCGTGGTCCCCACGAGGCCGACCTCTTCCTCCACCGTCACTCCGACCGCCACGGTCCTCGGGACTCGAGGATCCCCCGGCCGGCGGCTCTCCGGCCAGAGAGAGGGAGACCTTCCCCTGAGGATCGATGTCGTCGACCTTCACCTCGACCGGTTGGCCCAGTTCGAGCACGTCTTCGACCCGCTCGACCCGCTTGCCCTGGCCGATCTTCGAGATGTGGAGGAGTCCGTCACGGCCCGGGAGGATGTTCACGAAGGCGCCGAACTTGGTGATGTTGACCACTTTGCCCTGGTAGGTGGCGCCCACCTCGGCCAGCGGTGGATCGAGGATGGTGGAGATCCGGCGACGGGCCTCCTCCACCGCGGTTCCATCCTTGGCGCCGATGGTGACGGTGCCCACCATCCCGTCGTCGTCGACGGCGATATCGGCGCCGGTCTCCTGCTGCAGGGCGTTGATCACCTTGCCCTTGGGCCCGATGACCTCGCCGATCTTGTCCATGGGGATCTCGAAGGAGATGATCTTCGGTGCGGACTCCGCAACCTCGCCCCGCGGCTCGGCGATGGCACCCGCCATGACCTCGAGGATGGCCAGCCGGGCGTCCTTGGCCTGGAGCAGCGCTTTGGTCAGGACATCGAGGGGCAGTCCGTCGATCTTCGTGTCGAGCTGCAATGCGGTCACCACGTCCTTGGTGCCCGCCACCTTGAAGTCCATATCGCCGAAGGCGTCCTCGGCACCGAGGATGTCGGTCAGCGTGACGTAGGTGCCGCCGTCGTAGACGAGGCCCATGGCGATACCGGCGACCGGCGCCTTCAACGGCACGCCGGCGGCCATCATCGAGAGGGTCGACCCGCAGACCGAGGCCATGGACGTCGAACCGTTGGAGGCCAGGACGTCGGACACCAGACGGAGGGTGTAGGGGAAGTCCTCCTCATAGGGCACCACCGGCAACAGCGCCCGCTCGGCCAGCAGACCGTGGCCGATCTCGCGGCGCTTCGGGCCACGCATGAACCCGGTCTCGCCGGTCGAGAACGGCGGGAAATTGTAGTGGTGCATGTAGCGTTTGTGCTCGTCGGGCGTGATGGTGTCGAGCAGCTGGTTCATCCTCGGCATGCCCAGGGTGGTCACGTTGAGGACCTGGGTCTCGCCCCGCTGGAAGAGCGCCGACCCGTGGGCCGTGGGAAAGAGGTCGACCTCGGCGGAGAGCGGCCTGATGTCCGTGGTGGTCCGACCGTCGATCCGGAGGCCGTCGTCGACGATCCGCTTGCGGACCAACTTCTTCGTCAGGCCACGTACCGCACCTTTGATCTCACTGCCGCGATCGGGGAACTCGTCGGCCAGTGTCGAGATGATGGTGGCCGTGGCGTCGGCGATGGCGGCGTTCCGGTCGGCCTTGGCCACGATGACATTGGCGGCACGGAGGGGGTCCGTTCCCACCGCCTCGACCCGTTCGAACACGTCGTCGGCGTAGTCGGAGAGCGTGGAGTACTCGATGATCTCGACAGGACCGCGGGCGGCCATGTAGGCCTCCACCATCTGACGCTGGAGAACGATCGATTCGCGGATCCACGTCTTGGCGGCCTCGAGGCCGTCGGCCAGCACCTCTTCGGTGACCTGGGGTGCACCCTCGTCGTAGAACTGGAAGGATCGCTCAGATCCGCCTGCCTCGACCATCATGATGGCGATGTCCGCATCGTCGGCGTCGCTCAGCGCCCGGCCGGCGACGACCAACTCGAAGGTGGAGTCGTCACCCTCTTGGAAGCTGGGGTGCGGGATCCACTGGCCGTCGGTGGAGTAGGCCACCCGGACCGCACCGATCGGGCCTTCGAACGGGATGCCCGAGATCATCAGGGCCGCAGAGGCGGCGTTGATGGCCAACACATCGTGCGGATTGACCTGATCGGCTCCGAAGATGGTGCCGACCACGTGGACTTCGTTGCGGAAGCCCTTGGGAAAGGACGGGCGCAGGGGCCGGTCGATCAGACGACAGGTCAGGATGGCCTGGTCCGACGACTTGCCCTCGCGACGGAAGAAGGACCCCGGGATCTTTCCGGCGGCGTAGGTCCGCTCCTCGATGTCGACGGTCAACGGGAAGAAGTCCGCCCCCTCGCGAACCGATCGGGCCGCAGTGGCGGTGGCCAGCAGGACGGTATCCCCGATCCTTCCGACGACGGCACCATCGGCCAGCTGGGCCAGTTTGCCTGTTTCGAATGTGAGTGTGCGGTCGGTGCCAGTAATCGGCGCCGACACAGTTATGGCGTCTGACATGACGCTCCTTGTTGCTCGGGGACTCCCCGAGCCAGCTCCCAGTTGTCGATCACTCCATGCTCGTGCTGGTGACGGAGTGATCGGCAACTGGTGACTGACCTCGGTGGGAGCCCAATCTGGTTGTTGTGGACGGCCCGCCAACATGGTGGCTGGCCGCTACTGCTACAAGCCGACATCGTGTCGACCTGTGGTCCCCCGACAGCGAGTCGGGGGAGAAATTGCGACCGCCCGGCCGAAGCCGGGCGGAGCGACTGATGAGGGCCTAACGGCGAAGGCCGAGGCGGCCGATGATGTCACGGTAGCGCTCAACATCGTTGTTGCGTACGTAGTCCAGAAGGCGTCGGCGTCGGCCGATCAGCTTCAGCAGTCCGCGACGGGTGTGATGGTCGCCCTTGTGGACCTTGAGATGCTCGGTAAGGTGAACGATGCGCTCGCTCAAGATGGCGATCTGCACCTCAGGTGACCCGGTGTCCGTCTCGTGGAGACGGTATTCGGAGATGGTGGCCTGCTTGTCTGGCATGGGGGGAATCGACCTCTGATGTCTTCGTAAGGGCCGACGGACAGAACACGCCAGCCCGCCCATGGTAGCAGGATCGCAGTTCAGGGGTCATCCCCCCCCTGGCAATTCGGTGGACGGTCGACCAGAAGCCTGGCGCCAACCCCCGCTGGCGGTCGATCCTCGTGGTCAGCGGTCGAAGTGCTGTTCCCGACGGCCAGGGCCTATCGCCCGCCCGGCGGAGCAGGAGTGGCCCCCTGCACCGCCGGAGGGCGGGTGGGCCCTACTTGTTGGGCTGCGGAGTGATCCGGAGGTACGGCTTGACGGCCCTGAAGCCCTTCGGAAACCGTTCCTTGGCCTCCTCGTCCGATACCGCTGGGACGATGACGACATCCTCGCCATCCTTCCAGTTGACAGGGGTTGCCACCTTGTAGTCGGCCGTCAGTTGCAGGGAGTCGAGGACCCGGAGGATCTCGCTCACACTGCGCCCGGTGGACGCCGGGTAGGTCAGGGTCAGCTTGATCTTCTTGTCCGGGCCGATGATGAAGACCGACCGGACGGTCAGGGTGTCGTTGGCGTTCGGGTGGATCATGTCGTAGAGGTCGGCCACCTTGCGATCCTCGTCGCCGATCAGCGGGAAGTTGAGGGCGGAGCCCTGGGTCTCCTCGATGTCGCCGGCCCACTTCCCGTGTGAGGTCACATCGTCGACCGAGAGCCCGATCAGCTTGGTGTCCCGCTTGTCGAACTCCGCTTTCGCCTTGGAGAAAGCGCCCAGCTCGGTCGTGCAGATCGGGGTGAAGTCCTTGGGATGGGAGAACAGCACGCCCCAACTGTCCCCGAGGTACTCATGGAAGTTGATCGTGCCTTCGGTGGTCTCCGCAGTGAAGTCGGGGGCTTCGTCGCCCAAACGGATTGCCATGGATTGCTCCTTTGCGTATGCGGTCAGTCGGTGGCGCGAATCGGACCCGGCGGGCGCCGCGATCTCGTCGCCAACTCAGGCTAGCCGAAGGAGGGCCAATTGTCGACCGAGTTAGTCGAGTTTTGAGCCGGCCCTCCGGGGCTCCATTCTGGTCTGGCCCCAGGGAGCCGGTTCCACCATGCTGGGGCCATGGCTCCGAACGTACGCGTGCATCACGACGGACCGGTCACCGTCGTGGCCCTCGACCGGCCGGAACGGCGCAACGCGGTGGATCCCGCCACGGCAGCCTCCCTCCTCGAGGCCTTCACCGCCTTCCATGCCGACGACTCCTCATCCGTCGCCGTCCTGACCGGAAACGGCGGGACCTTCTGTGCCGGTGCCGACCTCAAGGCGTTGCATGACGGGAGCCGCCATCGGGTCGAGGAGGACGGCCCCGGACCGATGGGCCCGACCCGCCTCGAGCTCTCCAAACCCGTCATTGCCGCCGTCGAGGGGTTTGCCGTGGCGGGGGGTCTGGAGTTGGCGCTGTGGTGCGATCTGCGGGTGGCCTCAGCCGATGCAATCTTCGGCGTGTTCTGCCGGCGATTCGGCGTGCCCCTGATCGACGGCGGCACCGTTCGCCTCCCCCGATTGATCGGCCAGGGGCGCGCGCTCGACCTGATCCTCACCGGCCGGGAGGTCGGCGCAGACGAGGCCCTCCGCATCGGATTGGCCAGTCGCGTGGTGCCGACGGGCACAGCCCTGCAGTACGCCGTGGAGTGGGGACGGGAGCTGGCCGCGCTCCCCCAGACCTGCATGCGCAACGATCGCCGGTCGGCGCTCGCCCAGTGGGGTCTTCCGATGGCCGATGCCCTGCGGAGCGAGTTCCGATTCGGCATCGACAGCCTTGCTTCCCCCGATGCCGCCAGCGGTCCCGCCAGATTCTCCTCGGGCGAGGGGCGTCGCGGTTCGACTGTCGATCCCTCCCATCCGGAATGACTGATCTTGCCGCGTTCGACTTCGATGGGACACTGACCCGGGGCGGCAGTGTGTTCACGTTCCTGAGGGCGATGACATCAGCGGGAACGGTCCTGGCCGCCATCGTCCCACTCGCTCCCCGCTTGGCTCACGCCGCGCTGGCCGGCGGCACCGTCGCCGACGAGGCCAAGGAGCGACTCTTCGAGCGCATCCTGGCCGACATCGCCCTCGAACGAGCGGAGGAGGTGGCGCTCGACTTCGCCCATGACCACCTGGCGTCGCACCTCCGCCCGGACGTGCGGGCCCGTTTCGACTGGCACCGCGAACGGCAGGACCGCGTGGTCATCGTGTCAGCGTCTCCGGAGCTCTACGTGCGGGTTGCCGGCGAGCAACTCGGGGCTGACGCCGTGATCGCCACCCGCCTCGCGGTCACCGACCATGGCACGTTGACCGGAGGCTACGACGGAGCCAACTGCAGAGGCGAGGAGAAACTCCGTCGCCTGCGGGCGTGGGTCGATGCATCGGGGTGCGAGCCGGACAGGCTCTGGGCGTACGGAAACAGTCGCGGTGACCTGAGGATGCTCCATGCGGCCGACGTGGGGGTCAACGTCGGCCGGCTCGGCCCGTTCGGCCGGCTTCGGGCGTTCCCCGGCCTCGATGGCACCGAGGCGGACGGCCCCGCCGGCTGACCGCAGGAAGACGACTTACAGGTACTCCTTCTTCCGCATCCACACCAGCACGAACCAACCCCAGATCGGCGGAAGGTAGGCCGTGAAGAGACGTTGGACGAAGACCGCGGCCACCGCATCGGACTCGTTGATGCCCGCCGCCGTCAGCCCGATGATCATGCCGGCTTCGACCACGCCCATCCCTCCCGGCACCGGCGAGATGCCGCCAAGCATCGAGCCCAGCGTGAGGACGACGATGAGCGTGGCCAGGTTCAAATGATCGCCGAATGCGTGGAGCGAGGCACCCAGGGCCATGGCCACGAAGAGCTGAGCCGCAATGTTGCCGCCGAAGATCTCCACCAGATTGCGGGGGTGGCCCGAGAGGATCTTCAGATGTGACCAGACTTCGGAGGCTTTCGGCCGTAGCTTCTCCGCCGCCAGTCGACGCCATCTCGGCACGGCGAACACCAGGCCGAGGGCCACGCCAACGACCACCACCGCGATGACGATCAACCAGACCAGATTGGAGTCCCCGCTGCTGGTCGAGCCGCTGGACGCGGTTGGTTCGCCGAAGTGGAGATTGCCGATGGCGAGTGGAAGGGCGATGAGGAAGAGCGCGCCCTTGACGATCCAGCTGGCCGTGCTGACCAGTACCCCGGAGCTGACGGCGATCGTCGGGGTGTAGCCCTCCTGTTGGAAGAATCGGACACGGGTCGCCAGTACTGCCATCGACCCACCGGCCAGGCCCACGAACGTGTCGGAGATCTCCAAGGCCAGGGTGCGTCCGTAGGGAAGGGGGTCGGTCACCGATCCCACCGTGGTGATGGCGATGGCTGGATAGGCCGCCTGGGCCAGCACGAAGACAGCGGCAACCCATCCCCACGCCGCGCCACTAATGGTGTTCCACGACTTGGTGACGTTGATCAGGACACCGATCAGTGCCCAACCTCCGACCAGCGTCCCGATCACCAGCACCAGCGTCACCCAACTGATGCGGCGGGGCTCGATGAGTTTCGGCACCTCGACGCCGACCGCAGCAGCTCCTTGGGCCCGCAACTCATTGAGCACAGCCTTCTTGCCCTTGAGCGTCTTCGACGCCACCGGATCGAGTGCCGCTCGTTGCAGGTAGGGAAGTGCGTCGGCGATGACCTCGGACGGCACAGATCGCGTGGCCGAGGCCACCGTCCGTTCAGGTCCGGCCACCACCGATATCGCCGCCAGCGTGGCGGCCATGTCCCGATTCAGCTGATCGACCGTCGCCGTGGTCGAGGCCGTCCGGAAGTCGACAAGACCAGCGGCCAGGTCGTCGCCGACCACAATCGTCTCGGTCGAGAGTGCACCGTGGGCGATACCGGCGGAGCGGAGTGTCATCAATTGGCCGAAGATGTCGTCGAGCACCGGATCGGGGACCGTTGGGCCCACCGGCGCGGCATCGGGATCGGGATCGATGCCCGGCAGCGCACCGTTGGCTCCGGCTCCGTCGGTGGTTCCGAAGTTGCCCGTGTCGTCGACCGGCGCTCCGGGGGGCTCGACCGGCTTCGGCGGCGGGAGATAGGGAGCGAACGTGGACAGCCGGCGTCCCACCGGGGGTCTCGTCACGAAGAGAGCGTCGCGGGCCGGTCCCGCCGGTCCGGCAGCCAGCACTGTCGGCACACGAGCTCCGGCGCGATCGGCCATGAGCGTCAAGTACGCCTCGTGCTCGACCTGTTGCCGCCGCGTCAGCGCCAGCGTCGGCCCGGAATCGCGATAGAAGAGGAACCGGGCGGATTTGGACAGAAGTTGGGCATCCGAGGCGTCACGTCCGTAGACCGAGACGTCGACGCGTCCACCGTCGACCAGCGCGCTGAACCGACCTACTCCCCACTCCTGTTCGGGATTGGGCACAACATCCCGAGCGGTCAGCTCGAGGTCCCGCAGCAGGAGTTGCACCTCACCGGCCGAAGGCAACCCCAGCGGCGATCCGAACAGCAGATGGACCAAGGCCGTCACGCCCCAACCCAGCGCCAGACTGGCCACGATGGCCACCGGCACACCCGAGCCGTTGACCACCGCGGCCAGGGCCAACAGCCCGATCGCCGTCTCGATGCACAGCTGCAACCAGCGGCTGAGATACGGCAATGCCGCTGTTGCCACACCGACGGTGGCGGCCACCCGGGCCACGGGAAACGACAGATCGAAGTGATGGTACGACGGATCGGATGGGCGACCTCCGGTGGGCCCGAGCACCACGGTGAGGGCAACACAGATCGCCCAAGCCGCCAACCCCGACAGCGCGATGTCGCGTATCGCGGACCATCGGCGGGAGACCAGAGCCAGGATGGCAATGATGGCGATG
>Ga0307373_10011678_pt1 | contig 12672 bp, 12 predicted proteins | sample OX2MG_FD_202534 | JGI IMG/M metagenome (GOLD analysis project Ga0307373, IMG submission 202534) | Soil microbial communities from Risofladan, Vaasa, Finland - OX-2 | ecosystem: Environmental > Terrestrial > Soil > Coastal area > Acid sulfate soil | place: Finland: Risofladan, Vaasa | collected...
GACGTTCCTCGGCGGGGCGGCCTCGGCCTTCGACTCGCCCGCGAGGCAGGCCATTATCCCCAACCTCGTGCCGCGCGAAGAGCTGGCCGGCGCAACGACCTTGTTGACCTTGCTGCGCCGGACGGCGATGATCGTTGGACCTGGCATCGGCGGGCTGGTGATTGGCCGCTTCGGGCTCTCGTGGAACTACTTCGGCAACGCGCTGTCATTCCTGGCGGTTGTGGCCGCCGTTTTGGTGCTGGGGCCTGTGCCGCAAATGGCGGCGACGTCCGGCCGCAACTGGGAGCGGCTGACGGCGGGGCTGCACTTCGCCCGCAAGGAGCCACTGGTGATCGTGCCGATGCTGATGGATTTCCTGACGCGCAGCTGCGGCAGCACCAACACGTTGCTGCCGATCTTCGCCCGCAACGTGTTCTTCGTGGGGGCGGAGGGTCTCGGAGTCCTCAGCGCCTCCATGTCAGCCGGGGCGCTGGCGGCGGGACTGGTGCTGGGCAGCGTCCGCCAGGTCAAGCATCCGCTGGTGCTGATGATCGTGGCCTACGCCGCGGAGGGGGTGTTCTTTGCGGCGCTGGGCTTCAGCCGCGGCTTTGCGCTGGCGCTGGCGGCGCTGTTCCTCAAAGGGGTGGCGAACATTATCGGCGAGGTGCTGCGGCTGACGGTGATGCAGCTGAAGACGCCCGACGAGGTCCGGGGCCGGGTCACAGCCCTGTCGGGTATTTTCGACGTCGGCGGCCCTCAGATCGGCGGCCTGGAGTCGGGCGTGGTGGCGGATTTCATTGGGCCTGTCGCCGCCGCCATCACCGGCGGGCTAGCCAGCGCCACGCTGGCCATCGCCTTCGGCTTCACGCCGGGGCTGCGGGAGCGGCTGCTCGAGACCAGCGACAAGCTGACCCAGGGCCCGCCCGCGTTGGTAAGCTGAGCCCGCAAATGGAGAGGCTCATCGAGATTCCGCTGTGCGCCGGCACTCACGACCGTGCCGCATTGCGCCGCCGCGACGACGCCTGGCTGGCGCAAGCACGACAGGCCGCGACGACGCGGGTGATCGCCGTCCGTTCCAGCTCGGACCTGCTTGTCGCCGCCGGCTCGCGGTTGGCTTGCTTGGACGTCAGCCGCCTGCCGCCGGAGGCAGAGCTGACGTTGCTCGGCATTGACGAGCAAGGCGCGGCGGTGTTCGTGTTTGACGCCGGCCCAGGCGGCGCCGGAGGGCCTTCAACGGCGAGCGGGGGCGAGCCAGATGTGTTCCAGGAGCTGCGAATCGCTGGGGCGGCGCTGCCGGCGGGCGAGGCGGCGCTGGCGGTGCAGGCGGTGGCGATGGTGGGCTGGCAGCGGCGGCACCGCTTCTGCGGCGTGTGCGGCGGGCCGACGCGGGCGGAGGAGGCCGGCCACTCGCGGCGCTGCGCCACGTGCGGTGCGCAGCACTTCCCACGCACCGATCCGGCCGTCATCATGCTGGTGGCCGCCGGCGAGCGCTGCGTGTTGAGCCGGCGACCCGGCTCGGCGTTCAATCGGTGGACGGTGCTGTCCGGCTTCGTCGAGCCCGGCGAAACGCCCGAAGCGGCGGTGGTGCGCGAGGTATTCGAGGAAGTTGGGGTGCGGGTCGGCAGCGTGCGTTATCTGGGCTCGCAGCCGTGGCCGTTCCCGGCGTCGCTGATGCTCGGCTATGAGGCCGAGGCGGAGTTCGGCGAGCTCACGGTGGACGATGAGCTGGAGGAAGCGCGCTGGTTCAGCCGGGCCGAGATCCTGGCGGCCATCCAGGACGGGTCGCTGACGTTCCCGCCGTCGGTGTCAATCTCCCGCCAGCTGATCTGGACCTGGCTGCACGAGGGGACAGATCCCTAACGGGGAGGGGCGAAGGCTGACTCCGGCATCTGCATCTCCACACCCACGTCGTGCAACCGCTGCGCGTAGTACTTGCGGATGTAGGGGTCTTCCTCGTGGTACAGGATGGTGCGCCCGCCCTCGTGGATACCGAACAGGTTGCCGGCCTTGACCTGGCCATCGCCGGTGCTCTCCGGCTCGTCGAAGATGCCCCAGCGGCCGGTGGGCCCGCCCCAGTAGTTGATCACGCGCATCGGCTCGCGGCTGCTGCTGAAGTGCTGGTGGAACCAGTTGCCGCCGCCTGGCGCCGCCGCCACGAGACCGCCGGCCACGTACTCGCAGATATCGACCTTGTCGCCGTGCCCATCCTCCCACGGATGCGGGCCCAGGTCGACTGGCCAGTTGAAGGTGTAGCCGCTGCCCTTCAGGCAGACCAGCACGGCGCCGGACAGATGATAGTGCGCCTTGGAGTAGCGCCCGCTGGGATACTGCGCCACGAAACCGCCGGTGCTGGCGTCCGCCATGAAGCCACTGAAGTAGGGCTGGATGCGGCGATAGCCGGGCGCGCGCTGATTATCCAGCGGCAGCTCGCAGTTCACGACGTCGGTGAAGACGTTGCTGCGGATCGCTGCTCGGCCGCGGACCTTCTCCGCTTCGACATCCGTCTTGGGTTTGAAGTAGTCGTCGCTGCCGTCGAACCGTTCTTTGAATTGATAGGGGTTGTCGAACACGAAGCGCCGGCTCTGGTAGATGTTCATGACGGGTGGGGCATTGTTGGAGGCAATGAGCAGCGCCCCGGAGGACGTTGCGTTGATCAAGCGGTGGTTGGCGTTGAGCGGCGCCATGAACAGCGTGCCCGGGCCCCACTCGAACACGTGCGGCTTGGTCTGGCCGTCGGCCCACACCTCGGTGGTCCCGCGGCCTTCCACCACCAGAAAAAACTCGTCGTACATGTGCTTCACGGGGTTGAGGGCGCCACGCGCCGGAATCTCGACCACGTACATGCCCTTGAGGCCCTCCAGGCCCTCCAGGGCGAGAAACATGCCCTTGCCGCCCATGCGCTTCCACTCGCCGAGCTCCAGCTCGCGCGTGTCATGCACGCCGATGCCCCGGAAGATAGGAATGCCTTCCTCTTCCATGAAGCATTCGTAGGCGCTCTTAGTCGGCGTGTAGGTGCGGTAGCCGACCGCCTCGTCGCCGGTTGGTTCGCGAAATTCGAGCTTGTCCGCCATGTTTGTGCCTCCCCAGATGTCGTGCGAAATCAGCCTAACACGCAGCGAGTCGCAGCATCTACACGTCGCGTCGGGAGAAGATGCGCGTGCCGATGGCAAACATGGCCACGACGTAGGCCGCCGCCCACAGGACCATCGGCCCGGCGATTGGCGTAAGGGAGACGACCGGATTGCCGTTCCCAAGATCTGCGCCGGCTTCGGACGCCAGGCGCGCGACCTCGGGCAGCAGGTAATAGGAGGCACCCCGCCACAGCACGTCGGTGGGCACCACCAGGCTGGTGATCACCCCGCCGGTGGCCATGCTGGCGATGTGCAGCACGCTGCCGGCCTGCTCCACCATGCCGCCCATCCAGCCCAGCCCGTAGACCATCAGGGGAGCGATGCCGCTGGCCAGAGTCCCGAGGAAAGAGCCGAACAGGATGCGCAGGCTGAGGACCACCAGGCCTTCCAGAAGCAGCAGCGCGCCGGCGAGCGTGGCACTGGGCGGGTAGTAGCCTACCTGCAGTCCGACGGCTGCGACGACGCCGGCGCTGAACAGCGCCACATAGGCGGCCAGCAGCATGGCTGAGCCCAACCAGCGGCCAGCCACGACGTCAAAGCGCCGAATAGGTTTCGTCAGGATGGCCTGAAGCAGGCCGCTCTCGGCTTCCTGGCGGGTGCTGTGGCCGGCCACGAAGACGGCGAGGAGGGTCACCATGAAGCTGCCGAGAAAGAAGGCCAGAACCTCCAGCGCGGCGCTGCTGGCCAGCGTGTTGAGCGGGTTGCGCGAGTGCTCGACCAACTTGGACACGCCCCAAGCAACCAGGCCAATGTACAGCAAGGTCAGGCCGAAGGCCAGCGCCAGCAGCTTGCTACGCCACGCTTCGCGCAGCGTCAGACGGGTGAACGTCCAGACTGGCGGCATCTTCTCCTCCTATCCATTGCAGGAACAGGTCCTCCAGGTTCGCCCGCCGCGGCCGGAGCTCCAGGAGGTCCACTCCGTGGGCTACCAGGAAGCGCGTCACTTCGGCTGCGTCGTCGGGCCGCGGTACGCCCAGGACGATGTGCTGCCCGTCATGCTCGTGCACCTTCCAATGCCGCGACAACCCCGCCAACACGGCCTCCGGCAGTCCGTTGGTCCGGATGTCCAGCTCGTGGCTGAGGGTCAGCAGCTCCTCCAGCCGCCCCTCCTGCACGACCCGGCCGCGATCGACGATGGCCACACGGTCGCACACCAGCTCGATCTCGCTGAGCAGGTGAGAGTTCAGGAACACGGTCACGCCCTCGCTCTTGAGGCGCTGGATAAGGACGCGCACGTCGCGCCGGCCAATGGGGTCGAGGGCGGAGGTGGGCTCGTCCAGGATGACCAGCTCGGGGCGGTTGATCAGCGCTTGGGCCAAGCCCAGCCGCTGCTGCATGCCTTTGCTGAAGGTGCCCACCCGGTCCTTGGCGCGGTCGGCCAGGCCCACCAGCTCCAGCGCTTCGGGGATGCGCTTGCGACGCTCCTGCCGGGACATGCCGCACAGCTCGCCGTGCAGCTCCAGCAGCTCGGCCGCGGAGAGCCATTCGTGGAACCGGAACAATTCGGGTAGGTAGCCCAGCCGGCGGCGCGTCTCGCGATCGCCCAGGGGCCGGTCCAACAGCCAGCCGCTGCCAGCCGTGGGCCGGGCCAGGCCGGTGAGCAGCTTGACGGCGGTGGTCTTGCCGGCGCCGTTGGGCCCCAGGAAGCCAAACACCTCTCCGCGAGGGACGGAGAGGGTCAGCTCCTGGAGCGCCACCTTGCTGCCATAGGCCTTGCGCAGCCCGGTGGTCCGGATGGCCAGGTCGGGCGTCATGCCCCGTTCAATTGACCGAGCTGGCCAGGGACAAGAGGGCGGCTTCGTCCAGCTTGGGACCGGCGGCGGCGAAGACCATGCCGTTCTTGACCCACAGCACCATTTGCGTGCCGCCGTTGCGGCCGGCAACACCGGATGCGCCGTTGACGGACACCTTGTGCAGGTTCGAGCCAGGCTCCGCCGGCACCGGCAGGGTGTTGCGCCAGTCGCCGATGCTGCGCAGCTGCGTCTTCAGGCTATCCGGAATGTCCAGCGACAGCAGGAAGTCGCGCAGTTCGCCGGCCGACACGCCGGTGGCGTCCAGCTCCGGGCTCTTGGCTTCCATGACCAGCACGCCCGAGCCGTCGAGCAGGCGGTTGATGGCTGAAGCATCGGGCTTGCCACCGGCTTTGGCGGAGCTGGCAGTGGCCGTCAAGTCGGAGAGATTGGCGCCGGCCGGCAGATAGGCCAGGCTGGCGACGGCGGGAATGTGCAGGGTCAACGTGGCGCCGTCGAACTTGGCCGGCATCGTCACATTGGGGTGGCCGGTGGACTCGAGGTAGGCCTTCGCCTTGGCTGCCCGGAAGGTGAAGTTGACGGTCGATGGGTTGGTGGTGGCGATGACGCTGGGCTGAGGCCCGAGGCCTGCCGGCAGCTGGCTCGGGGTCTGGACCGTGAAGCCCACCTGAGACGAGGCCGCGGCCAGGCTCGTCACCTGCGTCGGCTGCATGCGACGCACGTCGCCCGGCGGAGGCGACATGTCGCCCAGCTTGCTCAGGTTGGGCAGCGGCTGCGAGACCCGATCCACGGTAATGGGCGTAACGTCCTGCACGCGGAAGATGGTCAACACGCTGGCCGCCCAACCTCGGGCAGGCGTGGCCACCAGCAGGGCGGCCACCAGCCCGGCGGCCAGGGGCAGAGCCACGGCTGGCCGGCTCAGCAACGCCAAGCGACCGGTCCAGCCGCTTGGCGGAGCGGCGGAGCGCGCCTGCAGGGCAAGCTGCCGGCCGAGGGCGCCGTCGACATCGGGGCCGGCGCTCGGCGCCAGCAGGTCCAGCGCGCGCGCGATCGCGGGATCGCTAGCCAGCATAGGGATGGGTTCCATGGTGATCCTCCTGATCCTGGTACACGTCTTTGAATCGACGCTCGGCGCGGGACAGCAATGTCCCGACCGAGGCGGGGTTGAGGTCCAGCGCCGCGGCGACTTCCGCGTAGCTGAGGCCGCTGTGGCGAGCCAGCAGCAGCAGGCTCTCCTGGGGCTTGAGCTTGTGGAGCGCGTGGCGGACGGCCGTCCGCTGCTCCTTCCGCAGCAGGCTGCCGGCGGGGTCCTGGTCGCGTTCCGAGAGCAGCCGCACCGGCAGGTCTTGACGGGTGGCGCGGTCCTCTCGGGCCACGCGGCGGCGTTTGCCGCGCAGGGTGTTGAGCGCCAGGTGGGTGGCGGCCTTCCACAGCCAGCCGGCGGCAACAGGCGTGTCCCAAACCGGCGGCTCGCGCTTTGACAGCTGCAGGAACAACTCTTGGCTCAAGTCCTCCGCGTCCTGGGCGTTGCCCGTGACCCGATACAGCAGGCCGTGCACCTTGGCAAAGTGCTCGCGGAAGAAGCCTTCGAAAGCGGTTTGAGCCGCTGCCTGGCAACTATCGGCCATGCGTAGGTCAGCTGCCACGTTGATGTCTCATCTGTTCGAACCTCCACAGGCTAACGCACCAGGCGGCGCTCGTTTGTGACAGGACGTTGATTCTGTATACTGCTTCTACTTCAGCATGCAGAATTATTCTGGCGCGGTCCCGGCCGTCCAAAGGACGGTTGCGGTCCTGGAGCATCTGCGGCTGGCCACTTCCTCGCTGACGTTGACCGAGCTGAGCCAGGCGCTGGCCCTCAACCGCAGCAGCCTGCTGGCGATCCTCAACACGCTGCGCGCCGCCTGCTTCGTGGCGCGCGACGAGGCTGGGCGCTACCACCTTGGTTCGGGCCTGCTGCCGTATGGCGCTGCTCTGGCCAGGGCCGGCGGCCTGCTGGAGGCCTTCGAGCACCCCGCGGAATGGCTGGTCGAGGCCAGCGGCGAGTCGGTTGCGCTGGCGCGCCTGACGGCCGCGGGCGCCGTTTGCGTCGCGTTCAAGCCCGGCCGCCACAGCGTGCGCGCCATAGCCGAGCTCGGCCAGGTGACGCCCGTCTCACGCTCCGCCGGCGCCCTGGCGGTGCTGGCCACCACTGAGCAGGCTTGCACGGAGACGGAGATCGCGCCTTCCGTGCTCCAGGCGGTGCGGACGTGCGGCTGCGCATATGTCGAAGAGGCCGCCGAGCCGGGACAGGCGGCGCTGGCGGCGCCAGTGTGCGACGGCCGCGGGCAGGTGGTGGCCGCTGTGGAGCTGCTTGCGCCGTCGTACCGCTTGACCCCCGATGGCGGCGGCTTGCGGACCGCGGGCCGGCTGGTCATCGCCGCCGCACGGCAGGCATCCCTGGCGCTGGGCTGCGCCGGCTACGCGCCGTACCAGCAGCCTCGCTCCGGCCCTGAGCCATGGCGCGGCAGCGGCGCCGCGGGCCTGCAGGGCTCCGGCCTCGACGGCTTCCTGGCGCAACCCTGGCTGGCCAGCCTGGCTTGCCTGCGCGAGAATGGCTACCCCTACACCGTGCCGGTGTGGTACGAGTGGCGCGCCGGCGCGTTCTGGCTGGCGCCGCGCCTGGGCGCCCGCTGGGCCGGCTATGTGCGGAGCCAGCCGCGGGTGTCGATGACTATCAGCGAGCCGGCGCCGCCCTTCCGGCGAGTCCTGGTGGAAGGCCGGGCCGAGCAGGCCAAGGGGCCAGCCTCGGCCATGGTGAGACGCATGGCCGAGCGCTACCTGGGATCTTACGCGGGCAGCTACCTGGCGACCACGGCAGGCCGTCACGCGCCAGCTATCCGCATTGCGCCGGACAAGCTCACCTCGTGGGAAGGCTTGGTGGCGCGGGTTGCGCTGCCGTCCGCCGCCGGGACGCGGAGGGCTGGTTGAGCGCCGTGCTCGAGCTGCGTGACGTAGCGTTCACTTACGGCCGGGGCGTCTTGGCCACGGCGGCTATCGGCGGCTTGAGCCTGCAGGTAGCCAGCGGCGAGATAGTGGGCCTGGTGGGACCCAGCGGCTGCGGCAAGACGACCATCCTGAAACTGATCGCCGGCCTCCTGCAGGCCGATACGGGCTCGGTGCTGGTCAATGGCAGCGGCAGCCAGGGCGTCCACTCCGACGTGGGCTATATCTTCCAGGATCCGCGGCTGCTGCCGTGGCGGACGGTGATAGACAATGTGATGCTGCCGCTGCAGGTGCAGCGCGTGAGCCGGCCGCAGGCGCGGCTGACGGCCGAGCGCGCCCTGCAGGTGGTCGGGCTGCGCGACACCGAGGATCGCTATCCGGCCGAGCTGTCGGGCGGCATGAGGCAGCGCGTGGCCATCGCCCGCGCCCTGACGTACAACCCCGGCATCCTGCTGATGGACGAGCCGTTCGCGTCGTTGGACGCCCTCTCGCGCGAGAGGCTCAACATGGAGATGCTCGGCCTGAGGCGGGCTACCGGCAAGACGATGCTGTTCGTGACGCATTCGATCCCCGAGGCGGTGCTGATGGGCGACCGCGTGCTGGTGCTGTCGCAGCGGCCGGCCACGGTGCTGCACGAGGTCCACGTCGACCTGGGCCCGGATCGAACGCCACGGACTCAGGACTCGCCGGAGTTCACCCGCCTCACCGCCGCCGTCCGCGAGGGGCTGTCCTACGCGGGGTCCTACGCGGACGGCGAGTCCGAGGCCGGATGATGATTCCGAACACGCGCCCGCCGGTTCAACTGGCCGGAGCGGAGCGTGCGGCAGAGCCGCGTGTCATGGCAACCGTGGAGACAGCCTTCCCGGGGGATCGCCGTCCGCGTAGGACCTGGGAGCGCTGGTCGATTCCCATCTCGCTGGCCTTTGGGCTGGGGTTGTGGTGGCTGGTCGTCGTCGTGACCGGGCTGCCGAAGTTTGTGCTGCCGACGCCGCCCGAGGTGCTGCTGCGGCTGCTGGACTACTGGCCGGCGGGGCAGCTGCAGCTGCACTTCGAGGCCACGATCGTCGAGGCGCTGATCGGCGGCGTGGCGGGCGTGCTGTTCGGGCTGGTGAGCGGTTACGCGCTGGCCAAGTCGGAGATAGCGGAGAAGTTGGTGGGGCCATACCTGGTGGCCTCGCAGTCGGTGCCGGTCGTGGCCTTCACGCCGATGCTCATCCTGTGGTTCGGCACGGGGCTGGCCTCCAAGGCGATCGTCTGCGCGGTGATCGTGTTCTTTCCGATGACCATCAACACCATGGTCGGGCTGCGCTCAGTGGACCGGGGCTTGATCGAGGTGATGCAGACCTTCCGAGCCGACCGCTGGCAGATACTACGGCTGATCGAGGCGCCGGCAGCGCTGCCGAACGTGTTCGGCGGCCTGAAGGTGAGCGGCACGCTGTCCATCCTGGGGGCCGTGGTGGGCGAGTTCGTGGGCGCGAAGCGCGGGCTGGGCTTCCTGGTGAACTACGCGGCCTTCCAACTCGACACGCCGCTGATGTTTGTGGGCTTGTTCTGTTTGGTGGCGCTGGGCGTCACCGTCTTCTCGCTGATCACCCTGGCCGAACGCCGAGCCCTACGCTGGCGCACCCGCGGCCATGACTAAACGACACAGGAGCACCCCGCCAACATGAAGCACACCCGACTGGGCATCCTGGCCCTGGCAAGCACGCTGTTCGTCGCCGCCTGCGGCGGCGGCCCCGCCGCCGCAGGCGGCAGTCCACCCGCCCCAGCCAGCGCCTCGGCCCTGCAAGCCGCCTCGGTTGCAGCCTCGCCCTCCTCGGCAGCACTCGCCAAACCCGAGGCTTCAGTCTCAGCGTCGCCCATCGGCCAGCCAGCAGCGTCGAGCCCGCGGGCCAGCACGAAGCCGGCAGCCGCGGGCCAGACGACGCCCGTCACGCTGGCACTGGGCTACATCCCCAACATCCAGTTCGCGCCGTTCTACGTGGCCCAGGCCAAGAACTTCTACAAGGACCAGGGCATCGACATCTCGTTTGACAACGGCACCACATCCGATCTCATCAAGGCCGTTGGCGCCGGCAAGTTCAAATTCGTCATCGCGGACCCGGACACGGTCATCCAGGGTCGGGAGAACAACATCCCGGTCACCTACATCGCCGGCTTGTATGCCCAGGCGCCGGCGGCGATCATCTCCTTGCCGAAGGCCAACATTCACCGTCCGCAGGACCTCAAGGGCAAGAAGGTGGGCATCCCGGGCCGCTTCGGCTCCAGCTACATCGGGCTGCTGGGCGTGCTCAACAAGGCTGGCCTGACCGAGAAGGACATCGACCTCCAGGAGATTGGCTTCAACCAGCCGCCGCAGCTGCTGGCCGGCAAGGTCGACGCGGTGGTGGGCTACGCCAACAACGACGCCATCCTGGTGCAGGCGCAGGCCCACGTCAAGCCGAACGTGATCCTCATCTCAGACGAGATCCCGTTCGTGGGCACCGGGCTCATCACCAACGACGACACCCTCAAGAGCAACGACCGGCTGGCCCAGGGGATGGTCAAAGCGATGGTCGAGGGCATGCAGTACACGGCCGCTCACGCCGACGAGGCCTTCCAGATCACGACCAAGGTCGTGCCGGAGGCGGGCGGGGCCAACGCCAAGGTCAACCAGGACGTGCTGGCGGCCTCGATGGCCCTGTGGCAGGACAAAGCCACCGCCGCCAACGGTCTGGGCTACAGCGACCCCGCCGCCTGGAAAGCCATGGAAGACGTGATGGTCAAGGCGGCCATCGTGAAAACCGCTCCGCCCATCGATCAGCTGATAACGGACAAGTACATCAGCAAATAGCCAGCGGACTCGACGCTCGGAGTGACAAATCAAGCGGGTTCCCCCGGCCACGCTCCTAGTCCGGCAGCTCCAGCGCTGCGCCGTTAAGCGTGGCCGAGCGTGCGAACGAGACCGGAGCGGTGAGGGCCTGCAGGGTGAAACAGCCGTGCTCGGCGTTGCGCAGCAGCTGGCGGATGCGCTCGGGCGGCTCGTCGGATTCGAGCTCCAGCTTGGTCTCGAAACCGAGGCAGGCAGCCTGGACGGTGCCCTGCAGCACCGAGCCTTCGCTCTTGTTGCGCATGGTCACGTGGCAGCGCGCCTTCTTGACCTCGATCTTCATCATGTGCCCGTACCGGGCAATCTGGGTCAGCAGTCAGAACCCCACCCCGGCCGTGAAGTAGCCGAGCGGCGACGGCGCGGTGTGCTCGCCGCCAACGCGCTCGCTTTCGTCGCACAGGACTTCGAAGCCCTGCACGTGGGCCACTTTGCGCATACGCTCCAGCGACTCGACGTCGGCTTCGATGAGGTTCTCGCGATAGGTGACGCTGGGATCCAGCGCGGCGGGCGGATTGGGCATGTCCGGAAGTTTCATAGGCCGCAATCTTACGGAATTCTCAGCTCTGTGGGATCCGTGCCGGAAGCCGTCGCTCCGGTTCAACTGCGCTACATGAACAGCTGGAGGGGCTTTTCGAGCTTGTGCTTGACGGCGCGGAGGAACTCGGCGGCGGTGGCGCCGTAGAAGACGCGGTGGTCGGCTGAGAGGGTGAGAGTGCAGCGTTTGCCGACGGCCAGCTGGCCGTCGGCGACGACGGGGCGATCCTCTACGGCGCCGACGGCCAGGATGGCGCTGTGCGGTGGGTTGATGATGGCGCTGAACGCGGTGACGCCGAACATGCCCAGGTTGGAGATGCTGAAGGTTCCGCCCTCGTAGTCGCGAAGCTCGGCCTTGCCGTCGCGCATCTTGCGAGCCAGGGCCTTGCTCTCGGCAGCCAGCTCGGGCAGGCGCTTGTGGTCGGCGTCGCGGATGACTGGCTCGATGAGGCCATTGGGCACGGCCACGGCGAAGCCGACATTGATGCGCTTGTTGCGGATGAGCTTGCCGTCCTGGTAGAAGGAGTTGACGTCGGGGTAGTCGCGCAGGCTGAGGGCGCAGGCACGGACGATCAGGTCGTTGATGGTGACCAGCTCTTCCTTGGCCACGCCTTCGTTCAGCTCGTCCAGGCTGGCCACGGCCTTGGCCATGTCCACGTCCATGGAGACGTAGAAATGGGGCACGGGACCCTTGGCTTCGACCATGCGCCGGGCGATGGTCTGCTGCATGCGGCCCAGTGGGACGACTTCGACGTCGGCCGCGGCCAGCGCGGTTTCGGCCGGGCTGGCAGCCGGTGCTCCCTTGCTGGCGGCGGACTCGACGTCTTCCTTCTGGATGCGGCCTTGGGGGCCGCTGCCCCTCAGGGTGGCCAGGTCGACGCCTAGTTCGCGGGCTAGGCGTCGGGCCATTGGGGAGGCGCGGAAGGCTTCCGGCGAGTCCGGGGTCCGGAGTCCGGGGTCCGGGGTCTGGGGTCTGGGGTCCGGGGTCCGGGGTCTGGAGTCCGGGGTCTGGGGTCCGGGGTCTGGGGTCTGGGGGTTGGAGCTTGCGGGGGTTGTTTGCGGTTGGGCTTGCTGCTGCGTTGGCTCGGGGCGTTTCGCGTCGGTTTCAGCTGCGGCTGCGCCGGGGGTTTCGGCGGATGCGCCATCGGGAGTTTGGACTCCGGACCCCGGACCCTGGACCGCGGACTCGGGGGTAGGGGTTCCCTCACCCCTACCCCCTCCCGCTGCGGCGGGCGAGGGAGAGGTTGAGTCTTCGCCGGGGAGGGCTATTTCGCCGATGAGGTCGCCTACGGGGGCGGACTGGCCGGCTTCGAGGATGATGCGGGCCAGCTTGCCTGAGGCATAGGCTTCCAGCTCGATGTTGGCTTTGTCGGTCTCGATCTCGACGAGCGGCTCGCCCTTCTTGACGTCCTCGCCCTGGTGT
>Ga0307373_10011679_pt1 | contig 12670 bp, 10 predicted proteins | sample OX2MG_FD_202534 | JGI IMG/M metagenome (GOLD analysis project Ga0307373, IMG submission 202534) | Soil microbial communities from Risofladan, Vaasa, Finland - OX-2 | ecosystem: Environmental > Terrestrial > Soil > Coastal area > Acid sulfate soil | place: Finland: Risofladan, Vaasa | collected...
CTGATTTTTGGGGTCGTTCGGATTCACGTTGGCCTTATCCAGCTGGAATGTCGCAAAGGTCGACGGCGAGGATTCGAACAGTTTCTGCACCGTCGTGTTTTTCGTGCTCTTGACGGTCATCGAGCGGGAAAGTGGAAACCCTGTCGCTGTGCCCTTCATGTCGTCCACGATCGGCTGCGAATCGTAGCTGGAGACGAGCGCGATCTGGGGGCCCACGCCCATCAGTTGCCCCACTGGGCTCATATCCAGGAGCAGGTTTTTTTCCAGGCTGACGCCCCAGCCCTGCAGCACGCTCGTCAGGGCATCGTTGTCCGCAGTGGCGCGCCCGATCTTCAGCGGAGGATCGAGCAGGAACATCGCCCGGCCGCCCTGTTCGACGTACTTCTTGATCGCGTCGACTTCCGGCTGCTGGAAGTCGTCCTTGGGGCCGCCAACCACCACCACCGTGCAGTCCGCGGGGACTTCGGCCTTTTCGAGCAAACTGATGGTTTTGGTCTGATACTCTTCCTTGCCCAGCTCATCCTTCAGGCGCGAATAGCCGGTGCGGCCGGTGTCGTCCAGCTGATGTTCGCCGCTGCCGGAAGTAAAGCAAACGGTGCGCGTATTATTTTTCAGGTCCCGGATGATTGCGCCGGTAACGTCTTCCTCGGTCAAGCTCTTGGCTTCATTGGATTTCGTGCCGATTTGCACGACCGTCGTTCCGTACTTGGTGATGCCTGCGGCGCGAGCCAGTTGCGGGTCCTTGTCAGGATTGACATAGACGACATGGATGCGCGGCGAAAGCGTCGTATAACGGTCCAGCAGGTCCTTTGCGGTTGGGAAATTGGTGTTCCTGTCGTAATACGTGATGGTAACCGGCTGCGACAGCCCTTTGACGATCTTTGCGGTCTGTTCGGACAAGCTGTATTGCTTGTTCGCGGTCGAGTCATAAGACTTGTTGTAGCGATTGGCCAGGACGTTGGCCACCGTAACAATGCCCAGGATCACGAAGATATAGACGGTTACATACGCCGCGTATTTGGTTCGCCTTGCTTGGATCCAACGGCTATTCACTCACGACCTCCAACGCAGGGATTCCATGGATCGCGCGGTAAAAAACAGGCCCAGGTAGATCACCGTCGCGTCAAATATCACATCTCGAGAATCGATCACGCCTTTGGCGAACGAATCGTAGTGCGTGATCACGCAAATATAAGAAAGCACCTGGGCCCACGTGGAGCTATCGTACTGGCTGACCCATCCCAGCACCCAAAGCATCAGGCAGATCCCGAAAGTTACCGCGCCGGCGATGATTTGGTTTCGCGTGAGCGAGGAAATAAACGCTCCGATGGCCAGCAACCCTCCGGCCTGCAGCAGCAAGCCCAGGTATCCGATCATCACGGGCTTCCAGTCCGGATTGCCGTATCGGAACAGAAAAACGAAGTCGAGCACCGTCGACAGAAGCAGGATCGCGTACATCAAAAGCGCCGCCAGCCATTTCCCCATGATGATTTCAGAGTCCCGGACGGGAGAAGTGGTGAGCAGTTCGATGGTTCCGCTGCGTTTTTCCTCGGCAAACAGGCGCATGGTGATCAGCGGAATGAAAAACAGGCCGATCACATTGATATTGGCGAGCAGAGGCCGTACCACCTGCTCGTTGATATTCAGGCTGAACGGTTCGCCCTGCAGTTGGGATTCCATGGCCATGTTCACGACATAGCCCAGGGAATTCCAGAAGAAGAAGCCGAAGATGACGGCAAACATGACCAGCAGGATATAGGCAATCGGTGAGACGAAATAACCGCGCAGTTCTTTGCGACAGATAATCCAGATATTTTTCACGCGCTTTGTCCCCCTGCCGCGACGGTTTCCATTTCCGCGGGCGCTTCCGATCCGGTGAGCTGGAGGAAAATTTCTTCCAGGCTCATGGCGCATGGGCGCAGCTCATTCAGGTCCCAGCCGGATTCGACCACGGCGCGCGCAACGTCGCCGCGAATGCCGCGGTCCTTGCTTCCCTCGACTTCAAAAATTGTACGTTTCTGGCCGTCGGCCTTGGAGAGGACGCGGCTGACGCCGGCGATCTGCTCCAGCTTGCGTTGCACTTCGGCGGGATCCAGGCTGGCGTTGCGCCCCGCCACTTCGACCAGCACCGATTCTCCGGCGCGCGTACGGTTTTGCAGGTTGCTCACCGAGTCGGTGGCCACGATCTTGCCCTTGTTGATGATGATGACTTGCTCGCAGGTCTGGCTGACTTCGGGAAGAATGTGTGTGCTCAAAATGATGGTGTGATCGCCGGCCAGGCTTTTGATCAGATCCCGCGTCTCGTTGATCTGTTTGGGATCCAGCCCCGCCGTCGGCTCATCGAGGATCAGCACGTCGGGATTGTGGATGATGGCTTGCGCCAGGCCCACGCGCTGCCGATAGCCCTTGGAAAGTTTTCCTATGATTTTGTTTCGCACGTCGGCGACCGAACATCGTTCGCAGGCATAGCCCACGCGCGTGCGCAGTTCCGTCCCGGAAAGCCCCTTGAGCTGGCCGACATAGGTCAAATACTCGCCGATGCGCATTTCCGGATAAACCGGCGGGGTTTCGGGCAGGTATCCGATGCGTTTTTTGACTTCGAGGGGTTTTTCGAGGATATCAAAGCCCGCCACGGTCGCCGTGCCGCCGGTGGGCGTCAAAAAGCACGTGACCATGCGCATGGTCGTGGTTTTGCCGGCGCCGTTAGGGCCCAGAAAACCAACGATTTGACCTTGTTGGACTTCAAATGAGATGTGGTCGACGGCGGTATTGTGAGCATACCTTTTCGTAAGTCCTTTGACAATAATCATATGGATTCTCTTTCAAACAGACGCATAAAAATTAAAAATGGCTCCACATTTTTTAAAATATTTTTCTAAATTTAATCTTAAGAACGAAAGCGGCCCAATGTCAATGCTCACCGGTGAGAACCGGAATCCAGCAGGTACAGTGACTCATTACCGCACAGGGAGTGTCTTACGGTTTTGCAAGAAGAGCCAGCGAATTCACACATGCCTGTCGCCCGCTCGCACATTCAGTTGGGAATTCGCTCGTTTTCCTGATTTCCGGCTTCCCGGGATATCGAAACATTTTCCTGCGCTGTCGAATCGATCTCCTGAAGCAATTGCCAGTCATCGCGGAGTTCTTCGCCTGACATTTCCGGAGCGCGGCTCCGGGACAACGCCTGGCGCAGACGCGCCAGCAGCAGTCCTCTTTGTAGCGTTGCCGGAGCGTTGTTGCTTGGAAAATCTTCCCGGGTGACTCCCATTTCTATCAGGTCATCTCCGTAGGAAGCTTCCATGACCGGGCGACCGGAACCATCCAATTGAAATTGCGCCTCCTGCAGAAATTTTCGCCACATGGCTCGGTCACCCTCGCCGTTCCTTTTCCCACTGGATTCCTTTTCCGCCTGCAGGTCCTTCCGGTAGGTTTGGCGTTCGTCGTCCGATGGCGGCGGCCCCGGACGGCCGTTCGGGTTGAAAACCATCGCATTTCGCGCGGGGTTGAAACGATCTCCCAACAAATATGCGGACGCGACGCTTCCCGCGACGATAGGGTGGAACACGGCAAGGGGCAGAATATATTTCTTTGCGCGAACCACCGATTCCAGCAATCCACGGACCGGCCTGCTGCGTTTCATCGTGCCGGGCACCTGCGGAAATACAATGCGCGTGAACTTCAAATCCCGATGGTGTTTGCTGTAATGGATCAGCGATTTGGCCGCATGTTCGGGAGTCGCGATTCCCAGGTCTGTGACGCCCGCTCTCGACAGGGCCTTGGGATAGTAAAAATCCACAACCTCGCGGACGAAATCGGCGCAGTTGCTAGAAATGACCTTATAGGATGCGTGATTCGGGCGGGAATTGAACCATTGAATCAGCGCGTCATCCTGTTGTGGCGTGGTCTCGATTTGGAAGCCGTAGCTGGTGCGGTCATACGCTGATCCGATGAGCTGCACCCAGTCGCCCTTCGGGGCGTTTCCGGAAGCTGTGTCGGGCGCTAATTTTTCCAGATGGGCGCGCCGGTACTGGTCCCTGAGAAGAGCGACGAGCTTTTGGTTTGCGGCGAGAGGCACATCCTCCGGGTTGTCGACGGCATAAAGATAGGGAATCAGCGGAATCGCAATCCAGTCATATCCCGCAATCCGGTTGTAGCGGCTGATGACCACGCCGCGCTCTCCCGGTTTACAGCGGCGCAGGGAAACGGGCGTAGCCGCGCAGACGTGCGGCAGATAAATGGCCGTGTGGCCAATCCCGGCAAGCGCGCCATCGTAGCTGTACGGCTCTTCGAGAAGCACCGTCACCCCGGCGTAAGCCTGAACCGCAAGCCCGATCAATATGCAGAACAGCGCGCCGAATCTTGAAAGCTTCATTCCTGGCCGCATGGCCCACTCCCCGGGTCTGGACTATCATTGAGAACCTCAGGATAGGGTATTGAGTTGCTTGCTGTTTTCCCTGTTACCGCGATGGTGAGAACATTAGGAGATTCGACGCCTTGCCTTGACCAGGGGTTAAGCGAAAGACTTGATCATAGATTTGGAATTGCGCTTTCCGGTCGCTGATTTCCGGATTTTCCTTCGCGATGTTGTGGCAGGTCTGCCGCGAATTGAGTTTCCCGCCGGATTGAGTTTGCAGCGCTATAGCCCAGCGCGGTCAGGTAATCGTTGGACAGGCTTCTGCCTGTCTGATTTCGTTCTTCTGAAGGTCAAAGGCAGACAGGCGGAAGCCTGCCAATTTGATTGGGTCCGAAAATAAGGCGGACCAGCGAGCACATTACAGGCAATTTGCCGAAACGATCTGTCCTTCTTGGCGCGCAGCCCGATTGACCAGTCCAATTGCGCCAACATGGCCTGAAGCGTCATTCAGCTCAGACGGGCTACTCAGGCAACACCCGAAAGACGGTAGCTTTCGAGACCGGCGGCACCTTCCATTGTGGATATTTTTTCCCTTTCACCTCGAGCACAGCTGCTTTTTCAGCTGGATCGTTGACAATTGCCACGGTGCGATCAAACAGTTGGTCTCCTATCTTTAGGCGTACGTGAGGATCACGCATTATGTCTTCATCCCAGAGTTTGCCGGGATTCGAGGTCACATAGAGATTGCCGTTATAAACAGCGCACCAAATCGTCACGGAGAGAGGCAGCAGATACGGGGTCTGGGTCTGAATCTTGATCTGTTGAATCTTGTTTGTGAACGACCAGTCGGTGACCGGAGTAGTGACGACTTTCCCCTTAAGCCAAAGCCCCGGCAGCTTGCAGGACAATGATCGATTGAATGGCGGGCAGTTCTCCGGTTCGAAACCGAAGACGCGCGCGGAGAGCAGCAGCAGGATCAAGCAAACGAGTATTGCCCCGCCAATCCTCAATAGAAGCTTCAATGGTTCACCTCCAAGCCAGCAAATACGAGAGTTCTATCCTAAAAAGATAGCCCCATCCAGTATTTTCATTTCGCCTTCCCAGCCTTCAAGATACATCCAACCGCCTCCGTCATGCCGCCTGGGGATGCGCACGTTCTCTTTGAGGGGCGGTTAGCGCTCAAACGGCCAAAGGGCGCGCCACTCGCCCGACAACGCGCCATTGGCCGAAGCACAAGTAGAACAGGCTTCAGCCTGTTTGCCTTTGATTTTGTGAAAAACAAGATCAGACAGGCTGAAGCCTGTCCCACTAATTCCGCTAATCCATTACGGCAACTCAGGGTTACGCTTCTGTGTAAGCGGGCGCCCCTTCTGTACGCTGATTGGACCCAGGAAAAAATGGCGCGCCCGGAGGGATTCGAACCCCCGACCCTCTGCTTAGAAGGCAGATGCTCTATCCGACTGAGCTACGGGCGCGTTCAGATTCCCTTTATTCTAGAGCATTTTTCGGGCGAATAGAAACTTTCGAGCGGGATATGGATGCTCAGTGTGACAGCCGCCGCAAGAATTTCAAATCCGCTGGAAAATGTGGCTGTTTGACGCACAAATCTGCGGAACCCAAACACAGGGAAACACATTTTCCTTCGAAGTTCTATAAAAGGAAAAGTCAAGAAAAACACATCACCCTTCGCCGGATAGTTTCTGACTTTCCAGCCCGTGTGAATGAGCGAGGGTGCTTGCTGTCTTCCGCCCCATGGACTCGGCTTGTTGGACAGCCAAGCGCGGCTGTTTGGATTTTCTCTCTCAGCGGTTTTCATCGTGTTATGTGACGAAGCCAGTCCGATCTGAGACTCACAAGCAAAACAATTGTCGGGTGCCAACCATGGTTCTATCTGAGACTCATGGCCTATCGCTTTTTCGGGTTATCCGAGAGGGCCTAGGGTCGTCTAAGAGACTCTGCGTCCGAGGCACGCAGCGCCTAACTTATCGGTGCAGACTCGCTCTCGAACCCGAATGTCTCAGGAACCGACTGACCGCCGCTGGAAAAAGTTTCCAGGGGATGAAGCGGACTCCAGAGACACTCAAGCTGTTTGTGGTTTCAGATGTTGGGCGTCGAACGAAACTCCTTTCTTCCAGACCAGCAATGTGATCGCTGCAATTTTGCGCGCCAGCGTCAGACGCGCCATTTCTGGACGCATTCCTTTGGCTACCAGAGCGGCGTAAAAGTCCTGCAGCGGCCCGGGTTTCGTGGCGGCGATGAGCGCTGCTCCCTTGAAAATATTTTTCAGTTCATGATTGTGATTGCGGTTCAGGCCACGCAGCGAGACTTGCCTCTTCGAGGGTTGCAGTTGCCCTTCCACATACCGATGATCAGCGCTGCTATGCGTCTCGATGGCCAGACCGCCGTAGGCCCACAGCTGTCTCTTGGTGCGGAAGCGGTACGGTGTCTGCAGAATCGCGATCAGCTGCGCCGCGCGAATCGGACCGATCAAAGGAATCTGGCACAGCAGTTTCGATGCCTTGTGCTTGGCGCTCTCGATGAGCAGTTCGCGCCGCACTTGCTGGCGCAGGGATCTGAGCGCATCGAGTTGCTTGTAGTAGATCTCCGCGCGGCGGCGAACGCCCGCTTCGTGGAGCTTGCCCAGCCACTCGCCGCGACAGCGCGGCGCATAGACTTGCTTGCCGGCACAAGGGATAGCCCAACTGCGGTACACCGCTTTCAGCCGAGTCATCACCAGAGCCAGATCCCCGCTGATCGCCAGATAGCTGCGGGACAACTCTTTCAACGTTCGCACGCCATGCTCGCCGTGATAGACCGACGAAAGATGCCCGCCACGCAGCAGTTCAGCCAGCTTATGTGCATCGATGCGGTCACTCTTGTTTCCGACCTTCAGTAATGCGTTCCTGCGTGGATCGCACACCAGCACTTGATTGACGTGCGGCCTCAGCAGGTCGTACAACCACGCCGCCCAGGTTCCTTCTTCCAAAGTGACGTGCAAATCCCCGCGCAGCCCGTGCACAAACTGAATTACTGTGAGGGCCTTGGTTTCGATCACCGATTCCATCACCAGCTTGCCAGCCGAATTTAAAATCGCGATGGAAATCGTTTCCGTGTGCACATCCATCCCGATATACTTCGTGTTATCCATAAAAAGGGCGCTCCTTTCTGAAGGGGTTCGAGCGGAACACTCAAAACCTACTCCAGTTCGGGCGCCCTTTTATACTGCGTCGTCTACAAACTATGAATATGCGGCCTATGAGCATGCGGAAGTCGAATGATTGCGCGCCTGATTGCTATAGGTTTCGATGCGGGGCCTGCCATCATGAATAAAATTTCGATCTTCCTCCTGACCGGCTTGTTTTTTTGTTCTTCCGCGGTTGTCCGGGGACAACAGGCTGCGCCTTCCGCCCCGCAGGCGGAAAATCAGACAGTTGCGAGTCCGGCACAGAATGGATTGCAATCGTGTTCCACCGAGCAGTTGATGAATTTCCAGATGAATCACGAAGGGGAAGCGGACCGCGAGATACCGGTCTGGCATTTGCCCGGCAGCACCGCTTTTTTTTATAAGGCCGGAATGACGATTGATGCCGATGGCGCGCCGAACGCCTATCATCCCGACAACATAGGCATTGATGATCTGGCGAACGCGGGCGCGCCGGGGACCTGGCAAGGCTTGGCCAAGGATTCCGGCGGCGAACCGTTTATCCAGGGTCCGGACGATCCCTTTCCCGGGTATTACGTTTCACAGACCGCGCTCGCCGACCGGTCCAAGCCGGTGAACGATCCCGCGCGCTACGTCGACGCCTCGAAAATTCCATATATCGTACTGCCCGGCGGCTTTGCTCGCCAGATGGGCGCGCGGCCCGGAGATTTTTCCGTGGTTCTGAACGAGCGAAATGGCAAAATTTCCGACGCCATTTTTGCGGATATCGGCCCCCCGGACCGGATCGGCGAAGGCTCGGTGGCGCTGGCCGAAAGCCTGGGAATCCGTTCCGACGCGCGCAGAGGCGGTTCGCGGGGAAATATTCTTTACCTCGTTTTTCCGGGTTCCGGGAACGGACGGCCCCGCCCGGTCGAGGAGATTAATTCCGAAGCGAATAAATTGGTTCAGCAGTGGGGCGGATTAATGCAATTGGCGGACTGCTCGGTTCAGCAGCCTGAGAATTCAAAGATTGGGGAGAGTCCATGAAGGAAAAAATATTACGGGAGCATCTGGCCAGCCTGCTATCCGGCGGCAACGCGCATCTGGACTGGAAAGGCGCGTTTGCCGGAATTCCGGTCAAATTGAGGGGGCTTCGCCCCGCCGGACTTCCGTATTCCATTTGGGAATTGCTCGAACACATGCGAACTGCGCAGTGGGACATTCTCGAATTTTCGCGCGACCCAAAACACGTGTCACCGGACTGGCCCTCTGGATACTGGCCGGCATCGCAGGCGCCGCCGAACCTAAAGGCCTGGGACAATAGCCTGAAATCGTTCGCGCGGGATCTTGCCGCGATGAAAAAACTTGTCGCCAATCCCAAAACCGACCTGTTCGCGAAAATTCCTCACGGCACGGGACAGACGATCCTGCGCGAGACTCTTCTGGTGGCCGATCACAACTCATATCATTTGGGCCAGGTGGTTGCCGTCCGGCGCCTGCTCGGAAATTGGAAATAGCACTCGCCCGCTCGGTTTTTTCAGGCTGCCGCGGACTTGTCGCGCCTCATGCCACTTTTTTGACGGTGGATGTACCGCTCTTGCGCCGCCCCGCATCTATCCTTAATGAAGCACGCTGAAGGCTGATACAGCTCGGTACCTATAATTCTTCAGGGATCGGTACACCTCGGCGGCCTAATTTCAAGTGCACAAGGGAGAACACAATATTTATGTCTCGACGTATGTTACCAGTGCTTATCGCGATCATAGCTCTGTCGGTCGTCAGCATTCCGGCCCACGCTAAGACCAATGCAACCGATACGCTTACATTCAGTGTTCGGTTGATGGCAAATACGAATGCCGCCGGCACAAAGCTCGCGCCCGGCAAATACAAGGTCACCGTCGAAGGTGACAAGGCGAAATTTCAGCTGGGCAAGAAGGTTGTGGCTGAAATTCCGTGCACGCTGAAAGATTATCCCGGCCGAGTTATACAAACCGCGTTGGTCACCAATCAGAATCAGTTGACCGAAATTCAGGTTGCTGGAAAGCATAAATCCGTCGAGTTTGCTTCCGGGCAGTAGCCGCACGATGGAAGGATGACGGGCAGGAGAATGCCCTGGATCGCGGTTTGGCCGGGGCATTTTCCTTTCGTTGCATTTTTCTGTAGCGGGGAAGCCGGGCAAGCATGGATCAAGAGTGGACGTGGATAAGAATAAGGGAATAAAAAATGAACCCTCGTGAAGTTTGATGGGAATTTCCCGGCAGTCGTTTCCGCCTGATTCCCCCTGAAAAAAATACTACCTTTTCTCCGCTTCCTGCGTCTTTCTCTATGTAGGGCTCCGAGGGTTTCCACGAACTCCGCTCCCCAGCCTTCCCACGCACTTGTTGTCTCCCTCGGTGGCACAATTCATAGCGATGAAGGGAGATTGATTTAATATGTCTCGACGTCCGTTACTATTTGTTCTAGCCCTTGCAGCCGTATCCTTGCTTACCATGCCCGCATGGGCCAAACCGAATGCCAATGACTCCCTCAGGGCAAACATTACCTTCTATTCGCCTCTCAAACTGGCCAACAAGACCCTGGCGCCCGGGAAATACCAGGTGGTGGCGCAGGAAAATAATGCCAAGTTTGAGCGCAACGGCAAAACAGTCGCTGACGTGCCCTGCACCATGAAAATGCTTCCGAAGAAGTCGCAGCACACCGAACTGTTTACCGATCACAACCGATTAACTCAAATCCATGTGTCTGGAAAGACAGAGGCGCTGGAATTCGGGTCTTGAGGCCGGGCGGCCGGTCGACGGTGGCGGCAACCGGCCTGCGGGTGTCCTGCCCGGTGTGGCAGTGGCACCCGCGCATTGATTTCCCTGTTCAGGGCAGGTCCGGCAGGCCGTAGAGCTTCTTCGCATTGTCGCGCAGCACCATGCGCGCAATCTGGTTGGCCCGCGGCAGGCTGATTTCGCCGTCATGAATCATGCCGGTCAGAGCGATGCCCAGCGCTCGCCGCGCGGTTAGAGTGGTCTGCCAGCCGATTTCCTCCCAGTCGTAGGCCCCGCTGCCGGGATACAAATCCGTCCCAAACAGTATTTTTTCGGGATACCACTCGATCCAGTTACGCAAAACCTCGGCCAGACGATGTGGGGAAAGCAGCCAGGTTTGTTCGGAAAAATCCGCATACACGTTGGGCTTCATCAGCAGCGGCGGAATCTCGCTCGTGAAGGGTCCCGCGCCGCCGTGCAGCAGTACGAAGGTCGTCTTGCGAAGCCGCGCGTCATTCAACACCGATTCGAGCAGCAGCGGATTCGAGCCGCTCAGCTCGAAATAGCCGCCGCATCCGGCGCCCGTATGAATGTGCACCGGCAAGCCCAGGCGGCCCGCTGCCGCCGCGATATATCGGAACAGATAATCCTGCAGGCGCTTGTAATCGCCCTTTGGCGGCGCGCCGCCGCGCGCGTATTTCGCATAAATCGCTGCGGCATCGCGCTCCGCGGCAGGCTCGAAATCGAGAGATCTCAGATAGGCGGCTTCAAATTTGATGGCGACGGCTCCGGCCCGCTTTTGCCGTTGCAGTTCCGGCGCCACGATGCGCGCGGTATATTCGGCAAGCGTCGGCGGCAGCGCCAGGTTGCCCAGCTCTTTCCGGTATCGTGCGAGCAGCATGTTTTCCCGGCCGAAGAAAAAAGTTCTGTCCGGCGTTTCCGCGGCCAGCGCCGTGTTGTCAAGGGGAAATAAGAGCGCGTCGTCGAACGGAACCCATCGGAACCGAGGCGCATCGAGACCGCGTCCCATGACCACGCGATTGGCAAATTCCACATCGATGCCCAGCCTGTCCAGGACCCAGTCGGGATAATGATCGCCCTGCGCCTGGCGAATGCGCTGTTTCGCCGCCAGCAGTTCGCGGACGTGCGCCTCGCTCTTGTCATTGTAGGGATACGCCCACAGGGCCCTCCACGCGGCGAGGTATTGAGGATTTTCCGGGCGCGTCATCGTGTTTGGCGCGGTCGGCTGCAACGGGCCGCAGGGCAGCGCGTCGAATTCATCGTCGCGTTCCCCGGCGCCGGTCACGCGCGGGGGGTGGGAATGGTTGTCAATGGCGCGGATCTTTTGAATTTCCGTCATCAGGGCGGGGTCGGGCGACTGCGCCTGCGCCAGGGATGCGGCTGCCAGAAAAATGGAAATCACACCAAGAAATTTCATTATGATCGCCTCGAATTTTATTTCAGGTACATTTCCAGCCACCCGAAAATCGTTTGATACCAGAGCCGGCTGTTCTGCGGTTTCAAAATCCAGTGACCCTCATCGGGGAAGACCACTAATTTGGACGGCACGCTCTGCCGCTGCAACGCGGTGAAAAATTCCAGGCTCTGCGTATAGGGCACACGGTAATCCAGTTCGCCGCAAATCACCAGAGTCGGCGTCTTGAATTTTCCCAGCTCGCCCGCATACGTGCTGGGCGACCATTTCCGGTAACTCTCCGGGTGGGTCCACGGCGTGCCCGCCATGTCGTGCTCCTCGAACCAGAGTTCGTCGGTCGCGCCGTACATGCTCGTCTTGTCGTATACGCCTGCGTGGCTGATCAGTGCCTTGAAACGTCCGGTGTGCGTCGCGATCCAATCGATCATGTATCCGCCGTAGGACCCGCCGGCCGCGGCCAGCCGTGTGCCGTCGACGTACGGAAACGTGGCCACGACGTAATCCACGCCCTTCATCAAGTCTTCGTAGACGCGCCCGCCCCAGTCGTCCGTGATTTCGTCGGTGAATTGTTGCCCGTAGCCAGTGGACCCGCGCGGATTGATCATGACGGTGACGTAGCCGGGCGCAGCGAACAATTCCTCGTTCCATCGGTAGCCCCAGGAATCGTTCCACAAACTTTGCGGGCCGCCGTGAATCAGCAGCAGCAACGGATATTTTTTGGCGGCGTCGAAATGCGGCGGACGAATCAGCATTCCCTGAACGCGCGTGCCGCCCGCGCCTTCAAACCAGAACGTTTCGGGAAGATTCATGTCCAGCGATGCCAGGCGCGCGTCATTCTGGTGCGTCAGCTGCCGCGCGGGCCCGCCACCGGCCGGCGCGGTAAACACTTCGGCGGGGGCGGTCAGGCTGGACCGCAGGAAGGCCAGCGTGCCGCCATCGGCGGAAATGGAAATGTCGTTGTTAAACGTGTTTTTTAGAATTTCGCG
>Ga0307373_10011680_pt1 | contig 12670 bp, 9 predicted proteins | sample OX2MG_FD_202534 | JGI IMG/M metagenome (GOLD analysis project Ga0307373, IMG submission 202534) | Soil microbial communities from Risofladan, Vaasa, Finland - OX-2 | ecosystem: Environmental > Terrestrial > Soil > Coastal area > Acid sulfate soil | place: Finland: Risofladan, Vaasa | collected...
CTTGCTGGACCATTTTTCAAAGCAATTTAAGTCCGGCCATAGGACTACATGACGGCCCCTTAGAGCTTCGCATTTCTGAACGGTTAGGTTTTTAAATCCCCCGGTGGCCAGCCAGATGAATTGGGGAAAGTAAATACTGTCAATTATGGCAGTCTTTTCGGATTCTGCCAGGGCAACTGGCTTATTCCGGTCAGCTTTAAGTAGGTGTTCCCCAAACAGGCATTGGTCCAGATTAAATTCTTGAAGGTTAAGGGCCTTGTGCGCCCAGGTGATCCGATCCTTCACCCTATGCCCGGTAACCGGGTCATAAGCCATGACCTTGCCACTCCTGACCCTGCCTAACCGATCTATCTGCCAAAATATAGTAGCCCCCGGCCAATGCTTGGAAGTTCCTATATAGTACCGGGCAATGATCTGTTCGGTTATAGAGGCCCCAAACAGGCCCATCAGGTGCTGAACGAAATAATTCCCTTCGTAACCCTTCAGGGTGGCTTTAAAGGCCTCCATTGGGATGTAGGAAGTGATTCTGGAATGAACTGTAACCATCCGGGACCCTATCATTGGTTTGGGATGGGAATTTGAAATTGGCATACCCTTATCCAGGAAATACCTTTTGGGGGTAAGGTGATATCCGCAGTTGATCTCCCTGTTACACCTACCTACCTGGTCTGCAATATGATTTCCCGTTTCCCGGTCAATATATCGTGTAAATTCCCGGTTTTTACCGCATTCCGGGCAGCGGTACCGGGTTGCCGGTCCATTATAGGGTTCCAGTATGTAACGATGATTAGTCATTTGTTGGCTGCTTAATTGTAACAGGTGTATCAGGTGTAACAGTACGTTACAGTGTTACAGGCGTTACAATTAAGTACAGTCCTTTAAAATCCTGCTTACTTTCATATGAGAAATACCCAATTCAGCCCCTATTTCCCGAAGGCTTCGACCATGCTGATTTAATTCCTTTATCTTCCCAATCAATACCTCTTTGTCCTTATCGGTTGGCTGCTTTAGATGTTCCCGTTCGGTTCCAAAACCCATAAATTCAAATTGTAAGAAATTACCAGGTTTTGCAATTTGACAGATACAAACATTTTCACAGTCAAAGATTACCTCAGTGTTCCGTGATTTAATCTGCTTAAAGTACCGGATATTCTTATCCCCGAAACTTTCGCCAATTGCAAATGAGCTATCACAGAAATTGATTAACATTTTGCTGCCTTGCAGGTCATTACGGGTAATTGGTTTTGATAAATCCCTTTTTGGTGTATGTGCAAGGCAAAGGATAGAAAGCAAGAATTTGCTTTTCAAAGCTTTTAATTGTTTCATTAGGGGCAAAGCGGACTTCGCTTTCTCTGTCTCACTTTTCAGGTATGTTAGATTGTCAATGATTAAGACTTTTGCACCAGTTTCAATAAGTGATTTTTCAAGCGAATGGTATAGGTAATCTTCAAAACACGCATCGGGTTCAAAATTTGTGGCTTCCGGATTAATTTCAGCACGGTGAAAATTTTCACTAAATGTGAAATGACCTTCAAAATTTATAGAATATCTTACTTCAAATTGCTTTTCTGACAGTTCAAAATCAACATATAAAACTGCCTGTGGAGATGCTCCCAGCTTAAATCCATGTATAGGAATACCTTTTGCTATACTCTCACATATTTGAACCGCTAAAATTGACTTACCCAAGTTAGTATCAGCAAACAAAATACATAGTTCGCTTTCAAACCAAAATTCGTTGAATAACATTTTAGGAATAGGTCTTATTTTGGCTTGCTTAATCCAAGCGTTAGCAGTCTTTACTGTAAGCAAATTGTTACTATCGATTGATTCTTCAGGTTGTTCTGTCAAACGTTCTACTTCTTCCTGTATAAGTTCAATAAATTGAGGTTTTATTTTATCCCCGATTTGGGAATTTTCAGGAGAATTATTACATTCGAGTTGCATATCAAAGGAAATAGGAGGTAGATTATTCATGGTCTACCTCTTTTTTTTTACTGAATAAATAGGTTGCTGCTTCTATTTCCTTTTCAGGCAATCCCTTTCTCTCACCACTTAACATCCACGCTTCAAGCCTTTCCCGGTCAAAGAATATTCTACCGCCATGAGGTTTTGAGAATGGTAATATTCCAGCAGATGTTAGCTTGTAAACATAGGAACGCTTGTAACCTAAATAATTACAACCTTCCTGGAAGGTCATTACTTTGTTTTCGTTCATTTTATATGATTTTTGGAAGTAAAAATCATATAAAACGAAACAATAGGCGATACAATATTTTAAGGCACAATCAATGAAAAAGCCCGCAAATGCGGACTGGTAGTAAATTTTAGGAGGGTGTAATTTATTTTTATTGTCGGCACATTGTGCCTGGAATTGTGCCTATTGTTAGGTTTGAATTAGGCCGTATTTTCTATTTTGAATTAATCTGTCCATTTTTTCCTTTTCTAATTTAAGCCATTCAGATTCTCTTCCTTTTTGCAATTTATCTACCATGCTATAAATATCAATTTTATAACGGCCGGCTGCAAATTTTTTTATATTTGCCAAAGGTCCGTTCTTGAAAAATGACTTATCATAAAGAAGTAAACAAAAAACCGCACATCCTGTTTTGTCTTTTCCTTTTTTCCATATTTCCACTTTATCTATTATGTTCTTTTCAAATAGTAATAGTAATTCTTTCTTTACATTATCAATTAAACCAAAAGGATCAACTTCGTTTTCGGACTGCTTATAATTCGATAAAAATGTTTGATTACCATCAATAGCTTCATGAAGTTTAATACTTCTTATTCTATCTTGTGCATCATCAATCATTTTTATTACCTCAGGATGTTTAGAAAATTCTGATCCTTCCCATTCTTTAATAAGTTTCACTAACTCCCTTTCTGTTTTTGTATAAATATCAATTTTATAAACAGGATGAACTTTATTAAACCATTCACCAGTTGCAGTGGCCCTTTTATTTTTTCCGGTTTCTATCAATGATTTGAGGTGGGCCTCCCCTTTAGCTGTAAGTACATAAGGGAATTTTCTAAGTGGATCAACAAATTCCCTCTTCATTATTTGGCCATAAAATGAATCAGAACTTTCTCCAAAAGGCTCTATCCTTTCTTTTATTAATTGTGCTTCCAAGTCATTTAATTCTTTTTCATTTAATTCAATCAAAGAGTTAAGCGGGAAATTAGCTTTATTATCTGCAATTATTTTCTCAATGTTTATCCCTTGTAAATACCTCCCCTGAATAACTTCAATATCAAATACTAATAAAACATCCTTTCCACGAATTTGGTGTTTTTTGTTTCGCTTGAAATCTTTTTTACTTGATTGATTTATATTTTCCATTGAATTTGTTTTTAGTAAAATGGCTCAAACTGTTATTTCTGATTGAATTATAATTGAAAATTCAGTCTATCAGTTGCGGCTTCTTTCATTTCATTGGCTGCATCCACATATCGTTGTGTATGCTTCATAGAAGTATGCCCTAACAATTTTGAAGCAGTTAATACATCAACGTCATTATAAATCAGATTGGTTCCGAAGGAATGACGTGCATTGTGCCAAGTAATTGCCTTTTGTATGCCAGCACGCTTTACCCAGGCTTTAAGGGTCTTATTGGCGCCATTAGGGGACGGTAATAAAAATACATCAGTCTCAGGCTTTCCGGCTTTCCCTAATAGTTCTATGGCAGTATTATTCAGGTTCATAAAAATATCCTCCCCTGTCTTGGCCTGTTTTACATTCATTTGCCTACTTTTTAAATCTATGCTCCCCCATTTCAGGCTTTTCACATCGCACCAGCGAAGACCGGTAAGACAACTAAAAAGAAAGGCCCGTCTAACTTCGCTACTTTCAGTTTGTGTATGACTTAGTATTGCCAATTCTCCCAAGGTCAAAATGTCTTTTTTCTTTGCCTTTCCAGATACTTTTCTCTCTACTAGTTCCAGCGGGTTTTCCTTTAATAACCTTTTACGGTATGCATGACGGATCATTTTCCTAAAACGATTATAATATGAGGATGCGCCTTCACCCGTGCTACTTGATTCCAGAAACTCAATAAAATCCTCAATGATTAAAGCATTCAGATTGCCAAAAGTTAAATTCGCTTTCCCATTTTCTTGAAGAAAGGCTTTAAAACGGTTTAGTGCTCCCTGAACGTTCCGTTTATCCTTTTTCATGTAACCATCCACATAGCTCTCCATCCAGGCCGTTATTATTGTTTTCTTCCCTGCATCAGTAACCATGTTGTAATTGTTGGCTTCCAGTTCGCCTGCACGGGTAACGGCAGTTACTTCAGCTTGCTGTAACCGCTGCTTATTTAATTCCCGGTCCAGTGCATTGGAAGACTTAGAGAGTTGGAGGTTTTTTAAAGTTTCAATTGACCTTTGGCCATTATGGAAAATGTCAAGTCGTAATGACGTAGTTCCATCGGCATTTTTGCGTTTTCTTAGTATAACACTCATTTGACTTTGGTTTGATTTTCTTTTCTCTAAGGTATGAAATTTATGAATATAATGTACCTCGAGGTACAATAGAGGTACAGTAATTGCGAAAATAAGGTCAAATCGAAGGAAATGAAAAGAAGGAAGGTTCGCTGAAAACCTTTGTGGATAGGGACTTTAAGGTATAAAAAAAACCACCAAAGAAGGTGGTATAGTGCCCGGGATCGGAATCGAACCGATACGGTATTACTACCACTGGATTTTGAGTCCAGCGCGTCTACCAATTCCGCCACCCGGGCTTAACACAATATTATATCCTTGGCGGGCAACAAATGTAGACAATCCGGAGATTACGAAAAACCTCTTTTGGTTATGATTTATTATAGGGGATATTCCAAGCGGACAATTAAGCTATTGTACTAATTTTACAATATGTTCCGAATAGGTTTGATCCGCGAAGGAAAAATACCTCATGATAACCGGGTGGCTATGACCCCCCGGCAATGCCAGGAAATAGAGAAGCGTTACAAGGATGTCCGGTTCCTGGTGCAGCCCTCCCCTTTTCGGTGTTATTCAGATCAGGAATATGCTCATGCTGGCATAACCCTGAATGAAGATCTGCAAGGATGTGCGGTATTACTTGGAATCAAGGAGGTTCCGATCCCGGACCTCATACCGGATAGTATCTATTTTATATTTTCCCATACTAAAAAGCAACAGCGGGAAAACCGTCAGCTGTTACAGTCAATTATTGCCAAACGGATCACCTTGGTGGATTATGAATGCCTGGTGCACAGTGATGGCCAGCGTATCCTTGGTTTTGGATTTTTTGCAGGAGTAGTGGGCACCCATAACGGACTCAGGACATTTGGAATAAAATCGGGGTCATTTAATCTTCCTCCGGTTTACCTTGCCAGAGATTTCCATGAGCTCATCCTTGGTTATTTTGGGCTGAAATTACCCAATATCAAGATCGCCCTTACAGGTTCAGGCCGCGTTGCAGCAGGTTGCATTGAAGTAATGAACTTGCTGGGCATTAAGAATATTGAACCTGAGGAATTCATTGGTCATCGTTTCGATTACCCGGTATTTACCCAGCTAAAAGGAAGTTCATTGTATGGAAGAAAGTCCGGAGGTGGTTATGACCGGGAAGAATTTCATCTTCAGGGAGGACTTTACTATTGCAAGTTTGAAAAATACTTGCAGGATACTGATATCCTGGTTAATGGTATTTACTGGGAAAAAAGCATGCCCCCCCTGTTCAGGATAACTGATTTGCAAAGAATGAATTTTCGCATAAAAGTTATTGCTGACATCACATGCGATCAGGAAGGATCTGTTCCTTGTAATCTGGGGGCTACTTCTATTGAAGATCCTGTTTATGGAGTAGACCGAATTAGCCTGGAACGTATCCCCCCTTATTTACCCGACAGTGTGGATATGATGACGGTGGGCAACCTTCCCAATGAACTGCCCCGGGATGCATCCCAGTATTTTGGGGAACAGCTGATCAAATATGTTTTACCGGAGTTGTTAATCCCTTCCAGCCGCATGATTGAACAGGCCACTATTGTCTTTCAGGGCAAGCTGACCCCTTTCTTTGCATACCTGCACGATTATTCCGGCGGCTGATATCCTTAGTCATTGTCCAGATAATAATCCTTTAATAAAGCAATAAAAGAGGTAGAATACCCACCTCCCTTTTGAAGAATTTGCAGTTCTTCCTGAATCATTTTTCCAGAAATCCTGCTGAAAATTCCTATGCAACGATTTACCGGTTTATCCTGACTTGGATATATTTCCATTTTATGGGTCAGATAGAAGCCTTCCCCTTCAGCCATGCGGACAAACCGTTGAAAAGAAACCGGCGGTAGCAGGATGATGCAAATACCTGCATTGGAAAGATTGCGGGATATGGATGCGATCAGGGATTGCAGATCCAGCCCTCCGGAGTGTTTGGCCATGTTTACCCGGCTGTCCCGGCTTTTTAGCCCAAATTCGTAGAATGGTGGATTTGTAATAATCACATCATATTTTTTAAGGAAGGTCATGGTCCTGATATCCCCATGCAAGGCATGAAGGCAGTCCTTCCAGGGACTGTCGCGGAAATTCTGACCTGCCTGTTTCCAGGCACCTTCATCCAATTCTACTCCATCGATGCAGGCATCACATTTCTGGGCCAGCATGAGGGCCAATAATCCAGTTCCAGTGCCAATGTCCAGTATATGTTGGCAATCCCCGGTACCTTGGTTCCGGAGGTAAAAGGCGGAGAAAGCACCCAGGAGGCAGGCATCTGTGCTTACTTTCATCACACAACTATCCTGGTGGACAACGAACTCCCTGAACCTGAACATGGAATTGGACATATAAAAGCCGTTTCAGGGAAACAAGGCCCTGGCGGCTGGCGTAATATCCAGCGGAGAGAACTGTCCTTCCAGGTATTTGAAATGAGCATTGACCGCTATCATGGCCGCATTATCCGTACAATATTGCAGTTGAGGAATATAATGATTCCAGCCATTGCGTTCACTGTAGACCCGAAGGGATTCCCTTAACCCGCTATTAGCGGACACGCCCCCAGCGATGGCAATTTCACTGATCCGGAAGGCCGCGGCAGCCATCTCCAATTTATGCATCAAAATGCTGATGATCCGGGACTGGACAGATGCGCAGATATCATCCAGATTGCGGGAAATAAATTTCGGGTCCTCCGCCTGCTTTTCCCGGATAAAATACAGGATGGCCGTTTTCAGGCCACTGAAACTGAAATCCAGGCCGGGTACCCTGGGTTCCGGAAAGGAGAACCTGTCAGGATTTCCCAATAAGGCATGCCGGTCAATATGGGGCCCTCCAGGATAGGGTAATCCCAGCAACCGGGCCGTTTTGTCAAAAGCTTCTCCGGCAGCATCATCAGTGGTCTGCCCGATAATCTGCATGTTCAGGTAGTTTTCACAGCGTATAATTTGGGTATGGCCGCCTGAAACGGTAAGGCAAAGGAAAGGGAAATGGGGAAAAGGAGGATCTATGAAATTGGCCAGAACATGGGCCTGTAAATGTTGTACAGCAATCAGGGGAATCCCCAGGGCAAAGGCCAGGGCTTTGGCAAAACAGGATCCCACCAGCAGCGCGCCAATCAGACCCGGGGACTGGGTAAAAGCGACAGCAGATAGGTCTTCTTTTTTTAATGATGCCTTTGTCAGTGCCGCTTCCACCACAGGAACAATATGTTGTTCATGGGCCCGGGAAGCCAGTTCAGGAACTACTCCGCCATAACGGATATGCACATCTTGGCCGGCAACCTCATTGGACCGGATGATCCCATCAGATATTACTGATGCAGCCGTCTCATCACAGGAAGTTTCAATGGCCAGGATATTAATGGAAGTCATATCAAGGATGAAATGCAGTTAGCAGGCCAATACCGTGTGAATTAGGAACGGATGGCAACCACCGGGTCCATTCTGGAGGCGAACCAGGCAGGTATTATTCCAGCGACAATTCCCGATATCACGGCAAATAGGATTCCATGTATAATATTAGTTGCAGACAGGTATACCGTAAAATGGAACTGATGGGTCAGCGCGAAGGTCAACAGGTAAACCAGTCCGATCCCAATCAAAGCGCCGATAATGCAAAGAATAATGGCTTCAATCAGGAACTCCAGCAGGATGATGTTCTGTTTTGCCCCGATGGCCTTTTTCAGCCCGATCATACTGGTTCTTTCCTTGACTGTGACGAACATGATATTGGCAATCCCGAAAACACCTACAATGAGGGCAAAAATTCCGATGGCATCTCCCGAAACAGAAATGACACTGAACATTTTTTCCAGGTTCCCGGTAATCATACTGAGCTGGTTGAGGGCAAAATTGTCCTCCTGTCTGGGCTGTAGCCTGCGGAGGGCCCGCATTTCTCCCCTGACTTCACCAGTCAATTCATCCATGCTGACCCCAGGGCGGGCTTTAACCATAATCATGGGATCAATGCCTTGGCTCCTCTCATCAATAATTTCCCGGGAAGTGAAAAAAGGCAATATGATCATTTCGTCATAGAGAAAAGCATCCACCATGCTTTGCCCGTAAGCCTGGAGGGCGCCGATGATCCTGAGCCTGTGGCCCTGCAGTTCTATGGTTTTTCCAAGGGCGGCTTCCGGTGTCAGGAAAAATGGCTGCCATATCTTAGCTCCGACTATAGCAACAGCGGTGTTGCCATTGGTTTCATTGGGAGAAAAATACCGGCCGCTCTGGATCTTCAGGTCCTGCATTCCTCCAAAATCCTGGGTCACCGCCATCATAGTGATTCCCTGCAAGTAATTGTCTCCATAATCTATCCGCTGGTTATTCACAGTGTACACGAAAGCCAGTTTATCTGCGGCCTTAGTCTTTGATTGCAGAGACTGGAATTCCCGGTAAGTGGGTTCTGGCCGGTTCAGGAATTTCCACCACTCATAAGGACCATTCCCCCCTCCCCAGGACCATTTCTGGATATAAATTACATCACTGCCCAAGGCATTTACCTGGGTGCGGATATTATTTTCCAGGCTGTCCGTACTGGCCCCTACAGCAATAATGCAAAATATTCCAATAGTAATCCCCAGCAGAGAAAGAAAGGTGCGCATCCTGTTGACCCGCAATTCCTGAAAGGCCATCAGTATTGTATTCCAGATAATTTTCAGGTTGGTGATCATTGGGCAAATATACGTTTTTGCCTAAGTTTTCTTGTGTAGGATTAGGATAGTTCACCGCTATTTACAGGGATAAAGCGGAATAACCCTAACTTTGCGGCCCTGATGAAAGAAGCGGAATCCAGATACCAGGAGGAAATAAGTAAAAGAAAAACTTTTGCCATCATTTCGCATCCGGATGCCGGTAAAACTACCCTGACCGAAAAATTCCTGCTTTTCGGAGGAGCTATCCAGACAGCGGGAGCCGTAAAATCCAATAAGGTTAAAAAATATGCTACCTCCGATTTCATGGAAATCGAACGGCAACGGGGAATTTCTGTTGCTACCTCTGTAATGACCTTTGAATATAGGGGATTCCTGATTAACCTGCTGGATACACCGGGACATAAAGATTTTGCCGAAGACACCTATCGCACGTTGACAGCGGTGGACAGTGTAATCCTCGTCATAGATTGTGTCAAAGGAGTGGAAGAACAAACCAAAAAACTGATGGAAGTCTGCCGGATGAGGGCTACCCCGGTGATCATTTTCATTAATAAACTGGACCGGGATGGTAAGGATCCCTTTGATCTGCTGGATGAGCTGGAAAACACCCTTTCAGTCCAGGTACGTCCGCTCAGTTGGCCAATCAGCATGGGCCGGGAATTCAAAGGGGTCTATAACCTGTATTCCAGGAGCTTATTGCTGTTCCAGCCCAACAAAAAAGGAAGTGATGAAGACCTCTTCCCATTGGAAATGATGAAGGATAATACTGAAACAGCCCGGCAGCTCAGCGAGCGGGAACTTGCCCAGCTGAACCGGGATATAGAACTGATCGATGGAGTTTTTGATCCGTTTGATCCGGTACCCTATCAGGAAGGCCTGGTTGCCCCGGTATTTTTCGGCAGCGCTGTGAATAACTTCGGGGTCAAGGAATTGCTGGATAGTTTTGTAGATATTGCCCCCGGACCTGGAAGCAGGGAAACCACTACCCGTATTGTTCAGGCAGCAGAAGACCGTTTCAGTGGTTTTGTATTTAAGATACATGCTAATCTGGATCCCAGGCACCGGGACCGGATTGCTTTTATGAGGATATGTTCAGGAAGGTTTGAACGGAACCATTTTTTTCACCATGTCCGGCTCAACAAGGATGTCCGGTTTTCCAATCCCTATACCTTTATGGCCAGGGATAAAACGGTCATTGAAGATGCATATGCGGGGGATGTTGTGGGCCTGTTTGATACGGGTAATTTCAAGATCGGGGATACCCTGACTGAAGGTGAAGATTTTTATTTTACCGGAATTCCCAGCTTTTCACCGGAAATATTCAAGGAACTGGTCAATAAGGATCCACTCAAAACCAAGCAACTGGAAAAAGGGATTCGCCAATTGACTGATGAGGGTGTAGCCCAGCTGTTCACCCAGTACGGAGGCAGCCGCAAGATCATCGGATGCGTGGGTGAATTGCAATTTGAGGTGATCCAGTACCGCCTGCTCCAGGAATACGGGGCTTCCTGCCAGTTTAATAATCTGTCCTTTTACAAAGCTTGTTGGATAAGCTCGGGAGATAAGCACAGCCTGGAGGATTTCATCCGTTTCAAACAGGCCAATATCGTGGAAGATAAAGATGGCAACCTGGTTTATTTAGCCCAGTCAGCCTGGTACCTGGATACGGAACGGTCCAACCACCCCGAAATAGACTTTCAGTTCGCCTCCGAAATTCACAGGAGCTGATCCAGTTCCAACACCAGATCGTCCTGCCTCACCATTGTTCCTGCCGAAAGATGGATTTGTTTCACCCGGCCTGCATGCGGGGCGGAAACCGTAGTTTCCATTTTCATGGCTTCAATGATGAAAAGGGGGGTATTGATATTAACCTGCTGTCCTTCTTTAATCAGGATGGCCGATAGTTTACCCTGAAGCGGTGACCCGACATGAGACTCAGGCAGGGATACTTTTTGGTGTACAGGCTGGCTGGATTTGAATCCCAGGTCCCTGACACGCACCATGCGGTTATACCCGTTCAACTCAAAGTATACCATGCACATCCCGCTTTCATCGGGAGGCAGGACAAACAGTAATTTAACAATGATGGTCTTTCCCAGACTCAGGGGGATCAGTATTTCCTGACCATTTTTCATCGGGTAGAAAAACGCCGCCGTCGGAATGCTTGACACGTCCCCGTACTCCCGGAGTACCCGGTAATAATCTTCAAACACTTTCGGGAACAGGCGGTAAGAAATAAAATCCAGGAAATCCGATTCCGGGAATTTTTTCTGAAATGTGTAAAATTCCCGGTCAAAGTCCACGGGAGGGAGTAATGCATTGGATAGTCCCCGGATGGGTTGCTCGTTTTTCAACACAATTTTTTGCAGTTTTTCCGGAAAACCGCCAAACGGGACTCCGATCTCTCCCCGGAAAAATCCCCGGACTGATTCCGGGAATGACAGGTTCCTGGAATCATCCAATACATCTTCTTCGCAAAGGTTGTTTGCCGTCATGAAAAGAGCCATATCTCCGACTACCTTGGAACTGGGAGTGACTTTGACAATATCCCCGAACAATCGGTTTACCCTGATATAATTCTGTTTGATTAGGTCCAACTTATCTCCTAGTCCGAGAGACTGAGCCTGCTGGCGTAGATTGGAATACTGGCCTCCCGGCATTTCATGGGTATATACTTCGGCTGTACTGGCTTTCAGATCCGATTCAAAAGGATAATAATATTCCCGGACAACCTCCCAGTATGCGGCAAAAGCATTTAATTGCTCGATATCCAGGTTCGGACTTCGTTCACGATGTTCCAGGATGGCCACAATGGAATTGAGGTTAGGCTGCGAAGTGAGACCACTGAGGGGAGCAATGGCGCAATCCACGACATCCACGCCGGCTTCAATGGCTTTTAAATAAGTGGCAGCCTGGACTCCTGCAGTATCATGGGTATGTAATACCACGGGGATCTTCAACTTTTCTTTCAGGGTCTGCACCAGGACAAAAGCGGCATCGGGCTTCAGTAATCCGCTCATGTCTTTGATAGCCAATAGGTGGGCCCCGCCATCCTCCAGGCGGAGGGCCAGATCCAGATAATATTGCAGGGTGTATTTGGTCCTGGAGGGATTAAGGATATCTCCGGTATAGCTGATGGCAGCTTCGGCTAGTGCGCCGGTATTCTCCCGGATGAACCGGATGCTGGGCAGCATCGCGTCGGTCCAGTTCAGGGAGTCGAATATACGGAACACATCAATCCCATTCTCCCAGGATTTTTCAATGAATGCGTCAATCAGGTTCTCCGGATATGCGGTATATCCGACCCCATTGGAACCCCGGATCAGCATCTGCAGCAGGATATTGGGCATTGCTTCCCGGATCAGTTTCAGGCGGTGCCAGGGAGATTCATGAAGAAAGCGCATGGCCACATCAAATGTCGCGCCACCCCACATCTCCATAGAAAAAAGTCCAGCATTATTTTTTGCATATCCTTCCGCAACGGCAATCATGTCCAGGGTCCGTAAGCGTGTCGCCAGTAAGGACTGGTGGGCATCCCGGAAAGTAGTATCGGTGATCTGA
>Ga0307373_10011682_pt1 | contig 12669 bp, 18 predicted proteins | sample OX2MG_FD_202534 | JGI IMG/M metagenome (GOLD analysis project Ga0307373, IMG submission 202534) | Soil microbial communities from Risofladan, Vaasa, Finland - OX-2 | ecosystem: Environmental > Terrestrial > Soil > Coastal area > Acid sulfate soil | place: Finland: Risofladan, Vaasa | collected...
GGCCTCGGCCGGCTCCAAACGGATCAGGGCCTTTCGAGCAGCACCCAAGAGCACCTCAATGCTGACAGCAGCCTGCCCCGCGACCAAATAGTCGGCGGATCGGTCCGGCGCGTCAGGGGCGCTCATGATGCGAACGATAAGCCGACGATGGCGCGCTCGCAAGCACTGCCGGAGGGAACACCGCCACCCGACGAATCCTGCCTCGACAGTGCAGACTTTGGGTCATGCCGTCACGGTCCGCTCAGGGGAACGAACGACCGCAACAATGGGACCGCCGATACTCCGGCGACGGAGCGACCGGCGTGAGCTGGTATCAGCCCGAGCCCGCGATGTCGCTGGCGCTCATCGACCGCCTCCGCGTGCCGAAAGGAGCGCCTGTCATCGACGTCGGTGGTGGTGCTTCCCTGTTGGTCGATCGGCTCTTGGCGTGCGGGTACTCTGATCTCACCGTTCTCGACGTGTCGTCAACTGCGCTGGCGATCGCGCGGCGCCGCATCGATGACTCGGTTCGTGTGCGCTGGCTGCACGAGGACATCATGACTTGGCAGCCGGAGCGTCAATATGCGCTCTGGCACGATCGTGCGGTGTTCCATTTCCTGACCAATGCAGCGGATCGCGTGCAGTACCTGACCATCATGCGGCACGCGCTTTGCGACTCCGGAGCGGTGATCATCGCCACCTTCGCCTCCGACGGGCCCGGGCGCTGCTCAGGTCTGCCGGTGGCGCGCTATGACGCGGGAGACCTTGAACGGCTCCTCGACGGCTTCACGGTGGTTGAGTCGAGCCGCGAGGAGCACGTGACTCCCAGCGGTACCGTCCAGCCTTTCACGTGGATCGCGGCGACGCGTACCCGAGCGCAGGCCACCGGCTGAGCGGCATCCCGACACGTGAATGACCACCACCGGTCTCGGTGGATTCTTCAATAACGCGTGGCCCTGCCGCGAATGTGAGGCGCCGAGGGCAGCACAAGGCGCATCTCAGGAAACTGGAAGCGTTCAAGATCCTCGATGGTGAAGCCCGCGCTGTCAATTGCCGCCAAGGTGTCGCGGGCGCAATGACACCCAGCGCCAAGTTTCGGCCAGACGGTGGCGTCGAGCACCTTCTGCGTGCGCCTCAGAGTCGCCCTCTCGCTCACGACGTGCTCGAGGAAGCGCAACTGCCCTCCGGGCTTCAACACGCGGTGACCTTCCCGCAACGCACGGGCCAGGTCTGGGACCGAACAGAGCACCAGGGAGTAGACGATTGCGTCGACGCTCTCATCCTCGACCGGTAGGCGGTCCGCTCCTCCCGCCACGACCTCCATCGGGATCCGAACGCGGGCTGCATTCTCCAAGGCCACCTGGCGAAGGCGCGGTTCGGGCTCAACAGCCAGCACGCTGGTCACCTCCGTGGGATAGTGCGCGAAATTGAGGCCGTTGCCGGCGCCAACCTCGATTACCCGGCCCTTGAGCCCCGCGACCAGTGCGCGACGATGGCCGGCCATGCCGCGTCGATCCTGCCTGGGGCTCATCCAGAGCCAGAATCGGGCGAAGATCGGGTGGCTCACGCGGCTCTGGGCATCCGTACTCCGGGTAGGCGTCGACGGTTCCGAGGTCGTGACAACTCTAGTCCTGCGTTTCGTAACGCGACTGTCCGGTGAACGTGCGATCCCCCCCTGCCGATACCAGCGACGATCGGATCCTTCCTGGAAACCCATATCCCTTCCTGATGGCGACGCCCACGTGTCGTGACCCCCGCGCTGGGCGTCGCCGTCCCCCCTTCTGGCGTGGCTGCTTGCCCGGCTCCAGGGACGGTGCCGGCGAGGATGCGCGAACCCGATGCGGCGCGCCCACCCGGCTTCAAGCATCAGCATGGGCGGTGACATCTCTCACGCATCTGTGGACGAACGACGTTGACGAACCGCCAGAACGCCATCGACGCCCTCGAGCGGATTGCGTACATTCTCGAGCGCGAGCACGAACCAACGTACCGCGTGCGTGCGTTTCGCAACGCGATGGCCGTGGTTCGTACACTCTCCGACGCTGAGCTCGAGGAGCGCAGCCGGCGCAAGACACTGCAAGGTCTCGCAGGGATCGGGCCCGCGACGGCAGGAGTCATCCAGGAGGCGCTGGCAGGGGCAATACCCGCGTACCTGCAACGCCTCGAGGCCGAGGCTCCACCGACACCCGCGGAAGCACTGGCGCTGCGACGGGCGCTGCGTGGCGACTGCCACGTGCACTCGGACTGGTCGGATGGCGGGAGTCCCATCGAGGACATGGCGCGGGCTGCTCTCGCCCTCGGTCACGAGTACATCGCGCTCACCGATCACTCGCCACGACTCACCGTTGCGCACGGACTGAGCGTCGAGCGACTCCGGGAGCAACTGGACGTCGTGCGCGGCGTCAACGACCGGCTCGCGCCGTTTCGCATCCTCACCGGCATCGAGGTCGACATCCTCGAAGACGGCTCGCTCGACCAGGAGCCCGAGTTGCTCGCGCAGCTCGACATCGTCGTGGCGAGCGTGCATTCGAAGCTCCGCATGCCGGGCGCGGAGATGACACCGCGGATGATTGCCGCCATCCGCAATCCGCACATGGACGTCCTTGGCCACTGCACCGGGCGGATCGTCGTCGGCCGTGGGCGTCCCGAGTCGGAGTTCGACGCAGACGCTGTCTTCGCGGCCTGCCGCGAGCATCGCGTCGCGGTCGAGATCAACTCACGCCCCGAACGGCTCGATCCACCGACACGCCTGCTGAAGCTCGCCGTCGCGGCCGGATGCCGGATCGCCATCGACACGGACGCGCACGCGCCGGGCCAGCTCGAATGGCAGCTACGCGGCTGCGAGCGTGGCGTTGCATGTGGTGTTGCTGCCGCAATGGTCATCAACACCATGCCGGCGGCCGACCTCGTTGCGTGGACGAGGATGGCCTAGGTCAGGCTGAGCCGCGTCGGCCGAGTCGCGGCCGGCGTCACTCACGTCGGACCGGTACCGTCGTGCGTTACTCGAACCTGCGCCGATGCGCCGTTGGAACTGACGTCATAGCGGTCAATTGCGCTGGGAAAGTCAGGATCAGTCCATGTCTGCCGCCCGATCCCGGACCCGCTCGTCCCATCCACCGTGATGGATGCCACAACCCCGCTCACGGTCACCCGGCCCGGCACATCTGTGGCGATGGTGATATTCGCCGCAACCGCCGCCCCGTTCAGATGGATGGGGACCGACCCGAAGGGGGACCCGAGCACCAGGGCGAGATTGTCGGCGGCGGCGTTCACCGTGATACTTCGTGCAGCTCCACGCACGCTCATGGTGCCATCGACGGATGCCGCATTGACCGTCATCGACCAATCGACGTCCTGGCTCAATGTCACGGACACATCTGATGCCTGTGTCGCCGCGAACGCCCACCAGTCGCGGTTCTCCGTGCGGATGGTGACGGTATTCGTCGCTTCATCGAAATGCACCGTCGGCCTTGCGGCGGCGTCGCCCGTCACGCGAGCGACGAACAGCATTCCCCCGGTGTCGCCGACCTTGACGTCGAGCGTCACGGCCGATGCGTTGACCCTCAGTGACGCGGCGTCCACCACGCCCCGCGGCGTCGATGCCTCCACCGTCTTCGTGCCACCCCCGACATCGTGGCCTGCCATGGCGTACACCGTGGCGCCGCTGCAGAGCGCGACGAAGGCGGCGGTGAGCGCCAACGCCGCATGGGCAGGCGAAAGATATCGCCGGAGCACGAGGCTGATCCCCGCGAGGATGACGAACACCGGCCAGGTTGCGGCCAGCCGCCCCAGTGCTGCGGCGGACATCGATCCTGTCTGGGCGAGCAGCAGACCGGCCCCGACGCAGACCAGCACGAGTGGCCAGAAGATCCGATAACGGCGGGCGGCGGGCGCGCTCACCGTAGACGCCGTACTAGAAGGGCCAACCCGAGGAGAACGAGTACGGTCGGCCCCACCCAGCGCCCGCTTGCCCAGTCGAGCAACCCGAGGTTCCCGAGCAGGAGCCAGATGCCGACCGCCACGAACGCCGCGCCGAGAATCGGCACTCGGGCCGCGTGCGTGTGGACATGGCCGTTTCGACCCTGGTCGGGCATCGTTGCCGCATCGAACGTCGGCGGGTATGGAGGAGGAGGCGGCGGAGGAGCGAAGCCGGACATCGACGTGCCGATATCCCGTCCCACATCCTTCATCTCGGTCGCCATCGTACGAACGCCTGCCCCGAATCCCGCGCCACCCGCCACAACCGGCGACCCGGCTGGCGGCATGACAATCCAGAGAATCAGATATGCCAGAACGCCTGCGCCGCCCGCGACGGTGAGGATGATGAACAGGATCCGAACCACGACCGGATCGATGTCGAAGTAGTCGCCGAGACCGTGGCAGACACCGGCGATGACGCGGTCCTGCGGTCGCTCCAATCGGCGTTGGCTGTGAGCGGACATGGCTCTCTCCTTTTGCCGCACCTGTTGATTCACCCTCACTATCGCCGCTTGGCCGGGCCATTCTCCAGTGCGCAACGGCACGACATGAGGGGTCGAAGGTCATTGACTCGTCGATGTCGCCGAGACGCCACGGCACCGCCGATGACGGATCTCATTTGCTGCGCGGTTGGTCGCGGCAACAGAGCCGAATCACTTGGTCCGATTCTCGACACGAAACGTCCATTCTGTTCGGTACGCTCGGGTGTGGAAGCGTCGAAGCAGACTGCTTCGTCCGGGGAACGAGCCGGATTCGCGACCGTCACGTTATGCGTCCCTCTTATCGCCAGTGAAGCGCACATGACCCTGGTCATTTCTGCGCGCCTGACGTTCCATCTCTTGCCGGATCTCCTCGTCGGTGATGGGTGTGCGACCGTAGACATCCCACGCGTGGAGCACCAGGCCGATCGCCCACGCTCCCAGAACCCATGCGGGCCAGAAGTAGCCGTGACCCGTCGCGAGCCAGATGGCGACGAGCCCCGCGTTGACGACGACAAACGCGACGACGTGCGCCATGAAATCACGTCGAGCGGACAGGCGGCGGACGGCCGCTGCGCGAGCATTTGCCGTGTCAGTGGTGTAACCCGTGGCAGTCGTCGCGCCACTCGCTTCAGTCATGTCAGATCCTCCATAAACGGCATATGCCATCACGATCGTGACAACTGCGACCAGGGGTTGTTAAGGGTCGTTGGTAACCAAACCGGCACGGCCGAACGTCATGTGGAGCGACTCGATTGGGCACCGCTGCCGTGCGGCGCGCTGCCTGTCGCAAAGATCCGGTGGCCGGACGGCACAGCCTCGTTCCGGCCGGGGCCGAGGATCGATGCGTCTCCGCGCACCCGGGGTGCGCCAGCAACGTTCGGGTCGCGTCAAGCATGGTGGACCTCGATCGAGGCCACCAGCGCGTCAGGGCTTCTTGACGACCCCCGAGCCGCCCGTCACCGTCACGGCGCTGGTCGCCGTGCCGGCGGTCGCTGTTCCTGGCGCAAGCGAGGAGGTCGTCGTCTTCGAGATGACGCCCTCGTCACCGACGGTGATGACGGTGGTCACCGTCCGCACAGCGGTCACCGTCCGCACAGCCGATACTGCTGGGAACACTGTCTTAACCGGAGCGCCGACGGCTACGAAGTAGCCCGCGAGACCGACTCCCGCGACACCTGCGGCACCGGCTATCGCCTTGATCTTCCGACGCAGGGCCAGGGCGCGATCTCGTCGTTGGACACGATCCTGAGGTGGTGGCAGCGGGGACATGGTGGCTTCTCCGGAAAGGGCTGCTGGTGTGACGTCAGCGTCCCATCAGCGGCTGGCGACAACCTTGCAGAATGCTCGGAGTCCGCTGAGACATCAGTCGACGCGCGCCATCGGGCATGTGCATTGGTGACAAACGGCTCTGTCGTCGCAGCGGCGGAGCTTTCAACATGCTGACATGACGAACGTACTCGCGAGGAGTGGTGCGATGGCTACACGTGTATCCGGCGACAACGCGACACCGGGAGGCCGCGATCTGCGCGGCCCCATCGGGTACCTGATCACACATCCGGCGGTCCGCTTCGTGTGCGCCGCCGCAGCCTTCACGACCAGTCTCTACGCCGTCAGACGCTCCGTCTTCCCCGCCACGAAGCTGAAGCGCGCCGCGTGGACGGCTCTCGCCGCTGTGACAGCCGTCGAGGGTGCCGGGCTCGTTGCGGTCCTTCCACAGCTCCAGCCCTCGCACCTGGACGAAGGAGGCGCGCCGGCATGAGCATTCTCATTGCGTACGCCAGCAAGCACGGCGCCACAGCCCTCATTGCCGAGCGCATCGGCGCGACCCTGCGTCTCCGCGATCTGGATGCCAGTGTCCTGCCCATTTCCGACGTACCACCGTCAGTCCGCTACGACGCTGCAGTCATCGGCAGTGCCGTGTACATGGGACGGTGGATGAAGGAGGCAACGTCGTTCGTTCGCCAACGCCAAGCCGAGCTTGCGCAGATGCCGTTATGGCTCTTCAGCAGCGGACCCGTCGGGCCCAAGTCCTTGCCTGAGGCCGCCGAACTCCTGGAGTTTCGGTCCCTCCTCAACGTCAGGGGCGATGCCACGTTTGATGGCAGCCTTGACGCGCAGAAGCTGTCATTGTCGGAGCGCATGATCGTCAAAGCCGTGCGAGCACCCTACGGCGACTTCCGCAAGTGGGATCGCATCGACGAATGGGCGGGCTCGATAGCCATCACGCTCGCCGCTTCCGCCACCGAGTCGCGCGTCGAAGTAGCCTGACGAGCTCTTGATCCTCCCCAAGATCCGCGATCCGCGGTTCATCACCGTGCGTCGCGGAGGGGTCCTCCAGGACGGCGATCATCGACTGCTCGCGATGTGGGCGGCTGACTGCGCGGAGCACGTGTTGCAGCACTTCGAGCAGGCAGTGCCAAAGGACGACCGTCCCCGTCGAGCGATCGACCTCGGACGATCGTGGGCGCGGGATGAGATCACCTGGTGGGAGGCCCGCACGGCGGCCGGCCACGCAAACGCCGCAGCCAGAAACCTGCGTGGGGCGGCGCGGCACGCCGCGTACGCTGCGGGCCAGGCCGCGGCGGTGGGCCATGTCGCCGCCCACGAACTGGGAGCCGCGGCCTATGCGATCAAGGCAGCGAGAGCGGCGGCTACCGAAGACGAACGCGCCGAGGCCGCACGGCTCGAGTGCCAGTGGCAGCGTACCCAACTCCCTCCCGAGATCCGAGAACTGGTGCTCGACGATCAGCGGCTGCGCAACGAGTTGTGCTGGTTCGCATTCGACTGCTGACACGAGAACGCACCGGGTTCGATGGGATGTCGCCGAGTGCCATGCTGCTGTCACGGATCTCGGCAACTTCAAGCTGTCCCGCAGCCGCGTCGCCGCGGATGGCGAGCACGATGAACGTGGAACCATCAACGTGCCCGGGAACGGGGGCGGCGATCGGGGTCAGCGACATGTGGTCGAGATCCCAGGGAAACCAAACCCGCTGCTGCAACAGCGGGAGAGGCGTTGTGGTGCCTCTCCCGTGTTCGGTGACGAGATGATCAGCTGATTCGCGCAGCGCCGTGGGTCCAGCGTAGACCGGCGGGCCAGACAATGGCGACCAAGCCCACCAGAAACGCGAGCCCCGCCGCCACGACACTGAGGTACCCGGCCAGGTTCACCGACAAGGTGCTCGGTGAGAGGTACGCCACCATGATGGTCCACAGAGCGACGTCAGCCATGACAAACACGACTGACATGAGGAAGTGGCGAGCCAGCAGTGCTACCGTGGTCACGGCGCCGACGATCGCCCAGATCATGAAGGTCATCCCGAGTGCGTGCGCGACGTCGATATTGCCCGCCGCGAAGAGAGTCGGAGCGCCGAGCAACACGTAGGTGAGACCAAGCCCCGCCATGAAGCCGAGTCCGCCGGCCAACGCGAACCGCTTGCCGACGACCGCGTAAATGGCGAGTGATGCCAGAGCGATCCCGGCAGCGATGACAACAGGGAAGATCACGCCGACTGCGCCAGTCGTGATCCATCCGGTGTTCATCACGCCAAGACCCATGAGCATCGTACCCACGGCAATGAAGCTGAGCACGTCAGCTCCGACCTTGGCATCGACGGGTCGGATCGCCACGGCCTCGCGCGCGCCGGGAGTCACCTCCCACACCGCCGCGTCGAATTCCGTCGTCTCGAATACCTTTGCCATTGCAGAACCTCCTTTATGGCTGACGCATTGACGTTTTCAACCCCAGCGTGGCTCCGTTACTCGCCGGATACCAGGGCTTTAAGACCTCAGTGCATGTGACCAAACGCCCTTGATTCGCGATGCGCCCGCCTCGTACGTTCAATAGATGTGCAAGACACCCCGACAGAGTCGTCTCGTTGCTCAAAACGGAGCCCCCGCATGGACCGACTGAGCATCGGCGTGATCGCCGGATCCCGCAAGCCCGACGAGTACCGCCTGCCGATCCATCCGCGGCACCTTGAAAAGATCGACCCTGCACTGCGCGAGCGCCTCTTTCTCGAGGTGGGATACGGTGCACGCTTTGGCGTCGCGGACGACCTGATCGCGCCGCTGATCGGCGGTTTGCGGTCGCGTGAGCAGCTCATCGAGGAGTGCGATGTCTGTCTTCTGGCCAAGCCGACTGCCGATGACGTTGCCGCCCTCCGAGCAGGGCAGGTGTTGTGGGGCTGGCCGCACTGCGTCCAGGACGAGACCATCACACAGCTCAGCGTCGATCGGAAACTCACGATGATCGCGTGGGAAGCCATGAATCATTGGACAGACGACGGCTCGTTTCGAGTGCATGTGTTCCAGGGGAACAACGAGCTGGCCGGGTACTGCTCGGTGCTTCACGCACTGCAGCTCATGGGGGCGACCGGGGCGTATGGCCGTCGATTGCGAGCCGCGGTGATCAGTTTCGGCGCGACGGCGCGGGGCGCTGTCGGGGCGCTGACCGCGCTCGGCGTTGTCGACGTCACGATCCTGACGCACCGCACGGTTTCGGCTGTCGCGGCGCCGATACACGGTGCACAGCTCGTGCATTTCGAGCGCGACGCCCGGGACCCAGCCAGGACCATCGTGCTTGCGAGCTCAGGAACCACGGCAATGGCCGAGTTTCTGGCCGGGTATGACATCGTCGTCAACTGCGTGCTCCAGGACACGGACGCGCCGCTCACGTTCGTGACCCGGGAGGAGTTGGAGCTCTTCGCTCCCACCACGCTGTTCGTCGACGTGTCCTGCGACCAGGGCATGGGGTTTGAGTGGGCTCAGCCGACGTCGTTCGAGGATCCCATGCGGCTGGTCGGCGCCGGCGTCCATTACTACGCGGTGGACCACAGCCCGTCGTATCTGTGGGAGTCAGCCACTTGGGAGATCAGCGAAGCGCTGATGCCATACCTCGAGACCGTGACCGCCGGTCCGGCGGCGTGGGAGGCGGACGAAACGATCCGCCGCGCTATCGACATCCGCGACGGCGTGATACAGAACCCGAAGATCCTGTCCTTTCAGCGCAGGTCTGAAGAGTACCCGCATCGGCGGCGTTGATCGGATTGCAGCCCGCCGCCCACGTCCACCGACGGCATCAGCAGTGCGTGTCCGGAACGTACGCCAAACGACTGGCTTGTCATCTCGAGGGCACTGTCGTTCATCGCTCCGAGCGCGCCGGTCGCGCCAAGCACCCGGGGGCGCACAACCCCTCGCGCCCTGGGGCATGGGCGGGTCGGCAGCGCGGACACGCGCTCGTACTCGGCGCCCGCAACGGTGCGGCTGCTCAGGGGGCGCTGTCCGGTGCGATGCCTCAACCGAGATCACTTCAATGCTCATCGATGCAATGCTCGCGCGCCACCGGAGTTGTGGCCAGGGCCGAAGGCCCCGAGTGCCCGGGCCGAAGGATGCGCGCATGTGATCCGATCGCGGAGCACGGGGTCGTTCGCGTTGGGTGAATCCGCGAACAGCCGCGCGGTGGCAGGATAACGGCCCGCCTTATGAGGTCATTCGGCCGTAGCGCACCCCAGGTCCGCTGCGTAAAGCTCTCTGCATGAACGTGGCCGAGCAGGTTGATCCCGAGGGCAAGACGGAGTTCGTGTGGGCGCAGGCGGAGGACGTCGCTCGCCTCGCGCGGCAGCTTTGCGGCCATACCGAGGACGCCGAGGACGTCGCTCAGTCGTCGCTCGTGAAAGCGGCCGAGCATATCGCGGGGTTCCGCGGCGAGGCGACCATGCGTACGTGGCTGCACCGCATCACGACCAATGAGTGCCGGATGCTGCGCAGGCGCATGGTGGCGACGTCGCTCGATGGTTTGCTCGAGGAACATCCCGGCAACGCCGAGTTCCTGCTGCTGGCGGCCGCTGACGCAGACCCGGAGGCTCTCGCCGAGCGACGCACCGTCGGGAACGCAGTGCTGGCAGCCGTGGCCGAGCTGCCCCAGCGCCAGCGAGTCGCGTTTGTCCTCCACGACGGCGGAGCGATCAGCGTCAAAGCGGTCGCTCGGCGCCTCGACACCACAGTCCCTGCGGTGCGATCGCTCCTCGTCCGAGCGCGGCGGGCCATCCGCGCACAGGTCGCGGCAGTGCTGTAGGAGATGGCAGCGCACCATTTACTCGGGTCGCGCATCCGTGGTGGTGGATCGAGCCGGTCACATCGGGTCATGGAAACCCGGCCGGCTCCCCTTCGGAGATCGCCATGACACAGAACATCGGCCCCATTGACCGAGTTGTGCGACTAATGATCGCGTTTGCCGCCGCACTCCTCTCGCTGTCGGTGGGGTTTGGAACCGTGAGCGGCATCGTCTTGCTGGTCCTTGCGGGCATCCTCCTCGTCACCGCGACGGTTGGCTTCTGCCCGCTATATGCGCTCCTCCGCATCAGCACGCGGTCACGGCGCCATGCCAGCCTCTGACACGGCTCCTCACCCCTACGTCGTGGACCACACCGCGAGGACTCGCGAACAGGGTCTCACGAAGTGACCGGGGGTCTCGCGCTTGGGAGCCGCGTGCTCGCCGTCGTGGCGCATCCCGACGACGAGTCGTTCGGGCTCGGCGCCGTGATCGGCGCTTTCGACCGGCTCGGAAGCAGCACGGCACTGCTCTGTTTCACGCAGGGTGAGGCGTCAAGCTTGCGTGGCGTTGACGGTGATCTTCACGCCGTGCGCAAGAGCGAGCTCAACCGGGCAGCGGCAACGCTCGGGGTGGAAGACGTGCGCCTGCTCGACTACCCCGACGGCAAGCTCGACATGATGAGCTTTGACACTCTTCGCACGGACGCCGAAGCAATGATCAAACGAAGCCACCCCGACATGCTCCTTGTCTTTGACGAGGGCGGCATCACCGGTCATCCGGACCACAGGCGCGCCACGGAGGCTGCGATTGCCGCCGCAGGTGCGGCCCTTCCGGTTATCGCGTGGGCCATCCCCGAGGACGTCGCCGCTGTCCTCAACCTCGAGTTCGGTGCATCATTCTGCGGTCGTTCGAGGACCGAGCTCGACTTCCGGTTGCCTGTCGATCGCGCCACGCAACGCCAGGCTATCGCCTGTCACGTCAGCCAGGCGACCGACAACCCAGTGCTCTGGCGGCGTCTCGAATTGCTCGGCGAAGCAGAGTGGTTGCGCATACTGAACCGTCATGGATCGTGACGCATGGAATGCGCGCTACGCGGATGCCGAACTGGTCTGGAGCGCTGAGCCGAACCGTTTTCTGGTCCAAGAGGTCGCGGGCCTCACCCCCGGGCGAGCACTCGACCTCGGCGCCGGCGAAGGTCGCAACGCGATTTGGCTTGCGGAACGGGGGTGGCGCGTCACCGCCGTCGACTTCTCCGGCGTCGGCCTGCAGAAGGCACGAGGTCTGGCAGAGGCGCGCGGGGTCGAGGTCAACTGGGTCGAGGCCGATCTCCGCAGCTACTCGCCGGCGCGGGACGCGTTCGACCTGGTCGCTCTCATCTACATCCATCTCCCCGACGAGGAGCGGCGTGCCGTGGTGCGCCGCGCAGCAGACGCCGTCGCTGCGGGCGGCACGCTCCTCGTGATTGGACACGATCGCAGCAATCTCCGTGAGGGATACGGAGGGCCGCAGGATCCGACCATCCTCTTCAGCCCCGATGACATCATCGATGATCTCGCCGGCATCGAGGGGTTGCGTGTGGTTCGGGCCGACCTTGTCGTGCGTCCCGTCATGACCGACGATGGGGAGCGGAGCGCCACCGACGCCCTGGTGCGTGCCGAGCGGCGCACCACCGACGACGACCATGCACGGAGGTCATCCTCATGAGCACCACCAATGCGTTCGGCTTCAGCGTCGACGTGCCGGCCGCGTATGAGGAGGCCGACTCGCGCGTTCGCGAGCTGCTCAAGGGCGAGGGCTTCGGCGTGCTCACCGAGATCGACGTGCGCGCGACGCTGCGGGAGAAGCTCGACGTTGCGTTCCCCCGCTACGAGATCCTCGGCGCCTGCAATCCGCCACTGGCCCACCGGGCGCTCCAAGCTGATCCGGACGTCGGGCTGCTCCTCCCCTGCAACGTGGTCGTCGCCGAGCGCGCCGAGGGTGGATCGCGCGTGTCGTTCATGGACCCTGTTGCGATCCTTGGTCTTGTCGACAATGCAGCGCTGGCACCGATCGCGGCGGACGCCGCTGAGCGCCTGCGGCGCGTTGCCGCAGCCCTCGAGCGCTGACCGACTGCCCGCCCGGGCGCGTCGAACCGTCATGTCACGTGTGGCGTTCGAGCCACTCGGCCAGTACGGCACG
>Ga0307373_10011684_pt1 | contig 12668 bp, 8 predicted proteins | sample OX2MG_FD_202534 | JGI IMG/M metagenome (GOLD analysis project Ga0307373, IMG submission 202534) | Soil microbial communities from Risofladan, Vaasa, Finland - OX-2 | ecosystem: Environmental > Terrestrial > Soil > Coastal area > Acid sulfate soil | place: Finland: Risofladan, Vaasa | collected...
ATTTTGGCGCTATTGGCGGAGCGATTCCGGCGGTCATCCTCGGATTTGAGAAGAACACGGGGATCGGCATTGGCCTGATCATAGGCTTTGTGGTCATCAACCAGTTGGAAGGTCACCTGGTGGCGCCGCTGGCGATGGGCCATAGTATGCACGTGCGGCCGCTAACCGTGCTGCTGGCAATGCTGTTGGGCGCCGAGATTGGTGGCGTTGGCGGCATGATTTTAGCAGTGCCGGTGTTCGGGGTGGCGCGCGTTCTGTTGACCCATGCGTGGCGGTACTTCCATGAGCCAGCAGCGCCCGATGATCAGTCGTTGCGAGACGTGGCCGAGGGGGCTGTCGATCCACACAGCGCGGGCGCCAATGGTTACGAACCCCCTCCTGACGGGTGAGCGCGGAGCGAGGCGTAGCCGCAGCGCCTTGTGACCGCGCCTGCGCCTACTGGCGTGAATAGGCTTCTTCGCCATGCTGTGAGACATCGAGGCCGGAGTCTTCTTCTCGCCCCGTAACCCGCAGGCCCATCGTGGCATCCAGGATCTTCAAAAGAATAAAGCTGACGACGACGGCGTAGACGATGGTAGCGCCGACGCCGGCAAACTGCGGGATCATCTGGCCCGGGTTGCCGTAAAAGAGGCCATTGGCGTGACCGCCGTTCGGAGTGGTCAGCCCGGTTATGGAATAGGCGGCGAAGAGGCCGGTTGCAAGAGCGCCCCACGTTCCGCCAATGCCATGCACGCCGAACGTATCCAGGGAATCGTCGTAGCCGAGACGGGGCTTGAGGCCAACAGCGAAGAAACAGATAATCCCGGCGCCGGCGCCGATAATGATTGACGGAAGCACTCCAACAAAGCCGCACGCGGGGGTGATGCCAACAAGGCCGGCCACCGCCCCCGAGGCGGCGCCCAGCGCGGTTGGCCGGCGGGTCCGGATCCATTCAACGAACATCCACCCCAATGCGCCCGCCGCTGTCGCGGTGTTCGTTGTTGTGAATGCGAGCGCAGCTTCGCCGTTTGCGGCCAGCGCGCTTCCCGCGTTGAACCCAAACCATCCAAACCAGAGCAGACCGGTTCCGAGCAGCGTCCAGACCAGGTTATGTGGGCGCATCTCCTGCTGTGGATAGCCTTTGCGTCGACCAATGAGGAGCGCCGCGACGAGGGCGCTGTAACCGGAGCTCATGTGAACCACGGTCCCACCGGCAAAATCAAGCGCGCCCATCTGATGAAGCCAGCCACCCGCGCCCCAGACCCAGTGGGCGATCGGGTCGTACACAAACGTAGCCCAGAGCAGCATGAAAACGAGATACGTGCCGAATTTCATCCGCTCGGCAAAAGCTCCGGTGATGAGGGCGGGTGTGATGACGGCAAACATACATTGGAACATCATGAAGGCCAGCGCAGGGATTGTCGCCGCGTAATCGGCGTTCGGCTTCATCCCCACGTGATTCAGACCAAACCAGCTCAGATCGCCGATGAGACCCCAATGATCCGGACCAAACGCCAGGCTGTATCCCCAGAGAACCCACTGGATCCCAATAACCGCCATCGCAATAAAACTCTGCATCACCGTGCCAAGCACGTTCTTGCTGCGTACCATACCGCCGTAGAAGAGCGCCAGGCCCGGCGTCATCAGGAGAACCAGCGCGGCTGAGCCTAAAACCCAGGCGGTATCGCCCGAATCGATCTTCGCGGCCGGCGCCGCTCCCTGGGCGAAAGCCGCTGTCTGGGAAGTGACAAGCAGCAAAATCCAGGCGAACGCGGTACCGGGCCGCAGGTGGCGGGTCCTGTTATGGGTCGCGATGGAGGGATTCAAGGGTTCTCCTTAGAAGAGATAAGAAGCGGGGCCGGCGCGTCTTCACCGGCGCCTGGGGTTAGTCCAATTTTATGCCGATCATATTTCCGTCATGTTTCCAAAAAGTAGCCGGCGTGTTAACGGCAGGGTCATTTCTCAGCGTAGTATGTCTGATCGCTGTTGGCTCGGGTACGCCTCCAACTCTCGCGGCTCAAGCGAAGCTTGGGTCTTCGATCAAGCGTGCGATCCAGCGCCGGCCGGCCGCTGGCGGCGCTCGCGCCATCATTATAATTGTCGCTGACCGGCTCTTTCCCGAAGACCTTCTTACAGACTCGCCCCCGGCGCTCGGCGCCTCTCTCAGGCACGCAGCTGTCGCCGTCATGAGCAGCCGTGCCGCCTCGTATGATGGAGATGCCGGTGGTTATGCCGCGATTGGCGCCGGCGCCGGGGTTGCCGTTCCCCCGGGGCCGCTGCCAGAGTCGCTCGCCGGACTGCCGGAATATGCCCATGCGTTGGACGCTGCCACCGCGCAGGCGCATACCGGCGGTGTGCCCGGCAGTCTCGGGCAGGCGATTCAGGACGCTGGCGGATATACGGCGCTCATCGGAAATGCGTCCGGCGAGACGGGCTATCAACCGGAGGCGCTCATCGCGATGAACGCCTCCGGGGGAATCACTTTCAATGACTCTGACCGCGGTGAAATCACCGCGCCCGTCAGCCCTCTCGGTCAATCGTGGCCGTACCGGACGCGGTCCGTTCCGCTGGCGCTCGCTTCCGCGGTTGAATCCGTTCTAAGCCGCCAGGGGTCCCGGCCCGGCCTGATCGTGGTGGCGCCCGGCGACTCCAGCCGCATGGATCGCTGGATCTGGATCGGTCATCCGGCGCCTTCGGATGCCCGGGCCGCTCGCGCCCGCTGGATGCCGGTCGTTCTGGAGCAGCTTTCCGAGCTGATCGCTGCATTGCGGCCAATCGCGGCGCGCAAGAAATGTCTCCTCTGCCTGGTTACGCCGGTTCCTCCCCGCGGCGCCGACGGGGGTCCGGTACCGGCCCTCACGCCCGTGGTGATCTGGGGCCCGGGCTACCATTCCGGCGCCTTATGGTCGGCCTCGACGCGGCGGCGAGGGCTGATTCTGAGCCTTGACCTGGCGCCGTTCATGCTTGAATTCCTTGGAGTACCGCCGCCGCCTTCAATGACCGGTCAGCCGTTAAAAGTGTCCCCGCCGCCCGGTTATTTTGAGTCCCCGTACGAAGGCGCCGGGGAGATGAGTCCCACTGCTCTGCGTTCCATCTTCTCGCTCGACGCCCGGTCCCGCTCCGACTACGATTTCGAACGGTGGGCGCTCATCCTGTATGGATCGCTGGCTGGGCTGGCGGTTTTCCTTTCGGCGGTGCTGCCGGGAACCGTTCTCTTTGGAATTCGCGCTCGTGCAGCTCAATACTTTGTACTTGCCGGCTGCGCGGGTCCGGCCGCGTTGATTTTGCCCATGGGAATGCCTGCGCCGGGTTGGACGGGCCCGGCGGGAATCGCCCTGGCGCTCTGGATTATCTTCCCGCTGGCGGCCTTTCGGTGGCGCTCTAACGCCGGCCGGATAGGTATCGCCTGCGCTATTCCCGCCCTCACGTTAACGCTGGACGCGTTTTCGGGCGGGCGTTTTTTCCGGGACGCGCTCTGGGGGCGGATGCCCATCGCGGGGGGCCGGCTGTACGGCGTCGATAACACCTGCACAGGCGTCTACATTGGCGCCGCCTGGATCGCCATGGGGATTGCGCTCGACGCCTGGATCCGTTGGACGGTGGCGCGAGGTCGTGATCCGGAAAAGGCGCGACGATCAGCGGCCGTCGCTGCGGCCGTGGGCGGGCTGATTGTCGCGTGCGGCATTGGGCTCTCGCCCTTTGGCGCCAATGTTGGCGGGGGGATTACCGCCGCAGTCGGCGCCGGCTTTTTCGCCGCCCGGCTGAGCGGCAAACGAGGACCGTGGATCGGTCTGGCTCTCTCTTTTCTGGTGGCCGCCGGGGTGCTGGCCCTCAGCCTCGCGCTCGATACCACTCATGCGCTGGCGCCGGGAAGCCATCTGATCACAAGTCTGCGGCAGGTCATGAAATTGGGGCCGGGCGCCGCATGGGATATCGCATACCGCAAGATCGGGCAGAACCTGGCGCTCACGAAGTGGTTGATCCTCCCGGCGCTCATCTCCATGCTCCCCATCGTACGCATGATCCGGGTCAACTGGCCGGCGCTCCGGCAGCGTCTCGCGCCCGGGCAGGAAGCCGCGCTCTTCAGCATGCCTCCCGCGATGATCGCGGGCTATCTATTCAACGATACCGGCGTGATCGCCGCCGTTTTCGTGGCGCTCTATTTCTTCGCGGCGTTCACTTATCTCCGCCTCGCCGATCTCGCCCAGGTTTGACTTTGATTCGGTGGTCGCCGCAGCCCCTGAGCGGTTGGAGCGCGGTCGTCAAAATACCATGCCCGGGTTCGTGAGGATGTAGATGGCGCCAGCGGCATAGAGAATGCAGCCCAACCAGACTGCAACGGCGAGGGCGGCCTGTCCGGAGCGCCATAGGAGGTATCCCCCAACCGCCGCCATCCCGGTCAGCAGCGCCAGGAGCAGGCAGATGACGACAACGGCGGCGAAGGAGCGCGCGGTGAATAACAGCAGCCAGGTAACCAGGAGCGCGACAACATCCGCGACCAGCGCCATTGCGACGGCGATGATCCACCGCACAATCCGCCATCGCGGTCCGCAAGAGTCGTCTGCAGCGCTCGTGGAAAGCGTTCTCCGGCGGATCCAGCCCCGCCCATCGTAAATCTGGCTTACGGTCATGCCGCGCCCCAGGGTCTTCTTCACTTCCCGATCCAGCGCATGGTGATGGATGGTCGTGATTTTGTTGCAGGACCCAATACCCACTACCCGGTATCTAATATAGCCCATCGCGCTGGGTGGGGGTTTCGTTGAAGGGGTCCACGATCCTCGTCACCCGTGATGCGATTATCACTTCAAAAACCTTCCCTGCGTGACGAAACCGCCTCTCCCGCCGCTCACAATTAGGGATCCCTGACGTTCCAGGTCAGTTTACGATCCTAACCGTCCCCCGATCTGGCCGCTTTCCAGCGAGCCCTATACATCTCTCTGCCTGCCTTGTTTCTTCCCTTCTGTCCGCCCAGCCCAATCCTTTCCTTCTCACACCCTGACACCCTCATACCCTCACACCCACCTTCTCACACACCCAAACACTCACACACTCATCCTCCTCCGTCCCCGATTTTGACGCCAGAGCGCGGGCGTGTTAAGATGATGCAAATATAGAAAGGCGGTTCGCAACGGTGACAGTATTATCCGCCCGCGTCGCTGACGCTGAGCGTCCGCACGCCGATACTATTCCAACGGCCAGAGTCCAGGAATCTGTGGGACGGGTGATCTTGGGGAAAGCCGAAACGATTCGCCTCGCTCTGTGCGGGCTGCTCGCGGGCGGGCACGTCTTGATTGAAGACCGGCCCGGGGTTGGCAAGACAACTCTCGCGAAGGCGCTCGCCGCAAGCCTGGGATGTACCTTCAAGCGGATTCAGTTCACCCCGGATCTCCTTCCCGCCGACGTGACGGGAACATCCATCTTTAACCAGAAGACGGGCGAATTCGACTTCCGGCCGGGCCCCATTTTCGCCAATATTCTGCTCGCCGACGAGATCAATCGAACCACGCCCAAGACGCAGTCGAGTCTACTTGAAGCCATGGAGGAGTTCCAGGTGACGATTGACGGTGTCAGTTATCCCCTTCCGGCGCCGTTCTTCGTGGTCGCCACCCAGAACGCGCTGGAGTATCAGGGTACCTATCCGCTGCCGGAAGCTCAACTGGATCGATTTCTGCTCCGCATCGACGTTGGTTATCCCACACGAGAGGAGGAGACCGAAATCCTGGCCAGCCAGATGGATCATCATCCGCTGCGGGATGTCACGCCGGTGCTGGAACCAGATCAAATTCTGAATCTTCAGCGGCAGGTGCGGCACGTACACGTGGACCCTGCCGTGCAGCGCTACATCGTGGATATTGCGGCCAATACCCGGCGTCATCCGGCGGTCAGCGTGGGCGCAAGTCCACGCGCTTCCCTCGGACTGCTGCAGGCGGCCCGGTCGTGGGCTCTCCTGGATGGCCGCACCTACTGCTTGCCCGATGACGTGAAGAGACTGGCGATTCCCGTACTCTCCCACCGTATGCTCCTCGACGGCAGCCACCGGGGCATGTCCGAGGCGGCGATTATCGAGGAAACCCTCCTCTCCACGCCGGTTCCGGTGCTCGATTGATCCGGCGGCGTAAAGCGCATCCAACACAAATAAGCCCGCAGTCGCCGCCCCGTTTAAGAGGCGCCCGGGCGGCTGCCGGACGAGGACTCCCCCGTTATCGGGGCCGGGGGGCGAGGACTTCCACCGTTATCGGGGCCGGGGGGCGAGGACTTCCACCGTTATCGGGGCCGGGAGGCGAGATGCTCCCCCGTTATCGGGGGTCGGGGGGCCCGGGCGCCGCGCTAATAGCGACTTAATTCCAACGACGCTCCGGCTATCACGATCGACACACTACATCCATGACATTGCGCCACTTTAGTCTCATCGCCGTCGCCCTGTCGGTCGCGTTAGCGTCCGCTCTCATCGACGCTGACCCCCTCTATTTTTTGAGCGCATTCCTTCTGATGATCCCGGTCGCCGCATATCTCTTTGGCCAGTTGACGGTACGTCATCTTCGATTGGCGCCCGTCGCGGCTTCCCCTGTGATGTCCGGAGAGACCGTGGAATTCCCCATCGAAGTGGAGAATCGCGGATTCTTGCCGCGGTTCCAGATTCGGCTGCGCGCAGCGCTGCCCCCGGGTCTCACTGCCGAGGGCGCCAGACGTGACAGCGCTCTGTTTGCAGGACCGCCGGTCCGAGGATCGGAGCGATCGAGTGAGGGGGAGATCGCCGTCATTCCGGGAAAGGGACGCGCCATCGGTATTTGCCTGGCCCGGACGCTCCGGCGAGGACTCTTCTCCATCGGTCCCGTGACGATCACACACATGGACCCGCTCCAACTTGCACAGGTAACCCGTTTGGCGCCGTTCCGGCAGGAGGCCATTGTTTACCCCCGTCCGCTGGGAGTCCCGCTCTCCACGCTGTTGGGCGGCGACCTGATGGGATCGGAGCGCACGGCCCGGAGTCGCGGATCGGCCGATGGCTCCGATTTTTTCGGAATCAGACCCTACCGGATGGGTGACGAGTGGCGGCGAATCCATTGGCCCTCCACGGCGCGCGCCGGGGTCCTCATGGTCATCGAGCGTGAGGCGCTGGCATCGCTCTCGCTGCTCATCGTGCTGGATCTCACCGCAGCGCCAGGCGATACGGAGAGCGCGCCGTTAGAAGTTCTGATTCGACTGGCGGCGCAGATGGCGGAGGAGGCGATTCGTCGTGTCAGCGCCATTTACCTGGCGCTTCTCCACCCCGATGGGCGTCTGTCGCTGGCGCTCGAGCGCTGCATGGATCGGACGGCGCTGCTGGACACCCTCGCCCGCATCGACGTCAGCGCGCCGGCCGAGACTCGCCCGGTGGATCGACTATCCTCACTGGCGGGGCAAGGACCCTCGCTGGCGCTGCTCACCGACCGGATGGACGCCCGGATCGACGCTGTCGCCGACGTGGCTCGGAAGAATACCTGGCCGGCCGCTGTTATCCTGTTCGATCCGACCGCGCAGGACTCCGGGACTCATTCAAAGGTCGCCGAAAAGCACGAGTCTCGCGAGTCAGCCGCGAGCGTGCCAGTGTGGCGTCTTCGCGCTGAAGGAGGGAGCTATTGTGTGGAACCGCTGGCTCGACTCTAATTCGCCCGAGTTAAAAGCCGTGCCGCTCTACCTCTCGGTCTATGGCGCCTACGCGATGGGCGCCTGCGCCCTCTATGAGGAACTGGGCACGCAACCGGCGGAGGCCCTGGCGCTCCTTTTTGTGGCGATTGGCCTCGCCTTCGCGTTCTGGCTTCGACGCGCTCCGGAGCGGCGTTGGCTCGGCCTGGTGATCGGGGCCGCTGCCGCGGCGGCCGCCATCGCCGGTACGCCTGTGGGAACGATCCAGTCGGGTGATTTCGGCGCCCAGATCGCGTTTCAGTTGGTCTGGCTCACCCTCTTTCTCAGTTTTGGCGCCTGCACCGACGACACCGTTCTTTTTCTCAACATTCCATCACTCGCGATGTTGCTTGCGAGCGCGAGTGAGGGATCGGATCCGATTATCAGCGGGTTTGCGCTCGGTTTCTGCCTGATGGGTATCCTCTCGCTCGTCTGCCATGCCGCGCTGAAGGATTTACGAACTTCGAGCCCCCGTCTTCGCCAGGCGGCATGGGCTGCGGTGACACTGAGGCACTCGATTCTGAATCAATGGACGCTCGCGGCGCTGCTATTTATCATCACAGGTTTCCTTGCGGTGTGCCTGATTGTGCCGCTGAGGCTTGCCGGAGATCGTTTTCGCCCGTTGATCCTGGGCACACCCCGTCCAATAGCGCGCCGCCAATCGCCGCGCGCGGCTGCCAACCAAACGGCCGCTGGCGCGTTCCGGATGGGGCAGGTCCGTGTGGGACAGGGCCCTATCCACCCGGGCAAGACTCCAATCTTCCGCGTCGATTCACCTCGCCGGCTGCTCCGCTTGAGCGGTATCTACACTGCATATAATTCGGCCGGCTGGGAAGAAGGTTCTGACACGGGTAGTTACTTTAATACTCCCAATGGATTCTCAATTCCACCCGATGTCTACTCCAAACAATGGCCGATTGTCTCCGAGAGGGTCGAGCTGCTCGCCAGTTCCAACGTGGGGCCCGCGGCCGCCCCGCTGGCGCGTGTCGACTTTCCGGTCTGGGAGGGGACGCCGCGAATCAATCGGTACGGATTGATCGAGTTTCCGGATGTGGCGCCTCCCCACTTTCTTTATCATACGTGGTCGTATGTGCCGCCGGACATCGACCATCTGGGCGCCCCGTTGATGACTGGCGCGCGGCCGCCGCAAGTCCCGGAGCTCCCGCATGTTACGGCCGAAGTTCAAAACCTCGCCCAGCGTCTTCGGGGCCATGACGCCGTAGATACCGCGCGGCGGATTGTCGGCTATCTCCAGGCGCACTGCAGTTACGATCTGAATGCGCCGGCGACGCCAACCGGCGAGGACGCCGTGGACTTCTTCATCTTTAAGAGCAAGGCCGGCTATTGTGATCTCTTTGCGACCTCGGCAGCGCTGCTGCTTCAGCTCGACGGAGTTCCTTCTAGATACTGCACGGGCTATGCGCCAGGTCACTGGGATCCGCAGACGCGCAGCCAGTTGATCACCGATGCCCAGGCGCACGCGTGGATCGAAGTCTTTGTACGCGGTCATGGATGGATTCCCGTCGATCCCACGCCGCCCGGTTTCAACGGCCCCCCCTCGACGAGCGTAGAAATGCGGGCCGTGTTAAGCGATATTCAGGCCCGCGTGCCCTCGATCTCCGCGTCCACACTTCTTCTAATTTTGCTCACCGCAGCGCTTGCGTTTCTCGCCTACTCTTTAAGTCCGTTCGCGGCTGTGCGGCGCGTGAGGGCTCGCATGAAGGCCGCCGAGCTTCCGGCGTCGTTCATCGATTACTGGCAGATGCAGCGGATGCTCTCTCGCGCAGGGCTGCCGCGCCGCGCGCACGAGACGCCATACGAGTACCAGCAAAGACTCACAGACTGCGGCTTATCAGAGGGGATTCTTCAACCGGCAAGCGAGATTACCCGGCATTTTGTGGAGGCCCGCTACGGCGCCGGCGCCGGGCGTCCCGGAGACGCAAGCGCGGTGGACGCGCTCCGGCAGGCGCTCTGCGGCGCCGAAAATCGCGAATCTCTGCGCGCAATGCGTTCTCGCCGGAACAGCGGCTCTCAAGCCCCCGAAGGCTCTATTTCATCCAACCCAACACCCAACACCTAACACCCAACACGCAATACGTAACACCTATGACGTATACGTTATTTCCCCAATCCCGTCATCGTCGCCAACCTCCAATCGGCGCCGGTGGAGCGTCGGAGAATGAGCTGAAACTGATGAGATGGCGCCGTGAGAATGGCGCTTACCCGCGTTGGCTGGACTTCCTGGATGCGATAGGTTGCGACGGCGCCGGTCGCGGAGTTACGCAGCACGATTTTCTCGCCTCTGTAGGGCGTGGTCACCGGCGGCGCAACCCAGTTCACAGCCTGCCCCGGAAGCAGCGCAGCGGACTTCTGCAGCATCACCAGCAGCGGGCTGTGCTGCCAGGCGGGGGAACCGTAGCGCGTGCCGGCATCGCGGGGAAAGTAGAGAGGACGCGTCCTTCGCACGCGGATGTAACGTCTCGAGCGACTGGAACGCGAGGTATACCTCGAAGCTGGAGTGGTCTTCTTCGCCGTCGATTTAGTCTTCGCTGTCGAACTCGACTTTGTTGTAGTGGTTTTTGTGTTTTTCGCGCTTGTCTTTGACTTGCTGGTCGCGCGCTGCCGGTTCCGAGCGGCCGCGGCAGCGGCGCGCTGGCGGGCCAGAGCGCGCTGTTGGGCACGGGCTGCGGCTGCGCGCCGGGCCTGGAGCGCCCGGAGGTATCGCTGCGCATAGAGCGCTCGAGCGCGGGCATTGTAATAGCCGGGCGGAGCGGCGAGAGCGGCGCTGCCCATAACAAAGAGCGCCGCTAACGCCAGGACCCCGGCGCGGGATAGAAGCGATAATGTGCGATACATAGACCCTCCAAGGTTTCTGACGCGTCAATGACGCTCACCGCAGCGAGCGCGGCGCCCGAACTGGCGCCGCGCCCGCTGCGCGTGATGACTCCAATACCTCTGGTATACCCGGCTTGCGCCCGAGCTAACTCAGCGGTCAGTCAGATCGGAGGGTTATTAAACCGAAGCCCGGTTGGTATTGCGGCGCGGAATGATCGCCAGAATGAAGAATATCACGGCGGCGATGCCATAGATTTCTATGGCGATGACGGGCCACGCCTGGTGGAACAGCAGCGGTGGCCGATCGGAAAACAGGTTTCGAGACACAAGGTCAGCCGGGTATCCGCGGCAAAAGGGGTAATCGGGGTGGCTTGCGAGGCTGTTGAGAGCGGCCGCGGGTGATAGATAGAGCCATTCCCATGCGCGCGGCGCCGCGGCGCTGAGAAGCGGCAGAAGCGTGATGCTGGCTGCGCCAAATAGCGGAACCAGCACGGCGGCGAGATGGCTGCGTGTCCAGCGAAGCACTGCCATGCCAAGCCCGATCTCAGCGGCAAGGAACAATATGGTTAGCGGTATGCAGGCGGTGGTAACGCCGGCGCGGCCCGACCCGTTTGCGCCCCAATGAGCGGCCGCCGCGGCAATCCCTCCGCAGATCGCGATCCAGCCCGCCACAATTGCAATCATGCGCGCGGCGTCCGGCAGGCGGAGATGAACCGGTCCTTCGCTCTTCCGGGGCAGCAGGAACGGCGCGCCGCTGGCAAGAAGCAAGAGGATGCAGCTCCAGAGGAGAACAGCAGGGCTGTGCGTCGGATCGGCCGGGCTAAAGAACCCACCACTCAGAAAGAGTGTTACCAGCGCCAGGATCGCGGTGGCGAGCGGGATCGTCCAGGTTCGGCGCGGCTGCGTGATCTGAGGGAGTCGATTGACCGCGAGCGCAATCAGGAGTCCCACCACCAGCGGGCCAATCAGAAGACCAGGAAGCCAGAACGGAATCCGAACTGAAAAGACGGGCACGCCATAGGAGCCGTCCATTCCGGCGAAATAGGGCGACAGGCTGCCAAGAGTGCTAACGCCGTCGCCGGCTGACACCGGGTAGTATGTGTCGGTGACGTTGAGCGCCAATGCCCCGCAGGCCCATGTGGCGAGCGACGCCGCGATCACCGAAGCAAACGCCAGCGCGGTCGCCGCGATGGTGGATCGGAGAAGGGATGACCAGAAAACGCCGATAGCGCCAAAGATCGCCGCCTCCAGAATAAGAAGAGCATAGGAGGCGATCACCTGCCCCGGCGCCACTCCACCGAACGCTGCGATGGCGAAAATGAGTGGGAGGGAGCAAACCAGGCAGAGCAGGACGAAACTGAGTGAGGCAGCCAGTTTCCCGCGAACGAGGGCAAAGCCGTCCATGCGGCTCGCGGCCAGCATCTCGTAGGTCTGACGCTCACGCTCCAGCGTGAACGCGCCGCAGCTCACCGCCGGAGCGATGAGCGCAATCAGAATCGCCTGGGCGCAGACAACGGCGCCGAACAGGTATCCGCCTGCGCTCGAAAACTCAACCGCGCCGTGACTTCCATGCTCCACGGCGCCAAGGGCGAAGAGAACCAGCGTCGCCGCGACGATCATGAGATAGCCGAAGAGTATCCAGTAGGCGCGAACCCCTCTCATGCGTGCCCGCATCTCGTGGACGAGCACCGGGTTATCGGTGAAGCCGATAAAGTTATGAATGGCGGTGACCATTTCAGTTTCCTCCAAGAACTACAACGACTTGCTCGCTCGCCGGGGAGAGACTCTCTATTTTCGGATAGAAATATGCGCCGCTGCCCGTGAGATTCAGGTAAATCATAGGATGCGCCTCGACCGCGCCGGGCGGCTTGGTGACATAGTCGGCGAGTGGGAAGCTCTTCTGCCGTACGCGGCCGTGAGCATCAACCCGGAGCGCCAGATCCCAACGCCGCGCTGCCGCGTTCCAGACCGAGCATCGAACCTGGTCCTGCCGGCTCGAGGTAGACTGGTCGTTCCACTTTCCGGCTGCAAATCTCAAAGTGTCAAGCGAGGGGCGAATCTGGTCCGGCAGAGAGATAGACATCAGTCCGTTGTCGTCGCTCCATTTCCTCGCTTGAGGCTGTGCCTGGCCCGGGTATCCGGTGTAGCCAATTCCCGGATAGCCGTTTGCGTTCAGATTGGTTAGCGAA